>JACCDS011749817.1_pt1 | contig 16080 bp, 13 predicted proteins | sample 7446441 | NCBI WGS metagenome assembly JACCDS01 (sample SAMN15323445, study PRJNA562643) | freshwater metagenome | isolation source: river surface water | place: USA:Blue River Watershed | collected 2017-08-17
CCGATTCCCGGTGCGTCTGGAAAGTTATGCCATCCGCGAAGGATCGGGTGGGCTTGGGCGCTACAAGGGTGGCGACGGTGGTGTGCGACGCATCCGCTTTCTCGAGCCCATGACCGCAGGCATCTTGTCCAACGGCCGCATCCACCCGGCGTTCGGCGCTGCCGGTGGCCACGCCGGTCAACCCGGCATCAACCGCATCATCCGTCACGATGGGCGGGTTGAAACCCTGAGCCACATTGGGCAGACCGAGATGGAAGTCAACGATGTGTTTGAAATCCACACCCCAGGCGGGGGAGGCTTTGGGATGCCCTGAATCAATCCAGGCTGACGCCTGCCGACTTGGCCACATCACCCCAGCGCTTGAAGTCCGAGGAGATCAACGCCCCCAGCTCTTCCGGATTGCCGGGCTTGGCCTCGCCACCCATCTTGGTAATGGCCGCTTGATACTCGGGCGACTTGATCACCTCGTTCATGACCGATTGCAATTTTTTGACAATCGCAGGCGGGGTACCGGCGGGAGCCGCAGCCCCGGTCCAATTGCGCAACACGATGTCCGGATAACCCGACTCGATCATGGTCGGCACCTGGGTCAACTCGGCCGAACGGGTCACGCCGGTCATGGCCAGCGCTTTGAGCTTGCCTTCACGAATTTGTCCCAAGGAGGCCGACAAGTCGGTCATGGCAAATTGAACTTGCCCGGAGACCACGGCCATCGACATTTCAGCCCCGCTCTTGTAGGGCACATGGATCATGTTCAAGTTGGCTTTGGCTTGTAACAACTCAGCCAGCAAGTGGGCGGAGTTCCCAATGCCAGCCGAACCATAAGTGACTTTGCCCGGGTTGGCTTTGGCATACGCGATGAATTCTTGCAAATTGTTGGCTGGAAAATTCGGGGCCGCCACCATGACCATGCCGATATCGGTGGTCTGCACGATCGGAACGAATGCCTTGGTCGGGTCATAGCCCGGATTTTTGGTGATCGCAGGGGCAATCGCAAAAGTGGACACATTGCCCAGCAAAATCGTGTGCCCATCCGCGGGGGCTGCGGCGACTGCGCGGGCGCCAATCAAACTGCCTGCCCCGGCACGGTTTTCGACGATCACAGGTTGCTTGAGCATGTTTTGCATGGGCACCGACAACAGCCTGGCCACCACGTCGGTGGGGCCTCCAGGCCCATAGGGCACCACGATGCGAATCGGTGCCGAACTGCGCAACTCTTGCGCCGCCAAAGGCGCAGCCAACAGCAAGGCCACCAAACCCAAGCACCCAGCTTTCAACGAACGGCTGACCCGGGATAAAACATGGACTGCATACATCAGGGGGACCTCCATCAACATCAGGATGAAAATCATCTTCTCACACCCACCCAGGGAATGCCAGCGGATTTGTCCTGTGGGGTGTCGTGCAGGCGAAACCCCAGGCCCATGTCGCCTCATGGCCCGGGTTTATACCTATACCGCGCCAAACGATCAGGGTCGTGAGGGTGCCGGTCCGTTCGCCGCACAGTTCATCGTGACCGTGCATGGCAGCGATGAATGCTCATCGTCAACCACTGCGCCCCCGTCCGTCTCCTTTCAAACCTGCCTAGCAGCAAGCACCTGATCGACCAGCCGACCCGCCTGACCCAGATGGTTCATGGGATCGCAAAAATGCGCCAGTTCCTCGCGGGTGACATGGCGGTTGATTTCCGGATGCTCGGCCAGCAAATCGATCAGCGGGCGCTTTTGACGCAGGGCTTCACGGCAAATGTCATAGACCAAGTCGTGGGCGTATTCTCGACCGATGTAGGGACCCAGTCCCATCATCACGGCCTCGGACATGACCAAACCATGGGTCAGATCGATGTTGCGTCGCATCTGGACCGCATCCACCTCCAACCCAGCCAAAATGAATTTGGTCTGCTTGAGAGCGCCAGACATCAGGCAAAAAATTTCGGGCAATGCCACCCACTCGATTTCCCAAGGACCGGTTGAGCGCTCGTGGTCGGCCACCATGGCATCCATCAGGGAGGCTGCCAACTGGCGCACGACCGATACATTGGCGTGGATGTACAGACAAGAAATCGGATTGCGCTTTTGAGGCATGGTCGACGAGGAGCCACGACCCGGTGCAAAAGGCTCAAACACCTCGGCCACTTCGGTCTGCATGAGCAGTTTGATATCCATGGCGATTTTTCCTAACGAACCTCCGACCAACCCCAAAAAAGCCCCCACTTCGGCGATGTTGTCGCGCACGGTATGCCAGGAAATCAGAGGCTGTCCCAAACCCAATTCGCGCATCAATCCAGCCTGCGTTTCCATGGCGCCGCGCTCGAGCGACGACAGCGTGCCCGAAGCGCCGCCGAATTCTCCGACCAGAACCCGCGGCTTGAGCTGCGCCAGACGTTCTCGGTGACGTTCGATGCCGGCCAGAATGCTGGCCATTTTGTAGCCAAATGTGATGGGCGTGGCTTGTTGCAGGTTACTGCGACCGATGATGGGCGTGTCGCGGTACGTCCGCGCCAAGCGCGCCAATTCGTCTGAAATCGATTGCAGATCGGCCTCGATCAATGCCAGCGCTTCGCGGATCTGTAACACCGCCGCCGTATCGGTGATGTCTTGAGTGGTGGCCCCCCAATGGCAATATTCACCCCAGCCGTCGCGACAGTTGGCATTGATCTGATTGACCACCGCGATGATCGGATAGCCGATTTGCTCAGTCTTGGCTTTAAGTTGAGCCCAATCGATCTGGCTGAGCTCGCAATGCTTGACGATCTCATCGGCCGCCTCTTGGGGAATGATGCCCAGTTCGCCTTGAACTTTGGCTAGAGCACGCTCGATATCGAGGTATTTGCTGGTTCGGTTTTCGTCACTCCAGACATGTCGCATCTGTGCGTCGCTGAACATGTCGCCGAAGATCTTGGAGTCAATGAGGGTCGCGGGCATGGTGAATGGTGCTGAATCAAATGAATGAGTTGGAGTTTGGATGGTGCTGCGGGTCTGAAACCGGGTCAGTCGATTTTGATTTTGGTGGCACTGATCACCTCCCGCCAATGCATCACTTCTTTTTGAACCAGCGACCGAAGTTGCTCGGGAGTGCTGGTTTCGACCTCGGCGCCCTGATCTTCAATTTTTTTCTCGATGGCTTTGTCGCTCAAAACTGCATTCATTTCACGATTCAATCGAGCCACCACAGCCTTGGACGTTTTGGCAGGAGCAAACATCGCATACCACTGCGACAGGTTGACATTGGCGATGCCTTGCTCCGTCAACGTGGGCACATCGGGCATGATGTTCGAGCGCTTTTCGCCGGCAATGGCCAGCACTTTGAGCTTGCCGCCTTTGACCTGGGGAAAGGCAGTGAACATGCTGGGGAACATGTACTGCGTGTTCCCCGCAATGGTGTCGAGGATGGCCGGGGCCGACCCTTTGTACGGCACTCCCAAGACATCGAGACCCGCCGATAATTTGAATAACTCTCCCGCCAGGTGCGGGGCGGTGCCGTTACCCGCAGTGGCGTAACTGAACACCCCTGGCTTGGACTGAAGCAGTGCCACCAATTCCTTGGCGTTTTTGACTGGCAAAGTGTTGTGCACCACCAGCACGGTGGGTGAAACAGCCACCATGCCGATTGGCTCAAAATCAGCCACTGGGTCATATCGAAGCTTTTGCAAAGCGGGATTGATGCCATGCGTGGCGATGTAGCCAAACATCAGGGTGTAGCCATCGGTCGGTGCGCGCGCCACAAATTCACTGGCAATCGCGCCGTTGGCGCCCGCTTTGTTGTCGACCACCACAGGCTTGCCCAAACGGGCGCTCAATCCTTGGGCGATCAGGCGCGCCATGGCGTCATTGGCACCGCCTGCAGCTGTGGGCACCACGATGGTGATGGTCTTTTCGGGCCAGCCTTGTGCCCAGGCTCCGGGCGACAACAATCCGAAGGAAACAGACAGCACAACACTCCATATCCATTCGAAAGACATTCGCCTCATGTGGACCCCCTGATTGGTTACGGGCTTATGAATGGGAACAGCGGACCCATTTTAGGAACCGATGAATCTTTCGATAAATGAAAAAATAGATGTGATTGATGCGTTTTAAGCAAAAATACAAAACGCCGATTGTCTACCGGCAAGCGGCTTTACAACCTCTGGAGCGCCCATGAAGATCGATTTTGACGGAATGCAAGCTTTCGTGATGGTGGCGGACTTGGGCAGTTTCAGCAAAGCCGCGGAGCGGCTGAGCATCACCCAAACCGCTTTGAGCCGGCGTGTCCAAAAGCTCGAGGGTCTGCTCGACCAACGGCTGTTCGAACGCACCACTCGGCACATTGCACTGACACCCGCTGGAGCGCACTTTCTGGGCCAAGCTCGGGCTTTGGTGGATGAAATGAGCCTGATGTTTTCACAAATGAAAAATGCATCGCGCCATCCGCCGTCGAGTTTCACGTTGGCTTGCGTGCCCACCATGGTGGCCTCGTTATTGCCGCGGCTGTTGCAGTGTTACAGCCAAGCGCACCCGAACATGCGCATTCGGCTGACCGATGCGGCTTCAAACGAGGTGCGTGAAGCCGTCTTGAGTCACCAAGCCGAATTGGGGATCGCCATTCAGGGTGAGAAAAACACCAAACTGACAGAGACCCCGCTGCTGGATGATCCGTTGATGCTGTTTTGTCGCAAGGATCACCCATTGAGCTCAAAACACCTCATCGGTTGGTCCGATTTGAGTTCCGCCCAATTGATCATGGTCAGCAGCCTGCGGGCAACTCGAGTTTTCATGAATTACCATTTGGCCAAGCGCGGACTGAGCCTGTCAGGGGCCTACGAGGTGGGGCATCACTCGACGGCGGTTCACTTGGTCGGAGCCGGTGTCGGTTGCGCGATTTTGCCGGCCTCTTGTGCGATCACCAGCGATCCGGTCACCGTGCGATGCATACCGCTGGGCAACCCGTTGGTCAAACGCCGAGTGATGCTGATCCAGCGCAAACCGGAGTTATCACCCCCCGCTGCCGCTTTTGCCGAACTGCTTCTGCAAAGCAAGGTCAGGGCCAAGTAAAGCGCAAAGCACCGCTGCGCCCATTGGGGAGTTTGACCGTCGCAACGGCTTTAGTGCCAGGCGTCAAAGGTTGAGGCAAAGTAGCTGTCAATCGATTGCCCCCTGAGTGCGCAAATGTCACTTCGGTTTGATTTTGGCCGCTGATCAGCGTCGCCTTGGCCGAGCCTCCATCCATGGGAACTGGTTCACCGTGGTGGGTGATGTACAAAGTCATGTTGCGGTCTTTCGCAACCCATTCGCCTTGAAACAGGCCCGCTTCGGCCACGACGCCACCATACATGGGCTTGCCGTGGTCGGCATGAGCTGACACGGTGGTGGGGATCACCCATCCTGCCAGCAGCACAGCCGTCAGCAGTCCGTGGCTGACAAAGTGATGGACATTGAATTTCATGACATGCTCCTTGAAAAAATCGATTCAATCCCCCATCGGGGGTCAGACTGCCCCGTGTCTGCCGGAATCTTGAGCAGAAAGGGCCAGGCGTTGTGCGGGTTGCCGACCATAGAGGGCAAACAGGGCGGGCGTGACCCATGCGTCGAGCAAGGTGGAGCTGATCAAGCCTGAAAAGATCACCACCGCCACAGGGTGCAAGATCTCGGTGCCGGGTTGATCCGCCTCAAACAGCAAGGGCGCTAAAGCCAGTGCGGCGGTGAGGGCCGTCATGAGCACCGGTACAAGCCGTTCGCACGATCCACGAACCACCAAATCACGCCCAAAAGGTTGTGACTCTGCACGCATCAGATGCACCCAGTGCCCGACCTTCAAGATGCCGTTTCGGGTGGCAATGCCGGCCAAGGTGACAAACCCGACCAAGGCAGCCACCGACAAAGGTTGGCCAGACAGCTTGAGCCCAATGACGCTGCCGATCAGGGCCAAGGGAATATTGGCCATGACCAGCAAGGCCAGCACAGAAGACTGATAGCGCGAGACCAATACCAAAAAGACCAGCAATGCAGAGCCGATGGCCAGAATAGAGATCAATCGACTGGCTTCCTCCTGGGCTTCAAATTGCCCGCCAAGCCGGATCGAGTAGCCCTCGGGCAATCGAGTTTGCGCCACCACCTGACGTAGGTCAGCCACCACATCGCTCAGGGCTCGCCCCTGAACATTGGCAGAAATGACGATGCGCCGCCGGCCATGGTCGCGCGCAATCTGGTTGGGGCCATCACCTTCCTCGATGCTGGCCAGCTGTGCCAGCGGGACACTGCCACGCGGCGTTTCAATCAGCACCTGTGACAGTCCCTGGGGGCTTCGGGCTGACTCGGGCAAGCGCATGACCAGATCGAAGCGGCGATGGCCCTCGACCACCTGGGTCACACGCACGCCTTCGACCAGCGCTTGCAGCTCGATCAGCAATTGTGAAGACGACATGCCGTAGCGAGCCACGGCGGCGTGGTCGATGCGCACCCGAACTTGTGGCGCCAGCACTTGCTTTTCGATCTCCAAATCGACCAGACCAATAATGGCTGACAACCGCGTTCGCAGCGTGTCCGCTTCCGAGCGCAAGGTGTCGAGGTCATCGCCCACAATGCGGATGGCGATTTGAGCCCGAACACCTGACAGCAAATGGTCCAGCCGGTGCGAGATGGGCTGCCCCAAGCTGACGGCAACAGGCAATGGCGACAAGGCGTGTCTGATGTCGGCATAGACAGCCTCCGGCGTGCGATCGCTGCGTCGCAAGCGCACGTCCAACTCGGAGACATGCACACCTTCGGCATGCTCGTCGAGTTCGGCTCGCCCGGATCGACGCGCCACGTGCTCAACCTCGGGGATGGCTCGCAACGCAACCTCTGCGGCAGTGCCGATCCGGGTCGATTGCTCCAGCGTCACCCCTGGGTTGAGTCTTAAACCCACGACAGCCGAGCCTTCGTTGAATGGGGGCAAAAAAGTTCGAGGAAAAGTCGGCACCCACAGCAAAGCCATGATCACCCCAGCCAGCGCAAGGCCAAGGGTCATGCGGGGGCGGCTCAGAGTTTGTTTCAAGAGAGCCTCGTAACGAGTCTTCAAGGCCTTGACCAGCCGAGGCTCATCATGCGACAAGCGATCGATCTGGCGACCGATCAGGAAATAGGCCAACACCGGGGTGATGGTGACGGCCACCAGCAAACTGGCCAAGATGGCGGAGATGTAGGCAACGCCCAGCGGCACAAACAACCTGCCCTCGATGCCGGGTAAGGCAAACAGCGGGACAAACACCAATGCGATCACGATGGTAGACCATATGACCGCGCTTCGCACCTCCTGGCTGGCATCCCTGATCACTTGAAGCACTGGCTTGGGCTGGCTGGCTGCCGCATTGGCCCGCAATCGACGGACAATGTTCTCGAGATCCACAATGGCATCGTCCACCAGTTCGCCAATGGCAATGGCGATGCCACCCAAGGTCATTGTGTTGATCGAGATGCCCATGGCCCGAAACACAAGGATGGCCGCCAGGATCGACAGGGGAATCGCCGTCAACGAGATCAAGGTCATGCGCAGATTGCCCAGAAAAGCAAAAACCACGGCAGCTACCACGGCGCCTGCCGCCAACAGTTTGATTTGCAGGTTGCCAATCGATGCCTCGATAAAGTCCGCTTGCCTGAAAGTCACCTGGGCTGGACTGATGCCCGGAGGCAAAGATTGCGCAGACTCAGCCAACGCTGCTTCAATGGCCCGGGTCAAGCTCACCGTGTCTGCCGAGGGCTGCTTTTGCACCGACAAAATCACAGCGGGTTGACCATTGAGTCCTGCATCGCCGCGTCGCACGGCAGCCCCAAAACTGACCTCGGCCACCTGCGACAACAAGATCGGCTGGCCACTGACTGCACCGGTGCCCACCGCGATCGAGCGCAAATCCTCAATCTGAGCAGTTCGGCCTACATGGCGGATCAGCACCTCACGTCCTTGAAGTGCCAAAAACCCACCGGATGTATTGGCGGCAAAGGACGACAAGGCCTTTTGCAAGCCCTCGACCGTGATCCCCAGTTCGGCCATGCGACGGGTGTCGGGAAGAACTTGAAATTGACGGACTTCGCCACCAATGGGAATCACCTGCGACACGCCGGGGATGGACATGAGGCGGGGGCGCAGTACCCAGTCGGCAAACTCTCGCACCGCCATGGGCGTGGCCTGGGACACATCGATGGGTAACGCAATCAGCATGATCTCTCCCATGATGGAGCTCACGGGGCCGATTTTGGGTTTGACAACATTAGGCATGGCGGCGTCGAGCGTGGCAAGACGCTCGCTGACCTACTGCCGCGCCCGGTACAGGTCGGTTTCCCAGCCAAAAGTGATGTAGAGGATCGACAGACCGGCAGAAGAAATGGACCGCACGACCTCGACCCCTGGCAAGCCGCTCATGGCCGTCTCTAAAGGGTAGCTGATCAGCTGTTCAACCTCTTCAGGTGCCATGCCACCTGCTTCGGTCATCAAGGTGACGGTGGGTTTATTCAGGTCGGGAAGTACATCAATGGGCGTTCGGTAGGCCTGCCAGGCGCCTCCCAGCAAAAGCACCAGTCCTGCCGCCAGCACAAGCATTCGGTGACGCAAACTGGTGTCGAGGATCCCTTTGAACATGGTTCACCTCGCTTTCAACGGATTTGATTGAGCAGGGGTGCACCGCCGGTGACCACCCACTCGCCGCCCTGGAGCCCGCGCACGACCAGCACATGGGCTGCATCGAGTGGTTGCGTCATGACGCGGCGCGGCTCGAATCGCTCGGCTGCGGTCTTCACCCAAATCAATGGCTCGTTGGCCGACGAGCGCACCACTGCAGCCTGCGGCACCGCCACACCCTGAGCTTCTTGTTTCAATTTGACCCTGACCGCAACGGGTTGACCCACCGAAAATGGCGACAACGCGTTCTGGGATGCGCGGAATTGCAGCGGCTGCATCTGCTCGCGCAGAATGCGTCCGGCGCCTACAAAGGTCAGCGAAACGACTTGGCTTGCGACCCTCACCGTGGCGCTCTCGATGGGCCCACCCAAGCCAACAGGGGGCGCAGTCACCTCGATGGTCAAACGCTCCGGATCGACAATCTCAAACACCAGTTCACGCGCTTGCACCACTTGTCCGGCGACAACCCTGGAAGATGCGATGACCCCCGAAATGGGGGCCAAAAGCGGTTCTGCATGGCGGGCGCTTTCAAGGGACTCCAAACGACCTGTCAGACTGGCCCACTCAGCCTCGGCCGCTTCAATGTCCTTTCTGGGCACCGAATCTGTCAACATCCGCAAGCGTTCGAGACGTTGCAAAGCCAGGGTTTGCATGGCCCGGGCTTCGGCCAATTGCGATCCGAGCGACGCACGCTCTGTGGCTGAAAGGGTTGGCTTCACATGGGCCAGCAATTCGCCTTGTTGAACCCTTTGCCCCAACACTGGCAAGCCCTTTTGACCGGGAGCGATGCGCCCAGCCGTCGTGGACTGCACACGCCCACCAGCGTTCGGGTCCATGATCACCAGGCCGGGCAACTCGACCGAGCGAGCCGCAGCCTGGAATTGCACGACCTGGGTGCGAATGCCGAGTTGCCTTTGTGAGGGTTTGGGCACCGCAAGGGCGCCATCAGGCAAGCGTTGGGGACTGTTGAGATTCACTACCACCGCATTAGGCACCCCGTGATCGTGACCGTCGTGGGCCCAGGCCCCCAGGGAAGTCAGGCTGGCAACGCTCACCCCATAAAGCGCCAGAAGGATCAGGCTTAAGACTGTTTTTTTCATGATTGATCCTCGCGATTCACAGCGGTGCGACGCTGATGCCAAAACCAGCCAGCCGCCCCCACAACCAGACCCAGTCCAACGCCCGCAATCCAAGACCAATTCAAGCTCCTCCACCATGGCTCACTCAGGGAGCGCGCATCGGCTTCACTCCAGGCCCATTCGCCAGCCAATAAATCTGTCAACCCATCGCTGGTCACTTTCGCCACCACCGCCAACGGGCCGGGTGGCCATTCGGCAGGCAGTTGGGCCACCCAAATGTCACCCTCGATTTGCGGGCGCAATTTCAAGTCGCCCATCTCCAGTTCGAGGGTGCCCATGACCACAGGCTCGTTGGTGGGCGCCCGGTCCAGCCACAGAGACAATTTCCTGCCCTCCAAGATGCCCACCAATTCAAAGTCAGGGCTGACAGCCACGAAACGATGTAGATGGAAATCTGGGGCTGATGGCGGAGTTCTTGAGGCCGGTGTTGCGATGTGTTGGTGCCCCTCATGCCCGAACGCATGACCTGCACCCCAGAGTACACACAGCAACGTCCCCACGATGAGTCCGTCACGGACTTTCAAAAAATTCATGGCTCCACCCCCCATGCCTGATTCAGACGGGCTTGTGACAGCCCCCATTGATCACGTGCGGCGTGCCAAGCCTGCTCAGCTTCGAACGCCAGATTCCGAACGCGAAGCAGTTCGGCAAGACTGCGCTCACCCGCCTGAAAGGCGCGCTCAATGGCCTGTCGAACCTGCGACATTGAAGCGTGGCGCTGAGCCAAGAGCCGCTCGGCTTGTTGGGCCTGGTCCAAGGCAATCCTTGAGCGATCGATCTCAGCCAGCAACTCGCGTTCGCGGTGCATCACGGCCACTTCAGACTCAGACAATGCAGCGGCAGCGGCAGCGATGCGAGGAGCGTTGCGAGCCTCGGTATCCAGCGGTAATGTCATGCCCAAACGAAAGGTATTGCGGTATGGAGCCCCAGACACATCGCGATCAAATCGGGCTGTCGCCGACAAGGTTGGATTGTCCCGTCGACTGCGCTGAACCAGTTCGAGCCGTGCCTGGTCAGCCACCCAAGCCTGTTTGGCGCTCACCAGAACAGGATGGGTGCCGAGATCATGCGTCGTGGCAGATTTTTCGGTCAAATCGCCAATCACAGATTGGCCCGTCAAACGCCGGAGCACAACGGCTGCCATGTCTTGCTGGGCCCGTGCATCGCGCCATGCGGATTCAGCCCCCAAGGCTTCGGCTTGGGCCAAGGCCAGATCTGCTGGGGCCAAAACGCCTGCATGGACTTGACGCAACACATCAGCTTGAAGCTGTTTTGCACTTTCCCAACGCGCTTGTGCCGACTTCACTTGGGTCAGAGACATTTGAATTTTCCAAGCGGCCTCGCGCACCTGACCGGCAACTTGTAACCGCTCAGCCCGCTGTCGGGCTTCAAGCAGGGCCCGTTCTTGGGTCACCAGCTTTTGCTGGGCATCGCGTTGACCGGGAAGCCACACAGGCGCTGATAAACCCGGCTCAATTTCGTTTCGACCGCTCTCGCTGGTGCGGGTTGTCCCTGGCAAAATCACCCCGGGGGGTAGATCACGCCTGAGATCGAATCCGACGCGAGGCGCATCTGCGAACAGGGACTGGGTGGCCAAAGACCGGGCATCCAACTCGGCGCGACGAGCCGAAGCGAGGGCTTCCGATTGGCGCAGCACCCATGCCAGTTGGGTCAACTCGGTCAGCGCGGGCAGGGAATCTGTCGCAGCCGTCCTTAAGTCTTGTGCAGGCCCACGCCACACCGGCTGGGCCAGTGCATGGGTGATGCCAAAAGCGAGAATCAAAAGAGTCCGCATGTCTTCTCATCACACAATTCCGTGAGAATGGCGGCCGCAGGTTGTTGATTCAGATGGACATATCCACCGCCTCAACACCACGAGATTGGCGCAGGCGCAAGCATCACGTTCGCATGCGCTGCGGCACTACAGTCACAGGGTGAGCTGGCGTGCCCGCCGAGATCAGGCGGGAATGGGGCGAGGCGGACGAAATAAACCGCTGGACATGTGCGTCAAAGCGATCATGCCAAGCGACGAGTGCATGATCGAGTCCGGCTGTAATTGAACCAACGAGACCATGCCGGCGGGGATAGAGACAAACACATGGCAACAACCATCCATGGCATGCGGGGTGTGATCGACGCAGTCTGTCGACGCCCCGAAACTGATGTGCCAGGCGTCGGCACCGGGTTCGTGTGCAGGATCATGACCTGCGTGCTGAAGCTGTCCTGCCTGCTCACTAAAGTGAGGGGCGGTAACTGAAGCCCCATTAGATTCATGGGTGCCCTGCACGTGCGATGCGCATGATTGGCTCGTCACTGCGTAAAGGGGTTGCAGTGGCAACCAAAAGACCAAAATGATGGCAAACACGCGATACATGTCTGAATTCTAAAGGAATCTGATTTTCATGGGGATATGCAGCTGAGGTCGGTCGGATTGGACCGCCCCTTTATCGCCGGGTGGGCAACCCCATCGGGCTGTCTCTGCTGAAAAACATTGAAATTGAATGCCAAACAATTTACGGGTATTCGGGGTCTTGGGGGCACCTTCTTCGTCATGCGATCAGAATCGCTGCATGAATGAACACCAGCAAGCCACGGGCCTAAACGGTCCATTGACTGTTTACTTCGACGGCGGTTGTCCTGTCTGCCGGTCAGAAATCAACGCCTATCAGCGAGCCGATGCCACTGGCCAAGTGGCTTGGATTGACATCAATCAATGTCCTGAATCCGATTTGGGGATGGCACTCTCACGCTCTGAAGCGCTGGCCAGATTGCATGTTCGACTGCCCGATGGCAAATTACTTTCGGGGGCGAGGGCTTTTGCAGAGATTTGGTCAAGACTGCCCAAGTGGCGATGGTTATCCAAACTGGCAAGTGTCCCCGGTGTGATTCAGATGATGGATTGGGTTTATGTTGCTTTTTTAAGGCTCAGACCTTTGTGGCGCAGACCCGAGTCAACCTGTCAAGCTCCTGGCAAGGTCGAATGACGACAAGCCAGCAGACATTCAATGAGAAAGCTTAACCCATGGAAATGAACGACGAGCGTTGTTGCGGAACAGGGACTTGCATCATCGATGCAAAGGGTTATTGCTGGTGTGGACAGCGCTGGAATGGTCAAACCATGTGTTTCCCGGAGCGTGAGGAGACGACACGAGAGCCCTCCCCTCAAACACCCTTATCCCCTACAACTCTCCCTGATGAAGAAGGGTTGGGGGGGTGTGGGAGCATGGTGGAGGCGCGGGCCGGAGTCGAACCGACCTACACGGATTTGCAATCCGGTGCATAACCGCTTTGCTACCGCGCCGTATTCCGATAAAAAAGGGAAGCCTGGGCTTCCCTTATTGGAATATTGGAGCGGGAAACGAGTCTCGAACTCGCGACCTCAACCTTGGCAAGGTTGCGCTCTACCAACTGAGCTATTCCCGCATAGGAGTGAAAGTATAACGCATTTTCGGTGCTCTTCGCAAGCACCTCGCATTATTCTCTCACCGGATCAGTGTTTGACGGCAGCCCCTTCGGTCTCACCGGAGGCCACGACCGGGGCCACGACCGGTTCGTCGTCTTTGAGGGCTTCGGGCTGGCGCTCGAGAGCCACTTGCAAGACCTGATCAATCCATTTGACAGGAACGATCTCTAACCCGGCTTTGACGTTCTCGGGGATGTCCTGCAAATCCTTCACGTTTTCTTCGGGAATCAGCACCGTTTTAATGCCCCCGCGCAGAGCGGCCAGCAATTTCTCTTTCAGACCGCCAATGGCTGTGACTTCGCCACGCAAGGTAATCTCGCCCGTCATGGCCACATCGCAGCGCACAGGAATACCTGTAAGGGTTGAGACGATGGCCGTGGTCATGGCGGCTCCGGCGCTGGGACCGTCTTTAGGGGTAGCACCGTCGGGCACGTGAACGTGAATGTCTTTTTTCTCGAACATCTCGTCCTTGATGCCCAACACACGGGCGCGACTGCGCACCACAGTGCGGGCCGCTTCGACCGATTCCTTCATGACATCCCCCAAGGATCCGGTGCGGGTGATGTTGCCTTTTCCAGGCATGACAGCCGACTCGATGGTGAGCAGGTCGCCCCCGACTTCGGTCCAAGCCAGCCCCACCACTTGCCCCACCTGGTTTTGCTGGTCAGCACGGCCATAGGTGAATTTACGCACCCCCAAGAAGTCATTCAGGTTATCGGCAGTCACCACCACCTGGGCTGTCATTTGACCCAATTGCAAACCTTTGACGACCTTGCGGCAGATTTTGGAGAGTTCGCGTTCGAGCGAGCGCACCCCTGCCTCGCGGGTGTAATAACGAACGACGTCGCGGATGGCACTTTCTTCGACACAGAGTTCTTCAGGCTTGACGCCGTTGTTTTGCAACTGCTTGGGCAACAAATAACTGGTGGCGATGTGGGTTTTCTCATCCTCGGTGTAACCCGAGAGGCGAATCACTTCCATCCGGTCGAGCAGTGCCGGCGGGATGTTCATGGAGTTAGAAGTGGCCACGAACATCACATCGGAGAGGTCAAAATCGAGTTCGACGTAATGGTCAGAGAAGGTGTGGTTTTGCTCGGGATCCAACACCTCGAGCAAGGCACTCGATGGGTCGCCGCGGAAGTCACTGCCGAGTTTGTCGATTTCATCGAGCAAAAACAGCGGGTTGCGGGTGCTGGCCTTGGTCAGGCTTTGAAGGACCTTACCGGGCAAAGCGCCAATGTAGGTGCGACGGTGCCCCCGAATTTCGGCCTCATCTCGCATGCCACCCAGCGCCATGCGCACATACTTGCGACCGGTAGCCTTGGCGATCGATTGCCCCAAAGAGGTTTTGCCCACGCCGGGCGGACCGACCAGGCACAAGATGGGGGCTTTGACCTTGTCGACGCGACGCTGCACCGCCAAATATTCGAGGATGCGATCCTTTACTTTCTCCAAGCCATAGTGGTCTTCGTTGAGAACCTCTTCGGCCAGCGCCAAATCATGCTTGATTTTGGTTTTTTTGCTCCAAGGCAAGCCAACCAGCACGTCAATGTAGTTGCGCACCACAGTGGCTTCAGCCGACATGGGGGACATCAGCTTGAGCTTTTTGAGCTCGGCCTCGGCCTTTTTGCGCGCTTCTTGCGGCATGCGAGCGGCCTTGATCTTTTTCTCGATCTCTTCGATGTCGGCGCCCTCTTCGCCTTCTCCCAGCTCTTTTTGGATCGCCTTGACCTGCTCATTCAGGTAGAAGTCGCGCTGGTTTTTTTCCATTTGACGCTTGACTCGGCTGCGGATGCGCTTGTCGACATTCAAAATGTCCACTTCACGTTCGAGTTGCTCAAACAGACTTTCCAGGCGGGGTTTGACTTCGGCCAGATCCAGGATGACTTGCTTGTTTTCAAGCTTCAGGGGCAAGTGGGCGGCGATGGTATCGGCCAGGCGACCCGCATCATCGATGCTTGAAATCGAAGTCAGGATTTCAGGGGGGATTTTTTTGTTCAGTTTGACATATTGGTCAAATTGCTGAAGTACCGCACGACGCAAGGCCTCGGCTTCGTTTTCGACCCCCGCATCATCTTGCGTGATCGGGGACAACTTGGAGACGAAATGCTCCGGGCCGTCTTCGATGTGCAAGACCCTGGCGCGCTGCTGTCCTTCGACCAGCACCTTCACGGTGCCGTCGGGCAATTTGAGCAACTGCAAAATGGTGGCGATGGTGCCGACGTCAAACATGTCGGACACGGTCGGCTCGTCTTTGGCGGCGGCTTTTTGGGCAACAAGCATGATGCGACGCTCGGTGGCCATGGCGGTTTCCAGAGCTTTGATGCTCTTGGGGCGCCCCACAAACAAGGGGATGACCATGTGCGGAAACACGACCACGTCTCGCAAAGGCAACAAGGGCAAATCGAGAGGCGTAGCCGGCAAGAGATTTTGAGCAGACATGTTCAGGCCTTTTTAGCGGCCTCCCGGTAAACCAGGAGTGGGGGTTGCTGTTCCTCGATGGTGGATTCGTCCACCACCACTTTTTCGACGTTGGTCGTATTGGGTAAATCGAACATGGTGTCGATCAACGAATGTTCAAGGATCGAACGCAAACCGCGGGCTCCTGTTTTGCGGGCCAGCGCCTTTTTGGCGATGGCGTGCAGGGCGGCCGGTCGAATTTCAAGATCGACCCCCTCCATGGCGAGCAAACGCGCGTATTGCTTGACCAAGGCATTTTTGGGCTCGGTCAGGATTTGCACCAGGGCATCCTCCGAGAGTTCTGCCAGCGTTGCCACCACCGGCATGCGCCCCACCAACTCGGGAATCAGGCCGAATTTGATCAGGTCTTCGGGTTCGACCTCGGCA
>JACCDS011282721.1_pt1 | contig 16076 bp, 13 predicted proteins | sample 7446441 | NCBI WGS metagenome assembly JACCDS01 (sample SAMN15323445, study PRJNA562643) | freshwater metagenome | isolation source: river surface water | place: USA:Blue River Watershed | collected 2017-08-17
ACGATTGCTGAGAACCTCACCGAGCTTCAGCAGGCTTTCGAATCGGCCCAGCATGGTGAGATGGCCAAACACCCATACATGTGGATTCTTACTCCAAGCGCTTTCGATCCGAGCTGTGCACCCGAAGGCAAGCACACTATGAGCCTGCTCGGTGGGCATGTTCCTTACGCACTGCGTGATGGTCGTCCCTGGGACGATGCTACTAGGGAGGAACTGTTCGAGATTGTAGTGCGGCAAATAGAGCGCTATGCGCCTGGTTTCCGGGAGTTGGTGATACATAAGCAAATTCTCGTCCCATCCGATCTGGAGAGCATGTTCGGTCTGCCAGGTGGCCACGTTCATCACGGAGAGCTGAGTATTGACCAGATCTTTTTCCGAAGACCGATTGCGCACTATGCGGATCACCGGTCACCGGTTGCAGGACTGTATCAGTGCGGTGCATCAACCCATCCAGGCGGCGGTGTCACCGGCGTGCCGGGCCACAATGCTGCGAAGGTGATTCTGGGCGACTTGAAATAGCGGTTTGACACTGGGAATCTCTTCATTCCACCCCATCTTTTTCGTGGCGTGAAGAGCTTCTTTCCCATTAGTTAGGAGGTGCCTGCGATGGCAGCCGAAGATCAGAAGATGGAGGTAACGTACCGAGGGGTGGTTTATCCAGCGCAAACTGATGCGATGGGTCATTTGACCGTTCAATACTACGTAGCTGCTTTCGACCAAGCGTTTTGGCATCTGGCTGCGGCCATGAATTATGATCTGAATTGGCGTTTCGAGCGTAGTGAAGGTTGGGCAGATGTAAATTATGTAATCGACTATCGCAACGAGTTGAAGGTAGGTGAGATCTTCGTGGTGATGAGCGAGGTGGTGAAAATTGGGAACAGTTCGATGGTCACCCGGCATGTTATGACTAACCAGCGCAGCGAGGTTTGTGCCGAAATAAAGATGACGTCTGTTTATTTCGACCTCGCGCTTCGGCGGGCAAAGGCGTTACCTGACGAAGTACGTGCGGCGGTAAATGCTCGCTTTGTGCTGTCGGCCTGACGTTTCCTTGGCATGATCCACTGGCAGATTGAAGGCAGATTGAATCGCCCCTAGTTTCGTAGACACCTCCAAGCCTCATAATGAGGCCCATTAGGAGGTGCCATGAGCAATCAGCGCTACCCTGAAGAATTCAAAATCGAAGCGGTCAAGCAAGTGACCGAGCGGGGGCCTTCCTGTAGACGAAGTGGCAGCGCGGTTAGGTATGTCGGCGCATAGCCTGTATGCCTGAACCAAGCGCTGCAGCAAGCCCCAGGAAAAGTGGCAGCAAGAGGACGATCAGCAGGCCGAGCTGCGTCGTCTGCGCGTCGAACTCAAGCGAGTGACCGAAGAGCGAGATATCCTAAAAAAGGCCGCCGCGTACTTTGCCAAGGAGTCCGGCTGTAGTACGCCTTCATCAGCAAGATGTCGGTGGAGTATCCGGTTCAGCGTCTCTGCCAGCCCTCAAAGTGCATCCCAGCGGTTACTACGCTTGGCTATCCGAGCCTAAGTCCGTTCGCGCCAAGGAAGATCAGCGTCTGCTCGGCTTTATCAGGCTTGCGTGGCTGGAAAGTGGTGGTGTTTACGGCTACCGAAAGATCCACGACGACCTGCGTGAGCTGGGGGAATCTTGTGGCCGTCACCGCGTAGCCCGCCTGATGAGGCTGGAAAAGCTGCGCTCGCAGACTGGCTATCGTCGGCGCCCTGGCTATTACGGCGGCAAGCCGACAGTAGCCTCGCCCAACCGCCTGGAGAGACAGTTCAAGGTCGCAGAACCCAATAAGGTCTGGGTCAATGACATCACTTACATTCGCACCTATGAGGGCTGGCTGTACTTGGCTGTGGTACTGGATCTATTTTCACGCCAGGTGGTTGGCTGGTCGATGAAGCCGCGAATGTGCAGCGATTTCGCGATTGATGCCCTACTAGTGGCGGTGTGGCGGCGCAAACCCAAGCAGGAAGTGATGATCCACTCAGACCAGGGCAGTCAGTTCAGCAGCCTGGACTGGCAAAGTTTCCTCAAGGCCAACAATCTAATCAGTAGCATGAGCCGGCTTGGTAACTGTCACGACAACGCCGTGGCGGAAAGCTTTTTTCCAATCGCTGAAGCGCGAACGTATCCGACGAAAAACCTACGTCAGCCGTGAAGAAGCACGCGCTGAGTTCGATTACATCGAGATGTTTTATAACCCTAAACGTCGGCACAGCAGCGCTATGCAGCTATCGCCCGTGGATTTTGAAAGGCGCTATTTCCAAAGCTTGGAAAGTGTCTAGGAAAGCCGGGGCGATTCAAGTCTATGGTAGAGATTCACTCGGTACCTGACTTGAACTTTTTCCACTCAGAGTCTAAAGTCTCTGACTGTCTAGAGTTTAATGGCTGAAGCATTGTTATGAGTTTATTCTGCGATGATGTCGTATAAAGTTGAGGGTACTTCTTGATTTCATCTGCAAGGTAAGCTTTAGACTCTGGAACCGCATTTGCGTTAAGGGTGTACTTAGTTGTCTGCGCGGCGACTTCAGGCCTCAGGAGATAGTCGATAAATTTGTGAGCCAAATCCGGCCTGGGAGACGACTCTGGAATAGCCACAGTATCGATAAATCCAATAGTGCCCTCTTCGGGGATCAAGAACTTGATAGGCCGCCCAGCCTTAGCTGCAAGAAACGACTCTCCTGTCCATGTCAAGGCAACGCAGATCTTACCTTCCTCCATGTCTGTCACGTGCTGTCGCACATCCACCGTCCTCAAATATTGGCGAATTTTTAACAGCTCATCAATCGCCTTTTTAATCTGCCTCGGAGAGCTTCTTTCTATACTTTTTCCTTGATACATCATCGTGATGCCAACAATCCGGCTAGGATAATCCGCGATACTTACTCCGCAGCGTGATAAAGCCGATATTATCTGAGGTTCGAAAAATATACTCCAACTGTTGGGCAGGGGAGATCCGTAGACCTTTTCCACAAGATCTGTATTTATAACGACACCGTATGCGCCCCACGCATATGGGACGCTATACGCATTTTCCGTATCTACCGCCGCCAACTTCGACATTATCGCGGAGTCTAGACCTTTTCGGTGCGGGAGAAGTGAAACATCCAGCTTTTTTAGATACGACAGCTTAACAAAGTCTGCCAATCCAGTGTATGTAGGGAATACCACATCAATAGGAGCTTTTTTAGCAAGTAAGCCACTTAGCTCATCAGCTGTACTGTAAGTATGAAGGTTGACTTTGACGCCGAACTCACGCTCAAACCCCTCAATGCTTTTCGGATCTATGTAATCCACCCAGCTGTAGACACTCAGCGATTCGTCGGCCAGCACAGTGGCTGAAAATGCCGCTGATATAAGCCCTGACAAAAATAAAAGTACCAATTGCGCTTTTCTTTTCATCACCTTCACCCAATTAAGTTTTCTTTAGTGACGACAGCACCCAGTCGGCATAAGCCCTTTCTAAATACGACTTAAACGCAACGAGAGTACTCGCGGGTATTTAAAACCTACCAATTGGTATTTACGTGGATCATGAAACTAAGTCAATAATTTATTTAATAAAAAATTGCACTATTTTAGTGCGAGTCGTCCGCGAAGAACTGAGTGCAACACCTGGCTTCTCCGGTACGGTGCTGCCCCTATGTCTTATTCCGAACTCAGCGTTGAAAAGCGCGCCACCATTCAACTCGGTCAGGCCCAAGGCTTCAGTCAACGCGGGATTACTCGCCTGATCAACAGATCGCCCTCGACGATCAGTCGTGAGCTGCGCCGAACCGGGATACCTGCGGCGGTCATTCAGCCCGTAACGGCCAGCAGAACATAGGGAACCGTCGTCACGTCTGCTGCCCCAAGCGCAAGTTGCTGCCAGGTACAGAGCGTTTCGAGCTGGTGACTCACATGCTTCGTGAGCGTTTATCTCCCGAGCAGATTGCCGGCAAGCTGCGCAGCATGAACATACTCAACCTCAGAGATGCCTAGGTCTGCCGCGAGCGATCTATAACACGATCTAAGCTTTACTGGTCGGCGAACTGCGCAAGGAGCTGTTCATCTGCCTGTGTCGAAGTAAGACGACACGCAGGCCGCGCTCTGGCGGCGTTGATCGGCGCGGGCATATCCCGGAGATGGTTAGCATTCATGTGCCCCCGCCGGAGATCGAGGATCGTCTGATGCTGGGGCATTGGGGAGGTGACTTGATCGAGGGCAAGGCTAATGCCCCGTCCGTCGGCACTCTGGTAGAGCGAACTAGTGGCTACCTAGTGTTGGTGAAGATGGACGACGCGACAGTGAGCTCGGCAAATGGGGGGCTTGATCGCATGCCGCTGGCGATGCGCATGAGTATGGCGTGGTCCGCCAGTATTTGCCCAAGGCAGACCTGTCGGTAGACTGCTAGGGAGAAACTGGATGCCATCACGCTGCAACCGAGTAGGCGGCCGCGTAAGCGCTTCGACTTCACATGTCCTATCGAAGTTAGGGGAGGTGATGCAGAAATCCATGGCGATGCGGCATGATGCTCCAGCCTCAATTCAATAACCGTGTTGCCCTCAGAGCCTGCAACCACCAGTGCTATCGACGAGGCTCATACTAGTCTTCTCCAGACTGATCTAAGCTCTGAAACTATTCAGTATGGCTGAGCAGAGAAGTCTGTTATCTAGGGTTGTCTACTCTAGAATGTCACTAGCATTGATAATGCGCCCCGGCCAAGCGAGCGCATTATTAGTACGCTTTAGTCAGCGTATCGTGCTTCACCGGTTTCAGCGGCAGATGCCTCCAAGCCAACGTTTTTTAACCACTTAACTAAGTCACCATTTTCATGGATTTTTTTGATCGTTCCGTTCAACGCGACGCCTAATTCAGAGTTTGTCTTGGCGAAAAGATAGCTCGCCTGAGCGGGTTCGATCGAGGACTCGACAGCAGGATCTGGGCTCGCCACCTTCACCTGGATGTCGGCTGGCATACCGCCTTTTCTCTGGGTTTCTACACCGATGGAATAGGTGTTCACTGCTGCTTGGATTCGACCGGTGCTGAGGTCTTGCGCCAAAGCAACCGCGGTTGGGTAAAGGCTCAAATTAGATCCGTAAAGTTTTTTGAGCTCTGGTACCCACAGGTATCCCTGAACAGTGCCAACTTTACGGTCTTTGAGCTGGTTGAATTCTGTGGCGCCGTCTCGGGAGTAGATTGCAGTCTGTTCGAGATAGATCGGGTCGCTGATACCAAGCACCTTTGCTCTGGCAGAAGTCCTATACCACGCGCCCACGGAGAGGTCAGACCGTCCAGAGGCAACGTACTGGATAGCTGCTGCGGAGTCTGTAAATACATGCTCAAGCTTCAGGCAGTTATCAGCAGCAAAAGTCCGAACAACTTCGATGTCGACGCCTGATGCCTGCCCGTCGTCTCCTCGAATGACAAAAGGTGGAACAACAGCGGACGTCACGGTCAGAACACCTGGTTTAATAGTCTTAAATTCATGTTTCGCTTTGCATACGTCAGCATTTGCTGTCGATACAAGAGCGATGCTGAGTGCTGCGATTGCAAAAGCTGATTTTAGGTGAGTAGTGGTCATATCTATTCTCTTCTCTACAGTGCATTTTTAGTAAGTTTATTAGTGGCAGCAATGTAACTTAGGCCAATCTTGGCCTATGAGTTAGAAGCACCTATAGCTTTTAATACTATGCATTGAATGTGTCTTGTTATGGTTTCTGTCGAAGCTCCCCTGTTAGTTGGGTTGATGGCAACTCGGTCGAGTATCGCTAGTACACTTTGTGCGGCTAGCTGAATATCAGCAATTTTAAACTGATCTTTTCTGGAGCCTGCTTGCAATGTTTCGATTAGGTACTCAGTGTTTTTTTTTTGCGTGGTCAGTATCACTTTTTTCTGATCAGCGCTAAGGCAGCAAAATTCCCGTTGCGATAAACAGGCAAGTTCAGTGTTGGCAGTTACGTGCGTGATGTAACTTCTCACATAGCGCAACATGTCGGCTACAGCCGAGTTGCGCTTGCCGGGAGGGGGGAGTACCTCGTCGGTAAGGGTCAGTTCATATCGTTCGACTAACTCGTAAAGTAACTCCGCCTTGCTCTCTATGTGATGATATAAAGAGCCAGCGTTAATACCTACCTCCTCAGCAATCTGACGGAGACTGACGCTTTGGTAACCATGTTGAACAAACAAACGAAGCGCTACGTCCCGAATCAACTCCGAAGTTGCTACGCCGGAAAACTTTGGAGCAGGACTGAAGTGATTGAGATTTACTGCCATAGTGAGCCACGCTAGTGCAAGGGTAAAGGGCAGGAAAAACCTGCCCAACCAAGGGGGTCACAGCCCGCTTTTGGCGAAGTCTTCTGTGAAGTCCTTGCGCTCACGATCATAGCTGGCTGTTTCATCGGGAATAACTCGAATTCGAACCTTGCTTTGCATCTCTTCAGAAATATGGGCGACGACGCCAGGCAATGTCGAAATTACCGCCAGGCCGGTCATTTCCGCTGGGCTGAAGCCCATCTGAGCCAAAATTGCCCCCATCATGCCGACTTCGTTGATCGGGATTTCCGGCTTGTTGGCCTGGGTGATGAATGCCTTGTGCACAGCTTCATACCAATCACAAACATCGCCCCAAACACCGGTATCGATCGCCAGGTTTTTCAGTTGTTGAGCGCGAGGATCCGTGTATTTGAAGGCAGGGTGGCCCAATCCTGGAACGCGTTCCCTCTTGGCCCGCATGACCTCAATCAATGAAGCTGCGGCCGCCTCAAAGGATTTTGCGTTCTTTGCAGGAGAGATGGTGTTGTTCAGAAACAGACCTGTCTGGTCCGGAGCTAGCGAATACTCGCCTGCGGACAGAACGGCTGTTGCCATACCCGCAACCATCGATGGATTACTCGATACGCAATATCGTGCAGCCGCAGTCCCGGGCTTTTTAAGACCGTAGTCGAGCACAGAGCAAAGAACGCCATCAATCATCTTGGCTTCGCCAGCGGTTGGAAGTCTGCCTCGAATAAGCAGGAAGCTTGCGGATGCGAAGCTGAGCTTTCCAATCAGCTCACCCAAGTCGTAACCGCGTATGAAGACGGTGTTGTCCTCAATGTGGCTGACACTTGTATTCCAGTAGGCTTGGCGCTCGTTAGTCATGTCATTTTCCTGATCAAAACTCAAAGGTCGGCTTGTAGCCTTGGATGCATCGTATTCCAGGTCTTTTTTTTTGTCTAGATGGCCGGTATATAAATTAGACCTGTGGGTATTTTTTGGACGGACGCCGTTACTCGGTGCATTTCGATAGGGAGGGTTGCGGGGTCTAGTTGTGTAACCCCATTACGTTGTTCAGTGGAAGTGGTGCGCGACTGATGGGGGAAGGTAGCCGAGGCTGGCGTGAGGTCGGCGCCAGTTGTAGTGATGAAGGCAGGGTAGCAAGTGAGCGGCACGTTGCTCTGAGGTGTCATAGCTGCAGGCATACGCCCACTCGCGCAAGCTGGTCTGGATGAATCACTCGGCCTTGCCGTTGGTGCGTGGTGTATGGGGTTTGGTGAACAGATGGCGCAAGCCAAGCCTGCGCACCAGACGACGGAAGCGTTTGGATCGATAGCAGACGCCCTTGTCGGGCATGATGCGAGTGACATGTATGCCCAAGCCTCGGTAGTAACGCAGTGCCTGAACAAGCGTGCGGCAGGCGCTGGCACCACGCTCATCGGGTGCCGGGGGCCGAACGCTATTCGGCTGGCATCTTCGATGGCCACATGGACAAACTCCCAGCCAGCACCGTCCTACCTCTGCTGGCAGTTGCCCGTAACGCGGTGGCCGGGTTGGCGAAAACGCCCCAACTTCTTGATGTTCAGATGCAGTAGATCGCCGGGTCTCTCGTACTCGTAGCGCAGCACCGGTGGTACCGGCTCCAGTTCGGCATAAAAGATGCGGGCCGAGCTTTCTCAGACGGCGCGCGACCGTACTGACGGCTAAACCCAAGTCAGCATCGATCTGTCGATAGGTCTTGCGTACCCGGCGCTGCTCGACGAGACGATCAAGTAGAGCGTCTGGTGTGGAGTGTGGGCAGTGTCTGGGGCGCGATGAGCGATCTTGCAGGCCCGCCTCACCTTCTTCCCGAAAACGTCAGAGCCATTTGTAAGCGGTTCGAACGCTCACGCCCGGAGCTTGCGCAGCATCTTCGACACGCAAGCCTTGCTCGATACGTTGGATAAGAAGGGGTCGACCTCGAGGTGTAAGACGGGCATGTTTATGCAGGTTAATCCGGGGCTCCTGGAGTGCTTGGTTGGTCGCACTTCAAGAATTTCGGGAATGCCCCGGATGAATAACCTACTGAGAGATCACAGCTAGTGCTATAAGAGGTACAAACCGTCAGGTGAAAGCATTCGAGGCCGTTTCTTGGGGCGATAGTCGGGGACTAGAGCCGAGTAGCCGCTGGAGGTGAAGTGGTGGCTCGAAGAGCCCCGATTAGCACTAGCCGGAAGTGTATCCACCCGACATAAGGTCGCAATAATAATCGGCGATTTGCTCTGGGCTCAGTTGGCCCTTTTCGCTGTACCAAGTATGTAGCCAGTTACACATGCCCATGAACCCACTGACTGCGATATGAGGAGGAACGTCTTTGAAAAGCTTTTCTTTAACACCTTGCTGATAAATGACCTCAATCATTGCATCGTATTCCCGCTTGCGCTTCTGCATAATGGAACGTTGCTCAGGCTCCAGCTCGCTTTCGTCTCGGAAATAAATTGCCGTCCAGTCTTTCTGTTTCATGACATGGAGGGCGTGACGATACAAGATTTCGCGTAGTGCTTGGTCGGCCGGAAGCGCCTTCTCGATAATCTCATTAATCGTATCTTGATAGCTCTGGTGCATCCGGTTGAATATCTGCCAGAGAATTTCGTTCTTGTTCTTGAAGTAATAATAGACTACCGATTTTGTATAACCCAAGCTTGCTGCAATATCGTTGATAGTGATCGCCCGAAAGCCTTTGTTCGCAAATAGCGTTACAGCAGAAGCGAGGATTTCATCCTGCACATATGCTTGTTTCTTTAGCTTAAGCTGATCTCGCAGATCTACATTCATTTCAGAGCCACCAAGATAAAGTGAAGGCAGTCAATTTATAAGGCATTGTGGAAAGTACACCTTCGTCATGATCTGTGTGCGAATTGTCTTTTTTTCGTACCGTCAAGTCAAATAATTTAATCCGGGCTTGAGGTTGCCAGATTAAAACATCGAGTGATCTCGCCCCTGCCCTCATCTCGCTAACACGCAAGCCCCTGATCTGTGTGAATCGTGTTCAATCCGCTGAGGTTGACATCGGGGCTTGCGGGCGCATACTGACCTGTCGGTATTGTTTTAAGTTTTTCCGCTTGCTCGTGTTCTCCCGCTGAGCTTTCTAGGCTAGAGACGCCGGCGCCTCTGGGAGCTGGCGCAATTTAGTCAACTTTGTGGTGTAGAAATTTGAATCCGCACGCTTTCCTTTGTCCTGACCCCGCCCAGGTAGACATTGCCGTTATTGGGGGTGATCTAGCTGCTGAGTTTTGCTTGCGATATCAGGATACTTGATTGCACGCTTTGGGCATCTTAGCTCTGGCGCAGCGTATCCAGGCGCAACGGCCCTTTGTATCATGCCTCCTGGTTGTATGTTAGATATCGCTACCGCGGGGCGCTTCTTGCTAGCAAAGTGGTTGTTGACGGCGGAAGCGGCTACTAGGGTGACTGTCTTAAACGGTATTCATTGGGTATTGCGGTATGCTCGAATCGCGTCTTAGTGGATTCGCATCTCGGCAGGATGCATATACCGTGACCGGGAAAACCCAGCCCGCCGAGTTGAGAGTTGACTCTGCCACTCCAGCATCAGGGGGAGACCTGAGATTGTATTTGCTCAAGCTTTGCTCCTGGAGTCGCTCCGAGCCACGAGCGGTGCAGCGATCCACTTTCTGGTGATGTCAACTCTATTGAGGTATGGCCAAGTGGGTTTTGCCTACACGTAGGCAGTGAAAGCGTTGCCGCTGACAGGCTGCTGATCGCTAGTGAGCTTGGTTGTATCGGCGTGCCGGGCAGATTTGCTTGCTGGTCAGTCCATAGAGCGGATAGCGGCTGTCGCCGCAGGCCGATACTCTGATCTTCAATTAATCCAGTGATGAGGTGGCAGTCTTGCCCGAATCAACGGTTCTCGCGCAGAGAAATTTAGCGCTGACGATTATCCGACCGGCCCCGATGTATATTGTTGCTACAATTGGCGACACGATAACGTAGTGTGGCTTAGTAGTATTGCCTATCCTGCGGTTTCAATGCGTTTTGGGGAGATGACTGCAAATTTGCTCGGTTCAAAGGGCTGCGGTGAGCCGACGAGTTTTCTTTCCGACGCCGCCCTTCATTCTGTTTTCAATAGCATGCATTTGGATAGCGCGACTATTCCGTGGCCTGCCTGATAAATTCTATTCTGAATAACATTTTTTTCTATTAGGCTATCTTCCAATATTGCCGGTGCGATTGGCCCCGGCAATATCTGTTCAGGAGATTAGAAAGACTTACTTGCCGCAACCACAATAGTGGGTGAGCAAATGTCATCAAATCCGCTATAGCTTAGGCATTCCGCATCCGATAAGTTAGTATTCACGTAGGATGCTGACCAGTCGACGCCAATGAGAGCCTTGGAGAGCTTGACCTGCCACTCGTTGTAGCTTTCCCGGTTTTTTCCGTTACTGTCAAAGAATATAGGGTCTTTGAAGTCTACTTTACCATATCTAAGGTCTAAGCCAATTTCTCCAGGTAGAGTCGTTTCATACCCGACGAATCCGTAAAAATAATTTTGATCTTGAGCGTAGTCATCGGTGTAATACCCTCCGACGTAAGCGCCATAGGCAGCAAGTTTTGCGTAGATCTCACTTTGGTTCAATTCGCCTTCTTTAGGGTATTCATACTTATAGTAGGTGAGATCTAGTGAAATATCATCCGTAGCTTGCCAGAAGTATCCGACGTAGTAGTCGATTTCCTGCCTTGTCTTACTGCCGTAACCGAAGTCGACGTTAGAGGTCCAGATTCCAGCATACGCGCCGCTAGAGTGACTCAGTGTCGCCGATGCTTGGACGGCGGGGTCTCCTTGAGTCAGAGATATCCCGCGAGATCGATAGTCACTGTACGCGCCGATATTCAAATTTAAGCTGAAGTTGTCGTTGAGTGTAATTGCTTGACTAACACCCCATGGGGCCAGCAAAAGCCCCGCAACGCAATGCTTAATAACGTGCTTCATCTGATGCTCCTGGTCTTGTTGTAATACACATGAGTGTTTGGAGTTTCTGTCGGATGAGTAAGCTTCTAATCAATTCCGACTAGACAGGTGAGGGCGGTCATAGCGCCCAATTGCGATGGCCTTCAGCCTCCGCAAATCTTGACACTTTTATGAAATACTTGGGTCGGCGCTATGTAGTACTAGTTATGCACGGTTTTCGCTTTGAACTGATCTCGCTATATCCATATTGATGAGATCTGTTGTTGCGGAAATATCCAACGCATAAGCGAATGGAATTTCGCCGCATGGCCGAGTTATTGCGAACTTATGTCTGCTCAAGCGACTGGAGGTTACTGTGTATCCGTGCTCGGTCTCCCATGTATTCTGGATGACCTTCCCATCTTTGCAGCGCTTCGAGCGCCAACGATCTTTTGCCATGACATCACCGCTGCGGTTTGAATTAGGTGAAAGAAATCTCATCGGCACAGAGAGCTAAGTGCCACGCGCTAAAGCGAGCAGACTGATTTTTATATTAATGTACCTGGTGGTCAAAAAGAAATACCTATTGGTTAGTATCGCTCGCGCGAGAGCATTGTCAACGCTAAAATCGTTCTTAGTCTATTTGGTGGTCAGTAGCGTTTGAGATGTGCGTTAGAGATGCGTCAGGCATGTCTGCCAGGAACTGATAACCTGGCAGACACAGAGCCGTTCGCCCAACTGCGGCTAGTCTGGGAAGCTAGACAGTTGCTTGGTAAAAACTCACCTTCACCGGAGCGAGAGTTTTGCCGCGGATCAGATCGGCTGCTTTTTCTGCAATCATGATGGTCGGAGCATTAGTGTTGCCATTAGTTACCTCAGGCATGATCGAGGCATCTACAACTCTAAGGCCGCGAACTCCCTTCACCCGAAGTTGCCCGTCTACCACGGCATCTGCTGAGCTGCCCATTTTGCAGGTGCCGCAAAAGTGGTACCCGCTTTCAGCGTGATCGCGAATGAAGTCATCTAGACCCGCATCGCTCATGTTCTCTTTCAATGGTTTCAGCTGGCGGCCGCGATAAGGCTTGAAGGCCTCCTGCTCTAGAATTTCGACTGACTTGCGAATCGCATTGCGTGAATCGATCCAGTCCTGCTCGTGGGTTAACCAGTTAGGTTGAATCAAGGGTGCATCATTGGGGTTAGCAGACGCCAAATTTAACCAGCCGCGACTCAGTGGTCGTTGCGGGCCAAGATGCACCTGATAGCTATGTCCGTCAGCCGCCATCCTGCCGCTGTATTCTGCTGCGACGCCAACAAAGTGAACCTGAACGTCAGGCCATGGCTTATCGGGGGTCGACCTCAAGAAGCCGCCTGCTTCAAAAAAGTTCGAGGCGCCGAGGCCCGTGTGTGTTGTCATCCATTGCGCACCGATTGCGGCCTGGCGATGTAGCTTCAGTTCTGAGAAGTAGGAGACCGGTTTAAGGCAGTCGTATGCAACGATGTATTCGATGTGGTCACCTAAATTACGACCTACTCCCGGGGAGTCGTACACCACTGGGATTCCATGCTTCTTGAGTTCTTCACTTGGGCCAACTCCCGAAAGCATCAGGATCTGTGGTGATTGAATTGCGCCGGCCGACAGGATCACCTCTTCGCCGCACAACGCTGTTTGCTCACGCCCCTCGCTGAAAAACTTGACGCCTATGGCTTGGTCGCCGTCGAACGCGACGCAGCGGACCATAGCGCCGGTGATGACTTCTAGGTTGGGTCGGTTCATAGCTGGGTGAAGGTACGCTTTGGCGGCGCTTTCACGGACCCCCTTGTGCACGGTCATGTCCATCCTGCCGAACCCCTCCTGCCGATAGCCGTTTTGATCGGAGGTGTGGGCATGGCCTGCTTCTTGAGCCGCTTCTAAAAAAACCTGGTACAGCGGGCTCGCTCCAAATCCTTTCGTGACATGGAGAGGGCCGGCGTCACCGCGATACTCATTTTCGCCTTGGTCGTAGTTTTCGGAGCGTTTGAAGTAGGGGAGGCAATGAGCGTAAGACCAATGTGAGAGTTCTGGATCTTGCGCCCAATTGTCGAAATCCATTGGGTTGCCGCGGATGTACACCATCCCATTGATTGTTGAGGAGCCACCAAGCACCTTCCCACGAAAATACGGGACGCGGCGGCCTTTCAATGCCTCAACGGGCTCAGTCAAAAACTGCCAATTGTACGTTTTGCCTGTAAGCGGATAGGTCAATGCTGCTGGCATCTGGATCCGAAAGTCCCACTTGCGGTCGGGGCCCCCGGCCTCGATCACCAGAACTTTCACTTTGGGATCCTCTGAGAGGCGGTTGGCAAGAACACAACCTGCCGAACCGGCGCCTACGATGATGTAGTCGTAACTGGAACTCTTCGTTGCACTCATTTTTTTACCTTCGTTTTGCAGGCCCATGCGGGGGCGGAACGCATTCAACCTTTTGTATTTATTGGTTTTTTCCGGAGATTTTTTCTTGCGGATGACTTGCGTGGGTTTCATCTATCACCGTCTTCCGTGGTTGGCTCTATTCGTCCAGTCGCACATCCGAGCTTTTGTTGTTTTCGGAAAATCTTCTCTAGGCGAGCGCTCACCAACAGCCTCTAGGCCGCTAGTAGCGAGCCTCCTGCTTTACGATTTCTCTCGCTTAGCCGCTGCGATCAGCATCTGCTGACGCCCATCAAGCTACCAAGCAAAAAAGGTGTTGTCTAAAAATATTTGTGCGCGTAGATTTAATTTCAGCTGTTCGCAGCTGCACAAACACAACAACAAAAAGGTGGCAATATGACCCCATGTAGTTCCCGCGGTGGGCTGAGATGCTGTCAGCTGCACTTTTCACTCCGGACGAGTCGCCAGTCAGAGCGAGTTCGTGGTGGACGTATAGAGCAAGTGGTCGCCTTCGCTGCATTTTCTTGCAGACAGGATCAGGCGTCGAAGCTCGATCTAAATTCTATGGAGTTCACCGCCCTCCGTAGTCTTCCTTTGAAAAATCTGCCCAGCAGCCGCCCGTTTCTCAACTTCGCATAGCTCGTTGCTTTGCGTCGCTTGGTTTGGTCGCGCTTTGTACTAATCAAACTTCTTAGGTCGAGTTAGCGCAGGATTGACTGCGTGCGGAGGCGTCACATGAGCACCTTGGGAAATGCGGATTCTGTTTCTACGATGGTTGGCCACTCGGCCACATCGACTCGCCGACTTTCGGGGCACTTGGGTACGTGGGATATCGTATTCACAGTGCTGGCCTATAACGCGCCACTCACGATTATCATTGGGTTGATCCCGATTATCATCGGTATGGGGAATGGTTTAGGAGCGCCTGCCACCTACCTTGCAGCGGGCGGTCTCATGCTGCTATTCGCGGTAGGTTTCACGACCATGGCCCGGCATGTTCCAAACGCAGGGGCCTACTACGCCTACATAACTGCCGGGCTGGGACGACCGATGGGACTTGGTAGCGCATTCATGGCGGTACTGGCCTATGCATTCATGCTCGTTGGTGCCTACCTTTATGCAGGGGTTATTTTCTCTTCTGTTGACTTGAGTTCAGTCGGCGTGACGGACACGAAATGGTGGCAGTGGACAATTCTGGTTTCCTTGATAGTCGCTGTTTTAGGCCACTTTCGAATCACGTTGTCTGCGCGAATACTGACGATAGCTTTGGTGCTGGAAGTGATTGTCGTGTTTGTGTGGGAAGCGGTAATTTTTGGCAAAGGCGGCGCATCCGGCAACTCTCTTGAATGGCTCACGCCTACTGCCTTGAACTCAGGCTCGATTGGCATTGCAGTGTTGTTCGGTGTCACTTGCTACGCAGGTTTCGAAGCAACTGCCGTTTTTCGGGAGGAGGCGCGCAATCCCGAGGTAACCGTGCCGCGCGCTACTTACATTTCGATTATCGCAATGACGTTGCTGTTCGCTTCCGGTACCTTGTGTTTCATCTTGGGCTTCGGCCCTGAGCGTGCGTTGGCCATTGCTACCGAGGATCCATCTAATGCTGGGCTCCAGGTAATTGGAATGTATTTGGGTGAGGCCGGTGCTACGCTGGTACATACTTTAATGGCCACAAGTATTTTTGCGTGCGTGCTCGCCATCCATAACATCCTTAGCCGCTATATCTACTCCCTCAGTATTGATGGAGTACTGCCTAGAATATTTGGCCACGTTCATGCCAAGCATGGCTCGCCTTCAGTGGCCTCCGCGACTGTTTTCCTTATCACCATCATTAGCGTAATTGCCGTTATTTACTCTCAAATTGATGCATACAGTGGCTACGCTTCATTGGTTGGCGTGGCGGGCTACACGCTCATGATCTTGCAAATATTCACCACTGCCGCTGTGCTCGCTTTTTTCTGGCGCGGTGCTCATGGTGTAGATGCATGGCGGGCCAAAATTGCTCCCGTCCTCGCATTGACTGGGCTGCTTACTACGTTCTGGCTGGCTACTAGCAACATTGAGCTGTTGACCGGAAGTGTGAGTTCCGCCGTGGCCCTTATGAGCTGCTTGATAGGCGCGCTCCTATTCGGCGTGGTCTACGCCCTCCGGCTCAAGTTTTCTGATCCTGGTGTGTACCGTGCAATCGGGCGCCAGGCCGTTTGACGCACCCCTTCCTGCGCCCGCTCTGGTCGGGCGCGATCCCCAAATGAACCAAGGAAACTGTGCTTTGAAAAACTCGAAGAACTTCTACATCAATGGACAGTGGGTCGAGCCTCAGCAGCAAAATTTTCTGGAGGTAATCAATCCAGCTACTGAAAAATCCATTGGGCAGATATCGTTGGGTTCACGAAAGGATGTTGACCTGGCGGTTGGCGCTGCCACTCTCGCATTTAAGTCCTACTCACAATCTTCTGTAAGTGAGAGAGTTTCTATTCTGGAGA
>JACCDS010076017.1_pt1 | contig 16069 bp, 9 predicted proteins | sample 7446441 | NCBI WGS metagenome assembly JACCDS01 (sample SAMN15323445, study PRJNA562643) | freshwater metagenome | isolation source: river surface water | place: USA:Blue River Watershed | collected 2017-08-17
AGAGTATCGGCGTGGGTGTCGGTTACCAGTGGACACCTCAGCTCGCGGTTGAATTGTCATGGCGCGATTATGGTGAGGCTTCTGTGCAGTTGCAGCAAAGCTCACTGACACCGGCGCAATACCATGCGCAGGTCCGCGCGGTCAGCCCTTATCTCGGGGATGCCGTGGGCCTTGGGCTGCGCTGGAGTGCCTGGCAACATGACGGCTGGCGCTTTGATGTCAGCGCCGGCATGCAGCGCTGGCAGACGGAAGTGCAAAGCACCATGGGCACCAGCACGCTGCAAAGCGATTTTGACGGCACGGATTTGTACTATGGGGTGGCGCTGGGTTATCAGCTGACTGAACAATTCAGCGCTGCCGTGCAATGGCAACGGGGTGAAGTACACACCAATGATGTCGACACTGTCGCGCTGCGGCTGCAATGGCGCTTCTGAGCGTCTGACCTGAAGCGTGGCCAGACGCAGATTCAAAGCGTCTGAACTTTGCGATCACCGTCAAAAACAAACCCGGCCTCGGCCGGGTTTGTTGTTTTTGGCATCAGGCTGCATCTGGTGCAGCCTGTCATCCGCTTAGTGCAAGTGACGATGACCGTGACGGGCAGCGCCACCGCTTTGCCCGGCTGGCTCTGCAAAATCCCGGATCTGCACACGGTCTTTCACGAATGGTTCAATACCCAGCTTGCGGTGTAAATCGGCTGGCACCATCGCTTTATTTTGCGTGATCACCAGCGCCAGCTTACGGATATCGCCGATGTTCTGCGTCGGGTCGCCGTCGACCAGCAGCAAGTCAGCATCAAAACCGGCTTTAATCTGGCCTTTATGTTGCTCCACTTTGCTAAAGCGGGCGCCGTTCAGCGTCGCCACCTGCAGCGCCTGCGCTGGCGTCAGGCCGGCTTTGACCAGCAGTTCCAGTTCGCCTTGCAGCGTAAAGCCGGCCAGCTCGTCGGTGCCGGCGACCACCGGAATACCGGCTTTGTACATCAGGCCGACAAACTCAACCATTTTGGCGTAGGACCTGGCATAACGGGCGGCGGTGGCGTCATCCGGAATATCCAGCTCGGCGCGGGCGTAGCTGCGCTGCACATCTGGCGGCAGGTTTTTCACGATGGCGCGCCAGGGTTCACCGACCGTGCCGTCGACTTTTTTCAGGAAGTCGAAAGTCGCCAGCGTCGGGTCGACACTGACCTGATGGTCTTTCAGCAGCTTGATGAAATCCTGTACTGCTTTGCCTTGCAAGTCGAGGTCGGCCACTTGTTTGGCCGGCAGGTAAAAACGTTCCAGCGTGCGGGTGTCAGTGTCCGGTTTGACCAGGAAGTTCAGCATCAGCTGATTGATGTGCTGAATTTCGTCAAAACCGGCGGCGACCACATCTTCCGCTTTGAGAAAGGCCGGCACATGACCACTGACCCGCAGGCCGCGGCTGTGCGCATAAGCCACAGTGTCTTTCAGAATGGCTTTGGGGAAAGAATTGTAGATCTTCAGCTGCGGGTAACCATGAGCAGCGTACCAGTCGATAGCGGCTTTGGCGCCGGCTAAGTCTTTGATGACAAAGCCGTTGCGGGCCGAATACGGGCTTTCGCCTTCGAGAAAGCCGGTCGGTACTATGGTCGGCGCCAGCAACTGGTCGTGGTCGATTTCGTCGATCATCTGCTGCAGCGTGGCATTGTCATTGCCCATGTCGCGCAGCGTGGTGACGCCGGCGGCCAGATGCAGCGCGCCTTCCCAGCGGGAAATATGGCCATGCATGTCAAACAGCCCCGGCAGCACAATACGGCCGGCGGCGTCGATTTCATGCTGGACCGGGCTTTGCAGCGAACCGGCCGGCACCACAGTGGTGATTTTGCCGCGCAGCAGGTAGATGTCGCTTGGTGCGCTCAGCTGCAGGGTGACGCTGTCAAACACTCGGGCGTTACGCACGACCGTCAGGCCATGCAGGGTTTTCGGCAGTTCAGTTGCCATGGTGGTCAGCAGCGTGGTTTCGGCTTTTTGCTGCACCGCCTGCATCGCCGCCGCATTGCCTTGCCAGCCTTCTTCGATGAGCGTCAGATAACCCGGCGCAATGCTGGCGAACAGCCGCGGTTTTTCGCCTTTGGTGGCCCAGATAAAGTTGGGTTCAAAGCCGATACCGGTCTGCACCAGCAATTGGATCTGCTGTTTTTCACCGCCATTTTCGACAATCAGTTCACTGACCACCTGTTGATGCAAAGTCCCGCTGGGCAGCAGCGGCAGGCTGGTTTTACCGGCTCTGGCCATGGCGGCAATCGCGACAGACGCCAGCTGTGGCGTGCCGTCGACCGGCAGATACAAAGCGCTCTGTTTCACGCTGGCCTGGCCCTGTTCTTTGCCGGTGCTCCAGCTGGCCGACTTGCCGTCTGTTTTAAAGGTTTCGTTGACGACCGAACCAAAAGTGGTGGTGCCTTTGGCCTGATAGTCGCGCACCAGGCCGTTTTTATCCAGTTGAATGGTTTCGTTGATCTCCGGACCCCGGCCGTTGTCTTTAAAAATAAAGCGCACCGCCATGTCGCCCTGATCATTGATGTCGACAATCTGTTCACCGGCTTTGACACCATTGTCGACCAAAATGGTGTATTTCAGTTGCTCGGCGGCCAGCACCTGGGCTGAACAGGCCAGCATGGTCAGCAGGCTGAGGGTTTTGAGTTTCATGTTCTGAGGCTTCCTTTGATGTTCCCGCGAGTTGCGGCGTGACCCCTGACCGCGTGATTCGGCAGCCACAGGTTTTTGCTTCGATTTTAACTTTTGTCACCCAGCATAAATCAAATCGGCCTGCAGGAGGCAGCGGCAAATACTTGTGCCGACAGTTATTTTTCGTGTCTGAGTGTGTCGGCCCGCTGTGTCGGTGCAGATCGCCGGCTTTTTGCCAACGCGCGTTTTTCCGGCTTTGGCTGCCAGAGGAAATACGGTACACTAGCCGTTTGATTTTTTTCTGGTCGACGAGCAATAGCGTGTTTCCGATAAGCCCAGTACAACTGCAACTCTGGTTCGACCCTGCCACTTTTCAGCGCGCCCGCGCTTACTGGCAGGCCGGCAAAGTCATTAAGCTTGAATACAACGAAGATTTAAGCTCGGTCAGCGCGCAGGTCTGGGGTGAGGCCTTAGCGCCGTACCGGCAGTTTTTGTCGCTGAAGCCACAGGATGACGGTGACTGGCAACTGACTGACTCCTGCAGCTGCCCGGTCGGCGGCCGCTGTAAACACGTGCTGGCGGTGCTGCTGAAACTCAAACAGGTGTGGGAGTCGCAGCAGCTTGATTTGCAGCAGTTGCCGCTGCGCCAGCTCAGTCAGTGGTTCAGTGACGCCGAGCGCGCCACCGGCCAGTCGACCGACAGCGCCAAACTGAAAGAAGTGGTGCTGTACATCTTAAGTTATGGCCAGAGCGGCCTGCAGCTGTATCCACGCCGCGTCAAAGCGGCGAAAAAAGGGGGTTACAGCAAAGGCACGGCCATCACCGCACTGGAGTTTTCCGGCTATCTGCAACCTTATTGGATTGAAGAGCAGGATTTTCGGCTGCTCAATCTGTTCCGCGCACAGAATTTAAAAGACCAGGCCTTGCTGGAAGACGACTGGGGTTATCAGTTGTTGCAGCAAATCATGGCGAGCGGCCGCTGCTTTTTCGGCGAAGGCCGCCACCCGCTGCAGTGGGCTGAGCCCCGGCCTTTGCAACTGAGCTGGCTGGCCGGGAAAGAAGGGTATCAGCTGTTGTGGCAACTGGACGACGACGCTGAGCTGGAAGTCATTTACACCCAGCCGCCCTGTTATCTGGACACCACTCATTTTCGCATCGGTTTGCTCGAGACTGAGCTCAGCGGCCGCGAGCTGAAGCTGCTGGCGCGGATGCCGCCGGTGCCGGCCAAAGTGGCGGCCGACAGTCTGGTCCGGTTACAGCAGTTATTTGCCCGCGTCGATTTGCCTATTCCGTCCGGCGTCGGGCTGCAGCGGCTGGAAGCCGAGGCCATTCCGCTGCTACGTTTGCTGCAAAACGACAGCGGCCAGGACATCGCCGAACTGTGGTTTGATTATGGCGGCCACCGGCTGGCGCTGAACCTGTCGGCACATCAGAGCGAAATCGAACATCAGGGCGAACGTATTTTTATCCGCCGCCAGCGCAATCTGGAAGTGCAGGCGCTCGAACAACTGACCGCGCTGGGGCTGGTGCAGCTCAACAGCCAGCATATCCATCAGTTTTGCACCGGCGAAGGGCCGGACAATCCGCTGTTGTGGCAACAACTGCTGCAGGCGCTGGATGACCTGCGTGCGCGCGGCTGGCGCGTTGAGCAGGACAGCCGCTTTAATCAGGCCATTCTGGCCGACCGGCCTTATCTGAAAGTGCAGGACAAAGCCAAAGGTGGTTTTGGCGTGGCGATTGAGGTGGAAGTGGACGGCGTACAGGTGCCGCTGCTGCCGCTCATCACGCAGTGGCTGCGTCAGTACGGGCTGCCGGGCGCCGGTCAGGACATTTGGCTGAAATTGCCACAAGGCCAGCTGGCGCTGCCGGTCAGCCTGATCCAGCCGTTGATTGACACCATCATCGAACTGCTCAACTTGCAAAAAACGCCGCTGGAGCTGGAACTGCCGGACTACAAAGCCGCCTTGCTGCCACCGCCCGGCGCCGGCGAAATCCGCTATTTAAATGCCGGCCGGGTGCAAAGCCTGAATCAGCAGTTGCACGATTTTGCCGGCATCAGTGCGGTGCCGGTGCCGGCCGGTTTACAGGCCAGTTTACGGCCTTATCAGCAGCAGGGGCTGAACTGGCTGGCGTTTTTGCGCCGTTTTGGCCTAGGCGGCATTCTGGCCGACGACATGGGGCTGGGGAAAACGCTGCAGACCTTAAGTTTTATCCAGAGCGAACGTGAAGCCGGCCGGCTGACGGCGCCTGTGCTCATCATCTGCCCGACCAGCCTGCTTGGCAACTGGCAACAGGAAGCGGCCCGTTTTACGCCTCAGTTGCGGGTGTTGCAGGTATACGGCGGCAAACGCCAGCATTTATTTGAGCAGCTCAGTGACTACGACCTGCTGGTCACCACCTATCCGCTGGTGGTGCGCGATATCAAAGTCTATCAGCACCACAAATTCAGCCTGGTGGTGCTGGATGAAGCGCAGCATATTAAAAATTCCGGCAGTCAGGCGGCGCAGGCCGTGCGGCTGTTAAAAGCCGATTTCAGGCTGGCGCTCAGCGGTACGCCGCTGGAGAATCACCTGGGCGAGCTGAAATCTTTGTTTGATTTTGTGCTGCCGGGTTTACTCGGTACCGAAAATCACTTTCAGCAGGTGTACCGTAAACCTATTGAAAAACAAGGGGATATGGAACGCTCCAATGCGCTTAAACAGCGCATCGCACCTTTTATGCTGCGCCGTACCAAAAATCAGGTGGCGACCGAGCTGCCGGAAAAAACCGAAATCGTCCAGCTGCTGGAGCTGGAACACGACCAGCGCAACCTGTACGAAAGTATCCGGCTGGTGATGGAAACGCGGGTGCGCGAGCTGTTCCTGAAAAAAGGCGTGGCAGCCAGCCAGATTGAGTTCCTTGATGCGCTTTTGAAACTGCGTCAGGCCTGCTGTGACGCGCGTTTAGTGCCGATAGAGCAGGCGCAGGGCGTCAAACACAATGCCAAGCTGGAATGGCTGCGCGACAATCTGCCGGAAATGATTGAAGAAGGCCGCAAGATTCTGCTGTTCAGCCAGTTTGCCAGCATGCTGAATCTGATTGAGCAGGAATTGCAGTACCTTGGAATCAGCTACAGCAAGCTGACCGGCCAGACCAAAAACCGCCAGCAGCAAATCGACGATTTCCAGCACGGCGACAAGCCGGTGTTTCTGATCAGCCTCAAAGCCGGCGGCACCGGGTTGAATTTAACCGCAGCCGATACAGTGATCCACTACGACCCCTGGTGGAACCCGGCGGCGGAAAATCAGGCTACCGACCGCGCCCACCGTATCGGCCAGGACAAAGCGGTGTTTGTCTACAAACTGATTGCCCGCCAGACGGTCGAAGAAAAAGTGCAGCAGATGCAGAACTACAAAAGGGGCCTGGCTGACCAGCTGTTTGCCGGCACCCAGGGCCAGCCGTGGCAGGGCAATGCGCAGGATTTACTGGCGCTGTTCAGCGAGGAATGACGCCAGCCCGCCGCACAACAACAGCAAACCCCGCGCGGCGGGGTTTGGCATGATCACGCGCTGAGCTGTAGCCGTGATCTGTGGTAATCAACTTTGGCGCTGAGTTGTGGCGCGCAGCTGTGGTATCAGGGCGCAGCGCTCAGTTCCTGAATCGTCACATGACCTTTGACACGGGCTTCGACCGGGGCCAGCATGCGGACAATTTTGTCGGCCTGTTCGGCGCGGGCAAAGGCGACCAGTGGTTTGGCGTTACAGACCACTTTGGTGACGGCGTTTTCTTTGCTGATACTGTAAGCACGCAACGTTTTAATCAGGCCCAGCCGGTCATTTTGCGCCGTCTCGACGCAGATACTCAGCACGGCCTGGTCGATGTAGGACTGATCGCCTCTGCCAGCGCTGGCTGGCAGTGCTAACAGGCCGCTCAGGACTACAGTGGTTACTAAGGTCATGTGTTTCATCAGAAATCCCTCCGGGTTCAGGCGACTTGCCATGCGTTGATTTTGGCGCGGTGGCGCGCTGTTGTCCGGCGGTTTGGGACTACCGGCGCAGCGCGGGTGACTAAGTGACCAGCGCGGATTGGGCAGGGATAACAGGGGCTGTGATGCCGAAAATCCGCCGCTGATACAGCACAACCAACCGGAAAAATGGTGAGAACAGCGCAGGCAAACAGTGCTCGCAGGACCGCGGGGGCGAAGAGGAACGGCAAGAGCTGGGCTGAGCGCTCACAACTCTGTCAGCCGGCCCTCCCAGTTTTGTTTGTAACGTCTTGAAGCGCTGACTATTTTGCCGTCCGACAGCGTGAACTGATAGTCGTTGTGGTGGGTTTTGACTTTGTGGACATGGTGCAGATTGACCAGCGTCGAGCGGTGGATTTGCACAAAATGGCCGGGCAGCCGCTGCAGCAATTCTTTCATCGTTTCACGGATCACCAGATTTTCTGACAGCGTCTGCACGCACATATAGTTGCCGGCCGCCTCAATCAGCCGCACGTCAATGTCGTCGAGCAACAAGGTGGAGGCGCCGGTTTTAAAGGTCAGCTTATGAGGTGGCGCCACTTCAGCCAGCGGCTGGTTTTTGTCCAGCGTGGTGCGCACATCCAGCAAACACTGCGCTAAGCGCTGGCGCGACACCGGCTTGAGCAGGTAATCAAAAGCGAAGTGTTCAAAGGCCGAAAACGCATATTGCTCATAAGCGGTGACCAGTACCAGCAACGGCGGGCTCAGGGCTGAGGCTTTGTTCAACTGCTTCAAAATATCGATGCCTTTGAGGCCCGGCATCTGAATATCGAGAAACACCAGGTCGACCTGATGCTGCTGCAGATAAGTCAGCGTGTCGTCGCCATTGTCAAAACAGGCTTCAATCTGCAGATTCGGGTAACTGGCCAGCTTGGCTTTGAGGTTGCTGATGGCCAGCGGTTCATCGTCAGCGATCACCAGGCGGATTGGCTGCATAGTTCAACTCCATGGGTAGTTCGAGGCGGGCATAAAAACCGGGTTGCCGGCCCTGCAAGGTCAGGCAGGCACGGTCACCAAACAATAATTCCAGCCGCTCCTGCAACTGCGCCAGACTGGCGGGCAAGGGCGCCGGTGGCCAGTGCGGCGCGCTGTGGCCGGCACTCCGGTCGTTGGCATCTGTGTGGCCGGCATCCCGGTGGCCACCGGAGAGCCGGTGACTGTGCAAACACAGCGACAGCCGCTCACCTTGCTGTTCCAGCGAAATGTGCAGATCGATGCGGCCGCTCTGTTCGGCCACTGTGTACAAAATGGCATTTTCGGCCAGCGGCTGCAGCAGCAGCGGCGGCAACTGCACGCCGGCCAGCGTGGTCATGGCGGGCAGTTGCCAGTGGATCACCAGCCGCTCGCCAAACCGCACCTGCTGAATAGCCAGATAGGCCTGCAAGGCGTCCAGCTCCTGCTGCAGCGGCAGCCATTGTTCGTCCTGATTTTTCAGTGAATGGCGTAAAAAAGCGGACAGCTGCTGGATCAATTCTTCGGCGGCCAGCCCTTTGCGGCTGACAATCAGGGCATTGAGCGCATTTAAGGTATTAAACATAAAATGCGGATTGAGCTGATAACGCAGCACTTTGAGCCGCGCCTGGCGGGCCTGTTTCAGCAATTGCTGGCGGCTTTCCAGTTGCTGCAGCGTGAAAAAATTCAGTTTCATCAGCAAAAAGACCGCCACCCAGCCACAGAGCGGCAACAGCACCAGCGGAATGGCAACGACAAAATAAAGCGCCCAGTGCGTCATCATGCTGTCGCCACTTTTGCTGGCAAATTCAGTGACGAGGTACTGGCGCAGGGGCACCAGCACCAACAGTAGCGGCAGCAACCAACGGCATAACCGGCGCAGCTGTGGCCAGGGCGCCAGCGGGACCGCCAGCTCGCGCGCACCCAGCCAGCCGGTCACCGCCAGATTGATCAGCGTCAGCAGGCTGTACACCGCCAGATACGGAAACGCCGGTTCATCCTGCAGCGGCACCAGCAGCGCCAGATGAGTGTATTTGACCAGCAGATAACCCAGCCAATACAGGTTGTGCCAGAACCAGAAGCGGCTCAGTGTCAGCGCCTGATTCATTGGCCACCTCCGGCGCGACCCGCCGGCAGCGGTTGTTGCCGGGGCAGCTCAATATTGACTGAAAATCCAGCCGGCAGGCTTTTCACCACCAGCCGGGCGCTGGCGCCAAAATGCTGATAAAGCCGGTCGCGGATGTTGCGCAGACCCACCCCGGTGCCGGCGCCGGTTTTGGCCTGGCAGCCCGGCCCGTCATCCTGCACCGACAGCTCAATATGATCACCGTGCCGCTGGCCACAAATGCGGATAGTGGCACCGTTTTGACGGGCCGCTACTGCGTATTTGATGGCATTTTCCACCAGGGGCTGCAGCAACAACGCCGGTACCCAATGCTGGCGCACCGCATCGTCAATTTGCCATTGCACCCGCAACTTGTCGCCAAAGCGGGTTTTCTGCAGGGTCAGGTACGCTTCAATGGCGGCCAGCTCGTCGGCCAGCCGGACCAGCGAATCCGGCGCGTGACTGAGCGAATAACGCAGGAAGGTAGCCAGTTGTTCGGACATCAGCTCGGCGTCTTCATAACGTTCGGCCTCGAGCAGCGCGCAGACTGAATTGAGCGCATTAAAAGTAAAATGCGGATTGAGCTGATGACGCAGCGCCTGCAATTCCAGTTGCTGAATACTCTGGCTGAGCTGGTGCGCTTCCTGTGCCTGCTGCTGTTGCTGGCAGTAGCGGACAAAACTGAGGTAGCCGGCCGCCCAGACAAAAAACGCCAGCAGATGAGTGTCGAGCTGGCCGAGCAGCAGCGTCAGGTCATACGCATACTTTTGCCACAGCGACATGGCGGCATAGTTGGCCAGCGGGATATAACACAACGCCAGCAACAGCGTGGCGAGAAACAACTTGCCGGCACTGAGCCGCAGCCGTCTGGCCAGCAAGATGAGTACTGTGGTGAGCGCCAGCTGGCAGGCCAGCGAGCCACCGGCCAGTAGCCAGTACTTGATATTGGTACTTTCCTGCCAGACCAGCACTTCCAGCAGCAAATTGAGCGCCTGCAGCAGGCCAATGGCAAGCCAGAACGATAAATTAAAGCGCAGCAGTCGGGCAAATTCGGCGGACATCACGGCAGGCTCGGCAATTCAGACCGTTCCAGTATATGTACAAAAGCGCGCCAGGATGCAAGCCGGGGCCAAGCGGAGGTTGCGCTGGGATTAGCGGCGGGCCCACTGCCATCACGCAGGTCCACGTCACAGCGCCGGCCACTGGCGCGGCCGGGTGGCAGTGGACCGGTCTGTTGGTGCAGCGGCTGGCGGCTTAGTCCCGTAAATAACGCAATAGTTTGTCGAAGGCGCGGTAGCTGAGCGCTTCCAGCAAATGCGCTTTGCTGATCTCGGCAGTGTCTGCCAAATCAGCAATGCTGCGCGCGACTTTCCACAGCTTGTGAAAACTGCGGGTTGATAATTGCAACTGCTGTACGGCCTGCTCCAGAAACAACTGGTCGGCCTGCTGCAACGGGCAATAACGCGCCAGTTCACCGGCGCTGAGCCAGGCATTGGGTTTGCCTTGTCTGGCCATGGCGGCCTCGCGGCCAGCGGCCACCCGGGCGGCGATGAGATGGCTGGGTTCGCCATGGTTGGGGTGGCTGAGCGCGCCGGCTGGTAACAACGGCACTTCCAGTTGTAAATCGATGCGATCGGCCAGCGGGCCTGAGATCCGCGCCAGATAACGCAGTATTTGTGCTTTGCTGCAGCGCCCGTCGTGCAAATCGCCACTGGGGCTTGGGTTGAGTGCGGCAATCAGCTGAAAACGGGCTGGAAATTCAGTTTGTTGTGCCGCCCGGGCAATGTGAATACGGCCGGTCTCCAGCGGTTCACGCAGTGCATCCAGCACATGACGCTGAAATTCCGGCAGCTCATCAAGAAACAACACACCCTGATGCGCCAGCGAAATTTCGCCAGGCCTTGGCACGGAGCCGCCGCCACTGAGCGCGACGGCCGAGCAGGTATGGTGGGGCTGGCGGAACGGCCTTTGTTGCCAGTCCGGCCGCACCGGCTGCGCTGCGACCGAATAAATCGCCGCCGTTTCCAGCGCTTCATCAAAGGTCAGCGGCGGCAAAATGCCGGGCAAACGCTGCGCCAGCATCGATTTACCAGTACCGGGCGGTCCAAACATCAACAGGTTATGCCCCCCGCAGGCGGCTATCTCCAGCGCACGTTTGGCCTGTGCCTGGCCTTTCACATCGCTCAGGCACAAATCATCGGCGCGGCTGGTATTGCGCACGGGTGACACCGCCGGCAGCGGTTGCTGGCCCTGTAAAAAGCTGTGAACCTGCAGCAGATGGGCGGCGCCATGCACAGTTGCGGCCGGCACCTGCAAGGCGAGACCGGCGTTGTCGATCGGCAGCACCACACCGCGACCCGCGTCGCGGGCCGCCAGAACCAGCGGAATTTCGCCGACGATAGCGCGGATCTCGCCAGACAGCGCCAGTTCGCCGTAAAACTCCAGCCGGTCGATTTGATCTGCCGACAACTGACCGCTGGCAACCAGAATACCGATAGCGATCGGTAAATCGAAACGACCGCCTTCTTTGGGTAAGTCGGCCGGCGCCAGATTGACGATAATTTTGCGTTCCGGAAACTGAAAGCCGCAAGTTAACAAGGCGCTGCGCACCCGGTCGCGAGCTTCCCGTACTGTGGTTTCGGCCAGGCCAACCAGCTGAAAAGCCGGTAAACCGACCGATAAATGCACTTCGATGGTGACGGCGGGCGCCTGCAAACCCAGGCGGGCACGACTGTGGATCAATGCGAGTGTCATAAGCTTCCTTGCCAGACAGGCAGCGGGTCATGCTGTGGCAACAGCGGCGCTGCGATTTGAAATGACCGTCATTTTAAATAGCAGTATGTAAATAAAATGCAAATGGAAAACCGGCCGCAGCCTTTTGGTGGCCGCTTTCATCTGTCAGCGGAAGCCGCTACACTGACGGCACCTGAACCTGCCATTTTTGTTCGGTTAAGCCGGATCTCCATGATTACAGAAGTACAAACCGCCAAAAGTCGTTACTTGTTTTATCGGGTGATTGGCTATCTGCTGGTCAGCCTGTCGCTGTTTATGCTGGTGACCACTGGCGTCGCTGTGTATTTCGACGAACCCAGTTTCTGGAGTTATCTGATCAGCGCCCTGCTGACGGTCGGCACTGGCTACAGCCTGGTGTACAAAGGCCGGCATGATTTTGTGCTGGTCAAACGCCAGCTGTTTTTGCTGACCACTTTGTGCTGGCTCAGTATTTGTCTGTTCGCCACTTTGCCTTTTATGCTGGTGTTACCTGATTTGCCTTTTGTTGATGCGGCTTTTGAAACGGTGTCGGCCATTACCACTACAGGGGCGACTGTGCTGACCGGGCTGGACCAGATGCCGCGCGGTTTGTTGTTCTGGCGCGCCGTGCTGCAGTGGATTGGCGGCGTCGGGATCATCGTGATGGCCATTGCCATTTTGCCGGCGCTGAAAATCGGCGGGATGAAGCTGTTTAAAACTGAAAACTCAGACATTTCCGAAAAAATCCTGCCACGCAGCTCCAGCCTGTCGATGATGATTGGTGTGGTCTATCTGGCAATGTCGCTCAGCTGTATGTTGTTGTTTTATCTGTTTGGCATGAACGGTTTTGATGCGGTGACGCATGCGATGACGACCGTCGCCACCGGCGGTTTTGCCAATTATGATGCGTCCTTTGGCCACTTTAACGACAAGCCGGCGCTGCTGTGGATTTCTGCCACTTTTATGATGTTGTCAGCGATGCCGCTGGTATTGCTGGTCGGTACTTTACGCGGGCATAAATGGCTGCTGCTGAAAGACCCTCAGGTGCGGGCTTTTGTCACCATTACGCTGTTTTGCATCCTGGTGCTGACGTTGTACCAGCACTATCACAATGACCGCGCTCTGGCGGATGCGCTGACGCATACCACTTTTAACGTAGTGTCCATTATTACCACCTGTGGATATGCCAGTGAGAATTACGCCGCCTGGGGCGGGCTGGCGCTGATCGTGTTTTTCTACCTGACATTTTCCGGCGGCTGCTCGGGCTCGACCACCGGCGGTCTGAAAATTTTCCGTACCCAGCTGGCCGGTTTATTGTTGGTGAAACAGTTCAAGCTGCTGGTGCATCCCAATGCGGTGTGGGTGCAAAAATATGGCAGTAAGCCGGTCAATGACCAGTTACTGGGGTCTGTGTTGGCGTTCTGTTTTATCTACTTTGCCTCAATTGCCGCATTGGCACTCGGCTTGTCGATGTATGAACTGGATTTTGTCACCGCGCTGACCGGTGCGGCCACCGCCATCAGCAATGTGGGCCCTGGTCTTGGTCCCGTCATTGGCCCGGACGGCACTTTTGCTTCATTACCGGAAGGTGCCAAATGGTTGCTAAGTTTCGGGATGTTATTGGGCCGGCTGGAGATTTTAACTATTCTGTTGTTGTTCACCCCGATGTACTGGCGGTATTAACACCACTTGTGAGACGACACCGCGCACATGAAGACTCGCCGGTGTAGGCGTCGGCAGGGACGAAGCGGGCACTGCTGAGCGGCAGTGGCATCATCAGGCCAGCTGGCAGCATGTCGCCAGTCAGCGGGCAACAAAGGCAAAGGAGCAGGCATGAAACATTTGTGGCTGGACAACACAGTCAGGCGTCCCTGGCTGGCATTACTGCTGGGGCTGATTTTTGTCGTGCTGTGCAGTCTTGGCGCCAAGAACCTGTATTTCCGTGGTGATTTCCGCATTTTCTTTTCGCACGACAACCCGCAGATGCTGGCGTTTGAACGGATGCAGGCGCAGTTCAACAAAAGCGACAATATGCTGGTGGCCGTGGTACCCAGACAGGGCGACGTGTTCCAGAATGAAGTGCTGACCGTTGTCAAAAAGCTGACCGACGGCGCCTGGCAAACGCCTTATTCCCTGCGGGTGGATTCGATCACTAACTTCCAGCACACCGAAGCACAGGACGACGACCTGCTGGTGGAAGATTTGTTGCCGGACCTGGCCGACCTCTCAGCCGAAAAAATTGAGAAAATCAAAGCCGTTACCTTGCAAGACCCGGCGCTGGTGCGCCGGCTGGTGTCGGCCGATGGTGGCGTCACCGCCGTCAATATCACGGTGCAGTTGCCGGAAAAAAACCAGAACCAGGAAGTCAGCGATGTCTACAACTATGTCGCCCAGTTGACGCAACAGCTGGCGGCCGAACATCCGGCGGTTGAGTTTAAGCTGGCCGGCGTCATAGCACTGAACAATGCCTTCAGCGAAGAAGCCCGCCATGACGCCAGCCTGCTGGTGCCTTTGATGTTTGCCACTATCGTGGTGATCCTGGGGCTGATGCTACGGTCTGTGTTGGCCTCGCTGGCGGTGGTGGTGATTATCGTGATGACCATCAGCAGCACGCTGGGTCTGGCCGGCTGGGCCGGTATTTTCTTAAGCACTGCCACGGTCAATGTGCCGACGCTGGTGATGACGATGGCCGTGGCGGACAGCGTGCATCTGATTGCCTCCACTCAGTTTTTATTGCGTCAGGGCAAGCCCAAAGACGTGGCGATCCGCGAGGCGATGCTAATCAACTCAATGCCGGTCTTTATCACCAGTGCCACCACGGCGATTGGGTTTTTGACGCTGAATTTCTCCGAAGTGCCTATCTTGCGTGATTTCGGCAATCTGGTGGCGCTGGGGGTGATGCTGGCCTGGTTCTTTACGGTGGCGTTGCTGCCGGCCTTGCTGAAGATTTTACCGGTAAGTCATGGTCATGAATCGAAAGAAGTTGGCGGCATGGACCGGCTGGCCGAGTGGGTGATCCGCCGGCCCGGCAGTATTTTGCTGGTCACTGTGCTGCTGACGGCCGTCGCCGGCTGGCTGGCGACTAAAAATCAAATCAATGACGAGGCCGTGAAGTATTTCTCGACCAGCACTGAATATCGCCAGGCGGTGGATTTGCTCGACGAACGCTTAGGCGGTGTCTCGCTGATGGATTTTGCCGTTGAGAGCGGTCAGGAATCCGGCGTCAATGATCCGGCCTTTATCGCCGCCATCGACGCTTTTGGTGACTACCTGCAAAGCATTCCGGAAGTGCGCCATGTCGGGCGCATCAGCGACACTTACAAGCGGCTGAACAAGAACATGCATGGCGACGACCCGGCGTATTACCGCTTGCCGGAAAGCTCAGAGCTGGCGGCGCAATATCTGCTGATGTATGAAATGTCGCTGCCGTTTGGGCTGGATTTGAACAACCAGCTCGATTTGGATAAAAGCGCCACCAAAGTGGCCGTCACGCTGCATAACCTTGGCAGTAAAGAGATGACGCGGATTGAAGCGCTGGCGCTGGGCTGGTTCCGCCAGCACTACCCGCAGTATCAGATTGAAGCATCCAGCACCGCGCTGATGTTTGCCCATATTGGCGAGCGCAACATGGCCAGCATGATGCAAAGCCTGCCGCTGGCCTTTGTGCTGATTTCCGCTTTGCTGGTGATCAGCTTGCGTTCGTGGCGACTTGGGATGATTAGCCTGCTGCCGAATATGGTGCCGGCGATACTCGGTTTTGGTGTCTGGCAGCTGGTGTCGGGTGAGATCAATCTGGGTCTGTCGGTGGTGGCCTCGATGAGCCTGGGGATTATCGTCGACGACACCGTGCATTTTCTGGCCAAGTACCAGCATGCCCGCAAAGAAGGCCGTGACGCCGAAGATGCGATTCGGTATGCATTTCACAGTGTCGGCTGGGCGCTGCTGGTAACCACAGTGGTGCTGGTGACCGGTTTCTCGGTGTTGCTGTTTTCCGATTTCCGCCTCAATTCGGACATGGGGCTGCTGACCGGTATCATCATCGTGCTGGCGCTGATTATCGATTTCCTGTTTTTACCGGCGGTGCTGCTGAAACTGGACCGCAAATCTTATCAATCACAGCCCAAGGCTGTGCCCGCGAAAGGAGTCTGACATGCTGAAACTGAGTCAATGGTTGTTATGTACTGTGCTGGGGTTGGGGCTTGCTGGCCCGGTGGCCGCGGATGCCGACAAAGGGCTGACGATTGCCAAAGAGCGCAAAGCGCGTGATGTCGGCTGGAAAGACAGCGAATCGAAAACCACTATGGTGCTGCGTAACGCCAAAGGCGAAGAAAATCTGCGGGAGATCCGCAGTATCAGCCTCGAAGTGCAGGGCGACGGCGACAAAGGCCTGACGATTTTTGATGAACCTAAAGACGTGCGTGGCACTGCGTTTCTGAACCATTCTCATGTGGGCAAACCCGACGACCAATGGCTTTATCTGCCGGCGGTGAAGCGGGTCAAACGCATTGCGTCGAAAAACAAATCCGGGCCTTTTATGGGCAGCGAGTTTGCTTATGAAGATTTAAGTTCGTTTGAGCTGGATAAATACAAATTCAGCTGGTTGCGCGACGAACAGCT
>JACCDS010097670.1_pt1 | contig 16066 bp, 14 predicted proteins | sample 7446441 | NCBI WGS metagenome assembly JACCDS01 (sample SAMN15323445, study PRJNA562643) | freshwater metagenome | isolation source: river surface water | place: USA:Blue River Watershed | collected 2017-08-17
GCTGGCTTGGCCGGTGGTGTCGGCTCGGCTGGGTTGGCCGGTTTTGCTTGCTCTTGGGTGCGCTGCTGCCGGTGGTTAGTTATGGCACCAGTGCGGCCACCAGTGCGGCCACCAGCCATGCCGCCAGTCAGGCCGCTGCTCAGGCTGAATCTGGCCAGCCCTTGCCCAAGGCAGAACTACAGTTCCCGCGTGATTTTGGCGCGCACCCCGAATACCAAAGCGAATGGTGGTACGTTACCGGCTGGCTGGAGCGCACCAAGCAAGAGCCGCTCGGCTTTCAAATTACGTTTTTCAGAACCCCGACCGGCCTGCACGCGGCCAACCCAAGCCGCTTCGCGCCGCGCCAGTTGCTCGCTGCCCACGTCGCGCTGTCTGACCCGAGGGATGGCAAGTTGTTGCACTTCCAGAAGCGCGGTCGCACCGGTTTTGATTTGGTTGAGGCCAAAACCGGTAATACCGACTTGCGGCTGGAAAACTGGTCGCTGCATCGTACTGCCAATGGCGATTACCGGGCCGATATCAGCACGCCGGCCTTTACCTTGCAGCTTGAATTGCAAACCAGCCAGCCTGTGCTGTTGCAGGGCGAACAGGGTTATTCACGCAAGGGGCCGAATCCGGGCGAAGCCAGTTATTACTACAGCGAGCCACAGTTGCAGGTTAAGGCACGCCTGACGCGCAAGGGGGAAACCGAGCAATTGAAGGGGGTGGCGTGGCTCGATCATGAATGGTCGAACCAATACGTGGCGCAGCAGACCAGTGGCTGGGACTGGATTGGGGCTAATTTGAATGGCGGTGGCGCGCTGATGGCGTTTCAAATGCGCGACTTGCAAGGCAAAAAACGCTGGGCCCATGCCACGCTGCGCGAGGCGAATGGCACGATGCGGCAATTTACTACCGAACAGGTCAGCTTTGCCACGATTCAAAGCTGGCAATCGCCGAAAACCGGGGTGCGCTACCCGGTGATGCAGGAATTGCGGCTAAGTGATGGCAAGGCGGCGATAAGCTGGCGCACTGAACCCTTGCAACAGGATCAGGAGCTTGATGGCCGCCCGACCACCGGGATATTGTACTGGGAGGGGGCGGTGCGGCTGTGGCAACAGGGCAAAAGTGCGGGGTTGGGTTATTTGGAGATGACTGGCTATGACAAGAAGGTAGAGTTGCCCTGATGAGATCACTTTAATGCAGTCAATTAGGCTGTATTGCAGCCGGGATATGCACTTCGGGAAACGCGCCCAATTTCACCGCATTCTTAAAAAATAATTTATCAAATGTCTCAAAACTTTGCTCTGCTGAACTCATGGCCAAGTGTAGTGCATCGGCAAAATCCATTCCACCCTCATACCAGTACAAGGCAAAAGCGATGGTATCCAGGTAAGGCAACTTGAAATTGGGTAAGCCACAAAGCAGCCGAATCGCCCGCGCGATTTCGGCGCGGTTGCAGTCGGACGCACCAAGCACCCAAATCAATTCCAAAAATACCGTGATTGGAGCAGTGCAGGGCTCCTTGCCCATTAGCAGCTTTTCCGCAATTTCTGTCTGTGACGGCGAATCATTTAACAGAAAACGCGCCAGAATATTGGTATCGAGCGCCATCATGATCAACACCTATTCCTTGCTCAGTTCATCCTGCTCTTTCAGTTGTTGCGCGATGCGCAGCTTGAGCGATTCGTCGTCAGGCAGCGTGCGGCCCGGTTTGGCCAAACAGCCCCGCACTTGGGCGACAGTGGTTTCCGGGAACAGAATTTTGGGCGCCAAGAGCAGACCGGCGGCGGTTCGCTTGACCACAAATTCGGCCTCCGGCAACAATTGCAGGGTGTCGGTGATGGCCTTGGGGATGACCAGTTGCCCATTGTCGGAAAGTTTGATGGTGTCCATTGTTTGCCTCGGCGGATGGCGCTGTGCTGTTTGCTTTGGCTGATTCTACAATACCGGCTTGAATTTCGCCATGCAAAAAACGGTGGGTATATGCCAAGCTGCGCGAAGCCAGTGGCACGATGCGGCAATTTTCTGCCGAACAGGTTAACTTTGCCCCGCTTCAAAGCTGGCAATCCCCGAAAACCGGGGTGCGCTACCCGGTGATGCAGGAATTGTGGCGCGGCGATGGCAAGGCGGCGATAAGCTGGCGCACCGAACCCTTGTAACAGGATCAGGAACTCGATGGCCGCCCGACTACCGGGATTTTGTACTGGGAAGGTGCGGTGCGGCTGTGGCAGCAGGGCAAAAGTGCGCGGTTGGGGTATTTGGAGATGACGGGATATGACAAGAAGGTAGAGTTGCCCTGAGTTTGGCTTGACACGCAGTTTGGCCTGACTGAAAATGGCCTATTCTGTTGTCTGCTGGTTTCATTGCCTACGCCACCCACCATGTCCACTATGCCAAGCTCGCCTGATACCTTCACCTGGCTGCACATTACCGATCTGCATTTTGGGTTGAAGGGGCAGGCGCACCTGTGGCCAAATCTGCGCCAGCCGTTTTTTGCTGATTTGGCAAAAATGCTGGAAAAAATCGGGCGCATTGATGCGGTGTTGTTTACCGGCGATTTGGTGCAACAGGGCACATCCGAAGAATTTACTGGTATGCAAGCCGAAGTGCTGGATCGGCTGTGGCAAATGCTGGCACGACACGGCAGCGGCGATGCAGTGTTGCTGGCGGTGCCGGGTAATCATGATATGGTGCGGCCCAAACCAAGCGGCAAAGATGGCCCGGCGGTGAAATGGTTGTTGGAGCCGGGCGGCTTTGGCAAAATCGAAGACGAATTCTGGCCGCAGGCGAGCAGCCCATACCGCACAGTGATCGCGGATGCCTTTGCCAACTACAGCACGTGGTGGCAGGGCGCACCCTGGCGCGCAAGCGACATCATTCCCGGCATTATCACCGGCGATTTTGCCTGCACTTTGCCCTGTGGCGCGCGTAAGATTGGCATCGTCGGCCTGAATACCGCGTTTTTACAACTGGGGGGCGGCAATTACCATGGCAGGCTGGTATGGGATGCACATCAGTTGCATGCCGTGTGTGGTGGCGCGGCTGATGACTGGGTTAACCGGCACGACGTTTGTCTGTTGATGACCCATCAGGGGCCGGACTGGCTCACGCCTGCTGCACAAAAGCACGGCGATGCCGAAATTGCGCCCGCTGGCCGCTTTGCGCTGCACCTGTTTGGCCATATGCACGAAACCGGCTTGCAGACGCTGGCTATAGGTGGCAATCCGGCGCTGCTGCGCCGCTGGCAGGGCGCGTCGCTGTTTAGTATGGAACCGCATGGCCAGCCGCCGACTGTGCAGCGCAATCATGGCTATACGATTGGGCAAATTTGCTTTGACCCGGCACCACCGGGTGATTTGGCCCGTGTGCGGGTTTGGCCGCGCGCTGCAACCTGTGCGGCTGGCCCATGGCGCTTTATCCGCGACGAGCAGCACGCCGTGTTGCAAGACGATGGTGCAACTGCGCCGGAAAGCCTCACCGTGCGCTCGTTGGTCAGCAAGTTCGCAGCCGTCAACGCGCCAGCCGCCAGCCCCGGCCCAGCCACGGCCCTCACCCATGCCGCAAACCCCACCCCCGCCAGCCAAGCAGCACTCGATAAACTGGCAAAATTGCTCAAAGCCGCGCTGGACGAACCCGCCGCCGCCCCCTTTGCCAGGGCCATGAATGAGGATTTGAACCTGCCAACGGGCGCACCATTGCCCGACATGCTGACCGCGCTTGATACTTTGCCCACGCTGGCACAGCAAATGTATACGATTCAGCGCGCCCTGAAACCACAAACTCTGCTGCCCAAGGGTGATCAGGAGCACGCCATCGAACGCGCCGCCGCCGCACTCTACCTGCGCGCCGCCCTGCGCACGGTACAGGTGGCCGCTGCCCAAACACTGTGCCCGAACAGCGCCCATCTGACTGTCTTACCCAAAAACAGTACCGCACTGGTCGCCGTGCTGATGGGGGCCTTGCGCGGTGAAGTGCAGCAACTGGCCTTGCAGCCAGTGCCCGACCAACACGGCCATACCCGGCAACAGGCCGGAGGCAAGGCGCTGATCAATCTGGATGAGGAGCCGTTTTACCCGTTGCGGCAAGAGGCCGCAATCGTCCATGAAATGGCAAAACGGGTGATACGCGGCTATAACGAACCCGTTCCACCGGCAACCGGTGTCGAACAGGCCAAACTGGAGAAATTGATAAAAAGCCGGGTTGAGCAAAACCGGGAAGTCCATACCCGGTTTTTCCGCTTCATCAGCAGTGACCCCAAGGCGGTTTGGCTGGATGAGGAACAGGTGCTGGCATTGTATGAAAAACTTGGCATCCCGACTACCCGCATCGTGCCACAACCTGAACTTGACCTCGATTCACTGCTTGGCTTGCCCGTCAGCGAGCTGGATGATTTATTCCTGCAATTTTTGGAAATGCTCGATGATGTTAAAAACGCGGGCAACCGAACCAACCTCCAAGAGACCCCATGAAAACCAGCCCCTTGCTCACCACTCCCGCCGACCAACTGCCACCCCAGCCGCTACTAGCGGGCGGCTCGTGGCAAGCGGCCAGCCATGTTTGGGATGCGCGCGAACTGGACGCACTGGCGCTGGCGCAGGCGGCGGGCCGTCCGTTGCTGATACGCGGCGAACCGGGTACCGGTAAAAGCCAGATCGCCCGCGCCGCCAGTGCCTTGCTCGGCTGGGATTTTATGTATGAAGTCATCACAGCCCGCCATGAAGCGCAGGATTTGCTGTGGCAATACGATGCCGTCGAGCGGCTGGCTGTGGCCCAGCGTGGAAAGCCTACCCGGATGCAGGATTTTGTCCGTCCCGGCCTGTTGTGGCGTGCGCTCAATCCTGCCGGGGCGGCGCGGCAACTGGCGTGGCTGGCGCAAAAGACGGAAGAGAGTGAGGCAGGAAACAATGCGGCAGGAGACAATGCGACAGGAGACAATGCGACAGACGGCCCTGCGGGCGCGCTGTCTGCCCCCCGTCCCGTTACCGGCACGGTGGTGTTGATTGACGAAATCGATAAAGCCGACAGTGATTTGCCCAATAGCCTGCTTGAAGTATTGGCCAATGGCGGCTTTTCTCTGCCGTGGGGTGCGCCGCTGCACGGGCCGGGCGAAACGCTGGCTCCGCATCTGATCGTGTTGACCAGCAATGAAGAGCGCGAACTGCCCTCAGCCTTTGTTCGGCGCTGCATTTGCCTGCATTTGGTGCCGCCGCCGGACGACGACCCTGCCGCCCTGCGCGATTGGCTGATTGCGCGCGCCACAGCCCATTTTGCCAGCATGACAACGCCAATTTTGCAGCGCGCTGCGGATCAGGTATTGCAAGACCGGCGCGCGGCCCAGCCGGGCATGGGGGCGCGGCCCGGTTTGGCCGAATACCTTGATTTATTGCGTGCCTTGCAAGGCATTGCCGGGCAAGATGCCAGCCTGCAAGGCCAGTGGCTGGATCGGCTGGCCCCGTATGCCCTGATCAAGCAATATCCGGCGGCGCAAGAGCGGGGCTTGCAATATCCCGATCCGCGCCGGGCCGATCAGGCCGACCAGACCCATCCGGCGCACTAGGCCAACCAGGCACCCAGGCCCGCGCCATGACCCGCCCGGCACCGCCCACCACCGCCCCGCGCAGCCTGCGCGCTCGGGCTGACTTGCTGCATGGCCTGTGGCTGGCCGAACAGCATCACCATGCGCCGCAGCAACTGGCTGCGGCTGCCGGGTTTGTCCTTGAAACGCCGTTATTGCAAGAACCAGGGCAGGAAAGCCACGAGGTCGGTGCTGTGGCGGCAGGGGCGGGCGCTGTGGCGCGGCCTGTTGTAGACAAGGCAGCGGCGTTGCCCGCCCCCAATCCGCCCGATCCACCTGCAACTGGCCCGGCGTGGCCTGCGCACCAGTGGGGCGTGCTGGAACGGGTCACGCTGCCCAGTCAGGCCAGCACGGCAGACGCGGACGATGGCGCGTTGCCGCTGCAATTATCCGATTTGCAAGGCCAAGGGCAACCCGCGCCGCTGCTGCCTTTGGTACCGCCTGCGCGCTTGCTGCCTGCCTTAAAGCGCAGCTTGCCCAGTATGCGGCAGGGTGGGTTGGATTTGCCCGCCCTGCTGGCCCGGCTGGCAACCGGCCAGCCGCTGCGCCGCCTGCCGCGCCGCCGCCACTGTGGTTGGGCGCAACGGGTGTTGCTGGTGCTCGATTTTAGCGAGGCGCTGCTGCCGTATCACGCCGACATGCTGGCCTTGGCCCGGCTGTTGCTGCGCTGGCTTGGGCCGGGCCAGCTTCAGGTGCGCCAGCTTGAAGACAGTGCCTACCCGCTTGGGCCGTGGCGGGTTTGGCCGGAGCCGGAACCGGACTTGGAACCGGACTTGGCAGGCGGGCCGGGTCAATTTGGCACACAGCAGGCAGGCACACAGCAGGCGGCCAGCCAGCAACCAGACGGTTTGCGCACCGACTGGCAAGTCGGCGCAGCCCAAGTGTTGTTGTTGGGTGATGTCGGCTTAAGCGGGGCCGATTGCGGGCAGCGCGCTAGTGCTTGGGGCCAGTGGTGCCAAACCCTGTTGCGTGGCGGGGCACAGCTAGAGGTGTGGTGCCCGGTGGCACTGGCCGGGGCCGGTTTGCCGCGCCTGCCGGTGGTGCATTGGCGGCCCGGCAGTCCGTTGCGCGCCCAGCCACTGGCACCGGCGGGTGGCCATGCTACACCGGCACGGCGGGCGCTGGCGCAACAATTATTGGCCGCTTTGGCAGCGGCAGCCTTTATTGAACCCGGTTTGCTGCGCGCCATGCGGCATGGCATGGCATGGGCGTTGCCGGGTACGACGCCGGGCTGGAACAACTGGCTTGGCAAGACCCGGCCATGAGTTCCGGGCACAGTGCGCGCTGTCTGCGGCAAGCCTGCTTGCCCGAATATTGGCAACGCTTTGCCAGCTTGCCGTGCGGCTGGCAGCTTGCGGCGCTCGATGCCATGCTGCGCCAGCACCGGGCGCATAACCCCTTGCTGGCGCATATCGAGGTCTTGGCTTGGGCCAGCCACGCGCGGCCCGAAGCCGTTGCCCAGCGCACCGAGCAGGTACGAGAGGCGCACAGCGTGTTGCAGCGCTTTGCCATGTCGCCATGGCAATTTGCTCACTTGCCAAGGGCCAGCGTGACTGATTTTATGTGGCGCTGGGTAAAGCAGGCCGACCGCGCTACGCGCGAGAAGTGCAGCAGCGCCATGGCGCGCATGTGGGTGGCGCTGCACCGCGAGCAGAACGGCGCTGCCGCGCTGCCGGACAGCCTGCCCGGCTTGGCCGCTGTCGATTTGCTGGCCGCCTTGGGGCCGGGGCCAGCGGCCCAGCCGTATTGGCTCGGGATTGATCCGGTGCGGCGTTGCCTGTGCCTGTTTGCGTACGCGCCGCCTGCGCCGTTTTTGCTCGATGCGGAACCGTTGTACTTGGCCGGGTGCAGCGTGGAAGTGGCCGGGCAGTTGCGCTGGCTGGTGGTACAGCCGGGGCAGGATTTGTACCTGGCGCACTTGCCTTGGCCGGGGGCGGTTGCACCCAATGCGGGGGGGGATGTGGCCCCTGCCGGAGCCGGGCCACTGGCCGACGTGCCACTGTTACATGATTCGGTGCGGCTCGATACCGGGCAAGTGCGCATTACGCTGGGCGAACTGGTGCGCCCGCTTTTGCCCACGCTGCCCGATGCGCCCGAGCCACGCCCGCTGTGGGCGCTGGAGTGGGCGCGCGACCGGGCCGGTGCCTACCTGTGTGTGCCCAACCCGTGGGGTACACCACTGCGTGTGGCCTACCCGTATGCGCCGCTTGCGCCGGTGCGTATGCCGCTGCCCGCAGTAGCGGGCGCACCTGCCGCTGCACCCGTAGCAGCGCCGCGTGGCGTGCTGGCAGCGGTGGTCGATTGGGTTCGGGGCAAGCCCAAGCCAGTCGCGCCCGCGCCAGCACGCCAGCCAAGACTGCTTGAGTGGACACTGGCCGTGGACGAAATTGGCCCGCTCGCCACGTTTGTACTGGAAGCGGCCAACGGCCAGCACCGCCAAACCTTGCGCTATATTCCACCCGGCCAGTTTTGGATGGGTTCGCCCGATGATGAGCCGGAACGCTGGGATGTCGAAAGTCCACAACACCGGGTTACCATTAGTAATGGTTTTTGGCTGGCCGATACCGCCTGCACCCAAGGGCTGTGGCAAGCGGTGATGGGGGGTAATCCAAGCCACTTTCATAGCGGCAATGGTGGCGGGCCAAGTCACCCGGTGGCACAGGTTAGTTGGCACCGGGCACAAGAATTTTTACAGGCGCTCCAGCCATTATTGCCCACCTGCCAAGTCAGTTTGCCAACCGAAGCGGAATGGGAATATGCCTGCCGGGCAGGCAGCATCACCCCGTTTTGGTTTGGCGCAACCATTTCACCCGCGCAAGCCAACTATGATGGCAATCACCCATATAACGGCGGCGAACAGGGCGTATATCGGGAAAAAACGGTTCAAGTGCAAGAATTTGCACCTAATCCATGGGGTTTGTACCAAATGTGTGGTAACGTCTGGGAATGGTGTGGTGATGAATTTCGCACCTATACGGTGGATGAAGTGCAAGATCCGGGTTTGATAAGTTTAGGCCAAGTATCGGCGGATGCGAAAGTATTGCGCGCCCTGCGTGGTGGTTGCTGGTTCGGCAGTGCGCACGGGTTGCGCTCAGCCTGCCGTATCCACGACCAGCCAGGCTGGCGGATCCGGATTGCCGGGTTCCGGCTGGCCCTTAGGTCATCCGGCACTGCAAGCGGGTTTTAAAGGCGGCGGGCCGCCTTTGCGCCGGAGGCGCGGGTTTAACGGGGTTGGGGTTGGTTTTCCCGGTTTTCAGCGGGGGGCAATCTGCCTCAGCCGTGTTTTTCTGCCTTGGTTTCGCCTGCCGTTGTCAAAGCTTGGTTGTACAACGCAAGCCCAAGTTTAAATCGGGTTGCTATCAACTTATCCAAATACGGTTTAATCTGTTGAATGTGACCACGTTCTTTGGCCTTGAGCAATATGCCCACCATACCGGAAATGGTCAACCCCAGCGCCATCGCCTGCGTGCGGCCCTTTTTCTCATCCATGATAAGTAAATCGGCATTGAGTTCTTGCGCCAGTACAATTGCCTCGGCCTCGCCCATATCAAGAACTTTGCGTAGCACGGCGACTTGGTTGTGGTTGCGCACGGATTGCCGCTTTATCCAAGGGCAATGCAGCACTTCGTGCGCACCAGGGATATGCTTGCCGTTCATTGTCAGTTCTTGGAAGACCGCATCCGGGATATACAGGGTCATATACATCCGCCTGATCAAATCAAGGGCACCAATACCTGCCAAATGGGTGATGGCAGTAGTGTCGCTGACGACGATAATATGTTTCATGGCTTGGCTCTCATAAGTGTTTTAGATTTTCCATGTCTTGCAACAAATCATTTTCGTCATATGCCAAGGTTTGGCCGTAACTGCCCAATACCTGATGAAATTCAAATTCGGATTTCCCGATGATTTTCCCGCCTTGTACACCGTTGATTTTACGCAGTTGGTAGAGGGCAACAGCGAGCAATTCCGTGGCGACCTGCTCGCTGACGCCGGTCGTCGCCATCACTTCATCCGGTAAGGTAATGATCAAAATAACTCTCCTGGTTAAGTTGGGTGCTGCGGTTTTGCGTTTGAAAGAATTTCTAAATTGAAAAGCAATTTTTTGATTGTATCATCTTAGTCACATCTGGCGCGCTTGGTTTGATTGCATTCTGTGGTGCCGTGTGGCCACAGGCGGCCCGGATGATGGTAAAGTTGTATGCCCCCTGCGCTTGGCCCGCAGTCAAAGGCATCCGGTGTGTCGGTAGGGCGGTAGCCCGACAGCTTGCCGGGTTGCCGCCTTTTTTCGGAAAGGCCGAATGGTATGCCCCCCGCTCACCACCCCCCGCTTGCCGTTCCTGTTTCGGCTACCGTGCTGCAAAACATCATCCATTCCAGCAACATCGCAGCCGAAAGGCCATATGCCGGATCGATACGATTCACTTTGGCCTGGTGGTAGGGGCTGCCGACGTGTTCAGAGCGCCACCAGCGGTCCTCGTATTAGCGCCGCATGTCCATTGCCTAAAATATTTCGGTAAATTTTAAGGTGGTTAATGGTTTTATGTGTACAATTTCGTACCTATTTAACAATTGCGAGGTGAAATGCGTAGTATTTCCGAAAGAAGTATTGGTGCCCCGCTTTGCGCACTGCTTGCTGAAGAAAATCCGCTTGAAGAAGATATCGGTATATTGGATGACCATGGCGCGTTGAAAGCGGTTGTGATTACGCCGCAGGTGTATGCGTTTCTCATTGAGAAAATTGAGGAGGAAGATGACCGGATTGCGTTGGAGGCAGCCAAGCGGTTTCATGAATCGGGGGAGGCAAACCAATGACGAATGCCGATTCGGATGATTTCCTGCTGATCCAGGCAATTAAGCAGCAAAAAGCGATCCAGCAACGCAGCAATGAAGAGATGCCTGTTTGGGTCGTGGATTTGGGTGCCAGGCGCGGCATCTATAAATGACATGTGCCAACCGAATGGTTTTGCTCACCCGGTTGCAGTAGTGTGTGCCGCACTGGCAGTGCTTGGCGGCCAGTATCTAGATGACTAACCCAACCTTTGTTATGATGCCAGAACCCATCCAACAAACTTCAAAAAACGGCTACCCATGAACGCGCTACAAGCGACTTCATTCGATTCTCGTCTGCCGCCCCTGTTCCCGCCGCCGTGGGCGGTAGCTTGGGGTGAGGATCGCTACGGCCTGTGGGCAGAACTGGAAGCGGAGCAGGGCAATGCGGCAGCCGTGCAACGCTTGCGCTGGGTTATGCCGGGGCAGTTTTTAATGGGTTCGCCGCTGGAAGAGACGGCGATGTTGGATAAGCAAGAATATTGGCAGGATGAGCGCCCGCAGCACCTGGTTACGATTGGCCACGGCTTTTGGCTGGCCGATACCGCATGTACGCAAGCACTGTGGCAGGCGGTAATGGGGGAAAATCCGAGTCATTTCAATCATCAAAACGGTGGTGGCCCGCAGCATCCGGTGGAGTGCGTGAGCTGGCATATGACACAGGAATTTTTGCAAAAATTACAGGGCGCTTGTTTGGGTGACCACGTAAGCTTGCCAACTGAAGCCGAATGGGAATATGCGTGCCGTGCGGGCAGCCAGACCCCGTTTCATTTTGGCGCGAACATTATGCCAAAGCTGGCCAATTACAATGGCAAATACCCGTATGCCGATGGCGAGAAGGGCGAATATCGGGAGCGGACGGTTCCAGTGAAGGCGTTACCGGCCAACCGTTGGGGCTTATACCAAATGCATGGCAATGTGTGGGAATGGTGCGCCGATGCGCCGCGAACCTATACGGAAGCCGAGTGTACCGACCCCGGTTTGGATCAGGCGTGGCGGCCGACCGAGATTGAGCCGTTATTGCGCGCCCTGCGTGGTGGTTGCTGGTTCAACGGTGCGCTCTGGTTGCGCTCTGCCTGCCGTGACCGCGACCTGCCAGGCGGGCGGGACCGGGGTACCGGGTTCCGGCTGGCCCTTAGGTCATCCCGCCCTGCAAGCGGGTTTTAAAGGTGGCGGGACGCCGCCTTTGCGCCGGAGGCGCAGGTTTAACGGGGTTGGGGTTGGTTTTCCTGGTTTTCAGCGGGGTTGGGATTGGGGTTGGGCACGCGGGGCGTGCCCAAAATTCGCTACAAAATGGTTATCGTTTGCCCCCCCCTGAAGGAACATCAGTGACACCGCCGCTACTCATCCAGTTTACCGGGCATAGCAATGCATTAAATGGGAATCATTATTAAATTGAATGCCGACGTATGATGCGCATTGATGGGGGCAAGAGGGCACTGGACAATTTGGCCAGAAGTGCGATTGCGAGGTCTGTTGAACTCGCCAAGACAAAACAAGGTTAAAAGGAGCAACCATGCCAAATATTACCGGATTCGCCTTGGTCGCTGCTGTGCAAACGGTTGACGAGAAGGTCTGGGCGCTTAAAGCACAAATTGATCAAGCGGGAGAAGATGAGGATGTCAGCGATCTTGAGGATGAATTGATGGGTTTCATCAAGGCCGGGGAATCCCTGCGTGGCAGTTATGAGCAAGCTACTCGGGATGGCTTCAAGCTGCCGCCATACGAAAAGCTGGTGCGATAGCCCTCGCACAGTGCCAAGCCACCACGTGGGGTTGGAAAAACGATCCCCGTAGTTGCCGCCCCTTTACGGAAAATATCGCCTTCAAGGTGAGTAGCCAACCACCCATGAACGTACCACAAGCCATTCAACTCGATGTTCATAATGGTGGATGGATTTGTGCTTGACAACAGCTTGGCAGCCACCGAAAATCTTGTCATAGTCTTACATCGGAGACGATATGGAAACCACAACACTGTCAAGCAAGGGCCAGGTGACCATCCCGAAGCCGATTCGGGCGGCACAGAACTGGAATTCCGGGCAGGAATTTGAAGTCCACGTTACTGCCGAGGGCGTGCTGTTCAGACCCAAGGCCATTTTTGCCGCCAGCACGCCGGATGATCTGCTAGCCTTTGCCAAGCCGGGGCAAAAAGCCAAAACCCAAGCTGAAATTGATGCGGCGATGAAGCAGGCGGCAAGGCGTGCCTGGCGTGATCGCGCTTGATGGCAATAGTCGGTGTATTTTTGCGCTTGTATGGCAGCTACCTACTCCGCCCCCTAAGCTGCCTCCTAATTTGCCCCAAATTGCTGTTGCAAGTGAATGCGCTCCCGCCCCAATCCCGGTTTCAGTCCTAACATCCCACCATCGATCTCACATAAATCATACTTTAGACTGATTGTGTTGTGACCTTTTGCCAGATAGTCTGATACAGAGTAGTTGTCTGTTAAGAATGGATGCGGTTTATTTCCCAATAGAAATTTAAAAAAACAGTACCCAGTCAAACCAAGACAAAAGACTTATCCAAATCGGGTTCACATAAACGACGCAGGCAGCAATTTCAACTGAAAAGGTAAATGATGGAAAAATTATTAAATAAGCATGCTTTACCAGTAAGCATGTGGCGCAAAACGGGTGATTTGATGGGGTTCTTCCTCGTAATTTTGATAAGCACACTGTTGCTAGCCAATCAAGCCAGTGCTGCCGATAGCCTCAATGTGAATCAATCGTTAAGCAAAAATGGTTTTCTGGCCTCGCCGAATGAGCGATATCGACTCACCTTGCAAATTGACGGCAATTTGGTGCTACGAGACGTAGCCACCGGTACGGCACTGTGGTCTACCAAAACCACCACGGGTGAGACATTAACCATGCAGCCAGATGGCAATCTGGTTTTGCGTATTGCGGCGGGCAGTGCGCTGTGGAGTAGTGGCACCGCCTCTACTACGGCCACGCAGGTCAAGGTATTCGATAATGGCGCGCTGGCGATGATGCAGAGCACGAGCGTGATTGCAACCATTTACGGTACGGTGCCAACCGCGCCAACCACGCCAACCACCAGCACCAAACTGCCGCTGGAGGTGCTTGGCCGCCGCAGCAGCGCCAGCATGACCCTGAATTTACCTGGCTCCGGTTTCACCCACCTGTATGTGCAATGCCATTCTTGCGGCTACGGCAACGCTGCATTGGATAAAGGCAGCAACGTCAAGGCTTCCGTGCGCATTAATGGCGGTTCATGGATCAAACTCAAGCACTATACCGGGAATGGCGCTTCAGCCAATAACAATCCCAATATTGCGGTAATGAAACCTGAAAGCGCGTATGGCAGCATCGGCGGTGCCTTTCACACGGTGCGCTTTACTTTGTCGACCACGGCACTCAAAACCGGAGCCAATACGATTGAGTTCCAGCACACCAATCCAGACAAACGCAGCCTCGGTTTCCGCATTATTGATCTTGATGCCATGCGTGGCACGGTGCGGGTGTTGGGCAAGGGGGCGATTGCGCTGGATAATCCCGCAACCTGGGCCGCACCTATCGATGCCGCAACCGAAACCGACCGGGCCGCCGGTGCCACGCTCTGGCGCACCAATAACATCCTGATTGATCCGTTTGTGGCGCAAAAATATGGCACGCTCAAGGGGCAAACGGTGCCCGGAAAAATTTACGCCTCATGCAGCAATTGCCATGCCCGAGACGGGCGTGACTTAAAATATTTCCGCTTCTCGAATGATTCGATTATTGAACGCTCGGTGTTCCATGGTTTGAGCGATAAACAGGGCAAGCAGATCGCTGCCTATATCCGCAAACTGACCACGCCCGCGCCCGCCATGGCCTGGCCTTGGAACCCGCCTTACCAACCGGGTGCTGGCATCGATAACCGCAATGTCACGGAATGGGCCGCTGGTGCCGGGGTCGATGCGGTACTGAACCGGGATGCGGACATGAGAAATACCATGTTCCCCGGTGCCATTGACAGCACAACGGTGGCCAATTTGGTCAATGTTTACGGCAATCTGAATATGCGCCAGTTGCCGGTTGCGCTGCAATTTCCTGACTGGAATGCCTGGCTGCCACGCTTGCATCCACTCGATGGGTTTAACCGAACCGCCGCACCGATTTTGAGGGACAGGAACGGCAACCCCACCTCCTCTGGTTTGCCATTATTTGAGCATGAATACCAGGCCGCAGCCACGGCCAAGAGCAATGCCCGAATCGACGACATGGCGGCCAACATCCGGCTTTGGCTGACCGAGGGCGCAAGCTGCTTTACCCAGAACAAAACCAGAGGCGCAAACTGGCGCGCGAGCAATAGCACGGTGCTGAGAAATCTGGGCATGGCCAATGCACCGAATGTCAGCACCTCCAATTGCGACGACATTTTTGACAAGAAAGAGCGCTTGTGGGGCATTGAAGATGTCAAAATGGGGCTGGCTGCCTGGATGAACGTCAAGCAGTGGGAAATAATTCATGGCAATAATCTGGAGCAACCGAACTACCCGAGTATTGTGGTGAAAGGCAGAACCATCAATGTGAATGAAAAATTCGGCTGGGGGCTGGAAGAGCGCAATGTATTTAACCGTGCAGCCCACTTTTTGGCGTATAACTCGATTACGTTTATTGACGAAGATCCTGTGGTCAGTACCTACGGCAGTACGGTCTGGTATCACATGCAGATGGTGCTCGACAGTGGCTACCGCAAGTGGATGCCTTCGCATTTCTCCTACACGCTGTCGTATATCGATAAACTTGATGAGTTGTCCAACGAGTCGCAATCGTTCCGCTTCTGGGCCACCATGGCAAAAATGCGGCAGCAGCATACCAATGGAAAAATTGGCATTGAGCAAGGGTTTAGTTTGCACAATGCCCAACCGTTTCATTTGTATGCCAGCACCAGCAACAGAACCCAAACCCGCAGCGCGGTGGGCACCACGTTGTGGCGGCTGTTTTCCAACGAAATATTGCGCGGCTTCCTGGAACAGGCCGAAGGCACGAATTACACCCATTGGGAAAATGCCGACGACCTGGAAGACGTGCAAGACTACACCACCGCCATCAATCCGGGCAGTGGTGATTGGGATGCGCAGGACAACCAGGGCAATAACACGGCGCGGGTGATGCCGCTGCTGCGCAATCTTGGTGGCTCGGGTGTGACGGTGGACGAGTCACTGCTGACCAGATTGAATACCTGGTCCAGAGGGATGTGGCGCAACTGGGTCAACAAGTAACGGGGCAACAAGTAACGGGGCAACAAGTAACAGCCGTGTTGGAGTTGGGCATGCGCGGCGTGCCCAACCTTTCCGCACGCTGCCAGCGCCGAATATTCAGGCTGCGCTCTGGTTGTATTCGAGCTTCGCGGTTCGGGTAAAGCGCGCGTTGCCTATGATGACGCTGCCGCGCTTACACCAGCTCGGGCGCAGGGGTTTTTTGCTTGAATTCGCACAGATCTTGCAGCATGCAGTTCCAGCACTGCGGCTTGCGTGCGGTGCAGGTGTAGCGCCCGTGCAGGATCAGCCAGTGGTGTGCATCTTGCAAAAAATCCTTGGGCACCACTTTTAATAATTTTTGTTCGACCTGATCGACATTTTTGCCCGGTGCCAGCCCGATCCGGTTCGAGATGCGGAAGATATGGGTATCAACCGCCATGGTTGGCTGGCCGAATGCGGTATTCAAAATCACA
>JACCDS011385953.1_pt1 | contig 16065 bp, 11 predicted proteins | sample 7446441 | NCBI WGS metagenome assembly JACCDS01 (sample SAMN15323445, study PRJNA562643) | freshwater metagenome | isolation source: river surface water | place: USA:Blue River Watershed | collected 2017-08-17
CGCTCGAAAAAGCTTTGAAGAAGTTCAAGAAGAAGTTCGAAAAGACTGGTGTTGTAAAAGAACTTCGCGCTCGTCAAGCTTTCGAAAAGCCCTGCATCACCAAGCGTATGCAGAAAATTCGTGCGGCGTACAAACAGCAGATGCAAATCGCTGACGTAGAAGGATAATTCTTCCAGTCAGTAGCAAGATATTAAAGCCACCCTTGGGTGGCTTTTTTTGTTTGTCGACGACATCAATCGTCCACAACCATCCCACGGATCAAATCACCCAGAAGGCAACAAAAGCCCGATAAACTATTTTCTCGGGTGCAGTGCGTGAACCTGCTTCAACTTCTCAAATGAATTCTTGGTATACACTTGGGTGGCCGACAAATTCGCATGTCCCAATATATCTTTAATCGCCAACAAATTGGCCCCATTATTCAACATGTGGGTCGCAAAACTGTGTCGCAACACATGCGGACTCGTCTTAGCGGCATGAGAGAACAACTTCAGATAGTGATTCACCAAACGATATACGTACACAGGATACAATGGCTTTCCCTTATCCGTCACAAACAACTGTGAATGGGCATGTCCAACCAAATACGCTTTCAACCAATCCACCATTTCAGGATGCATGGGAATGATGCGCTCTTTGTTTCTTTTCCCCAACACACGCAGCGAATTACGATGAAAATCAATATCTCCCACCTTCAACCCAATTAACTCGCTCAAACGCATCCCTGTGGTGTACAGAAGCAACAACAGCAATCGATCACGGTCGCCATGCTCAACTTCATTCCACGGAAAGCGTGCAAATAAATTATGAAGATCGGCCGCCGGTATATCTTTAACCAAAACTTTGGGCATTTTGGGCAGTATGATTTTGCTCATTGGATCCACCTTCAAATCGCCCTGTTTCCGCAAATATTTGAACCAGCCTCGCACACTGGATATCTTTCGATGAACCGATCGCGGCGTAAGTCCGTTCTGCAACAGCATCGCCATGAAACCCCGAATGTGTATCGGCTTACAATCCACCAAAGCGGTCACATATTGCGTGGCCAAAAAATCTGTAAACTGAAACAAATCCCCGCTGTAGGCGGAAACCGTATGAACCGACATGCGTTTGGTTTTGGCGATGTAATCCAAAAATTGCTGACGCTGCGATTCAATCATGGCAGGGGTAATTAATCGATGGTAGCCAGCACCTTCAACTCTATGCCGATGGGCGTGGGCAAGCAATTGATTTCCAACGTGGTTCTGCAGGGGGGATTTTCTCCAAAATACTCAGCCCACAAGCGATTGTAAATGGGGAAATCATCTTTCATGTTGGTCAAAAACACGGTAACATCCACAATTTTATCCCAACTGCTGCCCGCATCTTCGAGGATCCAACGCACGTTTTGAAAAACGCTTCTGCACTGCAACTCAATATCGTAATGAACAATCTCACCAGCTTCATTCAATTCTACACCGGGGATTTTCTTGGTCCCTTTTTCTCTCGGACCTACACCACTCAAAAACAACAAATTTCCCACCCGTTTTGCATGGGGATACAAACCCACTGGCTCTGGGGCTTTACCACTGTTAATGCTCTGATCAGACATGACACAAAGTTAACGCTTTGGAGTGGGTTTTGGCATTGGCTTCGTGCCAGGCGTTGCTGATTTAATGGGTTCTGGCTTAACTGGCTTTGTCTTCGCAGCATGCCAAATCGGGGGTGTGGTATATACCAACGCACCGTAAGTAGCGCCCTGTGCCACCATTTTACCTGCGACGATCATGCGCTTCATGTTCGGTGTAAACACTGCCTCGCGGGCCGCAGTAATCAAATTCTTTTGAACCGATACACAAACTCCGGTGTTCGCATCCCAAACGCGAACCTCGCCATCATTTCCAGTAGAAACCAAGTACTGATCATTGCGTGAAAAGCTCACAGAATTCACCTTCCAACCATGTCCCAACAACGTCTTCAGCGGCTTGCCTGTGGCGATATCCCAAATCACAACCGACTTATCGTTTCCACCTGTCACCAACAATCGCTTATTGTTCGACAATGCCAAACAATTCACGGGCATCGTGTGAACACCCACGAATCGCTGATACACTTTACCCGTAAAATCGATCGACTCTACATCATTGTTGCTGTTATTGGCGATGTAGAACGTCTTTCCATTTGGTGCGGTGAGCAAATCATTGACTGGCTTGCCATAGGTATAAAAACGGGGTTTTTGGTTATTGGTTGGATTGGCCACGTCGTACAAACGGATGGTCCCATCTGCTGAGGCCGTCATTGCAAACTTTCCCGAAGCATCAAACTCTACCGCCGTAATGGCATCCCTGTGATCCATCGTTTGAAACTTCAAAGCCCCTGTTGTAACATCCACTACACGCAGAGAGAAATCCTTGGATCCACTGGCCAACATGGTACTTTGCGCATCAAAAGCCAAGCAAGTAATGGCACCATTGTGTCCCGTAAATGTTTGTGCTAGCTTAAACATCCCGTTGCTATCCAAAGAATACAACAAGATTTTTCGATCCCAACCACCCGTTGCCACCCATTTGCCATTGGGCGATATCGCAGCCGATTCGGTGGATGAGGTATGACCCATCAATTTTTCTTGCAGTGCAAATATGGTATCAGTAGCCAAAATCACGGGCAAATCCGCCACAACGGCTGAATCTATCCGGGCAGTTTCTCCGGGCTTACCCGTTACAGCATTGTCACTAGCCGGAGCATTGGGCTTCGCAGCGGGCTTGGCCGTTCCTCCAGATTTAGCAGCGGCAGGCTTTGCGGTGGGCTGTTTCGTTTGAGCCACCAAGTGGTTATACGACGCAACTGTAGCCCAGAGTAAAATACTGGCTATCAATGATTTGTTACGCAAAAAAATCGATGTCATTTTCATAAGATTGGAGTACGGCTTAGCATATCAAAATTAACGCCAAACCCTTGTTGATTGGTGCGTTGTGGATAATTGACTCAATCCAAGTACTCTTTGAATACAATTCCTTGATTTTCTAGCTTTTGCAAAATAGGGGAATACCATGATTTATCAAATGGAACAATCGCTCCAACGCCAACAGCCAGGCCATCCAAAAAAGTTTCCACACCCATCGCCAAAGGCAAGCCCACTGTTTTGGCCATGGCTGTTCGATCACCGCCTTCTCCCATTACTTGCAATACAGAATACCATCGTTTGTATTGATCATCGCCATCCAACAAATCCACTTTGTGAACCATCACCACTTCATCTCGGTCGCGCTCTTCCAACTTCCAACGATCCAACAAAATCGACTCCAACAGTTGGGCCGATGTTTTTCCTGAAACAACCAAATCCAAAACGCCTTCGTCCAACCGCAGAAATTGTACATACCGTCCCAAGTCTTTGGTTTCACTATCAGACTCCAGCAATGCAACCCATTCCTTCGTATTGCGACAGCCCGTGTAATCAAAAAACCAATCTCCCACCGTTGTCCACGCACCCTTTTGATGAGACTCCGTAAATCCCAATGCCACCAGGAGATTCCACGCTTTGCAGTACCCATTCCTGCGCAGTGTACCCCGCAGCAATGTCTGTGATGTTTCCAACCCGTACAATGTCTCGTACGTCAAACTATTCCGATTGGGATACACATCAAACATCCCCAAACCGGGCACCTCGATACTTCTTGCATTCGCAAACACCGTACTTCCTTCCAATTGTTGCTCCGCACCATCTTCCTTCCAAACACAAGGACCACCTTGACCGGCCAACACCACATTGGTTGGATTCCATGTGAATTTGTATTGCCATGGGTTCCCAACGCAATCCTCCAACGCCACCAGACCCCCGCAATGGCTTTCAAACCTATCCACACGCAGGCCTTGAGATTTTGCTTCAGCCAACAATCTGCTTGCACTCAAATGATCAATGCCAGGATCCAAACCCAACTCATTCATGAACAACAAACCCTTCGATGCCGCCTCCTCCCCCATTGCACGCATTTCATCTGAAGTGTATGAGGCTGTAAACAAATGGCAACCATGCAACAAACAGGCTTTGGCAACGGCAATGTGCATCGTCGGCGGCAGCACACTCACAACCAAATCCAACCCAGCCACAATCCCGTCAAGCACCCGATCATCGCCCAGCTCAGCAACGATCAAAGACACCGAATCAGACACCCGAAAGGAAGCCTTCAAACGATCAAATTGCAAATCGTATACCTGTAAACTGCGATGGCTCGCAGCACAATAATCACCCAAATATTCAATGAGATAGCCCGCGCTTCGTCCTGCGCCCAACACCCCAATTTTTTGCACTTCCTGCATCAACCAACCCGCCTTTCCCGCTGTCGCTTCGCCTCATACAACAACAAGGAAGCCGCAACAGACACATTCAAACTATCAACCGATCCAAACATCGGAATATTGATATTCTCCCCTTTATCGCGCCAAAATTCCGAAACCCCTTGGTGCTCCGTCCCCACAAGCATCGCCACACAGCCCGTCAAATCCGAATTCCACACACTCATAGACGACTCCATGAACGTTGTATACAACCGCACATCATTTCGTTGAATCGTTTCCCAAGCTTGGGCCGAAGTCATGACAAACAAAGGCACCGTAAAAGTTGTCCCAACGCTGTTGCGAATCACTTGGGGATGAAACCCATCAATTCTCTCGTCACACAACACCACCCCACTGGCACCCGCAGCATCCGCAGAACGGAGTAAAGCACCCAAATTCCCCGGCTTTTCCACCGATTCAACCATCAAATAAAACCCGTCATCCGCGGGATTCCACACCGGTATCTCCTTGGGCAATTCAAACACCGCCAAGGCATTTTGACCGCTTTCTTTCACCACAACCTTCGACCATGCAACATCGTTGAGTTCCAATTGATGGGCATCTGTTGGCAAACCATGCACCTCCAAGGACACAATCAAGGATTCCCAATCCATCCGCTTGGGATTGATGGCTATCTCCAATAATCGCAATCCCGATTTCAATGCGAGACGAATCTCATTCAACCCCTCCACCGTAAAACGGCCCATTTGCCTGCGGAATTTGGATTTCTCTTGCAACAACACAACATCCTTTAACCAAGGATTTTGCGCAGAGGTAATGGCCTTAATCATGGTAGGAATTTATTCAACGATTACGCCACTTCAGAATCGTTCAACCAGTCTTGCGTTTTCTTCACACGCAAAAAGCGCGCAACAATCAAACCGAACAACATATTCCCTATAATCAAACTGGGCAACCCGGAGAGATAAGACCATACGGTACCCATTTGCGTTTCACGAATCTGTTTCACCAACTTGTCCATGTCTTCGTTCGATACCCACTTAGTCTGACCCAGTCCGCTTTGCATTTGCTCGATCAAAATCGATTTTGTCTGCTCTACAAGGGAAACATCAATCAATCCGTACAACACGTTATCTGCCAAACTGCCGATCACCACCGCGAATATTACGGCACGCAAACAACTCAACAAGGCCCTTTTGTACGTATAATGATTGCCTTCCAACTGTCGCTTATCTCCCAAACCACCCATGATCATCGCCGCCAAAACGATCAAAAAAGACAAAATCGTGAATGCGGGTAAAAACCGAAACTCCCAATGCTGGGTTACATATACCACAATCTTGGCGATGAAAATAAATACACCCGCCAACACCCCGTGAAACACAGAGGCCCTATTCAATAACAATTTAATTCGATCAACCATGATTTTTCATTAAGCAGCCTTTGCGAATTGTCGCAAAAACCCTTCCCTTCAAAGGTATATCAACCCGGGGCACATTGTAAGCCCGCGATTGCGGTTTTTCAGCGCCTTGAGCATATAATCCGTCCAAATAAAACAAGGTCAAATCAGCAGAAGCACCAGCTTCAATCCTTTCCGATGCCATACCCAAAAACGAACGACTGCCACTGTACAACAAAGGCACCCAGTTTTCCGGCCTTTCGTTTTCAAATGCTTTGCACATCATATTGAATGTGGATCCCAACGTGGCGGCACCCCAAGCAGCGTAATCAAACTCAACTTTTTTCGCTTCGATGTCTTCTGGCTGATGGTTACTCACAACCGCGGAAAGCGTACCATCCAGCAGTCCCAGCAGCAACGCCTTGCGATCGGCTTCACTCCGCAATGGCGGGAGAACTTTTAAATTCTCATCAAAATCAGACAATGCAGCATCGGTAAATAAGAGGTTCATGACAGGCACAGCCGCGGTAATCTTTAAACCCTCCGATTTGGCCTTACGGATGATCTCTACACTTTCAGCAGCACTCACACCCAAAATTGTCAATCCGCAATTCAAATGTTTGGCCAATTCAATGTCTCCAAGCAGTTCCACAGTTTCACTCACCGCCGGGATTCCCTTGAAACCCAATGTGGCGTTGATCATGCCTTCGTGCATCTTTCCATCGGGCGCCAAGGCTTTTTGAAAAGGGAAATGCGCATAGGTCAGTCCCAAGGATTGGCAATATTGCATCAATTTGCTGCGCAATCCCAAGGAGGGACTACCATGAATCCCATCCGTGAATGCCACCGCCCCAGCCAAATGCATTTCGTACACCTCGGCCATTTCTTTTCCATCGCCCTGAACGCTACCCAAACCCCAAGGCAACAACTCTGTACGCAATGCCGAACCCACCTGTTTCACTTGGGCGATAACAGATTCATTGTCAGACTTTGGCGAGGTCCCACACAACGCAACCGCCTGTGTAAAACCACCTTGCTGGGCTGCAGCTGCGTACGATGTGAGCGATTCTTTCCATGGCTCACCGGGATCTGGACAAAATCCAAACGCATCCAACCATCCCACTGAAACATAGGCATCCTCCCCATCGACCAATTCTGTGGCCGCCATGCCCAATCCTTCTCCCATGGCTTCTATCTTCCCATCTTTGATCAAAATCTCCACCCGCTGATTGTGTAAATCGCTGTGGGGATCGAATAATCTGACGTTCTGTAGCAGGGTGGTATGATTCATATTATTGTTTTTCCTGTGATTTTTTTCTCGATTGCATGAACAACAGCAACACCTCTACCGCGAAGAAAAAGGCAGCCCCCCATATAAACAAGCGCCAAAGCACCTTTAAGGGTTCATTCTGCAAAATAGGTGTTTTCCCGTCGCTTTGACTACTGGTCCAAGAGATGCCCGATTGGTCAATTTTTGTTTTCCAATCACCATCTGATTGCAAATCCGACTCCGATCTAGGCCAATTGAAAGACATTGCCACGGGATTTTTCTCAACCGGCGATTTCAACTGATAATGTCCGTTAATACTGGGCTCAGCACCTACATACATGGAAGTATGTCGCTCCGAATTCGTCTGCAACTCCACCACCGAGGTCCTGCCCTGACCAATCAATTGCGCTGCGCGTTCATCGGTCTTCATGGGTGCTGGTAGCGCGACCAATTGTTTGGAGAAAAGCACACCGTAAAGCGGCTTTTCATGGATCGATTTACTGGCAAGCAACTGGGTAACAATTGGCAAATACCAACCCGAATTTAAAAACTGCTGACTGCCCTTTTGCAAATCTGAGAGCCATAACCACTGGGTGCCATTTTCGATATTGCGAGAGACCAACAACGGCTGTCCCCCGTCTAATTGTATGATGGTTTCAAAATCAGCCGTTGAACCCAAGTCAAATGCCGATTGTATTTCCGGCAATTGTATTTTATCGGACAAGCGCTCAGCGAAAACGCCTTGAAAAATGGGATGATTCAATCCCGCCAAGGCCATGCGCTGATCCGTTTTCTTCCAAGACCCCGACAAGCTCCGTTGGGCAACCAAATCCAAAGGCAATCCCGATGCAAAGGGAATAAACTGTAACACGGTTAACCCCTCTTCCACTTTTTGTTTCAATTGAATAGAGGCACTTTCAGGTAATTTTACTGCACCTATCGATACCACGGCATCCAATCCATCCAACGAATTTCCTTGAGCGGTATAATCGCCCACGGAAAGCACACGTTTCTTCAACAGCGGTTGCGCAGAGAACAAAGCATCCAAAGCCCTATCGCTCCCGAAAACACCCACAGTGGTTTGCCATGTTTTGATTGGATGTAAAAACAAACTGTTGTCAAAGGTGAATCCGTCGGGACCCAAACGCAATTCCATGGGCTTGGCGATGTCTTCCGCACTTACCAGACCTTCAAACACAATGGTTTCCTCAGCACCAATGTCTTTCGTTTGGGCGAACAGCGTTTTGCCATCAACCATCAATTGCAATTGCGCCTTTTTAACATCCCCACCGCGGTGCGATACACTTGCTTTCAGCAAAAGACCCTCTGTTTGATTATCGGCAGAAAACTGAGACACCACCCAAGCGGAATCCAAACTCAAATTTCCACCCTTCACTTCAGTTGGCGTTAAATCAAACTGCACAAATCGCCAATCGATGTTTGGGCTGTTTTGCACCTTCCTCAAACCGCGAAGAAAACCCGCTTGTACATCGCTAAACAAAACAGCGGCAAGATTGCGTACGCCAGATTCTTGCTGCATGACAACAACACGGTCAATCCAATCCGCCAACGTGAATCGCTGGGGTCCAACTGTCATTGTATCCAACAGGGTTGTAAGCTGACTGGGCGACATCCAAACATCCGTTTGAATGGTTTGAGAAATCAACTTTACTTGGGTTTCTGCGGGCAAATCGCGCAATATGGCATAAGCTTGAGATTTCGCTTGTTCTAGGTGCTGACCTTCCAACCCTTCTACAGACATCGAAAAGCCATTATCCACGAGCAAAACCACATGCGAATATCCTTTCCCCACTTGTCGATCGTTGCAACTTGGCATGGCAAAAGCCAATACGAGACAGGCAATCCCAAGCATCCGTGCGATCAGAACGAGCCAATGCTGCAAGCGTTTTTGCTGTCGTGCCTGCTGCAGACGCTGGGTGAGGCGAAATACCCCGGGGAAATAAATGGTTTTGGTGCGGTGAAATTGAAAAAGGTGAATCAACAGCGGAATTGCTAGCAACAACAATCCCCAAAGCATATTTGGCTGTTGAAAGTGCATTAGAACAATCCGTTCAACGTGCTTTCTACTTTTTGGATGATTTCAGCGGCATCCTCGGGTCGTTCTTGAAAATCCATATCATCCACATTGAAAATCAACAATTTGCCTTTGTAATTGCTAATCCAAGCCTCGTAGCGTTCATTCAATCTTTTGAGATAATCAAGTCGAATGGCATCTTCATAATCCCTACCGCGCATTTGAATTTGGTGCACCAGTTTGGGAATTCCCGCACGCAAATAAATCAACAAATCCGGGGGTTCTACCTGATTGCTAATCGCATCGAACAACTGCTTATAATTTTCGAAGTCACGGGTACTCATCAAGCCCATGGCGTGAAGGTTTGGTGCGAAAATATGGGCATCTTCATAAATGGTGCGGTCTTGAATCACGGTATTCTTTCCACCGCGGATGGTCTGAACGTGCTTCCAGCGCGTAGTTAGAAAATACACTTGCAAATTGAAGCTCCAGCGCTGCATGTCCTCATAGAAATCAGAGATATATGGATTGTCGTCCATGTCCTCCAATTGCATCTCCCAACCGTAGTGTTTAGACAGCAAATTCGTCAGGGTTGTCTTACCTGCTCCGATATTTCCTGCAACCGCAATGTGCTTAGCCATACTGCAATATTACGAAGCAGTACCAAGGGTTTACAAATCATTAACGAACAAAAGTTTTACACAATTCTAGGTGCACCACCTACCGCCGAAGTGCTGTATAAAAATCCAATCAAATCATTGCGATGAATGCCCAATCGTGGCGGTTTCGCCGTAATTTTGCGGTCCTCCGCATGAAGTCGAACAACGCTGAAAAATCCGCCTCCCAATGGAACCTCTTTAAACGCATCTTGTCGTTGGCGAAGTTCCAGCAACATTGGATGATTTTGGCCATCTTCATGACCATCTTCCAAAGCGTAATTACCGCTTTCCAGCCCTATCTCTACAAAATGGTCATCGACTCGGTGATTATTCCCAAACAATTTCACTTACTCGAAAAATGGGCCCTCATCCTGCTAGGCTGGCTGTTACTTCAGGCTGCCCTCGGTTTTGCGAATTCATATTTGTCTGAAAGCATCGCTCAATCGGTCATACTCAAACTCAGACAATACGTATACGACCACCTCACCCGCCTGAAATTGTCATTCTACGACAAAACCCCTGTTGGAACGGCGGTGACGCGCTCAATTTCAGATATTCAAACCATTACGGACTTGTTTTCTTCCGGTGTAATTACTATTGCCGGCGATCTCATCCAAATTGTTGTGATATTGGGATGCATGTTTTACATGGATGTAAAACTCACGCTGATTACACTCACCGTTGTGCCATTGCTATTGTTTGCCGCAAATCGCTTCCGCAAGGGCATCAGAGACACCTTCCAAGATGTTCGAAACCAAGTAGCAAAACTCAATGCCTTTTTGCAAGAGCGTATCACAGGGATGCAAATGGTACAATTGTTCAACCGCGAAAAGGAAGAAATGCGTCGGTTCGACCAAATCAACCAAGCCCACCGCGACGCCAATATTCGAAGCATTTACTATTACGCCATTTTCTTTCCCATCGTGGAAGTGCTTGTGGCCTGTAGCTTTGCCCTCATTGTTTGGTATGGCAGCGGCGCACTGGTACAAGGCAGCATCGAATTTGGGGAACTGACCGCCTTTATCATGTTCATCAACTTGTTTTTTAGGCCCGTTCGAGCGATTGCAGACCGATTCAACAACATTCAAATGGGTATCGTGGCTGCAGACCGCATTTTCAAACTCATCGATGATACGGAGAACATTGAAGCGACCACAGAAACAAAAGCACCAATACTTCAAGGTGGTGTTGCTTTCAAAGATGTTTGGTTTGCCTACCAACAGAACGATTGGGTGCTAAAAGGCATTTCCTTTGATTTGAATCCGGGCAAAACCATGGCGATCGTGGGTGCCACTGGCTCAGGCAAAACGACCATCGCGGCATTAGTCAATCAACTCTACCAACACCAAAAGGGCGAAATATTGCTGGATGGATTGAATATCAAGGACTTGAACATCACATCCGTGCGACAGCAGATTGCACTCGTTTTACAGGATGTCTTTTTGTTTAGCGGCAGTGTGAAGGACAACATTCGTTTACACCACCCCGACATCGACATAGACAAAATGATCAATGCTGCCCGTTCGATTGGTGCGTATGAATTCATTGAGAAATTACCGGGTGGATTTGATTACAATGTCATGGAACGCGGAATGACCTTGTCGTTGGGTCAGCGACAACTTATCAGCTTCATTCGTGCGCTGGCTTTTGATCCGAGAATTATCCTGTTGGATGAAGCCACGAGTTCCATCGATACGGAGACTGAGCAATTAATCCAAAAGGCCATTGACCGATTGTTGGAAGGGAGAACGGCCATTGTGATTGCACACCGTTTGAGCACCATTGCCAAAGCGGATGAAATACTGGTCTTGGAGAAAGGCACTGTCATTGAACGCGGCAATCACCAGCAGTTAATGTCGGCCGGAGGCCATTACGCCCACCTGTACGAAACCCAAATCAGGGAATAATTCAAGGGATTTTTCGCGATGAGTGCATGTTTCGCGCAAGATGTGTAGCATCCATGTTTGTTATTTACCGTGTTAAAACACCATCCACGATGCGATTTTTAGTCAGATAACAAAAAGGGCGGCCAAATGGCCGCCCTTTTTGTTATCTGACTTCGAAGGATTACGCTTCTACTGAAGTTTCTTCTTCTTCCTCATACTTGGTTGCCAACAAACGCTCGTATTCTTCTTTTGAACCTGTGATAACTTCCTGGAATCTTCTCAATCCAGTACCAGCAGGAATCAAGTGACCTACGATTACGTTTTCTTTCAATCCTTTTAGTTCGTCGATCTTTCCTGAAATTGCCGCTTCGTTCAACACCTTGGTGGTTTCCTGGAACGACGCTGCACTCATGAAGCTCTGTGTACCCAAAGAAGCTCTGGTAATACCTTGCAATACAGGCGTGGCAGTAGCAGGAACCGCATCGCGGTATTCTACAATAGCCATATCCTGGCGACGCAAAGTACTGTTTTCCTGACGCAAATCTTTCAAGCTCACAATCTGACCGGCGTGCATTGTGCTGGAGTTACCTGGATTTGTAACAAATTTCTTGTCCCAAATATTGTCGTTCTCCAACTGCAACGTAAAGCGATCCGCGATTTCACCTTCCAAGAAACGTGTATCACCTGGATCCACGATTTCCATTTTCTGCATCATCTGACGTACGATAACCTCAATGTGCTTATCGTTGATCGTTACACCCTGCAAACGATATACTTCTTGAATACCATTCAATACGTAACGTTGTACAGAGGCTGGACCTTCAATACGCAAGATATCCTGAGGGGTAATGGCACCATCACTCAATGGCTGACCCGCTCTCACGTAGTCGCCGTCGTGCACCAAGATATGCTTGGACAATGGCACCTGGTAATGTTTCACCTCTTCATCTTTTGAAGTAATGATAATTTCCTGGTTACCACGCTTCGACACACCGTAGGTTACAACACCATCGATCTCTGCAACAACTGCAGGGTTAGATGGATTACGTGCTTCGAACAATTCTGTTACACGTGGAAGACCACCTGTAATGTCTCGTGTACGGGTTGCAGAGCGAGGGATTTTCGCCAACACATCTCCACCTTTCACGGAATTTCCGTTTTTGGCTACCAAGATGGCGCCCGTAGGCATGTTGAAAATCTTAACCACATCGTCGCTTCCTTCTACACGGAACTGAGGCACTTTGGTCTTATCACGGCTCTCCACGATCACCAATTCTGACAAACCGGTTTGCTCATCACCTTCTTCACGCATGTTTACGCCTTCGATGATGTTCTCGTATGATACTTTACCGTCGATATCAGAAACGATCAACGTGTTGAAAGGATCCCATGTGCACATCACATCGCCTTTCTTCACTTTTTGACCTTCTTTCACCATCAATACGGCACCGTAAGGAATGTTATAAGTGGTGATAACGGTTTTGGTCTTAGGATCCAATACACGCACCTCACCGGAACGTCCCAATACGATTTCTGAGTTTTTGGCCTCGCCATTTTCGTCGGTTTCAAACTTGGTCACCGTACGCATACCATCAAAACTGATGACACCGTCGTACTTGGTGGTCAAGGTGTTTTCCGCCGCAATGTTCAACGCCGCACCACCCGTGTGGAAAGTACGCAACGTCAACTGAGTTCCAGGTTCACCGATAGACTGTGCAGCAATTACACCAACAGCCTCACCCGCTTGAACCATTCTTCCGGTAGACAAGTTACGACCGTAACAAGCAGCACATACACCGCTCAACGTTTCACAAGTCAATACCGAACGGATTTCCAACTCTTCAATGCCCGCCTCTTCAATGGCAGTAGAAATTTCTTCTGTCAATTCTTGTCCACCCGCAACAATCAATGCGCCTGTTGTTGGATGGTATACATCGTCAAGGGCAGTTCTACCCAAGATACGCTCGTACAGTGGCTCAGTAATTTCGTCGTTGTTCATCAAAGCCGTCATCGCGATACCACGAAGGGTACCACAATCAGGCTCAGTGATCACGACATCCTGCGCTACGTCATGCAAACGACGGGTCAAGTAACCCGCATCCGCAGTTTTCAACGCCGTATCCGCCAAACCTTTACGTGCACCGTGTGTTGATACGAAATACTCCAATACGTTCAAACCTTCTTTGAAGTTTGAAATAATCGGGTTTTCAATGGTATCTCCACCTGATCCACCGGTATTCTTTTGGGGCTTAGCCATCAAACCACGCATACCTCCGAGCTGACGAATTTGCTCTTTAGAACCACGGGCTCCAGAATCCAACATCATGTAAATTGGGTTGAATCCTTGATCTTCGTTTTGCAAGTCATTGATCAAAACACGTGCTAACTGGTTGTTTACACGGGTCCACAAGTCAATAACCTGGTTATAACGTTCGTTGTTGGTGATGAAACCCATATCGGCATTCGATTGAATTTCCAATACTTCTTCCATCGCCTTGCTCACCAATTGTTCTTTTTCAACGGGGATTTTTACATAGCTCAAGTTGAAGCTCAATCCGCCTTTGAATGCGTAGTGGAAACCAAGATTCTTGATATTGTCCAAGAACTCGGCAGCTTTGGCCACGCCGCTCAAACGAATGATGTTGGTGATAATGTCACGTAAGTTCTTCTTCTTCAACAATTCGTTGATGTAACCAACCTCGCGAGGAACAACTTGGTTGAAAATGATACGACCAATGGTGGTATCAATGATCTTGTCAACCAATTCGCCATTTTCCAACACAGTGGCTTTACACTTCACTTTTGAATGAAGCTCTGCACGTCCTTCATTGTAAGCGATAATGGCTTCCTCAGCGCCATAGAAAGAAAGTCCTTCTCCTTTTACGGGATGCTCAGGTGTAGATTTACGCTCTTTGGTGATGTAGTAAAGACCCAAGATCATATCCTGAGAAGGCACTGTGATTGGTGCACCATTCGCGGGGTTCAAAATGTTGTGCGATGCCAACATCAACAACTGCGCTTCCGCAACTGCTGCGTTGCCCAAAGGCACGTGAACCGCCATCTGGTCACCATCGAAATCCGCGTTAAAACCAGCACATACCAATGGGTGCAACTGGATCGCCTTACCTTCAACCAACTTGGGCTGGAAAGCTTGGATACCCAATCTGTGCAACGTAGGAGCACGGTTCAACAATACAGGGTGTCCTCTCAATATGTTTTCCAAGATATCCCAAATCACCGGATCTTTTTTCTCTACGATTTTCTTCGCAGTTTTTACGGTTTTTACGATACCTCTTTCAATCAGTTTACGGATAATAAATGGCTTGAACAATTCTGCCGCCATATTCTTTGGCAAACCACACTCATTCAACTTAAGTGTAGGTCCAACCACGATTACAGAACGACCAGAATAATCCACACGCTTACCCAACAAGTTTTGACGGAAACGACCTTGCTTACCTTTCAGCATGTCACTCAAAGATTTCAAAGGACGGTTACCTTCGCTCTTCACTGCACTTGCTCTGCGGGTGTTATCCAACAAAGAATCTACCGCCTCTTGCAACATGCGCTTTTCGTTACGCAAAATCACCTCAGGGGCTTTGATTTCAACCAAACGCTTCAAACGGTTGTTACGAATGATTACGCGACGATACAAATCGTTCAAATCAGACGTTGCGAAACGACCGCCTTCCAAAGGCACCAACGGGCGCAATTCGGGTGGAATCACAGGCAACATCTTCATAATCATCCACTCAGGACGGTTTTCACCAGTCAACTGAGCACCGCGGAAGCTTTCGATTACTTTCAATCGCTTCAACGCTTCTTGCTTACGCTGTTGTGAAGTTTCAGTGGCTGCTTGGTTTCTCAAATCATAGCTCAAGGTGTCCAAATTCACACGCTTCAACAATTCTTCGAGGGCCTCAGCACCCATCATGGCTACAAATTTGTTGGGATCAGAATTCTCCAACATTTGGTTTTCCTTTGGCAAAGAATCCAAAATGTCGAGGTATTCCTCTTCTGTCAACAAATCCAGGTAATTCACATTGCTCGCTGCACCGGTTTGAACAACCACGTAGCGCTCATAGTAAATAACCATATCCAGTTTCTTGGTTGGGATACCCAACAAGTAACCAATTTTGTTTGGCAATGAACGGAAGTACCAAATGTGCGCTACAGGAACCACCAAATTGATGTGTCCCATACGCTCACGACGTACTTTTTTCTCGGTAACCTCTACACCACAACGATCACAAACGATACCCTTGTAACGGATGCGCTTGTATTTACCGCAATGACATTCGTAATCCTTGATTGGACCGAAGATGCGTTCACAGAACAAACCGCCCATTTCGGGTTTGTAACTGCGGTAGTTGATCGTTTCAGGCTTGGTTACCTCACCGAAACTGCGACGTAGTATGTTTTCAGGAGACGCGAGCGAGATACGAATCTTGCTGAAGTTACTCCCTTGTTTTTGTGTTTTCTTTTGAAGTTGCATGATTGATTTCTGGGAATTAATCCATAAATGTTACTTCCAAGCCCAA
>JACCDS011133468.1_pt1 | contig 16063 bp, 11 predicted proteins | sample 7446441 | NCBI WGS metagenome assembly JACCDS01 (sample SAMN15323445, study PRJNA562643) | freshwater metagenome | isolation source: river surface water | place: USA:Blue River Watershed | collected 2017-08-17
CCGTTGCCCTTGACGAAGCTCACGTGCTGGTTCTCGGCAAGGCTTTTGCAGCCGTTGCTCATGATGTCCTGAAAGTGAACGAACAGGTCAGCGCCGCCTGCGTCAGGCGTGATGAAGCCGAAGCCCTTGGAGTCGTTGAACCATTTGACGGTACCGGTTTGGTTGCTCATAGCATTTTTCCTTAAATTTAGGAGGATGTTGGATGGCAACGCATGACGAAGTCGAGCGTATGCCGCGCACACATCAGGCAAGGAAAAACGGGGGAGTCAGACGGGAATCGCTCCGAAACAGAGCCAAACAGGAAAGAGACCTACGGTGATCAACTTGATGAAGTGCAGGCGGACAGTACACCACTTTGGCCGAATCACCTAATCTTTTTTTCAGAGGGTAGTTGGCTTCCGCAAACTGCCGTGATTCGGGGATCAGTACGTGGGGAGGGTCTGACCTGCCTTGAAATTTTGCGATAACCCTCATGCGGAATAGTGAGCCGACCCGGAAATCGTGGAGGCTAGTTGGTTCAAGTGGAGACCAGAACTGCGTTGAACGGTAGCACGCGCCTCGCAAGCTGGTTGACCGCCCTGATCGCGGAGCGCTTCATCGGCCAAGCGTGCCGGGCCACTGCCGATGGACTGGAAGCGATTCAGCACACAAGCGTCATACGGTAGTTTCAACAATTTCGCTCGCGTGTTTGTACAACACATCCATCCATCCGGCCGGGAGGGTGACCCCGTTCAGTACCAATTTGTCGAACCGGTCTACGGGCAAACCGTGGGAGATGATCTGGTCAGCGTGGCAAAAAACCTGTAGTGATTGTATGGCCTTGTTCCGAAGCGCAGACATAACTGCCGCCCATGGTTCTTCACTCTGTATTCTGAAGATCGCCTCGCCGACGCGAATCTCATTCCCATGCACGACCGCTACCTTTTCGCCGAATGATGCCCTGTCAAGAGGTCCGTTTATTCCGATGGATTTTCGATTGATCAGATGCAGATTGATCGGAATCCTTCCCACGTTCGGGCCGAGCACCAGCGAGCCAATTGCCTCGGCAGTCCAGCCAGAGGCAATCGCCAGATCAATGCCGGGGGTCGTATTCATTTCGATGAATGCACTGCCGCTTTCCCACGGACATTGAGAAATATCTGTCGTCATGTAATCAAATCCTGCGGTACCAAAGCCAGCGGACTCGGACATCTGGACGGCCATCTCCCTGATCGTCGGATGGACGATGGCTGTCATGTCCAGACCCTCTCCGCCCGTCGATAGATTGGAGTTGCTTCTCAAGAAAATCTTCCGACCCTCCGGTAATACCTGATCGAGATGAACCTCCTGGTCGGACAGGTAGTTCACTAAAACTGCGTCAAGCGGAATCGGACGCAGGTATCCGCTGCTCAGCATATTGACCGACCGCTGCGAGTTCAGGCTCTCGATGAGTTGTCGGATCGTGCTGACGCCATCTCCCACAACAGAGGACGCCCGCCTGCGAAACGCTGCGATGAATTTGCCATCCACGACCATGAGCCTGTGGTCATCCCCTGGGATGAACTGCTCAAGCAGCAGTGGTCCCGATGCGCACTTCCTTGCCATATCGATGGCGCGATCAAGATGTGCGCGGTTGCGTATGTCCGCAGTAACGCCCTTGCCGCCGCCCTTGTCCAGCGGCTTGATTACGCATGGGTAACCAATTTTCTCGATCGCCTCGTCCAGATCGTCGGCGCCGGATATCAGCATGCTCGCGGGAGTGGGGACTCCCAGAGAGGAAAAAAAGGCCTTGCTTATAGCTTTGTTTTTCGACAGGCTGAATGAAATCGCGCCATCCGCATTCGACAGGGACTCAAAGAAAACGCGTGATTTGCTACCCCAGCCGTACTGCCAGAATTTAGTCCGTCTGACAAAGTGCAAAACGGGAACGCCCTTGTAGCGTGCAGCCTGCATCAATATTCTGGCCTGATAGTCGGGATGCTCCTGCCTGCAGAGGGACCAGAAACTGCTGAGCTTTTGCGTCACACGCTCCGGAACCACGTTCGTGGTTTCCATGAAAATACTGACAGCGATTCTGGCGGCTAGCCGTGATACGTCCGCATTATGGTAGCCAAGTATCAGCAGGAAGCCGCTTTCATCCTTCAGACATTTGGCCGTATGAACGAGTCCGCGTACATCATTGAGCATCCATTGAGCCAGGGAGGCGAGTTGGCTGCCGCACTCGAATTCATCGGGCCCCGGTTCCGTCAGTGTTGCGGATGACCAGCGAGGAAATGCCCGGCGGATGGCATTGAATTTTTCCAGAGCGCTTTGCGGCGCATGATGCGCAAAGACCAGCCTGATGACGACAACCGGGTCAGATGCATAAAGATTCGGTCCGCAATACGTGTTCAGGAAGCTCAGGTGGATCATGGGTATTTGGTTTCTCGCCAAGGCTATCGTGGCGCCAGGTTCAGCAGCAAAAGAGGCGGGTTTCAGGGCAGATTATTCCAAAAAATCAGTCGTCTCCTCCCCGCGGTTCAGGCGGAAGTATTGATTTCAATCGTCAGGGTTCGCGCGAGGACATTTTTTCGGATGAAGTCAACTGGGTCCCGCCTCCATGTGGTCGACGATGCCAGTCAGTCACGATTGAGGGCCTGCTGATACCGCTGTTTTCATTTAAGTAATCCGGCGTATTCGCGAGAACCATGCTGCTGCCGGTAAAATAACTATATGAAAAATTATGCAGATATTTTCCAGTCACGCGGTCTTGAGCATGCCGAGGCCTTCAGGCGCTACCCTGACGCAATCAACGAAGAAGCATTCTCACTACTGGCGTTGGCCGACCCCAAAGCCAGCGACATCGTGCTTGATTTTCCGGCAGCCAGCGGCTTCCTCAGCAGGTACCTGCAGGGTCGGGTAGGCAGCTTGATTGCGGTGGAGCCCAGCCAGCAGTTGTATGAGCTGTGCAGGCTGAATGTGGAGCAAACCTATCAGGCACCGCTGACGCAATTGCCGCTTCCGGACAAGCATATCGATATCGCGATCTGTCTGGCTGGTTTGCACCATGAGGAACAGCTTGCCGACATATTCGGTGAAGCCTGCCGGGTGTTGCGCGATGGCGGACGATTCGCTATCGCAGAAGTCAATGCGGGCAGTCCGCCAGCCGTATTCCTGAATGGTTTTGTCGATCAGTATTCGTCGCTCGGCCATCAGGGGACATTTGCTTCGGATGCGTATCGCGAATTATTGCAGGCGGCAGGATTCCGCATCGTGATCGACCGGCAGGCACACTATCACTGGCGTTTTGCGAACAGGAACGACATGGCCGATTGCCTGAGACTGATGTTCGGCATCGACCGTGCAAGCCCCGACCAGATTATCTCGGCAGTTGCTGACGTGCTGGGCCTCGATGAGGCGGCGGATGGCTCGGTCGGCATGCGCTGGTCCCTCCGGCACTTCCTGTGTTCGAAGGACGCTTGAACAGGCAGTGGGTTCGGTTTCGCGTGGTATCCATGAATTCAAGAGGAACAATTGATCGGCTTTCATCCTGACGTAGCGCAGCAGTCGAAACAGGTGGAGTTTCAGCTGAAGATTCCGGCCGCTCCGGATTTTGCCTGCATAGACGCTTTCATCAGGTTGCTGACGGGCGATGCCGACGCACATGCGGATGGCAGGCTGTCCGGTGAGCCGGAAGCGGGGCATGAGGTAAAAGTCCGCTACACGGGGCGGGTATTGCAGATGGTCTCTGCACTACAACGGCTCGGACATATTCCCGTTTTTTCTGACGCTCGCGTGCTTTCTCTCCGCCCTCAGGCCGGCGAAGACCATGTGTATCACGTGAAGGCCCTGATTCCACAGCTCGACTTTTTTCCAACCAGCGTTCTCAAGACAGCCGTCACCGTCGCGGCTAATCTGGTTCATGGCGTGGCCGAGAAAGAACCGAGTCAGCAATGGCTGGAGTCCGCCTACGATGTGGTGCACCGAAAAATCATCCAGCCATTCCGGCGTCTTTCCGATGCCGGTGTATCCACCCTGCCGATACTGAAAGCCGCCTATGACCAGGGAACGCCGTTCCGAAACCTGGGCAATGGGACTTATCTGCTCGGCATGGCCGCCAACAGTCATGTGATTTCGCGAAGTGCGGTCGATATTGATTCTGCGATCGGGGCGCTGATATCGGGGCGTAAAGACCTGACTGCCCAAATCTTGAGACTTGCGGGCCTGCCCGTGCCTGATCATGTGCTGGTAGCAACGCAAGAAGAAGCCCGGGCGGCAGCCGTCAAGATCGGCTGGCCGGTCGTGGTGAAGCCGGCGGATCGTGAGCGCAGCGAGGGCGTCACCACCGGTCTTCGTGATCAGGTCGCGGTTGGCGACGCGTTTTCTGCAGCTCAAACATTATCGAAGAACATTCTGGTGGAGCAGCAGATCCCCGGCGTTTGTTTCAGGCTGATGATCGCGAACAGAAAATTCCTGTACGCAGTCGAGCGACGGCCAAGGTCCGTGGTTGGCAATGGCAGCGACTCCCTGCAGGAACTGCTGCGCGCAGAGCAGGCAGCCAATGCAGCGCTGCCGCCCTGGTTTCGCAAAAAGCCATTAAGCGTTGACGATGAGATGTTGTCTGCCATCCGCGCCCAGGGTATCGATCTCGAATCGATACCGGCTGACGGCCAGCGCATTGGCTTGCGGGTCGTCGAATCCAGCGAGTGGGGTGAAACGACCTTCGACGTCACCGCACAGGTCGCGCCGGAAAATATCGAACTGGTCGAACGAGCGGCCGCAGCGCTTGGTCTGCACAACGCCGGCGTGGACATGATTTCAGCGGATATATCCCGGCCCTGGTCGGAAGTTGGCGCTGCCATCAATGAAGTCAATTATCGTCCCCACTTCGGGGGAACCAGTGCCGCACGCGCGCGCATGAAACACTACGTGGGGCAAGTTGTTCCTTGCCGCGGACGGGTGCCGGTGGAAGTCTATGTTGGCGACGATGCCGCGCTGCAGGCGGCGCTCGCCAGACAACGCCAGCTGATTCAGGATGGCTTGCGCGCAGTCGTCACCAGCCATCAAGCCACGTATGGCGCAGATGCCAGCCCGAGACAATTCGCCGGCACGAACAGCCTGCTTGCCAGATGCTTCGCACTGCTCATCGACAAGTCGGTTGATACGATCATTCTGGTCGTCCAGACCGATGAGCCGCTAAGCGCCGGATTCCCGGTCGATCAGATAGCCCGGCTCTCCATCGTGAATCACCACCTGGCTGACATCAGAAAGCCCGGGCAGGCGGCTGCGCCGGAGGCGGTCGACCAGCTGCTCAAGTCGCTGGCGGCATTTGTGACGACGGAAACAGCCGATGCCTGATCCCGGCGCCTCCAAAAGCAGCGAGGAAAGGCAGGTGATGCTCGACATCGACTTTGCCCGAACCCGCTTTGAACCCGCCTGCTGGCAAGGCCTGCGGCAGCCGGTATTTGTGTTTGATATCGACATCCGGTCGAAAAATATTCGCGATGATCTGCTCGAAAAATATGATGCGCTGGTCGGGCAACTGCTGCCGGCGGCCATTGCCAGCACCATCCACCCGGCCGTCGCTGAACATCCGCTGATTTCCCGTCTGGCCAGCACGTCCCTGACCATCCTCGGCTCGGCCGGGATGCCCATCATGGCCGGCGCCGATGCAGTCAGGGTCGATAGCACGGCGGGCACCCGCTGGCTGCTCGGACTGCCGGCAGTCAGTACGGACATCGCGGTGCCGCAGTGGGCTCTCGCTTGGGCGGCGAGGCTGTTTGGCGCGGCGGACAGCGGGGATCCGGCTTTCATCGACGTGGCGCGGCAGGACCTCGACAAGATCATGGCCGTCGGGACCAAACTGGCGCCCTCGGGAGTGAATTCACTGCGTTTTCTGGAGGTTGCTTATGAAGAGCATATTCCGTGGCGACATCTGGCAAAGAACGTGTATCAGTTCGGCTGGGGAAGCAAGGCTCGCTGGCTCGACAGTACGCTGACCGATGCGACACCGCGTATCAGTGTGGTCCTCGCGCGTGACAAATTCGCGTGCGCCAAAGTGCTTCGCGACGCTGGCCTGCCGGTGCCCAGACATCGCGAGGTGAGCAGCGCAGAGCAGGCGATTTCTGCGGCCAACGAATTCGGCTACCCGGTCGTCATCAAGCCCGTCGATCTTGACGGAGGCAAGGCGGTGTTCACCAGCCTGAGGGTTCCTGCCGCGGTCGCCAGAGCCTACCGTCAGGCGGAGAAAGCCAGCGATCGCATCTTGCTGGAAAAGCATTACGACGGCGAAGACTATCGGCTGCAGGTATTCCGGGATACGGTTTTCTGGGTGGCCCATCGGCGCGCGGCTTATGTGCGCGGCGATGGGGAACACAGCGTCCTGCAGCTCATCGAGCGCGTCAACGCCGAAAGAGAATCCGTCAAGCGGCTGGACGCCACGGCCGAGCAGGGCATTTTTCCGATCGTCGTCGATGATGAGGTTCACGATTGGCTGTCCCATCAGGGACTGGCGCTGTCCAGCGTGCCGGAGCCAGGGCGGCATATCCGTTTGCGCGGCGCGGCCAATGTGGGTTCCGGGGGAACGCGTGAGCCGGCGCTGCACCTTGCGCATGCGGATAACCTCGCGCTCGCGGTGGCGGCCACCCGTATCCTGCGCCTCGACCTCGCCGGCATCGATCTGCTGATTCCCGACATCGCCATATCCTGGCGCGAATCGGGAGCCGTCATCTGCGAGGTGAATGCACAACCGCAGATGTCGGGGAATCTGCATAAACAGATTCTTGCGGGACTGCTCAAGGGAAATGGACGTATTCCCGTGATTGGCGTATTCGGATCCGTGCAGGGCGAACCCTGGTTCGCCGAGCTGCGCGAGCGCGCGCGTGCCCGGGGGATGGGCATCGAACTGGCCGCGGCCGACAATATCGCCGGCAATCCCGCTGATCTGGCGGAGAAGCAGCCGCTTTCCCGTATTGTCGACCGCCTGTTGCGTGATCCGCGCGTTGATGCCATCGTCATCCAGATCACGCGTCTGGAAGACCTGCGAATGGCGAGTCCGGTGGATCGCCTGGATGTGTTCCTCGTCGCCGGCGATGTCAGCCACCAGCAAGCCGTGCAATCATCGTCCCGCATGAGGGCCATCGCCGAATGGGCCAGAATACGCGCGCATCAACTATGGCTGGAGCCCGAACAGCAGATCTGGATTCAGGCCCTGCGCGCGCCCGGCACACAATTGCGCCTGCTTGACGCTCAGCAGAAAAAAACAGAACTTGAAAGCCTCATTTTCGGAGGCAAGGATACTTACTCGTCATGAATTCCGATGCTAAACGCAGCCTGACGGCGCAGCAGATTGCGCCCTTGATTTCGCCGTACCTGACGGAAGGCCGGAAGCAAGAATCCTGGTCCATCGAATCGGTCGAGATCGATGGCAGCCGCCTGTTGGCAAAAATCAGGATGACATCCACGTATTCGTCTGCGACAGACGCAAAAGGATTTCATCTGACCATCTTCTCCACACTCGAATTCTTGTCCCAGCTGATGATCGTTTATGCGCATGACTGGGCCGGCCTGAGTGCGAAGGTGCGCGAGGGATGGATGGTGGAGTGTTCCACGCGCAGTCTCCGTGCGATTCGCAATCCTGACGATATCAGTGTCGTTATGACGGTGAGGAAGATCTACAGGCGCGGGGTGCATCTGTATTGTGTTGCCGATTTTCGGGTGACGGATGATGCGGATGGCCTGTTCGAGGTCACCCTGAAAGGTTTTTTGTCGTGAAATGGGCAGTGGCGTTCTACGTATCAGAAAGACTCAATGCAGGATGATTTTTTTGCGGATCCCTATCCGTTTTATTCAGAACTCAGGCGCAGTGGTGCGCCTTATTGGCTTCCGCATGCCCAGCAAACCTCCAGTGCGGGCATCTGGTTGTTCAGCCGCTACGCGGATGGTCTCAGCATCTTCAAGAAGAATGCGGGTATCTCCAAGAACCTGCAGAGCGTTCGTCCTCCCGGACGCCACTCTGCGTTCGACCGGAGTATTCTGCTGCGTGACGGTGAAGACCATCTGCGGTTGCGCCGGCTCATCAGTGGCTTCTTTTCGGTACAGTCGATCGATTCCTTGCGGCCTGCGATCATCTCGGCGGCAGAAGCACTGTTGCAGCCACTCGCCAGCCGGGATGAATTTGACCTGATCCGCGAGTTTGCAGAGCCTCTGCCGCTGACCGTGATTGCCCTGCTCATTGGCGTGCCGCACGAGGACATGGCCGAGGTGCGCAGCTTCTCGCTGCGTTTATGCGAGGGTTTTGATTCCGTCCTTTGCACCGACGAGGCAGCGCGGCAGCACAGGCAGGCAATGGACGATTTCCTCGGTTATGTCCGGGGCCTGATCGAAGCCAAGCGCGCAATGCCGGACACCAGCTTGCTGTCGATGCTCATCGAGGCAGAAGGAAAATCCCTGGATGCCGAAGAGCTGGTGGGGATGATGGCGTTCCTGCTGTTTGCTGGTCATGAAACGACCGTCAGCCTGATCGGCAATGCTGTGTGGTTGCTCTTGTCGCACCGTTCGCAGTGGGAATCGCTGCGCAGGGAGCCCGGGCTGATCCCGGACGCAGTCGAAGAGGTATTGCGCTTTGAGAGCCCTGAGCAGCGCAGTTCATTCCGGATCCTGACAGAGCCGTTGACCATCAATGGCCACACTCTGGAGGCCGGCCAGCAGATCGGCCTGATCATTGGCAGCATGAACCGGGATGAAAGTATTTTTGAGCGAGCGGACGAATTCGATATACGCAGAAGTCCGAACAAGCATGTGGCCTTCGGCGTCGGAATTCATCACTGCCTGGGTAAAACCCTGACGCGGGTTGAGACTGGCATCGCTCTGGAAGTCCTCACCCGCTCGCTGGGAAACCTGCATCTGAAAGACGGGCCGCCCGCGTGGCGGAAAAACTCCTTTTTCAGGGGACTTGAATCCTTGCCCGTCTTCCGTGGCTGAGCCTTGCTGGCGACGCCTTGCGTGCGTTGACCAGCGAGCCTGGCAGCCTTGTGATGGCTGCCGCCCGGATCAGGATTGTTCCTTCACTGCTTTCAGCATGCAGCGCGCCACCTTGTCGAAGTACATCAGGGCTGCCGGCGTCAGCTCAAGTTGCTTGCGTCGTGCATCCTCGGTATCGGCGAGATAAATCCAGCCCTTCTCACGCATCGATTTCAGGCGGCCATGCAGCATCGCCGGCGAGCCGAGCTCTGCCATGCCCATCAGGTCTTTCACTGACAAGCGCTCCTGCGAGTGGCGCGCATTAGCGACGATCATCAGAATCCGCTCTTCGAGTGGTTCGAGCGGAGGCAGTGTAGGGAGATCCCTTAGCGCTTCGGACAACTGGATAAAGCGCAAATACAGGTCCGCGAACTTCGTTGACTTGCCCATGATATTCAGTCCTTGAACGTACCTTCCGACCTTGGGTAACACCCCTACAGGGTTGCCGGTGATCGGATAGCCGGCGCTTGCTGATGTTGATGCCGCCCGGACTCATGGTCAGGCGGCATCGTCAGGCGGCGGGCCGTGATCATGGCTCGTCGCAGAGTCCCGGCATTTACTCACCAAAACTCTCAGGGATCAAGAGGCGCCTACTTCTCGCCGTATTGTTCTAATGTTACACATTGTATAACAATGTTCCGTTCTGCCAGACGCTGTCCTTTGATCCATTCGGCAAAACCATCATTTTTTTTGTAGCCGATTGGAAGTCCGGTTTGCGGGCTGCGGATGTTCGATTTCACAACGCAAAGTTTCTCTCTGAACAGTCGAGAGACCTCGCAGCAAGCGCCCCGTTGCATGGCTGACCGGCACCCGCGTTCCTGCGTTGCAGGTTTTGAACAGTCCACCCGCCTGTTTCCGATTTGGTAAGCCTCGATGTGATCGGGCGCACAATTTCTGCTGGCGCCAGAAACTAGGCTGTTGTGGCCAATAAACGGACTATTTGTCCGATAACCATTTGTTTTGCTGTAATGTTATTGCTGAAGGGATACAATCTGGGGCGTACATCATGCCGCCGGATTCTGGATAGCACCACAAACGGCTTCCATGTCCCGGAAAGTAGGCAACAGGCCTGAACGGCACACGGGGGGGCATCCCCTTCCTGGTAGCCGCGGAGACAAATTTTGCTGAGCGCGACCCTGCCGACTGAATCGAAGCCGAAATCAATCCCCGCCGGGAGGCTGCGGGTTGTGCCGGCTTCGCTCGGCCGGATTCCGCTGCTGGCCGGATTGCCCGAGGCGATCCTGACCGAGCTGTCGGCCGAGATCCGGCTGGTCACGTATGCGAAGCGCGAGTTCGTGATGCACAAGGGCGCGCGCGACACCGACCTGCTGTTCCTGCTCGAAGGCCGGCTGCTGGTGGTGGACATCTCGCCCGAGGGTCGCCAAACCGGCCTGAACTTCATCTCCCCCGGCGACTTCTTCGGCGAACTGGCCTCCATCGACGGACTGCCGCGTTCCGCGACCATTGTGGCTGCCGCGCCGTCGCTGGTCGGCGTCTTGCCGAAGAACGCGGCGCGCAAGCTGATCTTCGGCATTCCAATGGTGGCCGAACGCATGCTCAAGCATGTGTCGCTGAAGCTGCGCGCCTCGACAGAATACCGGGTGCTGCTGGGCATACCGAATGCGTTCTGCCGTGTGTACAGCCTGCTGCGCATGCTGGCGCGCCCCGACCCGGGCAAGCTGATCACGATCGAGAATATGCCCACGCATGAGCAGATCGGCCTGATGACCAATACCAGCCGCGAGACCGTCACGCGCGCACTGCAGGTGCTCTACGAGCAGGGCATCCTTGAGAAGGATGGCCGCCGCTCGATCGTGCGCAATCCCACGCGCCTGCTTGAGCTGATCCGCGAACATCAGTAAGCCGCGCGTCGCTTGCGACGCCTCCCGGATCCGGCCCGCGCGGGCAGCGTCAGCGGACGCGGCCGGCAACACAACAACAAGATCAACAAGCGAATGCATGCGGTAAACCGAGATCTCGCATCCCTGCGCAGCAGGCTGGCCGTCGTGCTGGTGGCCGTCGCTCTCGTCCTGATGTACGTCGCGTTCCCCGGGCCGCTGTATGCCGGCATCGAACGCAATGCGTACGATGCGCTGGTCCGCCTGTCGCCGCCGATCGCGCAGGAAGAGCGCGTGGTGATCGTCGACATTGACGAGCGCAGCCTCGCCCGCTATGGCGCGTGGCCGTGGCCGCGTGCGACCGTCGCCCGGCTGGTGGATGAGCTGCTCGGACGGCATCAGGTCGGCCTGCTCGGTCTGGATATCGTCTTTCCCCAGCGCCGCGACGGCGACCCCAGGCTGCGTGAGGCGCTCAGCCAGCCGAATGTGGTGATGAGCCAGACGCTGGACTTCGCGTCAGTCTCCGACAATCGTGTCGGCGTTCTGGCCGATTCCGTCGAGGTCCGTGGCCGTCAGCATGTGCCGCAGGCCGGCGGCTACGTCGCCAATGACAGCGGGGTGCTGCCGCCGAATGCAGCGGTCGGCCACATCAGCCCCGTGATCGACGATGACGGCCACCTGCGCCGCATTTACCCGGTCGCCTGCGCCGGCAATACCTGCACCCTGACGCTGGCGCTGCGCATGTATGCGCAACTCACGGCCGCCGGTCGCGGTGCGCCGCGCGTCGACTATCTCGATGGCGGCACACGCCTGCATGTCGACCTGCGCGATGACGAACCGCTCGCACTGCCGCTCGACGCGCAGCGTGCGTGGATCGTGCCTTACCGCGTGGCGCCGGGCGGCTTCCCGGTGGTGTCGGCCGTCGACGTGATGGACGGCGCGCAGACGCTGCCCTGGCTGGAAAACAGCATCGTGCTGGTCGGGAGTTCGGCGCTGGGCATCGGCGACCGCGTTGCCACACCGCTGGCCAAACTCACCCCCGGCGTCGAGGTGCATGCGCAGTTACTCACCGCCCTGCTCGACCGCAGCTTCATCCGTCCGCTGCCGGTATCGGCGCCGCTCTTCCTGCTGCTGGCGGCGGTCCTCCTGCTGTCCTACCTGTTCTGGCCCGGGCGCGGGCGTTCGCTGACGCTCGGCTGGCCGCTGCTGGCACTCGCGGCTGCTGTGGCGCCGCTGGTCTGGGCGCTGCTGGTGCAGGGCGTGCTGCTGCCGCTGACACCGTTGCCGCTGCTGGTGCTGCTGACGGGCGCCCTGACCCTGCTGCAGCAGAATTTCGCGCTCGCGGCGCGCGTGCGCACGATCGGGATGCAATTCAGCCAGTTCCTGCCTGCGAGCCTGGTCGGGCGCCTGCTGCGCGACACCCGCATCGGGCCAGAGACCGAACGCCACACGATGACAGTGCTGATCGTCGATGTGCGCGGCTTCACTGCCGCGTCCGAGAACAAAACCCCGGAGCAGATCGCCACCTTTGCGCAGAAGTGCTTCGAGGTGTTGTCGGCCGAGGTGGCGCGCTATCAGGGCACGATCGAGAAGTACACCGGTGACGGCCTGATGGCGCTGTGGGGTGTGCCGACTGAAAGCAAAGGCGCGCTGTCGGCAGCGCCACTGCGGGTTCGCCCTGCGCTGTGGGCACGGCGCAGCGGCATCGACCTCGAGCATGCGCGTTATGCCGCGCAGGCCGTGAGTGCCGCGCTGGCGATGCGGCAGGCGATTGACGCGCTGGCTGGCTGGTTTGAAGAACATGGCTACCCGCAGCTGCAGCTCAGCATCGGCCTGAATACCGGGCCGATGTCGGTGGGCGTGTTTGGCGGGCAGACCCACCTTGCGTGGTCCGCGCAGGGGCAGGCATTCAATGTCGCCAGTCGCATCGAGAGCCTGACGCGAGAGGTCGGCGAACATCTGCTGATGGGTGAGGAGACAGCGCTGCTGCTCGCCGAGGAGGTCGTGCGCAAGATCGGCGATTACCCGGTCAAGGGCGTGTCGGCGCCGGTCGCGGTGTATGCGCTGCGGGAGACCGCCGAGGACGCTGCCTGAAATGCCGGGCGCTTGATTCGATTTGCTTAAGCAGGTGTTAGCTACAGAAAAAGATATGTTTCCCATGGGAACTTTATTTTTCTTGCTCCAAATCAATTAATACTTGCCTCGTTGTCGCGCCAGCAAAAAATTGTTACCCCCATCACAGTTATGGAATATATTCCGGGCGTAATCTGTTCGACTATAGAACCGTATGTCGATGTTGTTATTAATTTTACAACTGAAGATGAAGCCCTTCGCCCTTATCCGAACCCTGATTGCCGTGATGTGCCTGCTGCAGGTGCCCGCCATTGCGGCTGCCGCCGAGGCTGTCGGTCGGGTGCTGTTCGCCGTAGGCGATGCGAGGCTGGCTGACGGTGGTGCGGTGCTCCGCAAAGACGACCTGATCACGGTGGGGCAGGCGGTGGCCACGGGCGCGAACGGCCATGTACACATCCGCTTCGTTGATGACGCGTTTGTCAGCGTTCGCCCGAATTCCCGGCTACAGGTCGAGCAGTATGTGTATGACGAACGCGATCCGAAGAACAATCGCGTCCGCTTCAGTCTCGCGCAGGGCGTGGCTCGCCTGATCACGGGCAAGGCCGGTCAGTCTTCTAAAGACAACTTCCGCCTGAATACGCCGGTGGCGGCCATCGGCATTCGCGGCACCGATTTCCTCGTGCAGGCCGGAGATGCGCTGACGCGCGTCGCGGTGCAGCAAGGCGCCGTGGTCGTTGCCCCGTTTTCCGATGTCTGTTCGCGTGATGCGCTGGGTCCGTGCAGCGGCGGCATGGCGGCACAACTCGCCGGCACGCTCAGCGGCAGCTATCTGGAAGTGACGCCGGGCAGCAAGCCCGTGCTGCAAACGCTGGCCCCCGGCCAGGGCAAGGGCGGCATCTTCGGATTCCCGCGTCCGGAAGAGCCAATGGTGAACACGCCGACCCTGCGTGCGCCGACCGCCGAAGTCCTGAGCCGGTCGCTGTACTGGGGGCGCTGGTCCGATCAGGCGGCGGCACCCACCGGTTACGAGCTGCTCGGCAAGAACGATGTGCTCTTCCTGTATCGCACTGAAGGCGTACTGTCCCTGCCGCAAAGCGGCCAGGCGAACTTCGAGCCGATTGAGGCAGTCGGTTTTGCGCGCACCGCCGACGGCACGCTCAGACCGGCCGGCGTGTCGGCACCGACCCTGACGCTGGACTTCAACAAGCAGACCTACGGCACGACCTTCACCTGGACCAGTGACGAGCGCTCGGTGCGGATGCGCAGTGCCGGTGGCATCTCCGATAGCGGCCAGTTCATGCCTAACCGCAATGCGTCGAACGTAACGATTTCCGGCGGCTTCAACAAGGCGGGCGACGAGGCTGCCTACGTCTTCATGCGCCGGCTGGCCGGCGATGATGCCTACGGCGTGATTCGCTTTCAAAAATAGAACGTATATCGCCAGAGTCCATCCTGATCAGGAAAGAACGTAACAAGCCGATGGCGTCGCGGTTCCGGACAGCCCGATGCGCGGCTGCGATTTCTCTCTGTCTTGTCGTACTGCCGTCTGGCGCCCAACCCGCCCCCCCGGGCACCACACCCAGCGTGTCATCGAAGGCGGCGACGTATCAGGACGTGATGCGGGAGGCCGAATCCCTGCATCGGGCGCGCCGTTTCAACGATGCGATGAATCTGCTGGCCGCCTACGAAAACGAGTTCGGCGGTGACCCCCTGTTTGATTACCAGCTGGGTATCGCGGCACTGGAAGCCGGGCGGCCGGCCGTCGCACAACAGGCGCTGGAGCGCGCGGTGCTCGTGCGGCCTGACTTTGCCGGTGCCTGGGTCGATCTGGCGCTCGCACATGCCCGCATGGGTGAAGCCGAAGTCGCGCAGCAGATCGTGGCGCACGTCCAGTCGAGCTTTGACGTCCCGGTGCCCCTGCGCGAGCAGTTGCGCAAGCTGCAGGCCGAGCTGGGGCAGCCGCCCTTGCAACGGGCGCAACGCGGTCCTGCGCTGCTTGGCGAGCGCGGCGGCTATCTGCAGCTGTCGGCCGGCAGTGACTCCAACGCCAATCTCGGGCTGGCCTCCAGCGTATTTTCCCTGACACCGATCGGTGGCCCGCCGTTGCAGGTAACTATTCCGCCTTCGGCGCGCGCCGCCTCCGACTCCTTCGTACAGCTGCGGGGCGACTGGCAGCAGCAGCTGAAACCCGGTCCACAGCAGACCGGGCGGGTCTATCTGACGGGGCAATACAAGGAGTTCACGACGCTGAAGGAATTCAGCCTTGGCGACGCCGCCGTCAGTTACACGCACGAGTACGCGCTGGCGCCCGATGGATGGGCGCTGGAAGGGGTGGCCGGTGCTCGCGCGATCACGATGGGTGGGAATCGACTCGCCACGAACCTGACGGCCGGCGTCGGTCTGGTCGCGTATGCGAAAGAATGCCGCTGGGGCGCGCGGGTCGCCAGCGAGACGCGCGACTTCGGCTTCACCGGCTATGTCGATGCCGACGTGCCCAGCCTCACCCTGTCGGCTACTTGCCGTCAGGAGCGCAGCCAGACCAGCGCCGTACTGAGCTATGCGCGCGACGAGCCGCGTGGCCTGCGCGCCGGCGGACGGACCGACCGGCTGGAACTGGGGGTTCACTATGCACGCCAGCTGACGCCGCGCCTGATGATGGCCGCCTTCGGCATGCTCGGTGTTTATCGCGATGCACAGAGCTACAGCCCCCTGCTCGGCAGTGGCGCACAGCGCGAGATCACGCGCAGCAGCGCGCGCCTCGCCTTGTTCTGGGAATTCAATCCTGCGCATCCGGAGTGGCAATTGCACGCCGAACTCGAACACCTGCAGGACCGGTCGAACCTCGACTTATTCAATTTGCAAAATACGCGAATGAACGTCGGGATTCGATATCAATATTGAAATTAACAAAAAATCACTTTAATTCTGGTCGGTCTTTTAAACAGATTTACGCGTCATCAGCAGGATCCCGCATCGCAGGGAAATGCGTATTTGTGACTCTGCCCACAAATCGCAGCGCCGGTGGAATCTACGATCTCGGGAGGCTACCCGCATAGTCGGGGAATGATTCTGCTTTGCGCAATCAAGGCGGTCCGCCCACCCGTAATACCAAACGCAGTTCAACTCACAGGAGTAATACACATGGCGAATACGTCATCCTACGTAATCGTGAC
>JACCDS010501114.1_pt1 | contig 16061 bp, 8 predicted proteins | sample 7446441 | NCBI WGS metagenome assembly JACCDS01 (sample SAMN15323445, study PRJNA562643) | freshwater metagenome | isolation source: river surface water | place: USA:Blue River Watershed | collected 2017-08-17
AGCCGTGGCCTCGAGCGTTCCCGCGACGGTGCCGTTGATGCCTTCCGCGCCAATCAGAATTCGCCCGCGGAGCCCCAAGCGCGTGCAAAGGGCTCGCTGACGCGCCGCCAAGCTTGCGGGATCCGCCACCGCCACGTACTTGTAGTAGAGTAAAACCTGAAGTGAGACCGACATTCCTGAAGAATGGCCCGGTGCTGCCTCAGGGAGCAAGCCCTCTCCCCTTTCGCCTCTCCCCATGAAACGCCTGCCCCGCGATCTTGTGCAAAAGATGTGCACCGGCAAACGCCGCTATGCGAGTGCTGGCGAGGCCTTGCAGGCCGCCGCCTTGCTCGGTTTGGAACGCCAGCGTCAGGCTTACGTCTGCGCAGTTTGCGGCCATTGGCACCTTTCCACGCGCCGCCTACCCGGATCCCCGCGATGACTCATGGAGGCGGGATAGAGGACCCCGCCAATTCCAAGCTGGGCTGAATGCGGAGGTCCGCCGGGGCGCACGGTTGCACCGCAGGATCGGCCCAGGCGGCGAACCCAATCATGCCCGCGTTGTCCCCCGAGTGCTTTCCTGCCGCAATGAGGGCTGGAACCTTTTTTCTTCGCGCCAGGGATTCCACCGATTCGCGCAAGAGGCGATTGTTGGCCACGCCTCCCGACAAGCCCAAACTCCGGTACGTCCCTTGGCCCCACGCGGCTTCCAGTTTGCGCAGTAAGGCATCCAAGATCGCTTGTTGGTAACTGGCGCACAAGTCCCCCATGGCGGTCTCGATCGCCTCAGGGGTCATCTTCTCCAATTGATAACGCAGGCTTGTTTTCACCCCGCTGAAGCTGAAATCCAACTCGCTGCGCGGCCCCAGGCCGCGCGGAAAATCGTAGGCATCCTTTCGTCCTGCGCGGGCACGTTCCTCGACCAAGGGGCCTCCGGGATAGCCCAAACCCAAGAGCTTGGCGCCTTTGTCCAAGGCCTCACCCGCGGCATCATCCCTTGTCGTCGCCAAAACGTGGATACGGCGTTCGCGGTCGAGACAAAAGAGGAGGGTGTTGCCTCCCGAAACGATCAGGCCGAGATGAGGCAGCAAGCGTTCCCACTCGGCGGGCATCGCTGTCGGATCCGCCTGATGCACCGCGATGAAGGGCGAAAAGGCATGGCCGCGCAGGTGATTCACCGGCAGCAGCGGCACTTTCCAGGCGAGGCTCAAGGCCTTGGCTGCCGCGGTCCCAATGGCTAAACAGCCAGCCAGACCGGGTCCTTGGGTTACCGCGACCGCTCGAATCTCCTCCCAACTGCCAAGCGCCTCTCTTGCTACGCCGAGCAGCGGCCCTAAGGTGCGCAGGTGCTCCCGGGTGGCAAGGTCCGGGACCACGCCGCCATAGCGCCCATGCAGGGCCATTTGGCTGTGGACCCACTCGTGCGTAAGGCCTCGGTCCGGTCGGAAACAGGCCAACGCCGTCTCATCGCAAGAGCTTTCCAACGCCAGGATCAAGGGGCCCCCTCCCAACGCACTAGCGCCTTCACGACTTCCAACGCTGCCGCCAATTGACGATCCGGAAGCAGATCCACGCCAAAGCGCTCCTTGAATTCCGCAGGGTCACTCATATCGCGGCGCAACCGTTGCAGGCGCACGCTATCGTCTTCCTCCTCGGTGAGCACCAACTCCAGATCAGGTTCGACGCCGCGCTCGTGCAAGGTGACCCCGCTGGGAGTGAAATAGCGCGCGGTGGTCAGCCGTAATCCCTCCCCACTGCGCAGATGGAGGATAGACTGGACAGAGCCCTTGCCAAAAGACCGCTCGCCGAGGACCAGCCCGCGCCCCGTATCTTTCAAGGCCCCAGCCACAATCTCCGCCGCACTCGCACTCCCGGCATTGATCAAGACGAGAGTCGGGCCCGACCACCGCACTGAGCCGGCCTTGGCGGTGTACTCGGCATAATCCGACACCGTCCGTCCTTGGGTGTGCACGATGCGCTCCCCCGGCTTAAAAAAGGGCGAAGCAACCTCCACGGCGGCGTCGAGAAGTCCGCCCGGATTGTTGCGTAAATCCAGGACGAGCGCGCGCGCCCCTTTGCTCTGCAGGTTTTCCAGCGCCGCCGCAAACTCCTCCCCTGTCCGCTCGGCAAACTGGGTAATCTGCACGTATCCAATTCCCTCGGACAAGAGCTCCACATTCTGCACGCTCTCCGTTTTGATCACCTCGCGCACGAGGGAGAGCGTGAACTCCCGCTCTTCACTTTCACGCGCAAAGGTGACGGCCACTTGGGTGGACGGCCGGCCGCGCAGCGGGCTAACCACGGCATCTATGGTCGGTTTAGCGAGACGTTCGCCGTAGATGCGCACGATTTCATCGCCACGACGTACACCCGCCCGATCGCTGGGGGTCCCGTTGATTGGAGCGACGACGATCACCCGCCCCTTGCGCATTTCGACTTGCACGCCAATGCCCCCAAACTGACTGGCGATATCCTCCTCCAATTGGTGAAAGGCTTTGGCTTCCAAAAATTCGGAATGAGGGTCCAGGCTGCGTACGGCCCCCTTCAACGCCTCCCGACTCAGCCGATCCAAACGAGCGGCCTCGGGATCGACATATTGCTGACTGACCAAATCCAAAACTTGGCGGACATAGCGGCTGGCTTGGCGCTCTTCGACCGAGGGAAGCAGCCCCCAACGCGGAGCGAGCCACAGCGTTCCCAAGCCGAGACCTACGCCCAGCCCCACCCCCACCGCGATGGGCCAAATACGCGGCGCCTTCATGGGTTCCCCTCCCCACACCGATTCCCTTTCGACGTCGTAAGCGGCGAATTGACGTAAGAGAACGCGGCGTAAAACCTCACAGGCAACATGGGAAGGCAGAGCGTGCCCATGTTGTTGGCTTTGTAAATACTGCGTACACCCCCAGGGTGTATTCCCTGCCACTCACCTACGCACGGACTTATGTCGCAAGACTTTACGAGGCCGATTCTCGCTCGGCAAGGGGGCCTCCTCGACCAGGAGACTAACGATCTCGTAGGGGCGATAGCGCACCTGGCCGGCAAACGCGGCGTCCCCAGGGAGCCCCGCTAGCGTGCAGCGGCGCAGCGTCGTGCCCGGCCCGAGCAGGGGAGTCACCACCCCGGCGCGCCCCGCGATTTCGTGACAGCGCAAAATCCAACGCCCCGCTTCCAGCGGCTGAGCCCAGACCGGAAGGAGAGTAGAATCCGTTTCCCGCCACCCCTGCCACACGGAAAGTACCGCCGCCCCGGAGAAGGCGACTAAGGGAGTGTAGAGGCGCTCGGCTAAGGCCGCCGGGTGCTCCGCCTGCCGCGGACTCCCGTAGGCACAGAGGCACCACTCGATGTGGTGTTTCCCCTGATCGGTGTAGGAGGAGGTCGGCTGATAGCGGGAAAGCCCCCGCGGCGCCGCATAACGATGATCATCGTCGCAGCCGGTCACTTTGGCCGAACGCAAGAGGGACAAGGTCAGGCGCCCACGCCGCGCCGAAAAGCCGTATTTCGCCTCCGTGCAGACCGCCAGTCCCTCGCGCTCGCCCTCATGAAAGACCGCTGCCCACCGACTGCCGGGCACCTCCCACTGGGCTTCTTGCGCCAACGGCCCCGGCCATTGCCGCCGGAGCGTGCTGCCAAACGGAGCGCCAAAACGAGCTTGCTCGGCGGAGTAACCCGTCGGCACTTCCCACCGCAGGAGAGTCTTTTCTTCGCGCCAGTCTAGGTCCGCTTCCAGGCGCACGACGGCCTCCCCCGCCAACAGGCGGTACCGGAGAACCAATTCACTGCGTTGCCCCACGCGTCGCTTGACGACCAGAGCGGCGCCTCGCGCATCCCGCTCCACCCTGCGCTCCACCGGCGTCTCTACCTTTTGCCCGAGAGCCAACGAGTGACGATCAATGTCCCACGCATCGTAATTGGCCGGATTATCTGGGTATAAAATCCATTCCGCGGCGGCGCTCAACTCCACCTCTCGGCCATCCACACACAGTCGACTGAGATCGCCCGCTTCGTTGACCGTGAGCGCCACCCGGGCGTTGCGCAACGTGCCCTCCTCACAATGGACTCGATCTTCGGGCGCCGCACCGGACTGCGCCGACGCCAGGGGACCGACGTCCACCCACTGCCACCCCTCCCGCGTCGAGGCGCGCACCCACCCGGACCACGCCACGGGCAAAGGATTGAACCAACGGCGCTCCCCCGAAGACCCCAAACGGGTTTCCGTTTCGGTCTGCAGCGCTCGCGCCCGCTGCAACAGTTCGGGAACCCCTTCCGCGTAAACTTTCGCCACCGAGCTGCCCGGAATGTAGTCATGAAACTGGGCAAAGATCAAACGGCGCCAAGGCTCCCGGAGATCCACCTTTTCCCCTCGCACCACCGCCGCGGCTTCGCGGAGTTGGAGAGCTCGCTCTAACCCACGAAAGGCCGCCTTGAGCTCACCGTGCGTCGTGTAGGTGCCGCGGTGATACTCCAAATAGCATTCCCCCTGGTACTCCGGGAGGCGTTCTCGCTCCGCTTCTAGCCGGGCAAAAAACTCCTCGGGATGCCCCCAGCGAACTTCCGGCAGACCTGCCAGCTGAGTTAGCCGACGCGCCCGTTCACACATTTCCTCCGTGGGGCCGCCACCGCCGTCGCCATACCCCGTGGGGTGCAAGAACTCGGGAGTCAAATGACTCTGCGCATGGCCTTGGGCATTGGCCTCCAATTCGGCCACATCGAGTCGGTTGTTATAGCCGACATCCTGCGTCACGTGCGTCAGCACTTCGGAGCCATCCACACCTCTCCAGCGGAAACTACTGTAGGGGAAACGCGTCACGGCACTCCAAGTGAGTTTGGTGGTGAAGAACCATTTTACTCCGGCCAATTTCATCAGCTGCGGCAGGCAGCCACTGTAGCCGAACACATCCGGCAGCCAGAGGAGAGGCGACGGTTCGCCACGCAGCCGCACAAACTCCTCTTGGCCGAGGAGGAAGCTGCGCGCGAGCGCCTCCCCGCACGGCAGCGTGGTATCGCTTTCCACTTCGAGTGCTCCCGTCGGTTGCCACTGTCCAGAACGCACCCGCCGTGTTACCGCACGCGCCAGCGCCGGCGAGCGACGCGCCACTGCGCGGTAGCTGGCGGGTTGGCTATACGCGAAGCGAAATTCTGGATACCGCTCCATCAAGCTGGTGACCGTGGCAAAAGTGTGCACCGCCTTGGCCTCGCCAATACGCTCTGGCCACAGCCACACCAAGTCGATGTGAGCATGGCCAGTAAGCGTCGCCGCCGTGAACGGCTTGGCTTGGCGCAAATCCTCGAAGGCCCGGCGCAGGACCGCACCTAGTTCTGCCAGCCCCTTAACATCGTAGGCGTCTGCGGCCTGAGCTAACCAATGCAGTAACTTACGATAGACGGGCGCCGCCTGCTCAACCCCGGGTTGCAAACCGAAGCGGCACAGGGGCCCTGGGTAGGGCTTTTGTTCCCCACGCAGATGCACGAGCAAGTCGAACAGCACTTGCAAGTCGTGCCAGGCGGCCCACGCCACATCATTACGTTGCACGGCATACGCACCAGTGAAAACGCTCCCTTCAGCCGACAGCCCGGTGGCCTCTGGATGCCAGATCGCCGTCTGGCAACAATAGGCCTCGATCCAGACTTCGGCCGCCCCGCGCGGGAGCGGAGCATAGCGATGGGCCACATCGAAACCATAGACAGGAATCCCTTGCGCATACAACGTGGCCTCCCCCTGATCACGCCACTCCAAATACCAAGGGCCTGCGCCTTGAGAAAGGCGCGGCAAGGTCACTTTGAACCAACGCTGGTCGTACAAACGTCCCCAGGCACCGCCCTCCGCAACCCGTCGCGTTTGGGGATTATCTAGTTCGGCCCAAGTGCGGTGACGCGCGCTCGGGGTCGTAGCCTGCACGGGCAAGGCCTGACGCGAGTGCCAGACCTGCTCCCGCACTCGACGGAGCAGAGACTCTGCTCGATTAGGCACCAAAAGCAAAAGGGGATCGTTCACGCCAGACATGGGATTGAGCCGCCTCGGCGGCAGATAAGAGCGCACGCGAGGGTGGGCCAGTCTGCAACTCCACAATGGCAGAATGCGACGAGTCGCATAGCCTCCCTCCCCCCGCCCCCCCGGCTCCGGACTTGCCCTCCTGCGGCCAGCCTTGTCTTGATAGGCCTTCATGAAGCCCATCACTTTGGCCGATGTCGCCCGCGCCGCCGGAGTGCACAAGGCCACCGCCGCGCGCGCCCTGAATCACGATCCGCGGATTCGCGAAAGTACGCGCCTAAAAGTCGAGCAAGTAGCCAAGCGGCTGGGTTACCGTGTCAATCACCTCCTGTCTGCGTGGATGAGTACACGCCGACGTCAGGTGGCCGTGGGCAATGCAGTCATCGCCTACATCACGGGGAATCCGACGCGTTACGGGTGGCGGCCTCCCGCGTCCGATTTGCCCGACTTTTTTCCGGGAGCAGCGGAGCGTGCCCGCGCCGCTGGGTTTACGCTGGAAGACTTTTGGCTAAGGGAAAAGGGTATGACGCCTGAGCGCTTCACCGGAATACTACGCGCGCGCAACATTCAAGGCCTTCTCATTGGGCGCATGCCAGGGTGTGAGACAGAGCTACGAGAGTACGACTGGAGCCCCTTTTCCGTAGTTGCCTTGGGCGTGTCTCTCGCCGCGCCGATCTTCCACCGGGTACGAGAAAATCACTTCCACACCGCAAGTTTGGCGGCGAGACAGTGTCACGAGCGAGGGTTCCGTCGAATTGGACTCGCCTTTGATCGGGTGGATGACGTTGGGCGCATGAACGACATGTGGGTGGGAGGATTTCTCAGTGAACAGGCGAAATGGCCGGCTGAAGTTTATCGGGTGCCGCCCCTGCTCAGCCATCGGCCGGACGCCAAGGAGTTCCGCGCATGGTTTCGACGCCACAAACCAGATGTCCTAATCGCCAGCCAATCCCAACCGCTGCTCTCGTGGATGGAGGAACTCGGCATCAGAGTACCGCAGGATGTCGGTCTCGTCGATCTGCGTTGCTACGATCCTCAGGCAGGAATCACGGGGGTGCACTACGATTTTTCCCGGACCGGCGCCGTAGCCGTTGAAATGCTGATTGGGCTTCTTCATCGCCAAGAGCGTGGGGTTCCCGCCCATCCGCAGGAAGTTCTCCTCCAAGGCTCCTGGGTGGAGGGCGGCACCCTCGCCGCTCCGAAAGGGAGCCGCTGACACTCGAAAGGTCACTCACGGAGCAGACGGCGGGGGCCGATTGCCCCAGCTAAAGCGATACAACAGCAAAAGCGCAGCAACCGGGTGCAAGAAGGCGCCAAAGTAGAGCGGCAGGTCGTAACCAAAGTGATCGATCAAAGTTCCCACCACAGCATTGAAAAGGATCGAGGTGATTCCGCCCAAAGCACTCATTAAACCAATCGCACTCGCCAGAGAGGTGCGTGGTACCAGTGCGCCCATAAACACCGAACTCATATTGAGCCAGGTCGCACACATAATCCACACCAAGGTCACGAGAATCATGGCACTCGCCACTGAGGTGACTTGAGGCAGGAGAAACGTGGCGGGCGCCAGAGCAGTGGCCCCGACCAAAAGGACAAGCCGCGCCGAATCCGCTCGCCACCCCCGGGCGATCAGACGATCGGAAAGGGCGCTGAATCCCAGCGAGGTTACCATGTAAGCCAACGGAGGGATCCAGGCCAATTGCCCTACCCGCTCCAACGACAAGCCGACCCGCTCTTGCAGAAAGGCCGTCTGCCAGTACTGAAAAAAGAACCAAAATGGATCGGAGATGATCCGAGCAACGATGAGCCAGCGCACCGCTGGATTTCCCCACAAGCCCCGCATGCGCTGCCACCAGGACGACTCAGAATCAGGCGCAGCCACTCGTGTTTCAGTTGGCTGGGTCGGAGCCTTTCCTGCGGCCCTGTTCACCGCAAGCCAGGCCAAAACCACCAACAGCCCCAACGATCCCGGCAATAAGAAGGTCCATCGCCATCCCAGCGCCAGAGTAACCGCCGCCACGAAAGGCGGACAGAGGATGTAGGCTGATTGCTGCACCGTGTTGGCCAGAGAATAGGCAAAGGCTCGTCGCGCCGAAGGGAACCAACTAAAAATTGCCACGGTGATCGCGGGCACCACCCCCGCTTCAGCGAGGCCGAGGACAAAGCGGGCGCCCAGCAGCGGAGGCAGACTCGAAGCGAGACCAGACGCGATCGTCGCCAAAGACATCAACGTGACGCAGATGGCCAGCATGGCTTTCGCTCCCCAGCGATCAATCCAGTCACCGACGAAGAAGTAGGCTGCCGTGTACGGCACCATAAACGCGGTCACCAACAACGAGTACTGTTGGTTCGTCAGGCTGATCTCCTTTCCCAGCGTGGTCTTCAAAATTCCCAACACCGCCCGATCTCCCGCGAAAAGAGCGAAGATCAAACCGAGCACGCCAAGAATCCACCATGCTTGGCGTGGCGTTGCGGTGTGCGAAGGGGAATGGACAGGGGGTGACACGGCGGGGCAAAGGGGAAGGGTTCGTCTCCGCCCTCCCTTGTCGAGCGCAAGTGAGAAGGAAAAGCGCCCCAATGCACTGAGTTCAGGCTTCCTCGAGGGCAAGGACCACTTTCTGCGCCTCGTCGCATTCGCTAACCTCCCGCTTTCCATTCCCGTCCGGTCCCTTAACCTCGGCGCGTGCTCTTCTTTAAGCTTCCCCCGCTTCTGCGAATTCTGCTCCCTCTCTGCCTAGTCCCCAGTTGGGGTGCGTCCGCCCAGCACGCAGTCTCGAGCGGCGCGCTCCCCCCCGTCTCGTGGCAGTTACCCTACCCCACAGAGTCCGAGGCGGTCCGTTTTCGTCAGCTTGACTCCCCTTGGAGCCAATCTCTCGCCGGCACGTGGAAACTCAACTGGAACGCCGGAACCACGATCGCTCCCGAAGGCTTTGCAGATCCTTCCTTGGATGACACTCGGTGGGTGGATCACAGGATTCCCGCCAACCTGGAATTGGAGGGCTTTGGCACGCCAATCTACACCAACATCAAGTACCCATGGTCGCCCGTTGCCCCTCCGATCGTGCCGGACGCGGCCAACCATGTCGCCGCTTATAGGAAGGAATTCCACATACCTGACTCATGGGAGAGCCTCGAAGTCTATGTCAGCTTTCTTGGCGTCTCCTCTCTCCATGAGGTATTCCTCAATGGCCACCGCCTCGGTCACGGCACAGACAGTCGCACGGTGCATACGTACGCCCTCCGCCCCCACCTCCAACCCGGCCGGAACGTCCTCGCCGTACGCGTCCTTCGGTTCAACGCAGGCTCGTACCTCGAAGATCAAGACTTTTGGCGCTTGAGCGGAATCTACCGCGATGTGGTTCTCTGGGCCGCGCCTAGTCAGCGTGTGATCGACACTCATCTCCGAGCGGACTATGAACCCGCCACCGGCGCCGGCCTCCTTCACTACACCTTGGCAGTAAAGACAGACCAAGCGCGTAGCCCAATCCCGCTCACCCTCACCCTCTTGTCACCCGGGGGCGATCCCATTCTTACCCGAACCTTATCCACTGCAGAACCGCAAAATGGGATGGCGGTAGTGGAGGGCCGCCTCTCGCTGCCGCGTGTTCGTCCCTGGTCAGCCGAAGATCCGTATCTGTATACGGCCATCGTGAGTGTTCCCAGTGGCGAGGATGGCCGCACCTCCAGCATACCCGTGCGGGTGGGCTTTCGTCGCCTCGAGGTCCGCGACGGGAACTTCCTAATCAATGGAGTCCGCGTGCTGTTCCGCGGTGTGAATCGGCACGAATGGGATCCTGACCATGGCTACGTGATTTCCCGCGAACGCATGCTGCAGGATATACGCCTGATGAAACAGGCGAATATCAATGCGGTGCGCCTGGCTCACTATCCAAATCACCCAGAGTGGTACCACCTTTGCGACGAGTTCGGTCTCTACGTGATCGACGAAGCCAACATCGAATCACACGGGATGGGATTTGATGCACAGAGCCTGGCTCGGGATTCGACTTGGGCCGAAGCGCACCTAGAACGCATTCGTCGGATGGTGGAGCAAAACAAGAACCACCCCTGCATCGTCACGTGGTCTCTCGGCAACGAAGCAGGCGACGGTCCGAATTTCTCGGCCGCCTATCAGTGGCTTAAGGAGCGAGATCCATCCCGCCCAGTTCAATATGAAGGCTCCCGGGATACCCTCATTTCCGACATCGTTTGCCCGATGTATGCCACTCCGGAAGCCACTGTGGCCTATGCGACATTTCCCCGTACGAAGCCGCTGATTCACTGCGAGTACGCGCACGCGATGGGCAACAGCACAGGTGACTTTGGCGCCTATTGGCGTCCCATATACTCGGGAGCACCGTATCTTCAAGGTGGATACATTTGGGACTGGGTTGACCAGGGGTTACGCACCCCAGTACCGGCCGACGGCGTTCTTGCCTCGCCGACCAACCGCCAGGCCATCGCTCCGGCCCCGGGAGGCGCTTGGTTCTATGCCTACGGAGGAACCTTCGGCCCCCCCGGAACACCTTCGGATGGAAACTTCTGTGCCAATGGCCTTGTTACCGCTGACCGTGTTCCTCACCCAGCCTTGGCGGAGGTGAAAAAGTGGTACCAACCCCTTCGCCTTTCTCAGGTCGACTTAAAGGCGGGTACGCTGACCCTTAAAAACTGGGACGCGTTTCGTAGCGCCGATTCGTGGCTCGAAGCCCATTGGTCGATAGTCGTCAATGGACGTGAGGCAGACCAGGGAGAATGGGGAGATTTTCGACTAGGCGCGGGAGAAACCCGGAGCTTCCCCTTTCATATTCCCCCTCCCATCAGAACCTCAGATACCGAAGCGTTTATACGCCTCAGTTTTCGTTTGAAGGAGGACACGGTGTGGGGACCGCGAGGTCACGAGGTCGCGTGGGAACAAATCGCCCTTTCTCCGAAACTCCAGTGGACTGCATCGTCACGCGTCCGAGTTCCGCTTAAAGTGGAGGAAACCCCGACCACTTGGCGTGTCTCGGGTGGCGCCATCGCGCTCACCCTAGATCGCACGAGCGGATGGGTCACCTCCTACACGCACTCTGGCCAGGAATTATTGGCTTCTCCGCTGCGGCCCAATTTTTGGCGGGCCCCCACCGACAACGACCGAGGGAACGGGATGACTTCCGAGACTCCTCCTCCCGGAACTCGCATTGACCTGCCTTCTTTAGTGTGGCGGAACGCCGATCAGAAGTTCGCCCCCAACCAGGTGCAATGCGTCAGTCAATCGGCCGAACGGGTCCACTTGAAAACACGCACCTACCATGCCCCGACCCAAAGCACTTTGGATATCGATTGGGTCCTGCAGGACAATGGAGAGCTGGCAGTAAAACTGGCATTCTGGCCCGGACTGCGTTTCCTTCCCGAGATCCCCCGCTTTGGTCTGCAGGCTGACCTGGTCCCTGGATATCGAACGCTTCAGTGGTACGGCAAAGGGCCGCAAGAGACCTATTGGGATCGTCAAGAGGCAGGGGTCGGCTTATTCTCTGGACGCGTGGAGGAACAGTATTTCCCCGGGTACATCAAGCCTACTGAATCGGGAAACAAAGTCGGCGTACGCTGGGTAGCGCTAACCGACATCTCTGGACGGGGGCTCCTCGCCTGGGGCGAGAATCATTTGTCAGTAAATGCGTCTCCTTTCCAACCTGATGATCTCTTCAGCGCCTCGCATCTTGATAATTTTTACCTCTGGCAAGTGCCCGCTCGAGATACTACTCATCTTTCTCTCGATTTGCACCAACGCGGTCTGGGTGGTGTCAATTCTTGGGGAGCCTTGCCTAACGAAGCCTATCGACTCGCGCCGTGGCCCATGCAGCTTCAAATTTTCCTGCGTCCTCTAGAAGCGGGCGAGCATCCCTTTGAGCTCATGAGCCCCCGGATTCCGGCGTTCTCCCCAAATTACTAGAGATTCGCTTCTTCGCACGAATTCGGATCGTCCCGGCGCGCGACGACAGGACCGCCGATGCGACGAGGCGCAAACCGAAGCTATTGTCACCTCATTACAGCCCAAATACCGCTTTGTTTGTCAGGCCTTGGATCGATCTGGGTCTGGAGTTTCGAGTAGCCCCCAGCCTCTGCGCGAAGTTGCCTCGAGTATTCTTAACCGAATCGGTGCATTCCAATTCGTGTTCGACTGCTCTCGGAAACTTCTGTGCAGCGGAGCTGATACCGTCCTCCTTCCGCTTTCGCCCCGGGCCTCGGTCCAAAGCCACTGGACCGCCGCTTCACAACCTCAAACACCCCGTATCCATGCCTCAAAATCCCCCTTCCACCCCTGCGCTAGGACGCCTTGTCGCGTCTGTTGCCACGCTGAGCCTTGCTCCTCTTGGTCTCGCCCAAGAGGCAAATCAGGCCTCTTCAAAAGAGGCGGAAACCATCACCCTCAGCACCTTCACGGTATCGACCACCCAAGACAAGGGCTACCAAGCAGGAAACTCGGTTTCAGCCACCCGTATTAACACGGCGATCAAGGACCTCCCCTTCGCAGTTAGCGCCTTTACTGAGCAATTCATCGCCGACATCGGTACCAAAGATCTCACCGATGTCCTCAAATTTGCGCCGTCCGTCACGAGCGGTTCCGAAGGCTTCTCCAGTGGCAACGCCTTCACCATGGTGCGCGGGTTCCAATCGCTACCGCAGCGCAATGGATTCTACAGCCCTCTCTATGTCGATGGCTCAGTGATTCAACGCGTCGAAGTGGTCAAAGGCCCCGCTTCACTTTTCTATGGACAGATAGCCCCCGGGGGTGTGGTCAACTACATCACCAAGCGCCCAGGGTCTCGCGCTTTCGGGAATATTTCAGGGCAGGTAGGGAGCTACGGATACGCTCGCGGTCAGATTGACGTTAACCAACCGTTGGCCAGCGACCGCGCGTTTGTGCGCGTCAACACCGCGTGGGAAAAGATCGATACTTATGTCGACAAGGTAGAAGGAGACATTCTCTCCCTCAATCCGAGCTTCCTACTTAAAGTGACCGACAACTCGGACTTGATTGTGGAATACAACTGGTACCGACGCGAGGAGACCCCGCATTCCTTGATGCGCCAAAGCATTCTGATTCCACTGCCGACCTTCAATTACTTCGGCCACTACGCCATTGATGATCGCCGCTACAACGCCGGCAGCATCTACGATTTTAAGAACACGGATCTCGAAGTACTCACCGCAGAGTACCAAATTCGCCACTCCGCCGACTGGACCACGCGATTTGTTTTCGACTGGAATAAGAGCCAGCAGAAGATGAAGCAGACAGGCCGCGGCGATGTGACGATATTTCTGCCGGCTAGCTTCCTTGCCCAGGTTCCGACCACCTTTAAGGAAGGAAGCATTTGGCTAAACGAAAATCTCCCCGAAGATATTTCCACCCTGGCCACCGGCTCTTCGCTCGTGCGTCGCATGCGCTATGAAGCCAACTACACCCAACGCCGGACGTATATGGTGGAGTCCACCGGCAAGGTGACACTAGGCGGCCTTATCTGGAAGCCCCTCGTGGGCGGAACTTTCAATAGCGGCGTGTCTCAACTTTATCAGGCCACGCAGGCCACCGCCCTCTGGGGCAAGGCATGGAATATCTTTGATCGCAGCACGTGGTCCGACGTTGACTCGCCGCATACGTCGTGGCCCGTAGGGAATGACAGTTGGGGATTTTTCGAAAACACGGGCCTCTATTCTGCCAATCAGTTTTCACTCCTCGACGAGCGCCTGTTAATGGTAGGCGGGCTGCGTTGGTCCCAATCAAAGGCCAACTCCTACAATCAAATCAGTAAGTACCAAAGTCCGAACTTTAAGACCGAACGTACGACCCCGCAATTTGGCGTAGGCTATAAAATTCGCTCCGACCTTATGCTCTATGGATCGTATAGCGAGTCCTTCATTGCAGCCAACTCGATGCTCACCACCAAGGGCGTGGCCGATCGCGTCGCTCAACCCTTTATCGGTACGGGTTACGAATTCGGTGTGAAGACCGATTTACTAAACGGTCGCTTCTCCGGAAACCTCTCCTACTTCATCAACGAACAGGAAAACTATATCTTTAGTTTCGTAGAGATTCTGAACGGTCAGACGGTGCACACACAGGTCCAAGATGGCAACGTGGTGCAAAGCGAAGGATTCGAGGCGGAATTCACCTACTCTCCTACCGACCACTGGCAAATCTACTTCGGAGCCAGTTACACGCCCACCGAATACTCCTCGATCTCCTCGCCCGACGTGCAATACTTGCTCGGTACCCCTACCCAATACTCCGCCAAAAATCGGGCCAACTTGTGGACGCGCTACAGCTTCGACAAGACCGGCTGGAAGGGGTTGTGGGTCGCCGGAGGCTTCAATTACACGGGAGAAAAAGCCGAAATCTCCAACAACCCTTGGTTGATGTTACCCGCGCAAACCGTCTTTGATGCGGTCATCGGGTATGATTGGAAGGTGGGCACTCGCAATTGGTCGACCAAGTTGACTTGGAAGAACATCACGGACGAGGACGAGATCATGACCGTGCGCGAGCGAGGCCAACCCTCTCGCCTGATTGCCGAAGTCTCTCTCAAATTCTAGTTTCCCGAGGTAACTCGGTGGGTTATGGTCCAAGGCCGACAACTGGGGTTGTCGGCCTTTTCCGTGGTAATGCACTCCCCACGTCCCCCACTTTCTGCACTTGGCACCTGGTGCACTCTTTTGGTTGCATGGACCCATGTCGAACTACGTCGCACCTGCGTTCCTCACCGATCTCCTCCATGCCCGCTCCCCGTCGGGCTACGAGTTTCAAGCCCAGGAGGTTTACGACCGCTATGTGAAGCCGGTCGCCGACGCCTACGCCTGCGACGCCCTCGGCAACCGTCTGGCTACCCTCAACCCCAATGGCGATCCCGTCCTCATGCTGGCTGGCCACATGGACGAGCTCGGCCTGATTATCACCTACGTCAACAACGACGGCTTCATCTACTTTGATATCATCGGTGGCCATGATCGGGTCATGATCCCCGGCCGCCGCGTGATTATTCAAACAGCTCAGGGGCCCGTTAAGGGCGTGACCGGCAAGCGCGCCATCCACCTCATGGACGAGGCCGATCGCAAAAAGGTCCCGGAAATCCATGAGATGTGGATTGATATCGGCTCGCGCTCGAAGAAAGAAACCCTGGCTCGCGTCTCTATCGGCGACGTTGTCACTTATGACCACGACTTCGAACTTTTCAATGGGAGCATCGGAGCGGCTCGCGCTTTCGACAACAAGGTGGGCGCCTATGCCGTAGGGGAAACGTTGATACGTCTCGCTCAGCAACGCAGCGAGCTCAAGGCCAAGGTCGTCTCCGTGGCCACCGCGCAAGAGGAAATTGGGGTGCGCGGGGCCACCACCGCCGCCTACGCCGTCAATCCCCACATCGCCATCGCCGTCGATGTGGGCCACGCCACCGATCACCCTGACTGCGACAATCGCAAATACGGCGAAACCAAACTGGGCGCCGGGCCCATCCTCTGCCGCGGCGCCAATATCAATCCCAAGGTGTTTCAACGGCTCGTGTTCTGTGCCCAAGAACAAAAGATCCCCTACCAATTGGAGGCCGATCCTCGCCCCACCGGCACCGATGCCCGCGCCATCCAGATGGGCCGCGGCGGCGTCGCCACCGGTCTCATCTCGATTCCGTTGCGCTACATGCACACCCCGAGCGAGGTCGTCGACCTGCAGGATGTTGAGAATTGCGTGCGTCTGATGGTGGCCTTCGCCCTTTCCCTCGAACGCGGCGACTACGCCCACTGGTGAGTGCAAGGGGCTCCCTGCGCGTCTCAATCCACGGCGTCATCCGACAGTCGACCTTGAGCGCGCAGGAAATCGTGGGCCGTAAAGACCCCTTCCAGATTTCCAGTATCCGGATTTCCAATACAAAGAAACCCGGACGGTGACTCCGCCACCCGCAGTTGGGCTTCACCAAGGGCCAGCGTTGGCTTCGCCCAAGTCGGGGCTTCCAGGTCCGGAACCTGTCCTGTCTGTAGTGCCTGCAGGACTTGTTCCCGCGTCGCGATTCCAAGGAGCGATCCTGTCTCTCCGCACACGGGGTCGCGCCGGTAAAGATGCCCC
>JACCDS011603607.1_pt1 | contig 16060 bp, 21 predicted proteins | sample 7446441 | NCBI WGS metagenome assembly JACCDS01 (sample SAMN15323445, study PRJNA562643) | freshwater metagenome | isolation source: river surface water | place: USA:Blue River Watershed | collected 2017-08-17
AGTTGGTAGAGCGAACGACTGAAAATCGTTAGGTCACCGGATCGACGCCGGTCGGAGCCACCGCTAGGAGGCGGACAGTGACGATAATCTTCGGTCTACTGTCCGCCTTTTCTTATGGCCTGGCTGATTTCGTTGGAGCTTTAGCTGCCAAGAAAATCAGAGCCCTCGCTGTCACCGCAATTTCATTCAGCTTTGGTCTTGTGATTGCTCTGCTGCTCAGTCAGATTTTGGAGGCTAGCTACTCTGCCGAAACTATTCAAACCAGCATCTTCGCGGGGATTAGCTCAGCAATCGCGATCTCGTGTCTATATGCGGCCCTTGCTCTCGGGCCAATCTCCATTGTCAGCCCGCTGACCGCCGTGATAAGCGCCATGATTCCTGTGATCGTGGATGTCGCTTCCGGGCAGGCGCTTTCAGGTTTTGCCCTGTTTGCTGTTGCGTTGGTATTGGTTGCAGTTGTGCTGGTTGGTTTTGTGCCGGGAGAAAAGGTGACGCTGCCCTCACTACCTGCACTTATCTACTCTTTGGGCGCCGGGCTTGGATTCGCGGGGATATTTGTATTTCTTGATGCCACATCCAAAGACTCCGGTCTGGGACCACTAGTGGTCATGAGGGCTGTTGGGCTAAGCCTGTTGATTCTTGGCCTTTCCTACTTGGCGATTAAGAACAAGGTTTCCCTGATCGAGAAAGCCGCCTTTGAGGTCAAAACTTTGGCTTTGATATTCGTTGCGGGGGCAGGTGATGTGCTGGGTAACGTTGCCTTTTTGATTGCCACCCGTGAGGGTGCTCTGGCAATCGCAGCGGTGCTGACCTCGCTCTACCCAGTGGGAACCATTCTCCTGGCTTGGGTGATTCTCAAGGAGCGAATTGCGCTAAGCCAAACTATTGGGATTGTGATGGCCATGGCGGCCTGCGCGATTCTAGCCGTTGGCTAGAGCTCCAAGAAGAACGGGATTGCAGCGACTGCGAGGCCCAACATCATCAGTGCCCATGCCGCGCGAATCGACCTCGGCCGAACTCCTTTACCAAAGCGCTCGTGCAGAGTCACGACGAGCTGGTGCACCCAGCTCCGATTGAGCTTAAAAAAGACCAGTAGAACAAGGCAGGGGACGCAGTAAACCAAGCTGTAGCCGAGGATTACCCAAATCGCACTGAACCCGATGTTCGCATCCACCATGCGCTCGATGGCCACCAGGTAAGGAAGTGCGTTGGGAAGATCGGCTGCAGTGAAGAAGCCGCCGAAGAACCAAGCAGTCCCGGGATTTACCCAATCTGGCAAATGCAGTTCTTTTCTTGGCCTAGCTTTTAGGCGGGCCACTCCATGCCAAACAAGCCAGGCTCCAGCTGCCAAAAACACAGCTGTGCTGATCCAACTCAACAACCCAACAACCTGCGTAGCAGACCACTGCGCGGTTAGGTAAAGCATCGAGCCCGATACAAAAACCAACCCAAATGCACCCAGCACGGCGGAAGTCGCCGTCAAGAATGGCCGCTGCTCCCTCAGAAGCAGAATTAACCCGACCGTCACAATCGTGGCGGGATTGAGTGAATCTAGTAGCGCAAGACCGAAGATACCAAGCAGAAAAAGCGGAGTCATCTCAGTTTCCTAGACGAGCGCTGTGACGAACATGTAGCCACCAAGTAGGGCCAACATCAGACCACCGGCGCCTCGCAAGATCGCAAGTCGCTTCCCGGAGTCAGCAAACCAATGTCTGGCAGTCCCAGCGGCAACGGCATAGACCGAATCAGAGAAAAAGCCGATCACAGAGAAGATCAATCCCATTAGGAGCATTTGCAGCACGGGATTTGAATTCTCATCGACAAATTGCGGAAACGCAGCCAGGAAAAACACCAGAGTCTTGGCATTGGTAATGCCAACCACAAAGGATTGACTCAGGATCTTTTTCCTATCAACCTTGCCACCCTGCTCGGAGACTTCAAGTGGGTCGGCTCGGTGCCTGAATGCGGAATAGCCGAGGTAGATCAGAAAAGCAGCGCCCAGGACTTTGATGGCAAAAAATAGCGGTGGCAATGCAACAACTATTGCTCCCGCCCCGAGCGCAACCGCGACAATTTGAACGCCTACACCGAGCACATTGCCCGCAACACTCAATACCGCCGGACCTGGTCCAAGAACCAAGGCCCTGCCAATGGTGAACACAACACTCGGACCGGGCACAATGATGATAACTAGAGCGAGTGCCAAAAATCCGAGTAGGTTAGCGGTTGTCAACACAGCACCACACTAGTGCTCTGACGAAAATTGAAAGTTGATAGCAATGGCTAAAAATCGTTGGTTTGGACTCGTCGTGATCTCTATGGCCATTTCTTTGGTCATCATCGACGGCACGATCGTAAACACCATCTTCCCCGCAATCATTGAGGACCTGAGTCTTTCAAGCACCGAGGTGCAGTGGGTTCAGGAAAGTTATGTTCTGGTGTTCGCAGCCCTGCTATTGGTCTGGGGCTCGCTCGGTGATCAGATTGGTCGCCGAAGACTACTAATGATCGGTATCGCGATCTTCATTGTGTCCTCGGTGTGGGCCGGTCAGACAGAGTCGGCTGATCAGATGATCTTGGCCAGAGTCATTCAGGGTTTTGGTGGATCGATGGTGCTGCCAACCACGTTGTCTTTGGTAAATGCAAACTTCCAGGGCAAAGAGCGTGGCATCGCCTTCGCAGTCTGGGGTGCAACCATCGGTGGCATGGTCGCAATCGGGCCAGTTCTTGGTGGCTGGCTAGCAACTGACTTCTCTTGGCGCTGGGCCTTTTTGATCAACTTGCCAATCGGAATCCTGATTTTGATTGGACTGTGGCTACTGGTTAACGAATCTAAGTCTGGAGCAAGGGGAATCGACCTTCCCGGAGCGCTTCTTTCAGTGCTCCTTTTTGGCCCCCTCGTTTTCGCACTAATCGAGGGTCGAATCTACGGCTGGTGGGATCAGGTCGAAGGCAAAGTTTTCACAATCGGTGACTTCTCCTGGCCAAGCGAATGGATCTCGGTCATTCCGGTAGCGCTCGCTATTGCCCTGTTGGCCGGAGTGCTTTTTGTTTTGGTTGAGAACTCAAGAGCCAAAGCGGGTAAAGCGGTCCTGCTGGATCTGAAACTCTTCTCAATCACTTCTTTTAGAAACGGCTCAATTGCTGCACTGATTATTTCGATGGGCGAGTTTGGTTTGTTATTCGCAATCCCACTTTGGTTGCAGAACGTGCTCGATCTGAGTCCAGTTAGCTCGGGCCTTGTGCTGCTCTGGCTTGCAGGTGGAGCATTCTTGGCATCGGCCATCGGTGGTGCACTAAATGGCAAGCTGCCGCCGGCTCGCGCGGTTCAAATAGGTGTGCTTCTTGAGCTAGTCGGCGTGGTTGGAGTTGGCGTTTTTGCATCGGTTGGCTCTGGTTGGGGACCGATTGCACCGCTTTTGTTTGTCTATGGAATTGGTGTCGGTCTTGCCACCGCACAGCTCACCGGAGTGATCATGGTCGATGTTCCAAACGAGCAAGCCGGCCAAGCATCGGGTTCACAGTCAACCGTTCGCCAGGTGGGTTCAGCCCTTGGTATTGCTGTTCTGGGAACCATGCTTTTCTCTGGCACCCAGGCCTCGCTTGAGACCCGACTCGATGAGCTTTCGGTGCCAGAGACTGGCCAGGTGATGATTGTTGACGCCGTGGTGGATTCTGCCGGTGGTGCCATCCCGGCATTGGAGCAGGCCCTAACGCCGCAGGTTGGTCAGGAGCAAGCTCAGCAAATTGTGGTGGCTTCCGAAGAAGCTTTCACCGATGGGGCGAAGCTGGCAGCCTGGGCTGCAGCAGCGTTTTTGCTGCTGGGATTCTTCTCAACCTTCCGCCTCGGCAGCCGAGTCAAGAAAGGTTAGTGTCGGCAAAGTGGGTTATGGCGTCGTAGACGTACTTACCTAACCCAGGGACAACCGATTCATAACTGTCTCGGTATTCCGTCGGCAGAATGAAACTCATCGCCAAGGACTTATAGGCCTCTCGATTTGGTGTCCAAAATCGAAGGCAAAACTCGTAGTGCTCTTTGACCGCCTGCTGCATTGCTTCTGAGTCAAATGCCTCACCGGCACCAAGGGCCTCAGCCATTCTCTGAGTTATGGCACCGAATTCAACCGTGAACTGGCGATTCTCCTGTTCGGAGTATTTGTTTTGGTAGAGGCCGGCGTGCAGATAGTTATCGTTCATTTCACTCAAAGGGTATTGCTCGATTGCATTACTTCGCTAGGGTGTGACTATGTCCGGCAACTGGAGAATGCTCGGGTATGTGTTCCTAGGTGGCGCCTTGGGAACCATGCTCCGCTACCTGATTTTTGAATTGATCAACGAATCAATCAATTACCCGACCGGCGAACTCATCGCAATCTTTACCGTGAACCTAATTGGTTCATACTTCCTAGGCCTAACAGCCAGACACCCTTACTTCCAATTTGAGTGGTGCAGAAATCTCTGGGGGATCGGCTTTGCCGGTGGCTTCACAACAATGAGTGCCGTAACCCTGTTCGTGGACTACAACTTCCTCACCTATGAATTTGCCATCATGCTCTTTGCCGGAGTGATCCTCTATGGCATCGGTTTTCACCAGGGCCGCAGGGCTGCTAAGAAGCGTGAGCTTTGATAGCCGAGTGGTGGTTCATCCCGCTAGTCGGATTAGCCGGCGGCCTTGGTGCGGTGGTTAGAGCTTTACTTGCTAATTGGAAGGGTGCCCTTAACTTTGGGCTATTGGCGGCCAACGTCCTGGCCGGAGCAGTGCTGGGTCTAGTTCTCGATACCGCAACCTTCGACCAAGCGCTTTTCACTCTCGGCATTGCAGGTTTTGCTGGTGGACTCTCGACCTTCTCTGGAGTTTCGCAATCGGCCTGGGAGTTTTGGCACCGAGGTCGACTGGTCCAAATGCTGCTTACTTTGGCGACCAACATTCTGTTCCCAGTTACCGCCCTGCTATTGGTGCTGTGGCTGCTTTAGGGCTGGTAGTATCTCTCGCAAGGTTTCCAAAGGTTTGAAGGGCTAACGCCCGGATAGAGACAAAGAGATTAGGGGGCTCGCCATGGGGCGTGGCCGTCAAAAAGCGAAGAACACCAAGGTTGCTCGCGAGCTGAAATACTTCAGCCCAGCCACTGACTACACCGCACTCGAAGCCGAGCTCTCCAAGAAGGCCGGCGAGGACAACGTCGAATACGTCGACAAGTGGGCAGATCTCTACGATGACGAGCCAGCATCAGATGACGACCGCGAAGTCGATCTAGATCGCGATTAATTAGCTAACAGACCTGCATTGGTTGCAAAGTGCACTACCTGTGCACGGTTCACACAACCTAGTTTTTTGCAGATGTTGTGAACGTGAAACTTCACTGTGCTCTCCGAGATGAATAGGTTCTTGGCGATTTCCTTATTACCCAAGCCCCGTGACACCAACCTCACCACATCGAGTTCTCGATCTGAGAGCTGGTCATTCGAAGATGTGGAGTTTAGGGATTTGGCTATCAGCTTTGACACACCAGACCCCAGCATCGTCTCACCGCGCTGGACCGCCTTCACGGCCTTCTGTAATTCATCGGCAGTGATCTGATCCTTGAGATAAAAGCCGGTGGCCCCTCTGCGCAGCGCATCGACAACTACAAACTCCGATACTGACCGAACCAGACAGAAGATTTTGGTCTCGGGAAATCTGTTGCTCACTGTTTCGCACAACTGCAGACCCTTTGTGGTGTCATCACCTAGGTCAAGGTCGATCACCAAAACATCCGGTCCATGCTCTTCAACGGCCATCAGGGCCTGGTCATAGCTGACCGCCTCAGCAATCACGGCAGTGGAGTGAGCGCGCTCAAGGATTGTGCGAATCCCAACTCGGGCGATTACGGTCTTATCCGCAATAACAACGCGGGTTTGAGCAAGTGGTGAGCGACGCCCTAGGGCTACATCCTCACGAACTTCTTTGCTCATATCTGAATAGTAGAAAACTTTCACCCACCTGTCCATATGGCTAGGTGGTTGTCTGGACCTTTGTCGCGCAAAAGGTTAGTTCGGTGCGATTCAAGTTCTATCCAATTTCGACAGGCGTAAGTTCGAGACCACTGGTGCAAAGCCGCATCAGAAACTGGAGAAAGAGTCAAAGATGACTGTTTATGCACAACCTGGTTCCGCCGGCGCGGTAATGGAATACCGCTCCAGATACGATCACTGGATCGGTGGACAATACGTCGCCCCATCCTCTGGCGAGTATTTCGAAAACATCACCCCTGTTACCGGAAAGCCTTTCTGTGAGGTTGCCCGCGGTAACGCCGCTGACATCGATAAGGCTCTCGATGCAGCTCACAAAGCGAAGGATGCCTGGGGTAAGACCTCGGTAACCGAGCGCGCCAACATTCTGAACAAGATTGCCGACCGCATGGAGGCAAACCTTGAAAAGATTGCGGTTGCAGAGACCTGGGAGAACGGAAAGCCAGTTCGCGAGACCCTGGCTGCCGACATCCCGCTTGCTATCGACCACTTCCGCTACTTCGCTGGCGTGATCCGTGCCCAAGAGGGCACCATGGGTGAGCTGGACCACGACACCGTGAGCTACCAGTTCCACGAGCCACTGGGTGTAGTCGGTCAGATCATCCCTTGGAACTTCCCAATCCTGATGGCAACTTGGAAGCTCGCTCCCGCACTAGCTGCAGGTAACTGCGTGGTGCTAAAGCCAGCCGAGCAGACCCCGGTTTCGATCCTGTATGTAATGGAGCTCATTGCTGACCTACTACCTGCAGGTGTAGTGAACATCGTGAATGGATTTGGTGTTGAGGCTGGAAAGCCATTGGCATCTTCACGTCGCATCTCAAAGATTGCGTTCACCGGTGAGACCACTACCGGTCGTCTGATCATGCAGTACGCAGCAGACAACATCATTCCTGTCACTTTGGAACTTGGTGGCAAGAGCCCAAACATCTTCTACAAGGACATTGCGGACGAGAACGACGCTTTCTACAACAAGTGTCTAGAGGGCTTCACGATGTTCGCTTTGAACCAGGGTGAGGTTTGCACCTGTCCTTCTCGTGCACTTATCGAGGAGCCGATCTATGACAAGTTCATGGGTGACGCTCTAGAGCGCGTGAAGGCGATCAAGCAGGGCAACCCGCTCGACACCGACACCATGATTGGTGCCCAGGCCTCAAACGACCAGATGGAGAAGATCCTCAGCTACATCGACATCGGCAAGCAGGAGGGTGCGAAGCTCCTTGTCGGTGGTGAGCGCGCTGACCTAGGTGGCGACCTATCTGGTGGCTACTACTGCCAGCCAACAGTGTTTGAGGGCAAGAACTCAATGCGTCTGTTCCAGGAGGAGATCTTCGGACCAGTGCTTGCAGTGACCAAGTTCAATGGGCACGACGAGGCAATGCAGATTGCCAATGACACCCTCTACGGTCTTGGTGCCGGAGTTTGGACCCGTCAGATGAACACCGCGTACCGCGCCGGACGCACCATCCAGGCCGGTCGCGTGTGGACCAACTGCTACCACGCATACCCAGCTCACGCTGCATTCGGTGGCTACAAGTCATCCGGTATTGGTCGCGAGACCCACGCCATGATGCTCAAGCACTACCAGCAGACCAAGAACCTGCTCGTTTCCTACTCGGAAAACGCGCTGGGATTCTTCTAAAAAGCAACGAAACAGGGCCGGGGGAACTCGGCCCTGTTTCATACTTTTCTAAGGAGGCAAAGATGCACGGATTACCCACTCGAGTTGACTTCACCGAGGAAACCAAGGAACTACTGCGAACCCTAACTCGCAGGAACGGGCCGCTGATGTTTCACCAGTCCGGTGGTTGCTGCGATGGATCGGCTCCGATGTGCTATCCGGCGGGCGAGTTTCGAACCGGCGGATCCGATGTAATGCTCGAGGAAATCGAAGTCGAGGGAATCGAGAAGCCAATCAGATTTTGGATGTCAGCCGAGCAGTTTGAGTACTGGAAGCACACCCACCTCACCATCGATGTTGTTCCGGGTCGAGGCTCAGGCTTCTCACTCGAAACAACAGAAAACAAAAGATTTCTAACCCGCTCAAGGATGTACACAGATCAAGAGTGGGAGCTACTAAAGGACGCCAAGGTCCCAACCGGGTTAGAGGTAACCGCTTAGTTTTGTACAAAACTTGACACAGTTTCGTACAATTCAGACATGGCCCAATTCTCCGCGTCCGAAGCAAGAGCTAACTTCAACCAGGTTCTCGAGATTGCTAAAACCGAAGCTGTGGAAATCCACAAGCACGGAAAACCAGCGGTAGTTATCCTCGACGCCATGCAATACGAGAAGCTGCTGGACTACATCGAGGACCTAGAGGACGCAAACACGATGTTGCGATATGAACTTGATCCCGACTCATTTGGCCCCTCTATCCCGCTCGAAGAGGTAGAGCGTGAGCTCGGACTCAAACCGCTACACGATTGAACTTACTAGTCAAGCTAGCAAAGAACTGTCCAAGCTAGAGGAACAGATTCAAACACGGGTTCGGCTAGCTATCGACATTTTGAGCTCCAACCCAAGGCCTCCCAGGGCCATCAAACTAAAGGGCAGCGATTCTTACAGGGTTCGCGTGGGGAGCTACCGCATTCTTTACAAAATCTTCGATAGCAGATTAGTAGTCGTGGTCATCAGGATTGAGCACCGAAGCAGGGTGTATAGGGGCTGACTACCAGGCGGTAGCTCCAACCACGAGACCCACCAAAATGTCTAGGTTGATTCTCGAGTCCGTGTAATCCTCGGTCAAGGCAAAGCTCTCGCCATCCTCGGATGCAATCCGGTGAGTCAAGCCTTTAGATTCGATGTAGTTGATCGCTTCTGCCTTGGTCATACCCATAACCTGACATGCCACGATCTTGGTCTGCACATGCTTTTCGGAAAACTGATCAGCTGCTTGATCTTCGAAGCAGTAGGGGGCTGGCTCAGACCTTGGGTTAGAAACCGAGGCGTTGCTGGCACCGGTGATTAGTCCAAGCACAAATGCGATGGATGCTGCCAGCGCTCCGATAGCTCCAACCACCACGGTTGCCTTAGAGGGCATAGCTACCAACCAATCGAACCGCGCCACCGCGCACACCCTTGGCCTCAGAGACATAACCCGGCAGCTCTGCATCGCAAGGGGTGGACTCAATAACTCCGAGTTGCCAGGTGGCGACGCCAAGTCTTTGAAGCTCTGCAGAGATCTCTGCTGCAGCACCCGAGCGAACCACTGCGGCAAAGCCCAGACCTAGGTTCCAGGTGCTCTCGAGCTCGGTCAGTTTCAATCCCGCCCAATCCGCAAGCACAGAAAAAACCGGGTTAGGTGACCAGGTTGAACGATCAACATCAAGCGAAACCGTCTGAGGCAAAACTCTCGATAGGTTTGCGGCGATGCCACCACCAGTGATGTGGCTCAGGGTGGAAACCTGACCCTCGAACCTTGGATTCTCCAAAATCTTGTTCAGCACACCGGTATACAAGGCTGTTGGCTCAAGCAGTTCCTCGCCGAGTGACCGAGAAAACTCAGGCACCGAATCTGTGTATTTCAAGCCCCGATCAGCAACAATCTTGCGAACCAGCGAATAACCATTGGAGTGCAGTCCTGATGCACGCAGCCCGAGGACAACATCCCCCACCTGAACTCGGTGAGCACCAAGCATCTTGGACTTCTCCACCACACCGACTGCCGCTCCAGCAACGTCGTATTCATCCTCGGCCAGAAGACCTGGGTGCTCGGCGGTCTCGCCACCAACCAGCGCGACATCGACTGCCTTGCAGGCATTCGCAATTCCTCGGACGATGTCAGCGATGCGCTGCGGGTGGAGTTTTCCGGTTGCGATGTAGTCGGTCATAAACAAACTGCGAGCGCCGGAGACGACGATGTCGTCGACAACCATGCCAACTAGGTCTTGACCGATGGTGTCGTGTTTATCGATTGCTTGAGCAATCGCAACCTTGGTGCCAACCCCATCGGTAGAGGTGGCGAGGATTGGGTGCTCGTAGTTCTTGAGAAACCCTGCGTCGATCATGCCGGCAAAGCCACCGACTCCACCTAGCACGAGCGAGTTGTGGGTTGCAGAAACTGCAGCCTTCATCAGCTCAACTGCTTTGTCTCCAGCTTCGGTATCCACACCGGCCGCTGCATAAGGGTTAGTCATTAGCGTGCACGTGACCTTCCTCGCGAATGCTTGCTACCCCGCGCTCGAGCAAGTTCTTTCCGAGTCGCTCGGCAGCTGGAAGCTCGATTGGATACTCACCGGTGAAGCAAGCTGTGCACATCTTGGATTCAGGCTGCTTTGTTGCGGCGAGCATGCCCTCTTTCGAGAGGTAGCCGAGTGAGTCTGCACCGATTGACTGCCTGACCTCGTCCACGCCCAGACCAGAGGCAATCAACTCGGCGCGGGAGGCGAAATCGATTCCGTAGAAGCAGGGCCAGGTGATTGGTGGCGAGGAGATACGCACGTGAACCTCTGCAGCACCCGCCTCTTTCAACATCTTCACCAGTGCTCGCTGGGTGTTGCCACGCACGATTGAGTCATCGACCACAACCAAACGCTTGCCGGCAATCACCTCTCGAAGTGGGTTTAGCTTGAGCCTGATGCCCAACTGTCTAATGGTCTGCGAGGGCTGGATAAAGGTTCTGCCAACGTAGGCGTTTTTTACTAACCCATGTCCAAACGGAATGCCGGACGCCTCCGAGTATCCAATTGCGGCTGGGGTTCCAGACTCCGGGGTTGGCATCACCAGGTCCGCCTCGACCGGATACTCACGGGCAAGGGTTCTACCCATCTCCACTCGAGACTCGTAAACCACCTGTCCGGAGATTGAGGTGTCGGGACGAGCCAAGTACACATACTCAAAAACACAACCGGCTCGCTTTTCCGGCGCGAAGCGCTGGGAGCGAAGACCGTTTTCATCAATCGCGATTAGCTCGCCGGGCTCAATCTCTCGCACGAAAGAAGCACCGACGATATCCAGGGCTGCCGATTCCGATGCCACCACCCAACCGCGCTCGAGTCGACCCAATACCAATGGTCTAACTCCCTGAGGATCGCGAGCTGCGTAAAGAGTGTGCTCATCCATAAAGGCTAGGCAGTAGGCACCTTTGACTTTTGGCAATAGCTCAAGGGCGGTTGCCTCCAGCGAACTATCCGGGTTGCCGGTCAGCAATGCGGTTAGTACGGCTGTGTCGGTTGTGTTTCCCCCGCGCAGCTCAGACTCGTGGTTTGGATAGCGTTCCTCGAGAAGCTGCATTAGCTCTGCGGTGTTGGTGAGATTTCCGTTGTGGCCGAGGGCAATAGTTCCGAAGGCAGTCTTTCCCAGCGTCGGTTGCGCATTGCGCCAGTGAGAGGCTCCGGTGGTTGAGTAACGGGTGTGACCGACAGCAATGTGGCCGGTTAGTGACTCAAGGGCAGCTTCGTTAAAAACTTGCGAGACCAGACCCATGTCTTTATAGACCATGATCTTTTCGCCAGTGGAGGTTGCGATACCGGCCGATTCTTGACCGCGGTGCTGAAGGGCGTAAAGGCCGAAGTAGGCGAGCTTGGCTACCTCTTCACCAGGAGCCCAGACTCCAAAAACCCCACACTGATCTTGAGGACCTTTTTCGTTGGGCAGGATGTCGTGGTTGAGAAGACCGTCACCGCGCATTTAGACCCCTGCCAACCGAGAATGGCCTTAGTTTATCGGGGATTGAACGCTACTCAGACTGGTTATTAGAACGCACTGCCTCAGCGCGCTTCACTCTTCTCGAGCTGAGCAAATCCACCGCGAGGGAAAATGCAACACCCAAACCCAGACCCAGTGAACCAAGCGCGACCAGCAGAAGACCAAACACGTCTTCGGAGGACCGGTTCTCAGCTGGGATGAAGACGTAGAGGATCACTGCGCAGAGCAGTCCGAAAACCCCACCAGTTAGGGCCCAGGCCAAAAGCTTGGGAGCTCGTCTGATTTCTACTTCTTCGCGCTTTTCCATGAAGACCATTAACTCACAAGGTCAGCGGAAAAATCGACGCCACTTGTTGCGCCATGGCACCACTGACACTCTTTCCTGGCTGAGCATCTTCCTGCCAATTGGACTTACCCAGGCAAAGCTCAACAAAGAGCTGAGGCTCTAACTCGACAACATTTGGTGGTGTCCCACGGCGATGATCCATACCCGCAATGCACTGGATCGCGCCATATGGAGGCACCCGAAGCTCAACGGTGCCTCCGGGATATCGCTTTTCAATCTCTTGAAGTAGATACCTGGTGGCGGTAGGCAGATTGCCGGCTTCTATTGCCGCCATGCCCTCGTCAGAGGGGATCTGCTTTTTCGCCATCTGCCAATTATCCACAACCAGCCAAGTACCCGAGCCTTGGCACTGCGCCAAGGTAATGAAAATGGTTCGACTGCTGGATCGTTGTGACGCACAGGTCATAGTTGTAGGCCCCAGGGAGCGCGGCATCGTCTACATCCAAGCCATCCAAGTTCTAAAAGAACTCGAGCGGTAAACTCACCAAGATGAAAATCTTGGTTGTTGGTGGTGGGGCGAGAGAGCACGCAATTGTGAAAGCTCTCATTCGCACAGGCACTCCTGCAACCAACATCATTTGTGCGCCGGGCAATGAACTGATCGCCAAAGAGGTGGCCGTCGAGCCAGAGATTATTGCCACCGACAAACTTGCCGTTGCCACCCTCGCACTGCAACACAGCATCGACCTGGCGGTGATTGGCCCAGAGGCACCCCTAGTTGCAGGTGTTGCCGATGCACTTCGGGATCAGGGGATTGCGGTGTTTGGCCCCAGTCAAGAGGCCGCAATGCTCGAGGGGAGCAAGAACTTTGCCAAGGAGATCATGGCAGCGGCCGATGTTCCGACCGGCATGGCTAGAGAGTGCTCGGACCTTGCCCAGGTTGAAAGCGCGCTGGACCAATTTGGTGCCCCATACGTTGTAAAAGCCGATGGCCTTGCAGCTGGCAAGGGTGTGATCGTCACTTCAGACAAGCAGGCCGCCTTGGATCACGCAGCCAAGTTCATCGAGGACGGTGTTCTGGTCGAGGAGTTCCTCGATGGCCAAGAGGTCTCGCTGTTTTTCCTCAGTGACGGCAAGAGCGTGATGCCGCTTTCTCCAGCCCAGGACTACAAACGTGCTTACGACAATGACGAGGGTCCCAACACCGGGGGCATGGGTGCCTACTCACCGATCCCTTGGCTTCCCGAGGGCTTTATTGAAGAGGTAACTGAGCGCGTGGCCCAGCCAACCGTCAACGAGATGGCAAGGCGCGGAACTCCATTTATCGGACTGCTTTACTGCGGCCTAATTGTCACCCAAAGGGGTGTAAAGGTAATCGAATTCAACGCTCGCTTTGGTGACCCAGAGACTCAGGTTGTGCTGCGCAGGCTGCAGTCAAACTTGGCAGATCTACTGATGCGCAGCGCCACAGGAAAATTGGAGAACGGTCCGAGTGCCGAGTTCTCTAACAACTGCGCTGTCACGGTGGTTTTGGCATCGGAAGGGTATCCGGTCTCGAACGCTCCAGTTCGCGAGGTCTTCGGCATCGAGTCCGCGGAGGCCATGGATGATGTTGAGGTGTGTAAGGCGAGCCCAACCGGTCGAGTGCTCTCAGTCGTTGGCTGCGGCAAGACCTTCCTGGAAGCCAGAACCCTGGCTTATGAAGGGATTTCTCGCATCTCGCTAGAGGGTGGCTTCTATCGCCACGACATTGGGTTGAAGGTCAGCTAGTGGACCTCAAAGGGTTTCGTCATATTTACTCCGGCAAGGTGCGTGAGCTCTATGAACCGACAGACCCCAATTTCAAGCACCTAGTTCTAATCGTGGCCTCAGACCGAGTGAGCGCTTTTGACCATGTGCTTACCCCTGAGATTCCAGGTAAGGGTGAAAACCTAACTGCAATGACCAACTTCTGGTTTGACCGACTCGATGTCCCAAACCACCGAAGCGATCAGCTTGAGGTTCCTCAAGAGGTTTCGGGCAGGGCGATGATTGCCAAGCGTTTGGAGATGTATCCGGTTGAGTGCGTGGTTCGTGGATACCTATCCGGCTCCGGCTGGAAGGAGTACCAGCAGTCGGGAACAGTGTGCGGGATCGAACTCCCCGAAGGCTTAGGTTTTGGAGACAAGCTCCCCCACCCGATCTTCACTCCAGCCTTCAAGGCCGAGCAGGGTGAGCACGATGAAAACATCACCTTCAAGCAGACCATTGAATTGGTTGGATCAAAGGTTGCCGAGGAGCTGCGAGACCTGAGCATCGGCATTTTCATAAATGCATCGCGTCTGGCACAAAAAGCCGGCCTGATTTTGGCTGACACCAAATTCGAATTTGGCAATGACCCAAGGACCAATTTGATGACCCTGGGCGATGAGGTGTTAACCCCAGATTCATCCAGGTACTGGGATAAAGCGCTCTGGGAGCAGGGTGTCAGGGACCAAAGTTTTGACAAACAGATTGTTAGAAACTGGCTCGCCCAAAACTGGGATCAGCAGGGAGAACCACCCACACTTCCGCAGGAAGTTGTGACCCTCACGGCACAAAAATATGCCGAACTAAAAAACAAACTAATCACGATTTAGCGAAGCTGGAATTGCGTCCCAAAATCTTGGTTAGTGTTTGTTTGTGAGGACAACGGCGCTTTACCAAAAACATCTTGGGCTGGGGGCAGCTTTCACCGACTTTGGTGGTTGGAACATGCCGGTGAGATACGGTTCCGACCTAGACGAGCATCACGCCGTTAGAAACTCCGCAGGTCTTTTCGACATCAGCCACATGGCACAGATCAGCGTGTTGGATGACGCCGCTAACTTCCTCGACTATGCAGTGGTCTCAAAGGTTTCCGCACTAGCCAACGGTCGAGCTAAATACACCATGATTTGCAATGATCAGGGTGGCATCATCGATGACCTGATCGTCTATCGAATTCACGACAACGACTATCTGGTAATTGCTAACGCCTCGAACCGAGAGGCAGTTTTCGCGCAGCTTTCGACGCTTGCCAAAGACTTCGATGTCGAACTCCAGGATCACTCTCTCGACTCCGCCCTGCTAGCCCTCCAGGGGCCAAGGGCTCTCGAGATTTTGAGCGAGCTGGTAGACATCGACCCAGCACCTTTGAAGTACTATTCGATTGCGCCAGCAAACCTCGATGGTGTGCCGGTGCTGCTAGCCCGCACCGGCTACACCGGTGAGGATGGCTTTGAGATCTCGATGCAGAAAGAGCACGCCGAAAAGGTCTGGGATCTGATTCTCAAAGTTGGTGGCGACCGAGTGAGACCATGCGGTCTTGCGGCCCGTGACACCTTGAGGCTCGAAGCCGGGATGCCGCTCTATGGTCACGAGCTCGACCTTGAAACCATCCCGCAAGAGGCCGGGTTGGGCCGCGTGGTTTCCCAGGACAAAGATTCTTTCGTTGGTAAGACGGCACTCGCGGGAGCTACTCCAAAAAAGCTACTGCACGCAATCGTCGGTGAGGGCAGGCGTGCAGCCAGAGCGGACTATGAAATCTTCTACCCAGGTGATGATCAAGCACTTGGCAAGGTCACCTCTGGTGCACTGAGCCCAACCCTTGGTTACCCGGTGGCGATGGCCTATTTGAATGTCACCGAGCAGTTGGCGGTTGGTACCAAACTAGAAGCAGATGTGCGCGGCACGAGAGTGAGCTACGGGGTTGTAGCCATGCCGTTTTACAAGCGAGAGGGAAAGTAAATGTCAAACCCAGAAACCCTGAAGTACACCAAGGAGCACGAGTGGGTGCTGATCGATGGTGATGTTGCAACTGTGGGTATCACCCGCTACGCAGCCGACGCACTGGGAGAGATTGTTTATGTTGACCTACCTAAGGTTGGGTCAAACACCAGCTACATGAAGATCTGTGGCGAGATTGAATCAACCAAGTCGGTGGGTGAGCTCTACGCTCCAATGGACGGTGAGGTTGTTGAGACCAACTCTGACCTAACGAACTCCCCAGAGACCATCAACGAAGATCCATACGGAGCTGGTTGGCTTGTAAAGATCAAGTACAGCTCGCTACCAGAACTGCTATCCGCATCTGAATACAACGCACTAATTGGGGAGTAA
>JACCDS012380030.1_pt1 | contig 16052 bp, 10 predicted proteins | sample 7446441 | NCBI WGS metagenome assembly JACCDS01 (sample SAMN15323445, study PRJNA562643) | freshwater metagenome | isolation source: river surface water | place: USA:Blue River Watershed | collected 2017-08-17
CACGTTGAGCGACAACGTCGGCCCGATCGCGCAAGTGCTCGTCGATGGCGTCGTCATCGGCACCGTCGAGATCCGCTCCACCACCCCGACCGACATCACGCTGCCCTCGCTGCCCATCAAGGTCGGCCAGCGCGTGGAGGTCGTCTACACCAACCCCGCCGCCGGGCGTAGCCTGCAACTGGCCTACGCCATCTCCGGCAAAACCGTGCTGCTGGCCAGCGACAACACGCTCGCCGCTGCCTGGCCCGAAGCCAATCTCACCGACTCGCTCATCGTGCGTGCCCGCGGCACGCTGGACGGCGGGGTGGGCGCGATCATGCAGGTGCTCGTCGACGGCGTGCTCGTCGGCAGCGCCGAGGTCAAGTCCACCGACAACGCCGACTACCGCTTCGCCGTGCCGCCCATGACCGCCGGCCGCAAGCTCGACATCGTCTACACCAACGACACCGCTGACCGCGACCTCTTCGTCGCCTACGCCACCACCCGCAACACCGTCTGGCTGCCCGGCAACGCCGGCAACACCTACGACAAGGGCAATGGTGCCGCCGCCTTCGATGGCGCCGACGTCGCGCCCGGCTCCGGGAGCATGTTCTGGAGCGGCGCACTGCGCACCACCTGGCCCGAGCCCAACATCACCAGCACCGTCACCGTGCGTGCCAGCGCCGTGTCCGCGGGTGGCGTGGGTGCCCTCATGACACTGTGGGTCAACGGTATCGCCGTCAGCGCCGCCGAGGTAACCAACGCTACGCCCGCCGACTTCGTCATGCCCACCACGGCCCTCGAAGCCGGCAGCAAGATCGCCGTCACCTTCTCCAACCCCGGCACCGTCGATAGCGTGACCCGCCAGCTTAGCGTCCAGTACGTGATCGCCGGCACCACCTTCGTCACCTCAACCACCGCAGGCGCCACCTACACAGCTGGCACGCTCGCGGCCACCTGGCCCAGCCCCAACGTCACCGACACACTGACTGTGCGTGCCTCGGCAGACCTCGCTGGCGGTGTTGGAGCCATCATGCAGGTGCGAGTGGACGGAGTCATCGTCGGCAGCGTCGAAGTGCGCAGCACAACGCCCACGGACTACCGCTTCGCCGTGCCAAAACTATCGACCGGTAGTCGCATCGACCTCCTGTACACCAACGACGCCACGGTCGGCGGCGTGGATCGCAACCTCTACGTGCAGTACCTGGGCACTACCACTGCGACTCTCGTTCCGTTCGGCAGTAGCGTCATGTTCGATGCCGGCTCCGGAGAAGCCGCCGTTGATGGCGTTGGTGCCAGCGCCAGCAATGGCAAGCTCTACATCAACGGAGCTCTGCGATTTACTGTACCCGTGGCTACGGCGTCGCCAACAGCGGCGCAATACGACGCCTCGCATTTCCTCCAGCAGGCCAGTTTCGGCCCCACTCTGGCGGAGATCGACCGGGTTGTCAGTATGGGCCAGTCGGCATGGATTGACGAGCAACTGTCCCTGCCATTCACACCTGACATGGTGTCGGCCGTGCAAGCCAAGTTCGACATCGGTGACTCCTATCGCCCCACCGGCGCGAACTACACGCCCAATTGGGTCGGTCAACGATTCTGGGCTTCGGCCGCCAACAGCCCGGACCAACTCCGCAGGCGCATGGGCTTCGCACTTCACCAAATCCTCATGGTGTCGCAAGCCGACTCGAACCTGTATTACCACGCAAGGGCCTATGCCCAATATGTGGACACCCTCAATCGCTATGCGCTCGGCAACTTCCGCGACCTACTCGAACAGGTCACGCTCAGCCCCGCGATGGGCATCTACCTCTCCCACATGCGGAACCGCCCCGAAGACAACACTTCCGGCCGCCTGCCCGACGAGAACTTTGCCCGTGAGGTAATGCAGCTGTTCACGATTGGCCTGTACGAGCTCAACGTTGATGGCAGCCTCAAGCTCAACGCCCAGAGCCAACGCGTTGAGACCTACACCAACAGCGATGTGATGGCGTTGTCCAAGGTGTTCACCGGCTGGAGCTGGGCCTTCCCAGATGGGCAGCTGACAGAACAGAATTTCCGTTATGGCCGCCCCGACTTGAGCGCTGCAGCCGACCAACGCATCGACACGCTACCCATGAAAGCCTACCCGGGCCAGCATTCGACCAGTGAAAAGCGCCTGTTTGCCGGCAGACCACAGGCTGTCCTGATACCTGCGGGGGGCAGCGCTCAGGCAGACCTGAAAGCCGCCCTCGATGCGCTGTTCAACCACCCCAACGTAGGCCCCTTCATCTGCCGCCAGCTGATCCAGCATTTCGTCAGTGCGCATCCCAGCCCAGCCTATGTGGCCCGCGTAGCCAGCGTGTTCAACGACAACGGCAAGGGCATCCGGGGCGACCTCGCTGCAGTAGCGCGTGCCATCCTGATGGACAGCGAGGCAAGTCAGACACCCGCAGGCGGCGTGGGCATGCTGCGCGAGCCTGTGCTGCGTGTTGCGCACTGGATGCGAGCGCTGCAGGCCAACTCCGTCAGTGGCCAGTACGCGATCGACTGGGACCTGGACCCAGTTGGCCAACACCAGCTGTACGCCGGCTCGGTATTCGGCTACTTCCGCCCTGGCTACGTGCCGCCCAACACCGTCTTCTCGGCCGAAGGCATCACCATCCCACCCATGCAGATCGTCGACGAGGCCACAACGACGCGATGGGTCAACATGGCGCAACGCATGGCTGCTGGCGGGCTCGGCTGGACCGGCTCGCAAACCGACGTCTCAGCGCAGTTGCAGCCCCTGGCAGACATGGCGGCTGCCGGCCAGCTCGCTGCGGTGATTGACCGCCTGAACCTGCTGCTGTATGCGGGCCGCATGAGCAGTGACCTCAAGCAAGACCTCATGGATGCCATGATCAGCGTTGGCGGGACCGACGCGAACAGCCATCTCAACCGGGCACGCGTCGCCGTATTCATGGCGCTGGCCTCCCCTGAATACATGGTGCAACGATGAACAACTACCGCAACAACACCGCCTCACGTCGCAGCTTTCTGCGCGCAGTGGGTAGCCTTGCCGCCAGCGCCGCCGTGCCGCATCGCGCCCTGCCATTGGCCACCAGCCTGGCCGGACTGGCAGCCCTGTCCAATCAAAGCCATGCTGCCACCACCAGCGGCTACAAGGCACTCGTGTGTCTTTACATGAACGGTGGCTGCGACACTCACAACTGGGTCGTGCCTGTGGACGCCACCGGCTATGCCGAATATGCCCGGGTGCGCGGCGAACTGGCCTGGGCGGCAAACCGCCTGCAAGCGATCACAGCCACCGGGCAAGCCAATGGCCGCAGCTTTGGCATGCCGGTGGAGTTGGCCGCACTGCGCAGCCTCTATGAGGCCGGCCAAGCAGCCATCGTTGCCAACGTCGGGCCGCTGGTGCGTCCCATCACCAAAGCAGAGTACGCGGCCGGCGTCGGCGTACCCACCAAGCTGTTCTCACACAACGACCAGGCCTCAACCTGGCAAAGCCTGGCGCCCGAAGGCGCACCTTCGGGCTGGGGCGGACGCATGGGAGACATCCTCATGTCCGCCAACGCGCAGCCGGTGTTTACTGCCGTTTCAGCCGCCGGCAATGCCGTATTCTTGGCCGGTAGCCAAGTCAGCCAATATCAGGTCGACCCACAAGGCCCAGTGCTCGCAAGCAGCCTGACCAGCAGCAGCGTGTTCGGCTCCACCACTGCAGGCAACGCGCTGCGCCGGGCTTACGCCGCAACATCGAACGACCGCCTGCAAATGGAGTACGCCCGCGTCATGCAGCGCGGCCTGAGCGCCAACGCCACACTCTCAGCCGCTCTGGCCAGCGTCAATGTGCCCGCCATCCCGACCAGCGCTGTCCCGCAGGTCAATGGCAGTGACACCACCCTCGACAAGCTGAGCCTGGCTCAGCAACTTCGCTTGGTGGCACAGATGATTGCTGCCAACCCAAGCTTGGGCATGAGGCGGCAGGTCTTCATGGTGCAGATGAATGGCTTTGACACGCATGCAAACCAGATGCGCGACCAGCCTGCCCAGATGGCGCAGGTAGCCCAATCGATCAACTACTTCATGACAGCCCTGCAAGCCCTGGGTCTGCAGAACAACGTAACGCTGTTTACCGCGTCGGACTTCGGCCGCGCACTGCTGAGCAATGGCAACGGTAGCGACCACGGCTGGGGTAGCCACCACATCGTGGCGGGCGGGGCCGTCAAGGGGCGCCAGATCATCGGCGACTTCCCCGTCACCGCCCTGGGCACAAGCACGGACATCGGCTCCGGGCGCCTGCTCCCGAGCCTGAGCGTGAGCCAATTGGCCAGCAGCCTGACCGGTTGGATGGGACTTAGCGCCACCGAGCAGCAGCTCGTGCTACCGAACCTAGCGAACTTCGGCACTGGCCCAGCCCTGTTCGGCTGACGGGGTCCCACCGACGATCTGCTGATAAAGACCGAGTCAACCGCCCGCCCCGCGTTCTCGCCTGAGGCGCGGCGTCGCTGTAGCCGCTAGGGGCCGAGTGATGACGGACACTCGGCTCTGCCGTCGAGATGGGCTGCCCTCTGGTCGCTCGCCCTCGCAGTACTGTTAAGAGCGCAACGTTATGGCCCTGTCCGCTTCCTTCATGTCCCTCCTGTTGATCCTGTTTGGAACCAGCGCGGCCATTGCGGATGACAGCGGCGATAGCAGTCCAAGCGCGAACCCTCGGGCGACAACACACAGCACACCTTCAACAACGAGAACCGCAGCGAGCAACGGAACAGGGTACGACTTGTCGGGCCCTGCCTCCAACACCCGCAACACCGAAGCAGATACCTCAGCGGCACCCGCGATCAGCGCGAGCACATCGGCATTGGGCGCCTCCAGCACGAGCAAGCACGCCGGAGCGGCGGCCACCGGCGCCGCGGCAACGCCGATCTCGCGGGGCACCGAAAACACTGCAGGTCCGCCGATTTTCACTGCCGCGTTGACCACCAGTGTGAATGCCACCGCACTGGCCGATGCCACCACGGAAGCGGCCACAGCCAAGGCCATGGCCAGCCCCGCTGCCGCCCCCCCCTGTGTGATCGATGTGACACGGAACTTCGGATCAGCCTGCTTTGCCGCTGCCACCACAACACTGTCTGACGGTAGCAGCAGAAGCTTCCCAAATGCCAAAGCAGGCTATCGGGGCAGCACCACGGCCACTTGCAAATCAGGCACCGTCATCTGGAGCCAGGAGGCGTGCAACGAAGCGCCCCTGCTGACCAGCTCGGCAGCCGCCTCTTTGTCCGCTACGCATATGTCCAAAACCGCTGCACTGACGATGCGATACAACGTCGGCGTCTACTATTTCGGCGGCTGGAAGGACAAACAGTTAGGCGCCTCGTCGCCGATGCCCTGGACGCCGCTCAAGCGCTACCCGGACCGCGAGCCGCTGCTGGGCTACTACGCCGAAGATGCCAGCGGCGTCCTCAATCAGCAGCTCAAATGGATGCAGCAGGCCGGCATCAACTTTGTTGTCTTCAACTGGTACTGGGCTCGGCATAACGCCCCCATGCTGGACCACGCCATCAAGGCGTATTTGGCCATCCCCAACAAGTCCGCTGTCCATTTCGCGGTGCAATGGTCAAACCACACAGAAACCAACTTCACGCGCGACCAGCTTGATGCGATGTTCAAGTACTGGATCGCCAACTATTTCAAGCGCCCGGAGTACCAGCTCTACAACGGCAAGCCGGTGGTCTACATCTTCTCGGCAGCTGTATGGGCGCGCAATGCAGCAGCCATCGGCATGACGAGCGCCCAGTTGATTGAATGGCTCAACAACACTGCAAAGGCTGCAGGCCTACCCGGTGTCAGCGTCGTCGGCGGCATGTGGGGCGGTGACAAGGCACAAGACTACAGCACCAAAACCGGCTTCGCGGCACTCACGATTTACAACTATCACAGCCCCGCCAACATCGCACTACAACCGCTGCGCAGCGGAAATAATTCGCATAGTTATGCTGAGCTGCACCAGTCCTATGCCAACCAATGGGACTGGATGATCAAGAACACGCAGCTGAACTACGTCGTCCCGATGACGTCGGGCTGGGACAAAAGGCCGTGGGGCGGCAGCAAAGACCCTCTGCACGACGACAGCCGCAGCCTGCCCGCCGAGTTCGCCATTCACCTGCAGGCCGCCAAAGCCTTTATGGACGCCAACAGCAGCCGCACCATGCGCACAGGCGTTATCTGCTGCTGGAATGAATTCGGCGAGGGCTCATTTATCGAGCCCTCGAAAGCGGACGGCACCAAATACCTGGACCAGGTGCGGACCATTTTCGGCAACAACTGAAGCAGCGCGGCAAGCGCCCTAGGAGTTGGGAAGCCAGTCGAGCAGCAAATCCTCATACTGCTTCAGGATCTGTGGCCAGGTGAGCCCGCGCTCGAAGCGAGCCAGGCTAACTGCCTTCATTTCGGCCAGCGCTGAGCGGTCAGCCAACGCTGCATCCAACACACTGGAGAACTGTTCGGCGTCGGCGAAGTAGCGCGCCCCCTCCCCAGCCACCCAACGATTGAAGCGGTTGTCGTGCGCGATGACCGCATTGCCCGCCCCCAGCGCTTCGACCAATGACGGATTCGTACCGCCCACCTGGTGACCATGCACATAGGCAGCGCTGTGGAACCGCAAGGCCTGCACGACCGGCTTGTCGTAGATAGCCCCCAGGAAACGCACTTCAGGCCCGGCGGCGGCCTTGACGGCACGGTGATAGGCGTTGGCGTCGTTGTAGTTGCCCAGCACAGCTAGCTGGATACCACGCGGCCGCCGTGAGAAGCCGCTCACCACTTCCAGGATTGAGTTCTCTGGCTCCGGCCGTGCCACCAAGGTGAGGTAGCGCCCTGGTTCCAGACCAAGCGCCCGCACCGCATCTTCAGGCATCGACGTCACACGGTCAGCCCCGTAGGCAATGGTGGTGATCTTGTCCGCCCGCACGCGGGAGCTGAGGTGAACCCTGATCTCCGGGTGATCAGCCACCAAGTGGTTGCCCAGCCAGCAACCCGCCCAGTCGTTCAGCCAAAACCAGGTCTTGGCAACAGGCCCCCACTTGGCACGAGACCACTCAATGCCGTCCATGTTGATCACGTTGGGCACCCCTTTCAGGCGCAGCAGCGCGCAGAAGATCGCGGTGTTGTAACCCAGCGTGAGGCAGAGGTCCCGGTGCCGGCTGGCATGCATGGTGGCGTGCCAGTCGAACACGATGGTGCTCTTGGGGCCATCGCCCTGCACCGGGATGTGCACGCGCTCCACACCCTCCCAGCGGTCCTCGAAGACTGGGCCGACGCCCGACTCCTGGCAGTAAACGATGACGCGCCAGCCGCGCTTGGCAAGAAACAGCGCCAACTGCTCGGCGAAGGTTTCGAAGCCGCCGTGGGCTGCGGGCACACCGCGGGTGCCCAGGATACGAAGGGTCCGAGGTTCAGACACGATCACGCCTTATTAAAGTAATGTCGATAGGCAGCGGCCAGCGTCTCGGCGGAGCGGCGCCAAGTGAACACATTGGCTCGCTCGAGCCCGCGCTGCACAAGCTGCGCGCGCAGCGCCGGATCGGCCAGCAGACGCTCAATCGACGCCTGTAGCGCCTTTGCGTCCGTCGGGTCGATCAGCAGGCCCGCATCGCCCACCACCTCTGGAATCGCTGTGCTATCGGATGTGATCACCGGCGCACCGCTCGCAAGAGCCTCCAGCGGCGGCATACCGAAGCCCTCGGCAAACGAGGGGTACACAAAGATCTGCGCATGTCGGTACAGCGCTGGCAGTTCGCCATCGCCAACGTCGCTGAGCAAGTGCACCTCGCGGCCTGCAGGCATTTGCGCCAGCTCGGCCTCGAAGTCACCGTAGCCGAAATCGCGTTGCCCCACGATAACCAACGGCGGCGGGGTACCCGGCAGCAGCCGGTAGGCGCGCAGCAAAGCGGCGTGGTTCTTGCGCGGCTCGATGCGCCCGACCGTCAGCAGGTAGCCACCGGGCTCCAGGCCGCGCGCGCGCACTAGGTTCGCATCCGCGTCGCCTGGGAAAAATATTTTTCGGTCCACCGCGTTGTGCAGCACCTCGATGCCGGCCACCCGCCCGCCGTAGCGCCGCGCGATCTCGTCGCGCGAATAGTCGCTCACGGTGAACAGCAAGTCGGCATTGCGGGCCGACCAACGCATCAACGTCCGCGAGCGCAGCACGAACAGCCGGCCAAAGAACTGCGGAAACGGTTCGAACAGCACATCATGGATGGTCACCGCGTTACCCCGCGCCCGCTGCAACGGGATCACGTACTGCGTGTGCACCAGGTCCAACCCCAGCGAGCGGCGCAGGCGCGGCAACTGCAACCCCAGGCGCACAAAGGCATTGGCGTGCGGCATGTGAACGCGCTGCACATTGGGTTCGGCAAAGCCAGGTAAGCACCCGAGCGCATCAGGTTGCTCCAGCAGAAACACGAAATCGAACTCCGGGCAAAGCCGGGTGAGCTCGCCAAAAATTCCGATCAGGTGGCTGCGTGAGCCCTGGAACTTGCCATCGAAGACGTGGAAATCCACGCCGATACGTTTGCGGGCGGCAGTTTTCGACATCTCAGCCCCTCGCGTTATGCATTGACGTCACCATTGAAATCTCAATTGACGGAGAAGTAAAAGCCAAAACACGGCCACCGAACAAACTAGCACCCCAAGCAACGCAACAGCGCACCTACAAGATTCGCCTCAAACAAACCGAATCAATATATTCTGTCGGATTCCTCCCAGCAGAAAAAAACCCTCTAACCATACCAGCCGAAGAAATATGTATATTCAAAAATCCAACAAACCCGTAATCAATTGATTTATTCTTGAAAACAAAATACGCAAGAAAAAACAACTGAACCGCCCAAGCTCCCGCAAGCGGGATCCAGCCAAGCGGGAGCAACAATACCCCCGCCATTAGAAGTATCCAAGACAGCACTACCAGCCACAGCTGTTTGAACATTCGGAATACGACCCAAAAATGCCTAGTCCCGAGTGCAGAACGAAGCCACTCACCAGGGCCGTCGATGTGCCTACTTTTCCAGCGCCGCCCAAGCAAGTTCATCGAACCTTCCGTTTTTCCGAAATGCCTCACCGCAGGCACAGAAGCTCGCTCCAGAAGGTATCCGGCAGACATCAACCGCAACCCAAGCTCTTTCTCTTCGTACGAATGCAGATTTCTATTTGTCAAATATCCTGCAGCCCTAATCATTTTCACACGATACAACCCCCCCATATCGAGGGACGTCTGCAATCCAAGGTTCCGCCCGTCGGACAGTGCCTTTCTCGCCTCAAATTCATAGTTACCGCCACCCCGCTCATCAACCAATCCCGCCACACCAGCGTGCTGATTATTTTTTTCCAAAAAATCTATTCCGAATTTCAAAAATTCCGCATCCAACTCCATGTCGCCATCGAGAACATAAACATACTCTGAATCAACAAATTGATAACCAAGCTGAGCACCGATCCCACAACAGCGTTCACTCGTGTCAGCAAGTTGAACTATCAATATTGGGTACCGACCAGCAATCTCAATCGTTCGATCACTGGAACCGCTATCGGCAAGCACCACAATCCCAGAAACCGAGTTGGCAGCAACTAGCGCAGACTCCACACAGCGCGCAATGTTCTTCTCTTCATTAAGCGCCTTAATTATTACAGCAACACGAGCAGCAAATATTTGTCGACTCATATTAGAGCACCCAAGAAAGCAGGACGTAACCCATCCGACGAAGATGTATCACCGCATCCGCACCGGGGCTGGCAAAAACAAAAATCCACGCAACATCGCAAACGCCTGAGGCAATCGACGCTTCACGAGCATCTTTGCGAACTCCCAAAGGCAACACACATACACCGTTGGCAAACAAAAGGGATAAAATCTCCATGTAAAGTAAATCTTACTCCTCGAAAGGAAATACATGGAAATCGGCGAGCCGCCCGAGGCACTAGTACCAATGGAAGCACCCTCTTTGTGATAAACAATGCTGTCACGACAATACCCTAATCGCCCATGAGCAGCGGCGCGGCATGCGAAATCAAGCTCCTCATAGTAGAGAAAATAGCCTTCATACAGCCCACCGATCCGATCAATCAACTCTCGGCGAATCATCATCGCGGCACCTACAACATAGGAGGTCTGTGACTCAATCTCTCGCACATCTTGTGCACTAGGCAGGCACCCAGCACTGCCAAACGCTCCAAGATGGCGAGATCGCCCCAGCCAACGCGAGTATTTCGATCCGCCATATGCCTGGATCATGGCGCGATCATGGTGATAAATAAGTGTCGAGCCACAGATGTTGATGTCTGAATTTTCATCCATGTATTCAACAACAGCATCGATAGCGCGCGGCTCTACTTCAGTATCATTATTCAGCAACCATACATACTCACACTGCCCGTCTTGCACCGCAACTGCAATACCTGCATTACACCCAGCAGCAAAACCAAGGTTCGCTGCATTATCAACAATCAAAATCTTCGCCAGAGAAGACACTTCATCCGCTGTATACCGAACACCGCGAGCCACCGCTTGCCACTGACCTGGAACGGTCCGCTCAGCCCATTCAGATATTTTTTCTATTGAACCATCAGACGAGCCGTTGTCGCAAACAACGATACGAAAACCATTCGCAGCCGACGACAGCAAACTCTGCAAACAGGCAACAGTATCCTTCCAACCATTCCAATTAAGCAATATAACGTAAAGCTTCATTTACCTTCTCTCAGCAAAGTCGACGGTGACATCATCATCTATCCGCCGCCTCGCTCTGTTTAGAGTAGGCAAAGCAGCCGCGACGAGAAGCCAAAACATCGTCATATTGTTAGAAATGGACAACCCAACAAATGTTGCAGCAAGAGCAAGCACTGCTGCAACTATCATGCCGACCCTTGCACCTTCAGCAGCAGGCAGACGCGCCGCCAAAAAACTTCCCTGAACAGCAAAAGCCACCAAGATCACTAAGAAAACAATCAGCCCAACATATCCAGAATCCAGTGCAATCGTCAGCATAAAGCTATCAATTGTTGCCACACCCGTGTAGCCACTAATCACCCCGGCCTTGACGATCGCCATTCCATACCCAAACCCCCACGCGGGACTTTCAGACAAAGCAGCCACGCCATCAGCAACCATCTTTAAACGAACGGATGTACTACTGGCCTCAACATGGCTACGTCCAAGCACAAGTTCTTGGACAACAAAGTAGATGAGTAGCAAACCAACAAAAAAAACTGGCAGCGCAACAATTGAAAAAGCTCTTCGAAACCCCTTCGACACCATGCCTCGGAGCCAAAAGAATGCCATTATAAATACCACACCAACCACCACACTCACCAAACCAGCTCGCGAACCGGATTTCACTATCGCCAATAAACCTATCGGCATTACCAAAAATCCCAGCAGGCGCCAAATTCGACGCCGCTCATAAAATGCAAAGTAAGCACCAAGCGGAATGATTGCCGCGATGAATTGCGCAAAAACAATAGGGTGATCAAACACAGATTGCGCGCGGTAGCTGCCGTCGCGACTCTTGTCGAATGCAATTGTCTTCAGCGCATTCGACACGGACTGGGAGTCCCCCCCCGATGCGAACTGCACAAAATAGTTTTTCTGCACAAACGCCTCAACCAAGCCGAGCACCGCTGCGAATAAACCTGCCACTACGATGGCCCTAAGCAGCCACTTTGGCCCGTCGTCATAGACTGAAACGGCGCAGCCGATCAGCAGAAAGGCAGAAACATAGGCAAGGTCGCGCAGATACTCCACCGACGACAGCAGCGGGTAGTCCCCCAACATCGATGCCAGTAGCCGCCAAGTCAGCCATAGCAAGGCCAAAACGCCTATGCGGCTCTTGCCGAGCAGGACGCCGTTGAACCTCGCGCTGAACTCCGGCGAATAGACAAACCAGAAGACCACAAGCGCCAAGGACGCGAGTACGGCCAGTGTCTCAGGGTTTACATTCGGCCCTCCGACAGAAAAGAAGATGTATCGAGGCCAGAGTACGGACAAGAAAACTGCTGCCAGCCACACGAATAAAGTCAACCCGCCGGGGAGTCCGACGCCTTTTCGCCTAAGCAGCCAGCACAAGACGAGAATGCCGCCTACCATGGGCAGCACCAGCAGACGAATCAGGACACCAGGTGGTAGGTATGCCACGAGCAATCCAGCCAAGAGGCAGGAAAATGCCAGCCCGATACCGCCAAGCACTTTGGCGACCGTCAGCGACGATTTACTTGCAGTTATGGCAGATGTTGCAAAAGCCACGCTCAACCTCTTATTCAACTGGTGGCTAGATTGACGACTCGAACTGCGTGCATCACGATGTTCGGGCTGCCTGCGGCGCCTCAGCTTCGCAACGCCGGCAATGCCAGCGCGCCAAGCGCATCCTTGTACTGCCGCGCAACCGATTCGCGAAGAGCGCACAATTGCTGGCGCTTGGCATCTCTCACTGCATTCAACGCGAGCAATTTCTGCACCATTTGTTCCGCCGAACTCTGGGAGCTAAAAAACAGGTCCTGGGAATCTGATTGCGACAGGAAGGCGATGAACTTTTTGTAATTGGGGCTGCCAACTGCATAGTCATTGACGGCCACCACCGGTACCAGGTTGCGTGCCGCAAGTATCAGACCATGCAGGTTTTCACTGATGACCAGCTCGCAGGCAGCCATGGCCGTCTCCACTTTCCTGAAGTTTGACGGCATGATCAGGTCGCACGAAACGCCCACCCGCTGCAATTCCTCCTGGAGCGTGATGGCGGCACGCAGGTCATACTTCCAGCGCCGGGTGATGAACAGTTTGACCGGCAGACCGCCCGCTCGCTTTTGAACGTACAGCTGCACCGCCTGAACCAGCCGGCTCCTAAACTCGGCATGCAGGCTGGTGAAGACAATCCCGAGGCCCACCGGCGCACCCGGGTCTGGGAGCCAGTTGCCGAGGGCGATGTCGGGAACGACGCTGACGTGCTCATTCCACTGCACGGCCTCTGCGTAAGAAAACTCATCTCGCACCGTGATTAGGCGAACCGGCTTGAAGCGCGCCGCGATCTCGTCGCGAACACCGCCGACGAAGCGACCAATGGTGGGGCCTAGGACGATGGCCGGCACCCCCGCCTGCTCGGCAAACTGCAACTCCAGCAGCTGCGCCCGCGTCTTGTTCATCCATTTTTCGTTGAAGTAGCCGCCTCCAGACATCACGAAGAGATCGGCCGACGCGATCTCTGCCCGCAAGGTTTGTATACCCGGCCGGCTTCTGGCGTGGCTAAACCATGCAGCCGACTCCGTCACAGCAAATTTCCCCTTGATCCATGCCTTGCGGGGAAGGCTGTGGTCCTCCGTCATCGACGGAATGAAAACCTCACACCCACCTCCATCCGTGAAGGCGTGCGCCCCCAACTGCAAGCGGACCTTGTCAGATACATGGACGGCCGAGTCCGCGAGGTCATAGGTCAGCACCACGCACTGGCACCCAGGAAATCGCGCCTGCAGTTGGCAGAGCGTTGAATCCAGGATGGCATCGTCACCCAAGTTGCCATAGCCCCAGCCACCGCTCACGATGATCTTCATTGAGTTCCCTTGAATGCCAAATAAGTTGTCAACAACACTGTCCCCAGCAGCAGTAATGCGCTGAGCACATTTCTGAAGGCTGGCTTGCCGTCACGCAGGCGAAGCACAAACCAGGCCACCAGCAACGATGCAGCAACCACGTTAGCAACTGCCACACCCGTCAAACCCAACACAGGCATCAAAGCCCATGCGCTGACGCACAGCACCCCCAGTGACACCAGTCCTGCCAAAGCCCTCCCGGACTGATGACCGCGCGCCGTCAACAGCACACCCAAGGCCATCGCAAAGAAGCGCAGCAACAGGTAGAGCCCGAAAAACGGGAAGAGGTGAAAGAGAGGTTCGAACTTCTCACCGAAGACGGCTCGGAGCAGGCTGTCCGTTGAGAGCAGCGTGGCGACGAGGCTCGCGAGGCCACACCCCAGCAGCAGCAGCAGCAGTTGCCGTTCATGACGCGCAAACTCACGCGGGTGTTCCAGCAACCCGGCCAGCTTTGGCAAAAAGACGTTGGCGACGATAGGCCCCAGGTTCTCCACCGCGCGCACCAGGTTCATGCCGGCCTGGTAAAGCCCCAGAGGGCCAGCGCCGAGAAAGGTAGATATCAAGAAGACATCGGCGTAGCTGCGAATCGTCACCAGCGCCGCATCTGCGGCGTACATCAACGTCTGCCGAATCTGGCGCGCCGCCGCAGCCAGCCCATCTGGCTCAAACATGGCTGCCGCCACCCCTGGGAAGATCATCCTGAACCGGGCTAGGCTTACCGCCAGATAGATAAGCCGCGACACCAAGAAGGCCGCCGCGATATCCACCCAGCTCCGGCTATGCCAAGCAACCGGCATGACAAGTAGTAGATGGATGCAGGAGCCCAGTACGACGTTCTGGGTTTCTTTATCGAAGCGGCCCACCCCGCGAAAACAAACATTCAGAAAGTCGGCCAGCGTCACAGCAAGGGCCATCACACACAGGTAGGCGTAGCCAAGCCCGTCGCCTGCATCTCGGACACCAGCGCATGCCCACACCAGCACAGCTGCAACGGCAAAGCCAACAGCCAGCAAACCCTTCGCTCTCAGGATGTCAGCCAGCAAGCGAGCGGCTGTCTGCTGCTGGCGGCCTAGTTCGCGCATCACGAAGGTGGCATGGCCGAACTCGACCAACAACGCCATGACCATCGCAAACGAGAGACTCAGCACGAAATGGCCGAATTCCTGCGGCCCTAGCGAGCGGGCGACGAAAACCATGAGTACCGCACCGCTGAGCAGGCGCGACAGGGTTGCGCCTGCCATGTAGGCGATGCTGCGCACCAATTCAGGCGACTCCCACGATCAAACCGATCGCACGATTTGACCCGGAGCAGCATCGCTGATGGCCGCGTCGCGCGCGACCACCAAGGTCGAATGAGCTCCGTTGCTAGCCTGCAAGCGCCCGTTTGTGCCACCAATTCGGTGGCGCACGCCCTCTGGAAGTGAAGACAACAGCGCCGCAATGAACTGATCCTGCAACGCGTAGGCACTTCGGGTGTCGCGCTCAATGGACGAAACGCGGAACAACAGCCCATCCGGAATCAAACCGTCGAAGCCATAGCGCATTTCCGCGATCTTCTTGTCGATACCACCACGCACAGCGGTCTCGCCGATCACCGTCCAGTAAGTGACGGGCTCGTAGCGCTGGTCACCCAGCACGGTCTCAAGCCGACGCGCCGGAATGACGCTGCCTGCGATACGGAGATCCACCTTGCTATTGCTGGCGAGCCTGAAGCCTTGCGCGGGGTAGCAGATTTCCGGGTAATGCAGTTGCAGGCCATCACGCTGGTCGTTGCCATAAGCGATGGACAGCATGATGCGCTGACGGCGGCCGTTGACATAGGTGCGCGAGAGGATCTGGCTGTACAACTGCTTGAGCAGCACCTCCTGCTGCGGGTTCACGACGCCGCCAACAGCTGCGGTGTCGAGCTGCCAATCACCAAACTGTTTGGGGATAACCGTCTCGAGCTGAAAGTCACCGTGAAGCTCGGCCATGCGCCTCGTGGGGGTGAGCGCCCAGGCGCCGGCTGCTGCCGCGCCCATCAGCAGCGTCGCCAGCGCAGCACGGCGCGTCTGCACGGGCATCGGATTGCCCGGCGAGTCCATCGTCGCGGGAATGTCTGTTGCGTCGCTCATGGCGCCTCCTTGACCGCCACGCTGCGGGCGCCAACCCGCAACAGGCTGTCAGTCGCAATGATCAGCAAGAGTGCACTGAGGAACAGCACCATGCCGGCAAACCCGTGCAGGAAGCCCTGCCCCGCCTCATCGCCGAAGTAGAAGGTGATCAACGTCAGCGCGCACACGCGAATGACGTTGGCCGTGAAGCTGATGGGCACGATGAGGATGGCCAGGGCGACGTTGCGGAACAGGGACGAGTGCCGCACGAGGTTCAGGTACAGCAGCCCCAGCGCCTCGAGGGTGAACAGCGTGTGCAGGCCAGCGCAGGCGTCGGCCACCATCAATTGGTAAGGCCCGATTTGCAGAATG
>JACCDS011252779.1_pt1 | contig 16049 bp, 14 predicted proteins | sample 7446441 | NCBI WGS metagenome assembly JACCDS01 (sample SAMN15323445, study PRJNA562643) | freshwater metagenome | isolation source: river surface water | place: USA:Blue River Watershed | collected 2017-08-17
CTAGTAACTAGTAACTAGTAGCTAGTAACTAGTAGCTAGTTACGCGCAGCACCGCTGCGCACGCTGCGCTAAAGCCCCAAGGCCTTAAACAAATCGTTTCCGTTGGCCAGCACGAAGAGCGCGAGGAGCAAGAAGAAGCCAATCATCTGGGCCACCTCCATGACGCGGGTGCTGGGCGCGCGGCCGGTTACCCACTCGATCAGCGCAAAAACTGCGTGTCCGCCATCTAAGGCCGGAATCGGAAGCACATTCAAAAAGGCCAGGGCCAAGCTCAAAAAGGCGGTGAAGCCCCAGAAATGCTCCCAGTCCCACGTGCTCGGGTACTGCTTCAGGATGGTCAAAAACCCGCCGGCTTCCTTGTAGGCGCCGGTTTCGGGCTGGAACATCAGCTTGATTTGACGCGCGTACGAAGAAAGGGTCGACACGGCGCGGTCCCAGCCGTAGGGAAGCGCAGAAAATCCGCTGTGGTAATCCGTTTTCACGGGGAAAAACGCGGCCAAGTTGTCTTGGAAGTAGACGCCAATTTTGCCGGCATCACTCACGGTTACGGGCAGATCAACGCGTTCGCCCTGGCGGTCCACGGTAATGGTTACCGTCTTGCCCGCCAAGCCAGGAATGCGCTCGAGGTATTCGTCAAAATAGGTCAGCGGCTCGCCGTTCAGCGCCACGAGGGCGTCGCCCTTGGCCATGCCGGCTGCTTCGGCGGGGCTTCCGGTGGCAAATTCCTTGACCACGTAGGGCACGCGCGGAACCATCCACGGCGTCTTTTCTTCGATGGCCTTCGCCACAAACTCTTGGGTAATGGGCAAATCGACCCGCTGGCCGTCGCGCAGCACGGTAACGTTGGAGCCCGCGCTGAGCAGCATTTCGACACTGACTTCGTCAAAGCGCGCAATCTCGCGTCCGCCCACGGCGACCGGAACGTCGCCCGACTTCATGCCCATCGACTGCGCCACGGGCGTAGCCCAAATTCCGCCCTTGAGGTCGGCGGTATCTACGTATTTTTCGCCGTAGTAGGCACCCATTCCAGCGTAAATCGCCACAGCCACCAGGAAGTTGACGGTAACTCCGCCCAAAATAATTATGAGGCGCTGCCACGGCTTCTTGCTGCGGTACTCGTAGGGCTTTGGCTCTTCAGCGAGGCCCTCGGTGTCCATGGACTCGTCGACCATGCCGGCGATTTTCACGTACCCGCCCAAGGGAAGCCAGCCGATGCCAACCTCCGTGCCGCGGATGTTCGTTTTAAAAAGCGAAAACCAGGGGTTGAAAAAAAGGTAAAACTTCTCCACGCGGGTGCGGAAGGCGACCGCCGGAATGAAGTGGCCCAACTCGTGAAGGACGACGAGCAGCGAAAGGCCGAGAATGAACTGCGAAATTTGAATCAGCATAGCGGCGACAAAGGTACAACCATCGTGCCTGCCGTATTTTTAGGCCATGCGAACGCACCATGTAGGCAAGCACCAGTTTAGCTTCCCCGACGGCCTTGAGGGCTGGACCATTCAGCACCATGAGGGCCGCGAATTCCGCATTCGGCGAGGTGCGGCAACCAAAACCGCATTTTTGGTTTCGCACGACCCGGCGTCAAAAACCTCGTCGTGGTGGATTGACGGCGACGTGCACGTGGTGCGCTCGCTTCGCCCCATTGACGAGCTGCTCGACGCACTGGGTATTGCCGCGACGGCCGCCAAAGGGCCCGAGGTGGTCGTGGCTCCGATGCCCGGTTTAGTACTGCGCGTAGACGCGGTCGAAGGGTCCGAGGTCGAGCAAGGCCAAACGCTTCTCGTGCTCGAGGCGATGAAAATGGAAAACAACCTGAAGAGCCCGGCCTCGGGCAAAATTGCTCAGGTGCTGGTCGCTCCAGGGCAAGCCGTTGAAAAAGGTGCGCCCTTGATTCGCTTCGCTTAAGTTGCTAACAATCTGACGGCTGTAAATCCCAGAGCCGTGTTTGGGAACGCTTAAGTTCCCGATAATTATTAACCGCCAGCGCCAAGCTGTTTAACATTTGGTTAATACTTCCTCCACAGCGAAAGGTTAGTTTTGTATAAACTTTTCAGATCATGAAAATCAAAATCACCCATCTCTTCGCTTTGGTGCTTTCGCTGGCTTCGGTCGTTGCAAGCGCTCAAAACGTTACCACTGCGTCGATCAACGGTCGCGTAGTCAACGAGTCTGGCCAGCAGGTCAACGACGCTAAAGTCGTGGTCACGCACCAGCCAACGGGAAGCCGCTACACTGCGGTTACCGACAACAGCGGCCGCTACGCGCTAGACGGCCTTCGCATCGGCGGACCTTATGTAGTAGCCGTGACCTCTGGAGTCGGCAACGAAGAACTCGGCGGGGTTTACCTGAGCTTGGGTCAGACGCTGCGCCTCAACGTAACAGTTGGTGTGAAAACTACGACGCTCAACGACGTCGACGTGGTCGCTACCAAGAACGAAATCATGAACTCACAGCGCACCGGCGCCGCCACCAACGTTAAGGTGGAAGCCTTGAACACGCTGCCCACGTTCAGCCGTTCGCTAAACGACTTTACCCGTTTGACTCCGCAAAGCCGCCCCTCTTCGGTAGCTTCTACCGCAGGTTCTGGCGTGTCGTTCGCGGGCGCCGACAGCCGCTTCAACAACCTTACGGTCGACGGTTCGATCTTTAATAACAGCTTCGGCCTCGCTTCGGGTCCGGGCGGACAAACCAACGCAGCGCCGATTTCACTCGACGCCATTGAAGAAGTTCAGGTGAACATTGCTCCCTACGACGTGCGTCAGGGCGGATTCACCGGCGCGGGCGTCAACGCCATTACCCGTTCGGGCGGCAACGACGTGAGCGCTTCGGTATTCTACAACACGCGCAACCAAAACTTCCGCGGCGACACGGTAACCTACCTCGACAAAGACGGCAACCGCACTGGAAGCCCCCTTGTAATTAACGACTTCGCAGTGAACCAGTTTGGTTTCCGCGTAGGTGGCCCAATCAAGAAAGACAAGATCTTCTTCTTCGTGAACGCTGAAAGCGAGCGCCGCGTAGATCCTGCGACGCTCTTTACCGCGAACAACGGCGACGGCGTAACCGACCTCAACGAGACCCGCGTGCTGCGCAGCGACCTTGAAGACGTGCGCAATTTGCTCATCGACAAGTTCAACTACAATCCGGGCGAATTCGAGAACTACTCGAACCAAACCTCGAGCGACAAGGTGTTGGCCAAGTTTGACTTCAACATCAACGACAAAAACAAGGCGTGGATTCGCATGAACTACCTGAAGTCGTCGCGCGACGTGCTTTCGAGCAATTCGGGTGTTGTTAGCGGCAACCGCAACGGCACCGTAGACGCCCTGAACTTCCAGGGTACGAACTACGTGATCAACAACGACATCTACTCGGCCATCGGCGAACTCAACACGCGCATCAGCAACAAGATGAGCAACCAGTTCCAGATGGGCTTCACGGCCAACCGCGACTACCGTTCAAGCCGCGCTACCGGCGGACGCTACGAAAACGGCGTGTTCCCCTTGGTGGACATCATGCAAGACGGCCGCACCTACATGTCGTTTGGTTACGAGCCCTTTACGCCGAACAACGTTCTGAACACGAACACCTTCCAGTTGCAAAACAACTTGACGTACTACAGCGGCAACCACACGATCACGGCCGGCCTCAACTTCGAAGCCTTCAAGTTTGAAAACACCTTCACGCCGACCTACTACGGCCAGTACGTGTTCAACAGCCTTCAGGACTTCAAAGACATGGTCAACCAAGCCCCAGGCTACGACACCATCGAGCTTCGCCGCTACGCCCTGACCTACTCGGCCCTTGAGGGCGGAGCGCTTCCGACCGCCACGACCCGCGTGATGATGCCGGGTGCCTACCTTCAGGACGTGATCAGTGCCTTGGACGACAAGCTGAAAATCACCGTGGGCGCGCGCATCGACATGCCGGTATTTGGCCAGACTGCGCTCGAGAATCCGCTCGTGAACGACATGAAGTTCATGAACCCGAGCGGCGACAGCGTGGCGTTCAACACCAGCGAGCTTCCGAAGACGAACCCGCTGTTCTCACCGCGCGTAGGCTTCAACTACGACGTGAAAGGCGACCGCAGCATTCAAGTGCGCGGCGGAACCGGCCTGTTCAGCGGCCGTCCTCCGTTCGTGTGGCTCAGCAACCAAGTGGGCAACAACGGCGTGCTTACGGGCTCGATCCGTCAAGACAACACGACGGGCTACACCTTCACCGACTCCGTGACTGCCTACATTCCGTCAAACCCTACGCTGCCTTCATCCTACGCCCTGGCGTTGACCGAGCGCGGATTCCGCTTCCCGCAAACCTGGCGTTCAAACCTCGCAGTTGACTTCAAGCTTCCTAAGGAGTTCGTATTCAGCCTCGAAGGTCTGTTCAGCAAGACGGTGAACAACATTTACTACTACAACGCGAACCAAACGGCGAAAACCGGAACGCGCACCGACGACGGACGTGACGTATTTGCTAACTCCAACGGAGGAATGCGCATCAACGGCACGATCACCGACGCCATTGTACTTGCCAACACCAACCAAGGTTTCTCCTACAGCTTGACCGGTAAGTTGGAGAAGCAGTTCAGCAACGGCTGGTACTTCATGTCGGCCTACAACTTCGGCGAGACCAAAGACATCATGACGGGCGGCTCGATTGCCTACTCTTCATGGCGCGACCAGCTGACCGTGAACGGCAACAACCACGCTGGCCTTTCGTACAGCGACTTCGACCAGCGCCACCGCGTGATCGCAGCCGGAAGCTACCGCAAGAATTGGGGTAAAAACGCCGCTACGACCGTGAGCCTGTTCTACCAGGGTTACAACCAAGGCCGCACCTCATTCAGCGTAATTGGTGACCTCAACGGCGACCTGCTTGCCGCCAACGACCTGCTTTACGTTCCGACTGCCGTTCAGCTTGACGCTATGGACTTCGCTGACATCACCAGCGGAGGTAACGTAGTCTTCACGGCTGCTGACCAAAAAGCTGCATTCGAAACCTACATCACAAGCAACGAGTACCTGAACAGCATTCGCGGACAGTTCACCGAGCGCAACGCGCTAGTGCTACCGTGGCTTAACCTTTTTGACCTGAACCTCGTTCAAGACTTCAGCGTGAAGGTGGGTGGCAAAAAGCAAAACCTGCAGCTCCGCGCCGACTTCTACAACATCGGCAACATGATCAACAGCAGCTGGGGCGTAAGCGACCGTATCGTTATGAACCGTCCACTGACCTACACCAAAGTTGACGGTGAGTACAAGTACCAGTTTACCCGTACCGCGGGCGAGCTGCGCACCGAGATCTACGACCCGAGCGTAACGCTTGGCGACGTTTGGCAGATGCAGCTTGGCATTCGCTACAGCTTCAACTAAGCATCGCTTAGGTTCCAACGGAAGCCGCCCCAAAACGGGGCGGCTTTTTTTATTCCATAAAGTCGTTGAGGTCGCGGCGGTCCTTCTTGGTCGGACGCCCGAGTCCGCCGTAACCAGCCGAGGCGCGCTGGGCAAACTCCCAAAGTTCTCGGCGCTCCAGTTCGTCAGGGGGCGTTACCTCGCGCAGCAGGCCCGCGACCAAGGGTGCGCCCACCCGCGTGCGCGGCAAGCCAAGTACTTCAAAATGCTGCTGGTAGCCCGTGCGGCGAAGAACGAATACTTCGCCCACCTTGAGCTCTTTACTGGCCTTGAGTAGGGTTCCGCCCACGCTCACGCGGCCGTCGCGCAAGGCCTCGGCCGCCAACGCCCGGGTTTTAAACAGCCGGACCGCCCACAAATAGACGTCGGCTCTCACGGGTTAACCTACTTGAATCAGTTGCGCAAAGTCCGCACGGCGAGCGCGAATCGCGTCTTCGGTGAGGTCCATCATGCGCTCCGGACCAAAGGCCTCTACACAGAAGCTTGCCATGGTGGCGGCGTACATGAGTCCGCGCTTCATGCTGTCAAAGCTGTAGTCGCCCACGCTGTCGAGGTAGCCCACAAAGCCGCCCGCAAACGTGTCGCCTGCGCCCGTGGGGTCCACAACGTCGGCCAGCGGAAGCGCCGGAGCGAAGAATATTTCGCCGTCGGGGCCAAACAGCAGTGCGCCGTGCTCGCCCTTCTTCAGGATTAAAATCTTCGGACCCATCGCGCGAATGGCGCGGGCCGCCTTGACCAGGTTGTGCTCTCCGCTGAGCTGGCGCGCCTCTTCGTCGTTGACGGTCAGCACGTCAACCTTGGTCAGCATCTTGCGCAGGTCCTCGGGCGTATTCTCGATCCACAGGTTCATGGTGTCCATCACCACCAACTTGGGCCGGGTCGAAAGCTGTTCTACTACGCTCATCTGAATGGCGGGCACGAGGTTGCCGAGCATCAGCACGTCGCAGTTCTTGGCGGAATCCGGAACCTTCGGGTTAAAGTGCTCCAAAACGTTCAACTGCGTTTCCAGCGTGTCGCGGCTGTTCATGTCCAGGTGGTACTTGCCCTTCCAAAAAAACGTTTTTTGGCCTGGCATCACCTCGAGGCCCTCAGTGCGCACGTTGTGGCGGTTAAGCATGTCGATATGAGCCTGCTCGAAGTCCTCACCAACAACTGAAACCAGGTGCACAGGTTTGGTCAAGTAGCTGGCGCTCAAACCAATGTAGGTGGCAGATCCGCCAAGAATGCGTTCGCGAACCCCGAATGGGGTCTCTAATCCGTCGTAGGCAACCGTGCCAATAACCAGTAGGCTCATAATTCGTTGATTTGGTTGGCAAAGATACCTGCCCTCGGCGCTTGTGCAGTAGGCCTGTGCGTCGTATTATTGCAGCCCTTTTTATAGGAAATTCCTCCTTAGCTCAGTTGGTTAGAGCATCTGACTGTTAATCAGAGGGTCGCTGGTTCAAGTCCAGCAGGAGGAGCAAGCAAACCCTGCCAATGAAGGCGGGGTTTTTTGTTGATCAGCGCCTGGGTTTAGTGCGTTGTGGTACTAAAGTTCGAATACGCTTTGGCAATGCCGGCCAATAGCACTTCGGTATCAATGCTCGAATTTCGCGAGAACTTAATGCAGTACCCGGTCCGTTTTGCGGACCCTAGCGCACTTCCAAACAGCTCTTTGAGCGACTGGTGCTTGGGCAGGTTTAAGAAATAAATCGAAAGCCCAGCCGTGCCCGCGCTTACGCCAACCAAGAACATTTTTTGAGTGCGGCCGTCGGCAAACCGGTGCTGGTACGCACCAAAGCCGACGGTGGCGTTGCTTACTTGCTTTCCCTGTTGGTTGGTTCCAGGGAATATGCCCATATCAACCTCTGGAAACCGCTCTGAAATGACCAAACAAAGGTGGAGAAGGCGATCGGTCGTGCTCTTAGGGTAGCCCCCAAAGTGTTCCGCAAATTCGAATTCCCTAGATTCAAATGGGTACATCGTCCTGCTCATTCATACGCCGCATTGGGCGCTTGGTAGACGGTGCTCCAATGCTGCCTGGTCCTCGGTTGCCCAAATTTACTCGTACCTTTCTACAGAATGGCCTATTCTGAATTCCAAGCGGACCGTATTCGGTTCCGACTTCGACAAAACGTCACGGTTGAAAAACGCATGATGGGTGGCCTCATCTTCATGGTCAATGGGGCCATGTGCCTCGGCATCGACTACGATAAAAAGGAGAACGAGGACCGACTTATGGTGCGAGTTGGCAAGCTGAACTACATCGCCCTTCTCGGTCAGCGCGGAAGTGGCCCCATGGATTTTACTGGCAAGGTGCTCAATGGATTCCTTTTTGTTCGTGCGGATGGATTCGACACAGATGCCGACCTCGATTTTTGGGTAAAAATGGCCCTGGAATTCAATTCCCTACTGTCCAAGCCCCGTTAATCAATGATGGTACAGCGGTCACCACATCGGAGCTGAACTAGTCCGGCCTGTACCTTCGCCCCATGGAACTCGGTATTGACAGCTTTGCCTCGCGCGAACATGAGGCGCCGGCGGACGCGCTTCGCCACCTTCTTGAACGCATCGAAACGGCCGACCGCGTCGGGCTCGACGTGTTTGGCGTGGGCGAGCACCACCGGGCGGAATTTTTGGATTCTGCGCCGTCGGTCATCCTCGCGGCTGCGGCCGCCAAAACCCAGCGAATTAAGCTCACCAGCGCCGTGACGGTGCTGAGCGCCGCCGATCCCGTGCGCGTATTTCAGCAGTTTGCCACGCTGGACCTCATCAGCAACGGCCGCGCCGAACTGGTCGTGGGCCGTGGATCCTTCACCGAATCGTTTCCGCTCTTTGGCTTCGATTTTCAGGATTACGACGCGCTTTTTGCCGAAAAACTGGACCTTTTGCTGCAGCTACGGGCCCAGGAGCGCATCACCTGGTCGGGCCGGTTTCGGCCGGCGCTGAACAACCAGGCCGTGTATCCGCGTCCGCTGCAGCCCGAAATTCCCATCTGGCTGGGCGTGGGCGGAACCCCCGAGTCCTTCGTGCGCGCCGGGATGCTGGGCCTGCCGCTCATGGTTGCGGTCATTGGGGGCGAAACCCACCGCTTCCGCCGGGCCGTCGACCTGTACCGCGCCGCGGGCGCTCAAGCGGGGCATGCGCCCGAAAAACTCAAAGTAGGCCTGCACTCGTTGGGCTACGTCGCGCCGAGTCGCGAGGAGGCGGTGAACGACTACTTCCCGGGCTACGCCGAAACCTTTACGCGCATCGGCCGCGAGCGCGGCTGGCCGCCCGTGTCGCGCGAACGCTTTGACGCCCAAAACGGGCCCACCGGAGCCTTACTGGTCGGCGACCCCGACGAGGTGGGCGAGAAAATCCTTCGCCACGCCGAAGCCCTCGGCGGCGTAGACCGCGTCACCTTCCAAATGGACAATGCCAAGCTTCCGCGCGAAAAACTGCTGCGCAGCATTGCGCTAATCGGCGAGCGGATTAAGCCGGCGCTCACAACGTAACGAACCTCAAGGCGGCGCGACGGAGCGCGCCTGCCCTGAAGCCCGTTGCTGTGGTTCGTTAAAACTTCGCCGAAACCGCCACCACCAGGTTGCGTCCAGCCCCAGAAATTCCTGAGCTGTACGGGCGGTAGCGCTGGTCCGTGAGGTTCTCGATGCCCACGTTGATGCCCACCCCGTGCTTGAGGTCCAGGCTGGCGCGCGCATTCAGCGTGTACCAGGCCGGGCAATAGGCTTTTCCGTCGGCGCCCAACGCATACATCTCGGTTTTGGCCCGCTCTTCCCAGGCCAGCTGGTCGTTGCGGCGTGGGCCTTGAAACTGGGAATAAGCATCTGCGCGGAACCGGCCTTTGCGGTAGGTGACCTTCGCCAACCCAAATGTGGGCGCAGCATGCCTTGACGGGCTTAGCTCGCCGTTGTCGAGCTCCTCCATTCCGTGCTGCACGTTGACCGAAGTCTTAGCCGACCAGGACCGAGAAATCCGCGCTTCAAGCCCCATGTAGGCCCCAACCACCCGTGCCACCGCGGCGTTCTGCATGGCCTCCACGCGGCTCATCTGCCCGTCGTACATCACGCTGTCCTGACCGCCAAGTTGAAAGGGCCTGCGCACCAGTGCGTTGCGAAGCAATGTGGCGTAGGCTGCCACATCCACCTTGAGCCATGATCCAAACAACTTTGCCACATCGAGGTCGGCGTTGTAGGCGTATTCTGACTTCAGGCCTGCGTTGGGAACAACGAGCATTCCCGGCGAGGAATCAAAGAATTTGCCCATGTCGTCGACGTTGGGCGCACGAAACGCCGTGCCCACATTCGCCTTGATTACCCAGTCTGCCGTGGGGCGATGGGTCACCCCAAAGCTGCCCGTGACCGCTTGATCCCTGACCCGCGCAGAGCTAAACGGCAAGGGGAAAAACGGCAGGTTCGAGGTAAAATCAGCGTCCAAACCCACGGCGCTTGCCCGAATGCCCGTCGTCACCGTCGTCTTTGGATTGACCTCCCAAGCCTCGGTCGCGTAGATTCCGGCCGAAAACCACGTCGATTGCGGGTAGCGCGAATAAAGATCTGTTACGGCTCCCGTGAGGATGTTGCGCTGGGTTCCGCTCGACGCCACGTCGTTCCACACCCCCTCAACGCCATAAAACAGGCTGTGCTTCGCACTGAGTTCCTTGGTAAAATCCCAGTTCAGCGAATACGCTAAAACGCGCTCAGCCTGCGTGCTGAGCTCTGGTTTGTTCAGCGTGCGGTCGATGCGGGATTCCCCAAAACGCTGTGCGGCCACGCGCAGCGTCCACGCGTCGGCATAGCGCCGGTTGGCTTCGCGGTGCAGCGACAGGTTGTGCATCTGCCACGTCTGCGGGCCGTAGTCCCACACCGCATAGCGCGGAAGCCCATTGCGCACCCGGTTGTGCCGGTCGTAGCGCCCGTAGCTCGACGTCGCAGAATGGTGAAGGCCGTACTGCAGTTCCCAGCCACCTTTAGGGACGTAGCAAATCTTCTGGAGCACGTTGAGCTGCTGGTAGCCCGAGGGTACCTGCAGCAGCGAGTCCTCCTGAGTGCGCACCACGTCGCCGTCGGGCGTAACCTCGACGTAGCGTGCCTTGATGTAGTCGCGCGGACCCCGGCTGCCCTGGCGAAGGTGGTCAAAATCCCAGCGGCTGATGCTGGTGATTCCGCCCCACTTTTTGCCCCCGTAGTGCAGGTTGACATGGCCCGTTTGCTCCTGGTTGGCCGAGGAATAGCGCAATTGAGCGCGCCCGCCCACCGCCTGCTTGCCCACTTCGGGGCGCAGCGTCGTAAAACTCATTACTCCGCCAATGGCGTCGCTGCCGTACATCACGCTGGCCGGGCCAAAAACGACCTCGGTGCGCTCCATGGCAAAGGGGTCGAGGTTGATGACGTTTTGAATGTTTCCGGCCCTAAAAATCGCGGTATTCATGCGGACCCCGTCCACCGAATAAATCAGTCGGTTGGTCGCAAACCCGCGAATCATTGGGCTCCCGCCGCCTTGCTGGCTCTTCTGAATGAAGACCTTGCCAGAAATAGCGAGCAAATCTGCCGCCGTTTGGGGCTGAAAATGGGCAATTTGTTTGGGATTAATCACCGCAACCTGGGCGGGAATGTGCTCCGCGGTCTGCTTCCAGCGCGCCGATGAAATTACCACCTCGCGCAAGTCCAGCGTGTCGGGTGCATTCGTTGGCGGCACGTGCTGCGCAGCCAAAAATGAGGGTAGGGCCAGTCCGGCCCAAAGTTTTAATTTGTTCATTTTCAATGTTTTAAGGAATAAGAATGGGAATCGGGGTCATACTGCGCCCTCGGGGGGGTGCAGCACGCCCGACCTCCATCGAGCTTCCTTAAACGGGACTTCGCCAAAGGTCGTTGGTTGGTCCGATTGAATCCATGCAATATTCGTGCTAGTCGTAGGCGGAACCACTGCGTGGAGGCTCAGCCAAAGCCCCAATCCTGCCGGCGGACCGTGGGTGTCGCCAACCTTGCGCCGGAGCAATTTTCGGCCAAGTTTGGCCAACGCCGTTTCGTAGCTGTCGTCAAAAACCTGAAGGGCCACCAGTCCGCCCTCAAGGTGCTCCGTACGCACCACGTCGAAAACCCGATCCTCGATCCAAAATTCGCCGTCGACGATGCCTAGCTCGGTGTACTCCCGTTCCGTAAGCACCCAGCGCTCCAAGGCCTCCCCTGAGGCCACGCGCTCGGCCAAACTTCGCTTCGCCGAGGTGCTGTTCCAGAAGAAATAAATGCCTACGCCCGCCATGGCCCATACCATGAACACTAATCCAAACCAACCCATGGCGCGACGCATGGGCGTAAATGTACCCAAAATCCACAATGGGAATTGCGTTTCGGTACCTTTGGACTATGAATAAGCACCTTTACGCCCTCCTTTTCGTGGTTGCAGCTCTCACTGCTGGCGCACAAAACAGTATTGCCTTAATTATTGGCAGCGTGACGGACTCGACCGGCAACCCCGTGGCCGGTCATTCGGTTACGGTTACCGCGGCCCCAGCGCCCGGTACTGCCGGCATTGTAATCACGCACCAACTCGTTACTTCGGCATCAGGGTTCTACGGAGACTCGCTCATGCTCCCCGGTGTAGTGGGCACGGTGGTCATCAGCACGTTGGACTGCAACGGCGCCACCTTGAGCAACACCTTCAGCTACAGCCCCAACACCGGGTCGGTGCTGACCATCAACTGCCCCTTTGTGCTGTGCACGACCGGCGGTGGCGGCGGTGGCGGCACTCCGCTAACGTGCGACGCGCTTTATGTTCCGGATTCCAACCAAGTACTTCCCGGCCTCGTTCACCTGGTGAATGCCTGTACTACGAGCTACACGGGCCCTGCGGCCACCACCAACACAGCGTATGCCTGGACGTTTGGCGACGGCGGAACGGCCACCGGCGCCTACCCCAGCCACTACTACACGGCCTCGGGGTCGTACTACGTGTGCGTGACCATGGTTTCGACGACGTCCAACGGGTATTCGTGCACCGACACGTACTGTGACTCCATTACCATCGACAGCACCGGCTTTATGGTGTTCAAAAACCAAGCGGGGTTCACGCTTCAAGTGATTGACGCGAGCCAGCTGACGTCTACGGAATTCCCCGCGGTTCAGCTGCATCTGCTGCCGAATCCTGCCCAGCGCGGAACCCCGATTACCTGGGCCAGCAACGCTTCGGTGGAGCGCGCAGAGCTCACCGACCTTCAGGGTCGGGTGCTGCGCACCGGCACGACGAGCATCGCCACCGAAGGGCTGCCCGCCGGAATGTACCTGGTTCGCGCCTCCACCGCTTGGGGCCCGGTAGCCCAGCACGTAGTGCTCGCACAGTAATCGCGATGGAGCGCGTCTCCGTTCCTTTTTCGGTTCGTCCCGACCTCGAACGCTCGGAAGCTCCGTTGCGCGCCGGCGATCCCGATGATTTTATTCGCGGCCTCAAGCGGGCCGAATTCGATGGCCCCCTGCGGTCGGAGCTACTCGGCGAGCGTCCGGAGTGCGAAGAGGGCGTCTCGTTGCTGGCAGAGGCCCTTGGGCTCGGTTCGGGGGGCCTTGAGGCGCTCGCGCTTGAATCACCCTCACGAGAAGCCCCTGGCCGCGGCACGCCCCGCCTTGAAGCCCTCGCGCTCGAATGCCGCGAAGACCTAGCCCTGCTGCGGAACGGGGTGCTCGAGGCGATTGCTTTTGCTTTTCCAAGCGGGTTTCGTCCCACTTCGAAGCTCGGGTTGGATTTCGCGGAGGTTCACGCCCCCGTGGCCGAAGGGGAGGCGCTCCGCGCAGCGAGCGCCGGAATCACCGCCGCCATGAAGCGGGCCCACTTTGAGCGTGGCGTTTGGACGCTGACGTCGCTTCCTGCACTGAGCCAGCATCCCGACTACGACCGACCGCCTGTTCGCCGCGAGGCCGACCTGTTTTTTCGATCGGAGTTTCAAGTGCTCCGCGCCCTTGGAAATGGGTGGACGGGCTTCAGCGTGCGCGTCGAAATGACGCCGTGGCACGACCTTTCTGAAGCCCAGCAAACGCGAATTAAAGCCAGCTTGGCAAGCATGAGCGCGGCGAGCCGCAGCTACAAAAACCTACACGAAATCGCAGCGCTACTGGGCGTTTAGTGCAGCACGTGCAGGGTGCCGGTGAGCACCACAGGCTCCACTACGTTGACGTTTTTAGCCTTCGCCACGACAAAATACACGCCGTCGGGGGCCGGGCGGCCACGAAGCGTACCGTCCCAAAAATCCTCGGGTCGGGTGCCGCGCGCCACCACGTCACCGTTCCGGTTGCGTACCTCCCACTCGGCCCAATCCACCGCCTGGTAGTTTGGCGCCCACGCGTCGTTGCGGCCGTCACCGTTCGGCGTAACGACATTCGGAAGCTCCATTCCGGGGCTTCCTAAAACGGTGAAGCACAGCGTGTCTGCGCAGCCCTGGTTGGTCTGCAGCCCCACACAGATGCGGTACTGGATTTGCGCCGTGCCGTAGGTGTGGCTGAAGGCGAGTTGGGGCGGACCGCTTCCGCCAAAGCCGCGCACGTCGCGCTGGCCGTCGCCCCAATCCACCCACATGGAGCTTCCGGGCGCCAAGGTCCATGGCATCGCGGCAGAATCCAAGCCCACGGTCACCGAAAGCGCTGGAACGTCGTACGGCAAAAGCAAACTGGTGTCGCGGCCCCAAACTCCGCCCGGCGCAGACCAAAATGCGTCAACCACCGGCTGGGGATGCACCGTAACGGGCGGAAGCGCCGCCGTTTGTGCCATACACCCCGAGTCAGACCAGACGGTCAACGTGGCGCTGTAGGTGCCCGGATTGGCGTAGCAATGCGTTGGATCTTTCGACGTATCAGTAGTTCCATCGCCGAAATCCCAGAGGCGCGCCACGAGCTGGCCGGTTGCCACGCTGCTCACGTCGTGCCAGGTGACGCACACCGGCTCGCATCCGCTGGTGCGGTTAACCCAGGCCAGTGGCATCGGCTCCGGATTGGGTATCAGCCAGGCCGTCTTAGTCGCCGTGCACGAATATGTGAACGAGATGTCGTCGATCCCAAAATCGTTACCCGAGCCCGCCGTAATCACGCCCTGAAGGGCGATCGTACACACCCCGTTGGCCGGAGCAGTAAACGTTTGGGTGCGGAGGCTCCACGACCCCACCGCGCCCGGAGCAGCCTGGCCCGTTCCCGCTTGAACCCCGTTCACCATAACCCGGAGGCTCCCGGCCGGCAAGGCCAAGCTCAGCACCCAATAGCTCATGGTCACTGTCGATCCCGACGGAAACGTCACGGTTTGCTGCCAAATGGTGCGGTTCGGAAGCACGCTGCCGTTGACAATCATGTAGTTACCTGTCCCCGTTGTGTGGTCGCCCCAGGTGCCGAAGTTGGGGTGAACCGCGTTGGGGTTGGGGCCCACGGCGTAGGTTCCTTCGTTCCAAATACTCGCTGGATTGTAGGTGTACTGCGTGGTGAAGCCGGAATTTCCCGCGCTAAAATTTCCGTTGACTGCCGTCTGGCTCCCGCTGGTTTGCTTGCTGAGCGTGACCGAGCTGGCTGGCGCCGTCACGAGGGCTCTCGTGGTAGCGCACGTATCGCACGAAAAACGCCCTGCCGGACTCCATTGAAACGGTCCGCTTCCCACGGCCTGTAGGGTTGCGCTGTCGCCAGCACACGCGTACACGCTGTCGCTGACCACGCTGACGGTGCACTGGGCCCGGACAACGACCGACGCAACAAGAACCGAAGCACTTAAAATCCAACGCATGCCGAAAGTTCCGACAAAAATTCATACCGCCGCTCCTCTTTGAGGGGACGGGCAACTTTATTGAGGATGTGTTGGAATTCCTTTGAGCGCAGGGCGCTTACGTACTGCTTTGTTTCGCCCAATTTGCACTGCTGAGGCCACTCCGTCTTGGGCACAATTTCGCTGTGCATATTTTGCGGAAAGCGCTTCAAATTGGTAGGACGTTAATGCGACCAATTTGGTGAGCTCTGCAAAGAACGCTTCAGGTTCCGCTCCAGCCTCGTTGGTTCGGTAGAGTTGGGGCTCAAACTGTTGGTAAAACCAGTCGGAATCCGCGCATGCAAGAATTCCTTCAAGCCCCTGCACATCTTTTAACAACGATTTCCACTTTGACTCGTACCCCCCCTTCAGTGTCTCTCGAGCGAGCAACTTTAAGTGTAATTCGCTCAATTTTGCCTGTTGGGATTGCAGCATTCGTGCTGCCTGTTCTGCACTGTAGTAGTTTTGGGCAGACAGGGTAACGGAGCAAAGTGTGATCAAGGATTGTAAAATGCTTCGCATGGTACAAAATTAGCACCGTTTCGCTTCATAAACGTTAACTAATGACTAATTCTCTATATGGCAATCCAATGATCTGGTTATCCGCAACTTATTCTGCAATAGAAACCGCGAAAAACGAACGAACTGCGGCGAGTATGGCGGCCTACATGAAGGGTAACTTCTCGTTTTTAGGTGTTCCCAAGCCGACTCGCGCGAAACTCCAGCGGAGGCACTGGTCCAACCGGCCCAAAAAATCCGCAGCAATAGCAGCAATACACGAACTGTGGAACACGCCCTTCCGAGAAGCACAGTACCTCGCGCTAGACCTACTTAAAGCAGAATCTAAGTACTGGATTCCAGAGGAGGCCCTTCCCGCCCTCGAGACGTGGATTA
>JACCDS010791045.1_pt1 | contig 16044 bp, 20 predicted proteins | sample 7446441 | NCBI WGS metagenome assembly JACCDS01 (sample SAMN15323445, study PRJNA562643) | freshwater metagenome | isolation source: river surface water | place: USA:Blue River Watershed | collected 2017-08-17
AGGCGGCCGAGGATCTAGGTGTGCCGAAGAACCGTTTCCATGATGAGGCTTTCGCGTTCCATAGCGAATAATTAGCCGTAGATACTCTGCGGTGGGATTGCGGGCGTTCACAGAAATCATTCAGGTTACTGGGCTTGTATGTGTTTGTTGAACCATCGAGGGGTTAAACGAAGTGAGGATATGAGATGAAGCGGGCGTTGCTAATCGCTACAGGCACTGTGGGGGGCCTGGGTGCGGTTTTGGCGATTACTCCGCCTCAGTTGGGTAGCACCAGTGCAATAAACATCGCTGGGGCTCCGATGGCTGGGCAAGGAGCTAGCGCGGCTGCGTCTGCTTCATCATCATCTTCTTCCAACGCGACTGTTGTGACTAAGGGTGCAAAGCCTGTTGCAACGGAAAAAGCTGTGGCAACAAAGAAGCCAGCTAGTGGGAATTCTGCGAGTGCAGCGGCTACAACTGCGCCAGCAACGCAAGCACCTGCAACTACTGCGGTTAACGGATCATTTACTGGGCCATCTGTTTTTGCAAAGTACGGCGATGTTCAAGTAAAGATCACCGTTGTTAATGGTCGGATTACAGATGCGGTTGCTGTTAAGGCGCCAAGTGGTCGCAATGATCGTTGGACCAATATGGCGGTTCCAATTTTGAAGGAACAAACATTGAAGGCGCAAAGTGCAAATATTCAAGGTGCATCTGGTGCTTCATACACAAGTTACGGTTGGTACACATCGCTACAGGGAGCGCTCGCTCAAGCTGGTTTGTAAGTGAATCATCTGCGTAAAAGTTTTCCGGTGTGGGGAACGATTGTGGATGTGGATTGTTATTCGCAATCTGTCGGTGGCGCGGATTTAGATCGCGCAATGGAATCAGTTGTGGCGTTTTGTGAAGATGTTGATCGGGATTTTTCGACCTATAAAGATGGTTCGTGGGTTTCATGGTTGCGTGCCGGCAAGGTTGGAATTGTTGATTGCCCAAATGATGTGCAGGCGGTGTGGGAATTGTGTTTGCGTGCAAAGGATTTGAGTGATGGGGCTTTTGATCCATGGGCGGTTGCTGGTGGGTTTGATCCATCGGGGTTGGTAAAGGGTTGGGCTGCAGATAAGTGTGCAGACATGTTGGTTGCAGCTGGTGTTCAACATGTGCAGGTAAATGCTGCTGGGGATTTAGCGTTGCGTGGTGGGTGGTTTGATTCTGCGGCCGGTGTTGTGAAGCCTTGGTCAATCGGTGTTGTTAATCCCGATGATCGCGGTGAAGTTGTGAAGGTGTATGAAATTACCGATGGTGCGATTGCTACATCTGGAACATATGAACGTGGTGCGCACATTCATGATCCTTTGAATGGATTGATTGCTATTGGAGCCAAGTCAGCCACTGTTGTGGGGGCTGAGGGTTGGCTGTGTGATGCCATGGCGACTGCGGTCATGGTCGGTGGCAAGGATTCAGCAAAGTGGTTTGGTCAGCCTGAATTAGCTGGGTATCAGGTGTTTGCGGTCAATCGACATGAACAAAGTGCGTGGGAGATTTAGGATGCTCAGTATGAACGGGCCCAGGAAGCTTCGAAATCGCTTTGTTTTAATTTTTGCTGCGGTTTTTGGATTCGTTTCAATTGGGTTGGCACCGGCTTACGCCGTTGATGAGCGTTTAATCGATGTTGTTGAAGTTACTTGGGCTGGTGCTCCGGCACCTGCAGGCAACGCCGCATCTTTGGCGAAGGTGATTGACTCTGACGTCAATGCCGATTGGAAACGCTTTACTACTATGTTCGGCGATACTCAGGATCGGACTATTTCTTTTTCAACCGGCAAAGTATTAACAGCTCCGATTTCTTTGAATTCAAAAATGCCTTGCCTTGGCTTTGCTTCGACAGAGTTTATGAACGCTATTCGTCCCGAGGCATACAAGCGCCTGGGTATTACTGACTACACGGAAAGATATTTGTTGGTTGTCTCTCCCAAAGCTGGATGTGTGTGGTCGGGAAGAGCGCAGATAGGTGATTTAGATAGCAAGAACGGGATTTTGATTCTTCATGATTCAACTTCAAGCTTTGTAATTTCACATGAACTAGGTCATACATTTGGATTAGGTCACTCTAATTTTCTACGGTGTGAAAACGATGCAAATGATGGACCTTGGGGTGAGAACTGCAAAGGTGTTGAGTACGGTGGAACCATCGATGTGATGGGCAACGTAGATACCTCGTCACCTTTAATTACTTATCATCAATGGCGCATGGGATTAATTGATGATTCGCAAATAAAACAGGTTTGGCAAGATGAAGTAGTAAATCTTGCACCATCTAACTTTGCAAATGGCACAAAGGCAATTTATGTCCGTGATGGAAAAGCTGCTTATTGGATTGAATATCGACTTAAGTTAGATGGTGTTAATTACAAACCTGGACTTGCAATTTATCGCCTAGATCCTCCACCTATTTCAGCGGTGGTTTCACCAAATCCTGAAGATTCTGGATCGCCCGAATATCCAATGGTGCTCGGAAGCGATGTTTGGATGCTCAATTTAGATAGCTACCGCTATTTGAATTCTCGCCAAGTGGGTGGCTCGATGACGGGATTTAGCGCAACAACATTCTCGGGAAATGTGAGTTTTAGTGCGGTTCCCTCAGAAACTGGAGCAGTTGTCACTGTTAAAAAGAAAGCGGATGTGACTCCGCCTCCGGTGCCATCGCTGGTTCCTGTGGCACAGTGGATTTCTCCGAACATGGTGATTCTGAATCCCGGTAGTGAAGATGCCGACACCGCCATTGCAGGCTATGAAGCAAGCATTGATGGTGTTGTATCGCCGATCGAATCTGTTGATGTCCAGGGATGGATGCCGACCTATTTGTCGCCATTTGTTGCACCAAAGACAATTTACCTACGTGATCTTCCCGAAGGCTCCTATTCTTTTTCATTGAGGGCAATCGACATTGTCGGAAATAAGAGCGATTGGTCTACTCCGATCAATGCTGTGATCGATCGAGGACATCCCGTCGTTACCAATGATTTTGCTGTGACAGGAGTTAACGGTCGTGAGTTAACTCTTGCCTGGCGGGGCGCAAAGGATGCCGGTAGTGGAATTTGCCAAGTCAATGTTGTTGACGAGGATGGCCTAATTCTTCAAAGCAGTAAAGTAAAGAACTCACCTACTTTCAAGGTTCCTGCCGGATCGACATTAGAAGGCAGCGCTCAAGTTTTTGATTGTCTAGGAAACGGACAATTGGCGGACCTCAGAATTACAAGTAGCTTTACCCCTGCGGAAAAGTCTTCTCGGACTGGTAAATGGAGTAGTGCAAGCACAAGTTTTGGTGCGGGATCGTTGAAGTGCACAGGCAAATGCACAGCATCAATAGGCGCTAAGGGTAAGTTTGAAATTGTTTTAGGAAGCGGATCTGTAACTATTGCAGTAGGAAATAAGCAGCTAGGCGCAATTGCAGAAAACAAATCCAAGTCATTAACAATGAGTAATACCATCGACGTAGGTTCAACCAGAAAAGTAGTACGAATTTCGGGTAGCAACTTTGTGCTCATTGGATTGAATTCAGTAAGCACAACACTTGGAACACAGACAGAAATAGACCGCGCACCTGCTATTTCAGATCCCTCCCTTTCCGATCGAAAGCAGTTAGAACTCAGCCAATTTGGTTTCCGTGCCGATGATTTCAGTGCCGAGTGGGCGGTTTTGCCAATGGCTCGAGGAACGACACTTCTTGATCCATCATTGGACCTTTGCAACGGTACATACGCATCTGAAAAGGATCGAGTTGAACGTCGCCAAGTAACCGCAACAAAAGTTGGCTCAACATTCTCATTCTTATCTACCGAAGTTGTTAAGTACTCATCTGCTGCTGCAGCCAGCGCTGCGCAGAAAGAGTTAGTAAAGGTTTTGGCGCAGTGTCAGATCGATAAGGGTTACAAGGATTCAACAGATACCTTGGTGCCATACGAGTTTAAGAAGCTGCCTGCAGTGCCAACAGGTGTTGTCTCTGAAGGCAACCGGGTCTTTGTTCACGCGGTGATTGATAGCGGAGTTCGCGCCCGTACCTTGCTTGGTTTCTACCAATTTACCGGCGACACCTTTACCGGCCTTTATGTAATGAACGCTGAAGGCTTTAACGATGCGCAGGTTGCAAAGTGGCTCAAGGTCGCAGCGACCATGGGCCAGCGTTTACAAGGAAAGTCTGTTTAAGCTTTTTTGCTTCTCTTAACATCGCGATAGAAATTTTCATGGTGCCCAACGGCATGCCAGGTGACTACCTTTTTGGATACATTGAATGTGTATCCGAGTAACCACTCTTCACTTCCAAGTTTGTATTTGAAAACAAATAGTTCGGATAGATCTCCCACTTTTTGTTGACCAGAATTAGGATATTTGATCACTTGGTCCATCGCGTTATGAAGAGCAGCAAGTTGACGTTTTCCTAATTTTTTATATAGTCGTGAAAAGCGTGGGGTTTGATTTTCTATATAAGCCACTTAGATCTCGCGGCGTGTGAAAGGTGTCTTGTCCTTTTCAGTTGTATCCAAAGACGCAAGAGAGTCGATTACAAAAGTGACTGGAAGATCAGGATTATCGATACAGGCGCGACCAACCTGTGCCCAGAACTCAATCTGACCGGCGATTGTTCGGTGCTCGATCGCGGCCTCTTTTTTGGCGCGCCTATATAAATCTGGCTCAATACGTACTGGCATACTCATAAGGGTATTTTACTACAAATGTAGTAAAACTTTATAGGCTCAATTGTGTGGATATAGAAAGTTGGTCTGGTCAGGTTTAGCGTGCTGATCTTCAAATATGTCAGGTGCTCGAGGATGCTTTTCCTATGAAGCAGGCGAACAAATTCACTATTGGGTTATGCCTTGCCGTGTTTATCTCCAGTGTTCAGCCATTAGCTCTAGCCGCAGTTAAAAGTGGGCAAAGCTGTAGCAAAGCGGGTGCCACATCTACTTCAAAGGGCATTAAGTACACCTGCATTAAATCTGGAAAGAAACTTGTATGGAACAAAGGCGTAAAGGCTGTTCCAGTTGTTAAGCCAACTCCGACACCCCCACCAACACCGGAAGTAACTCCAACACCAACCCCGACGGTTACCCCTTCCCCTACCACTGCTCCTCTACAACGATGGGATGAGTCGGATCGCTTAGATGCATTGCTTGTGCAATTTTCTGACAGATTGAATCAAACAGCAAACTATCAACCAGAAATGATCATTGAATTTGGCAAAGGTACTTATGATGATTACAAAGAGTTGATAACTGTAGGTATTGCAGCATCGGCGAAATTTTGGTCGGCTGATATAAAGTCATCTTTGAAATTTCCAGTTATTTATTCAGGGGTTGAGGATAGAGATTGGTTCCTCAGTCGAATTGCGTTTTATGGCCACTCTTCTCCACAGTATTTAGAGAATGTTGACCGAAGAATTGCACTCGACGGCGACCGGGTTGGAATGGCGGGCCTTTCATATTCCAATGGAACTTACCTAATTCAGTTTTTCCGTGGAAAAGCCTTAACAAAGTTATACCCGCTCGATTACTCGACAGTCTCTCATGAGTATTCACACGCAGCACAAACCTATTTTCTAAAAGGAAAAATGGATGCCCTTCCATGTTGGGCAATGGAGGGCGGAGCTAACGTTTATGCAAACATCATTGTCGGGTTGTTTATCAGAAATACAAAAGCAGATGAATATGTTATTCGAAATGGTGCCGTAAGAATGTCACTAGAAAGTAAGGAAAATGATCTGTGGTCAGCTTCGGATGATCAGATCTTAAGCATGATTAAATCGATGGAGCGTCAAAATTCATCGCAATGCACATTCCCAACCAAGCTTGGCTACTCTCTTGGAATGTTGATCTATTAGCAGCTTCTGGGTAAGTATGGTCAGGCAAAGGCAATTGCTTGGATGGAAGGCTCTGCCTCATCTAACTGGCAGGGTGCATTTGAAACTGTCTATGGAATGAAGGTTGAAGATTGGTACAAAAATGAGGCAATTCCATATGCAAAAGCCGAAGTTCAAAAGATAAAGAAAGAGTGGCCCCGGGATTAAGCACTAACCGCGTTTAGTTTTTCAACCTCTGCAGGTGTTAGCTCAATAACCTGAACGATCTCCTCTAGCTGCGGCACTGTGCGTGCTGATGCAATTGGAACGCTTACAGATGGTTGTGAACGAAGCCAGGCAAGTGCGATCGCTGAAAGCGGTGCTCCGTTGTGAGCTGCAGAGATTTCATCCATCGCAGTAAGAATCGCGTAACCCTTATCGGTTGCATACTCACGAGCACCCGCTGCGCGTTTTGAATCAACTTCGGTTACCCCTGGGCGGTACTTTCCAGAAAGGAAACCACGAGCGATTCCGTAAAAAGGAATATTGGAAATTCCGAGTGATTCAACGGTTGGAGCTAAATCTGTTTCGTAGGTTTTTCTATCAACCAAGTTATACAAATCCTGAACCGCAATGTATGCAGGAATGTTGTTGTTTTCGCTGAATGCGATTGATTCGCGCAGACGAGATGCGGTGAAGTTAGAGGCTGCGATGTAGCGAACCTTTCCTTCAGCGATTAATTGTGCGTATGCGCCAAGGGTTTCTTCCAAAGAAACTGTTGCGTCATCTTCATGGCTGTAATACAGGTCGATGTAATCGGTTTGCAAACGGTTTAGGGATTCTTCGCATGCAGCAAAAATGTTCTTTGCTGACAATCCTGGGCGACGATCCATCTTTGCAACCTTGGTTGCGATCACCATATCTGCGCGGTTTCCGCGGGATTTCATCCAATTACCGATTACTGTTTCAGACTCTCCGCCGACATGGCCTTCCACCCACTGGTTATACATATCTGCGGTGTCAATGAAGTTGCCGCCATGGCTTTTGTAGGCATCCATCACTAGGTGGCTTTCAGCCTCAGTAGCGTTTCCGCCAAAGATATTGCTGCCTAGGCACAGCTCGTGAACAACAAGGTCGGATTCTGGGATAGTGATCATGCGCCCAGATTAAGGCACAATTGAGCACATGGCGACTACAACTGGTGGATTTTCAAGTGAAGGGTTGGCGTTAGAGGCCAAGACTCTGGAACTTGAATCCCTGTCGCAAAAAGAGGCGATTGAAATCGGCGAGATCGCAATGGATATGGGTTTTGCGCAGGGGTTAGGAATTGCAGTTGAGGTTCGCTTGAAGGAGTGGATTGTTTTTCATGCATCGCTGCCTGGTTCAGATAAAGAAAATGATTCTTGGATTGCGCGCAAAGCGCGGGTTGTATTAGCAACTGGTAATTCAACTATGTATGAACGGGTGCTGGCAGAGGAACAAGGCATTGATTGGTATGCGGTTAAGGGATTGCCTGAAGAGACACATGCGATTCATGGTGGCGGGTTGCCGCTAAATGTTAAGGGCATGGGTTGTGTTGGAATTTTGTTGATCAGCGGTTTGCCACAAGTGCAGGATCACTTGTTAGGTGTTGAAGTGTTAACAGAGTTCTTAGCGCGCAAAGGCGAGCTGCTATGAGCATCTGGGTCTGCGGAGAAGTTTTGATTGATATTTTGCCAACCGGTCCTGTTGTTGGCGGAGGTCCGGCAAATACCGCGAAGGCTTTAGCCCGTCTGGGGTATGAGGTTGATTTCATTGATGGAATTTCTAGTGATGCTTACGGAGTTACTGCGCGCAAAGAGCTAGAACGTGATGGCGTTGGACTTTCATTGGCGCTAAGCAGCGACAAGCCAACATGTACCGCAACAGTTACTTTGGATTCGGCAGGTTCTGCCTTCTATGAGTTCTTAATTGATGGCACTGCGACCTTTGATTTCAACCCTTCTTGGCTACCGGACCCCGAGCGTTTAAAACCAAGTGTTTTACACATCGGAACCCTGGTGACGATTGTTGAGCCAGCGTCAACGGTTTTGTATGACTGGGCGGTTAAATGCGCCGAATTCGCACCAGTTGTCTTTGATCCCAATGTGCGTTCTTCGGTTGTAGGCGATCGCGATAAGTACGTTGAGGCAGTTGAAAAATGGGTCGGAATATCAAGTGTTGTAAAGCTTTCAGATGATGATATTTCTTGGTTGTATCCCGGTGAATCTATGGATGAGGTCGCAAAGCGCTGGATCGCAGGCGGCACATCGTTGGTAGTTGTTACTCGTGGTGCACATGGAATCATCGGTTACACAGATGGTGGATATGAAGAGGTCGAAGGTGCAAAAGTCACCGTGGTCGACACAGTTGGTGCTGGTGACACAGTAGGTGCGATTTTGGTTGAAGGCATCATCAATCACTCAGTAATTGGTTTACAAGGTCATGCTTTAAATGCGGTTCTGCATCGCGCAGCGATCGCTGCAGGAATTACCGTTTCACGTGCTGGTGCTCAACCACCACGACTGCACGAACTAGTAGAAGCGTTGGATGCCTAATGCAATTTATTGATGATGCCGAATTTCAAATCGCAATCGATGATGACAACGGTGCGCGAATCACATCGCTTAAATGGCGAGAGATGGAGTTTGCAGTTCCATTTCGCGGACAGGTTCACACCTCGGGTTGGTACTCGATGGCTCCGTGGGCAGGACGCATCAAAGAGGGTTTGATTACAAATAGCGCGGGGCAACAGATTCAGCTGCCAGCAACTATTGATCCACCACATGCGCTGCATGGTTTTGGCTTGATCTCTTCATGGCAGGAAATCGGCCCAGGACGCTCACTTTTGCACCTGCCATCGCCATACGGTGATGCAACCGTTGAACAGAAGATTGAAGTTTTGGATGATGCGATTCGCTGGTCTTTGGAATATGAACCTAATGGTTGCGATCTACCTGCCTGGTTAGGTTTCCATCCATGGTTCGCCCGCGACTTAGAACGTGGTGGCAGCGCCGAGATTGAATTTGATGCAACGGAGATGTTGATCCGTGGCAGCGATGGAATTCCAACAGGAAAGCGAAGTGCGCCAACGCAGCCGCCTTGGGATGATGCATTTACTGGGATCAAAGGCACCCCTGCAGTTGTTTGGGAGGATGTCGCCCGCATCTCTATTGAATGCGATGCGCCATGGTGGGTTGTTTATTCCGAAGATAGCGATGGCGTATGTATCGAGCCACAGACCGCACCACCTGATGCGCAGAACTTAGGCATTAGTGGCGAGAACTACATCGAAGCCTTGTTTGTTTTCGAATCTCTCGAATAATTTCAGCGCAAAAAAGATAGGATGGTCGCATGATTAATCGCGACCGTTTAGCTGCATTACGTAAAATCGAAGATGAACGTTTCTTGGCTCTGCATCCAAAGAGCGGTGAAATGTTTAAGGCCGGACAAAAGAACATGCCTGGCGGAGTTCCAATGTCATGGATGGCAAAGTGGCCTGGGGCGTATCCGGTCTTTGTCAGTGAGGCTAAAGGTGCGCGCTTTACCGATGTTGATGGCAACACCTACATTGATTTTTGTTTAGGTGACACAGGGTCGATGACAGGCCACTCACCAGATGCAACTGTGGCTGCGATTCGCGAGCAAGCAGGTAAGGGAATTACCGCGATGCTTCCAACCGCAGATGCAGCGGTTGTGTCTGCCGAACTAGCGGCCCGCTTTGGTTTGCCGCTGTGGCAATTTACAGTGTCAGCAACTGATGCTAACCGTCACGTTATTCGCTATAGCCGCATGATTACAGGCCGTTCAAAGATTGTTGTGATTGATCGTTGTTACCACGGCTCAGTAGATGAAACCTTTGCAACCCTTAACGCTCTTGGAAACACAGTGGCCCGCGAAGGAAATATCGGAGCCCCTGTTGCACTTGATCAAACAACCCGCGTTGTTGAGTTCAACGATATCGCAGGTATGGAAAAGGCGTTGGCACACGGAGATGTTGCTGCGATCTTGATGGAGCCTGCGATGACCAATGTGGGAATCGTGTTGCCACAAGCTGGTTACTTAGAAGCGGTTGCAGAATTAGCAAAGAAGTACGGCACGATTTTGATCATCGATGAGACTCACACAATTTCTGTGGGTCCTGGTGGAATGACAGCAGATCGCGGATTAAAGCCTGATTTCCTAACCATCGGTAAAGCAATCGGTGGCGGAATTCCAACAGGAACATTTGGAATGACTCAGGCGATCGCAGACAAGATCAAGTCGATGGTTGAGTTAGAGATTATTGATACTGGCGGAGTCGGTGGAACACTTGCAGGAAATGCATTGTCACTAGCTGCGATGCGTGCGACCCTGACGCAGGTTCTGACTCAAGCAAACTTTGATCGCATGATTGATTTGGGAACCCGTTGGTCAGATGGTGTCGATGCTGCGATCGAAGAGTTTGATCTGCCGTGGTCGGTAAACCGTTTAGGTGCTCGTGGGGAGTACATCTTCGGCAAGGTAGCCCCAGTAACTGGTGCCGATGCCAACAACGCCGGGGATTTTGAATTAGAGCAGTACATCCACTTGCGTATGTTGAATGATGGATTTTTGATTACGCCATTCCACAACATGGCGCTGATGTGCCCGGATACAACCGCGGCCGATGTCGATGCCCATACAAAGGCGTTTAATGTGATGTGTGCGGAGTTGGTTAAACCCTGACCACGTCGACTCTTCAAATTAGGGTCGAACTGCTTTAACCTTTTCAAATGAAAAAGGTGCTTGGCTCATTAATTGCCCTTGCGCTATTTCTCGTACCCATGAACGCTATCGCGGCCGTAAAAGCTGGAGATACTTGCAAGAAAGCCGGAGCAACGGGTACGGCCAATGGCAAGAAGTACACCTGCATCAAGAGTGGAAAGAAACTTGTTTGGAATAAAGGTGTAGCAGTTGCAAAGCCTGTCCCTGCAGTAACTCCAACACCTTCACCAACGCCAATGCCAACCCAAACTTCAACTCCGCCACCTTCTCCGAGTGTGGTGCCCACTCCTTCTACTTCACCAACCCCAACACTGGACAGAAATGTTGGGGCTCGACGAGGAACTCAATTCATTTATCGAGTCAAGGATGGCGTTCTGGAGCGAATGATTGCACGCTCGACTGAGTACACCTCGGTTGATACTCGATTAGAAACTGCATTTGATCCAATCCGAGTCAAAGCATTCGATGAGATACATAACTTTAAGACAACTGGCGCTCATCCAAATGTAGAAATTATCTACACAATTACCGATAGTTATCCAAAAGATTTATCTGAAGCGGTGAAGTTAGGCGTGGAGTCCACCGCGAATTATTTGAGCATGATTATTCCTGAGAAAATACGCGTTGCGGTGACTCTCGTAACGGAAAAGGATAAAGAGTTCATCTCTACTAAGGTTCCAGAGTTGTCTCGCCCAGATCAGGTACAAGTTGCTCTAAATCATGTAGCTCGGTATGCGCCAGGCAGAAGTTCCGGTGGAAGCGGATCGGCTGGATTTAATCGCAACCAAATAGGATTCCAAGGCGGTTTTTATCTGGGAACAGCTTCTTCATTTTCAAATATCGATTTTTATTGGCCGGAAGTAGCTTCACACGAATTAGCTCATGTACTTCAAATGTATTTCTCAAGCAAATCAAATTGGAATTCTTACGAAGCCTATGTGTCGAAGTTCCCGACAAATTTCATTGAAGGGAGTGCAAACACATTAGGTCATGCGTGGGCTGTAAAAAACCTTGGGTGGTATAGCGATGAATCAGATTTCACTGTGAAGAGATACATGGATAGTTTTCCGGGATCCAACAGGATGCAAACAGAGGCAGATGTTCTTGATATGTTGGAAAAAACAGTGGATTCGAGAGACCCAATATATTTTGAGATGACTTATCCGGTTGGCCAAGTACTTTGGGAATACATGATTGGAACTTATGGTTTTGAAAAGTACATAACATTCTTGAAAAACGCTTATTCAACTAATTCTTACGCAGAAAATATTCAAGTAACGTATGGGATAAGTAAAGATCAGGTTTACAAGAATGCAGCGCCATACATTTTGTCAGTTTGGAAAAGGGCGATGTCATTGCCTATCGGCAATTAGTTAAACCCTAACGAGTCATAAAGCTTCAATCCTTTTTCATTGTCTGCGTCTACATACAAGATCGCGTGCTTAAGTCCTTTATTTACAAGGTAATTGATAGCCTCTACAGATAGGGCGCGGGCGATGCCTTTTCCAGCGTGATCTGGGTGGGTTCCAACGACATACAGCTCGCCTACTGGGTCTTGGTTGATTAAATCTTGGTGGATCTTGGTCCAGACAAAGCCCTCGATGGTGCCGTTTTCTGTGGCAAGGAAGAAACCTTTTTCATCAAACCAATCCTCTTGAATGCGGTTATCGAGATCTTGCATAGCCCAATTACCTTGATCTGGGTGGTGAGCAAAGATCAGATTGTTTAGGTCCAGCCATTGTTTTTTGTGAGTTGCTGGATCAAAGGTTTCGATTGTGTAATCGTGATCTGCTTGGGGTAAGGAATTTGTATCTAGATCACGGTGGAGCTTAAGAATGTGGCGCATCGTTATGCATCAACTGTGAAGCGATAACCAACATTGCGGACGGTACCGATGATGGCTTCAAACTCTGGACCAAGCTTTGAACGAAGGCGACGGATGTGAACATCAACGGTGCGGGTTCCACCGAAGTAGTCATAGCCCCAGATCTCTTGCAGCAGCTGTGCACGCGTGAAAACACGACCTGGGTGTTGAGCTAAGTACTTCAGAAGTTCAAACTCTTTGAAGGTTAAATCAAGAACATTGCCCTTTAACCGTGCGGTGTATGTAGCTTCATCAATTGTTACATCACCGCTGCGGATTTCTGCAGCATGTGGATCTGCGGCGACCATTTCGATGGCGTGCTTTCCAACTGCAATACGAATGCGTGCATCAACTTCGGCAGGACCTGCGGTATCGAGAATGACATCATCGATTCCCCAGTCTGCGTTAAATGCTGTAAGTCCGCCTTCAGTTGTAATTGCGATGATGGGGCAGTTGATACCAGTTGTATCTAGAAGCTTGGTGAGAGATTTAACTGCGGGTAGATCGCGACGGGCATCGATTAAAACTAGATCGACATCGGGGGCATCTACAAGAACGCTTGCTTCGGCAGGCAGAATTTTCACCTGATGCTGCAGTAAACCCAGTGCTGGAAGCACCTCTGCGCTGGCACCAAGAGTGTTCGTAAGTAGCAGAACCTTTGCCATTGAGACAGACTACTCCCGTGGAATCCTTGCTCCCAATCGTGATCGTGCTGGCGCTGGCTAGTGCCTATGGCATTTGGCATAAGCGCACCCGCGGCAAGATCGTGGTGAAGTCAGATAAGGGGCTGATAACTGCTGAGATGATCGGGGCTGAATTAGGCCGCAGGGTCACGCTCTTGCAGTTCTCCTCGGCCTTTTGCGGACCGTGCAGAGCTACCCGTTTGTTGATTGAGGATGTCACCGCCAATATGTCCGAGGTGGCCCATGTAGAAATCGATGCTGAGGCCAACCTTGAATTAGTGCGTCAGTTAGATATTCGCAGTACGCCAACGACCCTGTTTATCAATGGGGCGGGGCGCGAGATCGGCCGGGCGGTAGGTGCGCCTAAGCGTGATCAGGTGATTCAAGCTATCGCCGCTATCGGTTAATGCAAATTAGTTGCAACTCGCAATACTGCGCAGTGTTCTTTACTCTTAACCCATGTTGTTAGCAGCTACCAAGCGCCGCGTAATTGATTACGGCCGTGTATCTGCATCCTTGTGTCTTGGCTAATTGTTTCTTCATTTAACAGTTAACGCCCTTTTTAAAACACACAACCAAAGGATTTCAAATGACACAGGTAGCAAACTCAGCAAAGATTTCAACGGTAATTGATGCACGTGGTCCACGTTTTGGTGCCGCGATTACAACAGTTGTATTTGCAGCAGCGCTCGCAACACATAACGCATGGTTCATTGTGGCTCAAGCAATTGTTTTTGCAATCGGTGCATTTAAGGGACCGCAGGACACACCCTATGCATTTATCTACAAGCGTTTGGTAAAGCCATTGCTCAAGGGCGATGTGCCAACTGAAGATGTTCGTCCACCACAGTTTGCTCAAAGCGTTGGTTTGTTGTTTGCACTAGTAGCTATTTCCGGTGCCCTCTTTGGAATTGATGCCCTTGTTGTTGCCGCAGTTTCTATGGCGTTAGGCGCGGCTTTCTTGAACGCAGCCTTTAATTTCTGCCTTGGATGCGAGATTTACCTGCTTCTACTTCGCGCACGTAGCAAGTAAGGCTAGGCTGGGCTCATGGCAGGCAAGCATGAACTACATGAAAAAGGATTGCGCTTAACACCACAGCGCGAGCTAGTTCTTTCTGCTGTCCGCGCACTTGGACATGCAACACCTGAAGAGGTCGCAGAAAAGGTGCGTCAAACACATCCTGGAATCAATCTTTCAACTGTGTATCGCAACTTGGAAACCCTTGAAAATGTTGGCTTGGTTCAGCACACCCACTTGGGCCATGGCGGTGCGACCTATCACGCAGCAGAAGAGCTAACCCACCTGCACCTTGTCTGCGACAAGTGTGGATCTATCGGTGATGCTCCTATTGAGGTTGCAGCAAACTTTGTGAACTCATTGGCCGATGATTACGGCTTTAAAACCGATGTAACGCACTTTGCGATCACCGGCACCTGCGCTGCATGCGTTAAGCCCTAGAATGGGAGTATGAGCGCGGTTCTAGTTGAAGATGGTCCCGATAAGGGAGCTGTCTGGCACTTTGGTGAACCGGTCAAAGAACAACGTGCGTTAGAAGCTGGAACTGCCTGGGCTGATTTATCGCATTTTAATATCGTGGCGGTTACCGGCGAAGATCGCCTGAAGTGGCTCCATGATTTAACAACACAGTTTGTTAGCGATTTACAGCCTGGTGTCTGGATGCCTTCAATGATCTTGGATGCCAAGGGCCATGTCGAGTTTCAATTTAACTTAGTCGATGATGGCACAACAACATTTTTGGTTTTAGATCCTGGGTATGTAGATCAGTTGGTTGAGTACTTAACCAAAATGAAGTTCATGCTACGAGTTGATGTCCGTGATGCAAGCAGCGATTTTGTTGTTCTGCGCGCCCCTGGTGTTGCAGATGCGATTGGTGGTCCATTTGCTTTGGTTCCACGTACAGAGGTTGAAGAGATGAAGCAAACCTTTGGTGGGGTAGCAACACAGGTTGGTACTTGGGCGCTGGATGCAGAGCGTGTGGCAAAGGGCCGCCCACGTATTGGTTTTGAAACTGATCACAAATCAATTCCTAATGAATTAGGTGTGTTAAACACCGCGGTTCATATGAAAAAGGGTTGTTACCGCGGACAAGAGACTGTGGCAAAGATTTATAACTTAGGTAATCCTCCGCGTCGTTTGGTGATGTTGCACCTTGATGGCAGCGATGTTGGTTTTCCAGCAGCTGGCACCAAGGTTGAAAATGATGGCGTCGTTGTTGGCTTTGTGGGCACCGTTGCCCGTCACCATGAATTAGGAACGATCGCGCTAGCCGTTGTTAAGCGCAATACTCCAGTAGATGCAACGCTGATGGTTGAAGGAATTCCAGCAAATCAAGAGGTAATCGTTTAACCGCTATTCTTAATCCATGGAGTTGTTCACCTCGGTAATCCTTGGCCTTGTGGCTATTGCCTTAGGTGTTGCGCTCATCGTTTATGCATTTAAAGGTCGCCAATCACAAGCGCGACGTATTACTAACTGGAGGCAGCGTCGCTAATGGCTTTTACAATCCCAGAAGGTTTGCATCCAGATCTCAATCCATTGGCGTGGATCGTTGGCACATGGCGTGGAAAAGGTCGCGGCGAGTACCCAGGAGTTGAAGCCTTTGAATACGCACAAGAGGTTGTCTTTAACCATGATGGTCGCAACTTTTTAAATTACTTTTCACGTTCATGGATTATTGATGATCAGGGCGAGATTGTTCGTCCAGGTGCATCAGAGGCGGGTTTTTGGCGTGTAAAGCCCAACAATGTTCTGGAAGTTGTAATTTCACACAACACCGGAATCTCTGAAGGATGGGTCGGACAGTTTGATGGTCCAAAGATTCAATTGGTTTTAGATCGTGGGTATGCCGCACCATCTGCAAAGGTTGTTGATGAAGGTGTTCGTTTATACGGTCTTG
>JACCDS010964856.1_pt1 | contig 16041 bp, 12 predicted proteins | sample 7446441 | NCBI WGS metagenome assembly JACCDS01 (sample SAMN15323445, study PRJNA562643) | freshwater metagenome | isolation source: river surface water | place: USA:Blue River Watershed | collected 2017-08-17
CTCGGCAACATCCGCGCCGGCCACGTGTAGAAGGGCGAGATCCGCCCCGGCGACCAGCTGATCGTCCTCGGCGGACCCGCCATGCTCATCGGCCTCGGCGGCGGCGCCGCCAGCTCCATGGCCAGCGGTTCCGGCAGCGAGGACCTCGATTTCGCCAGCGTCCAGCGCGACAACGCCGAAATGGAGCGCCGCTGCCAGGAGGTCATCGACCGCTGCTGGGCCCTCGGCGACGACAACCCCATCGCCTTCATCCACGACGTCGGCGCCGGCGGTCTCTCCAACGCCCTGCCCGAACTCGTCAACGACGGCGGCCGCGGCGGCCGTTTCGATCTGCGCCGCGTCCCCAGCGCCGAATCCGGCCTCAGTCCCCTCGAGCTCTGGTGCAACGAGGCCCAGGAACGCTACGTCCTCGCCGTCCCCGCCGCGCAAATCGAAACCTTCGCCGCGCTCTGCGCGCGCGAGCGCTGCCCCTTCGCCGTCGTCGGCGAAGCCACGGCCGAAAAGAATCTCGTCCTCGACGACCCCGCCCACGGCAACACGCCGATCGATCTCCCGCTCGACGTTCTCCTCGGCAAACCGCCGCGCATGCACCGCCGCGAAACCTCGCGCACCCGTGCGCTCGCGCCGTTGCAATTGGGCAACCTCACCCTCGCCGAGGCCGCGCGCCGCGTGCTCTCGCACCCGACGGTCGCGGACAAGACGTTCCTCATTTCCATCGGTGACCGCTCCGTCTCCGGCCTCATCTGCCGCGACCAGATGGTCGGTCCCTGGCAGGTGCCCGTCGCCGATTGCGGCGTCACCGCCGCCGCCTTCGACGTGTTCAGCGGCGAAGCCCTCGCCATGGGCGAACGCACGCCCGTCGCCGTCAACTCCGCCGCCGCTTCCGCGCGTCTCGCCGTCGGCGAGGCCCTGACCAATCTCGCCGCCGCCCAGATCGGCGACCTCGGCAAGGTCAACCTCTCCGCCAACTGGATGGCCGCGCCCGCCGTCCCCGGCGACGGCGCCGACCTCTACGCCGCCGTCCAGGCCGTCGGCCTCGAACTCTGCCCCGCCCTCGGCATCACGATTCCCGTCGGCAAGGACTCGATGAGCATGAGCACCGTCTGGACCGACGCCGGCGGCGCCAAGCGCATGACCGCGCCCGTCTCGCTCATCGTCTCCGCCTTCGCCCCGGTCGCGGATGTCCGTCTCTCCCTCACGCCGCAGCTGCGCACCGACGCCGGCCCCACGACGCTCCTCCTCGTCGACCTCGGCCACGGCCGCAACCGCCTCGGCGGCTCCATCCTCGCTCAGGTCGTTTCCCAAACCGGAAACGTGCCGCCCGATGTCGACCGCCCCGCCGACTTGAAGGCGTTCTGGCAGGCGATCCAGGAACTCGGCCGCGACCGCCACCTGCTCGCCTACCACGACCGCTCCGACGGCGGTCTCTTCGCCACCGCCGTCGAGATGGCCTTCGCCGGCCACTGCGGTCTCGACCTCGAATTGCCCGCCGGCCGCGATCCCTTCGCCGCCCTCTTCGCCGAAGAACTCGGCGCCGTCCTGCAGGTCCGCAGCGCCGACCTCGACGCCGTCCTCGGCGTCCTCCGCGCCCACGGCCTCGACACCGCGACGTCGCGTCTCGGCACCGTCGCCGCCGATCACACCGTGCGCGTCCGCCAAGGCGCCGCGACGATCTTCGCGGAAAACCTCTTCGCCCTCCGCGCGCTTTGGTCCGACGTCACCCGCCGCATCGCCGCGCTGCGCGACAACCCCGCGTGTGCGGAATCCGAATACGCCCTCAAGCTCGAGGCGGACAACCCCGGCCTGACGCCGAAGGTCACCTTCGACTTCGCCGCGCCCGCCGCCGCGCCCTTCGCGATCGGCAACGCCCGGCCCGCCGTCGCGATCCTCCGCGAGCAGGGCGTCAACGGCCACCTCGAGATGGCCGCCGCGTTCACGCGCGCGGGTTTCAAGGCCGTCGACGTGCACATGACCGACCTGCTCTCCGGCCGCCTTTCACTGCGCGACTTCCGCGGCCTCGCGGCCTGCGGCGGGTTCAGCTATGGCGACGTCCTCGGCGCCGGCGAAGGCTGGGCCAAGAGCATCCTCTTCAACGCGCGCGCCCGCGCCGAGTTCGAGGCCTTCTTCGCCCGCGAAGACGCCTTCGCCCTCGGCGTGTGCAACGGCTGCCAGATGGTCAGCAACCTGAAGTCGCTGATCCCCGGCGCCGAACTCTGGCCGCGTTTTGTCCAAAACCGTTCCGAACGCTACGAATCCCGTTTCGTCTCGGTGCAGATCGAGCCGACGCCGAGCGTGCTCTTCGCGGGTATGCAAGGCTCCGTGCTGCCGGTCGTGGTCGCCCACGGCGAAGGTTTCGCCGAGTTTGCCGATGCCGCCGCGGCCGAGACGTGCAGCGCTTCGGGCCTGGTCGCCGGCCGTTTCGTGGACAACCGTCATCGCGTGACCGACCGCTACCCGCTCAACCCGAACGGCTCGCCCTTCGGCATCACCGCGCTCACGAGCACGACCGGCCGCGTCACGATCATGATGCCGCACCCCGAACGCGTGCATCGTACCGCCGCGATGAGCTGGGCCCCGGCCGGCTGGGGCGACGAGAGCCCCTGGATGCGCCTCTTCCGCAACGCCCGCGCCTGGGTCGGCTGAACCGAACCCATGCCGTAGCCCGGCGCTTCAGCCCGGGTCAGTCCACCGCCCCTTCCCGTGCCCACACAAAGTAACCTATTGGGTTACTTTGCAGCGGGAGCCACCCCGGAGGTTTTCCCGCGGCCCGACTCGCGCGTTGCACCGCGACCGCGGGCCGGCTTACTGCCCCGGTTCCCCGCCCCATGACGACCTTCCTTCCGCGTCCGTTCCTCGGGCTCGCCCTCGCGACAATGTTCGCGGCCGCGCTTGCCGCCGATGCATCCGCCCAGCCGACGCATCGAAACCTTGAATACGCCAAGCTCGGCGAGAACTCGCTCAAGCTCGATCTGCATCTGCCGGCCGCCGGCGGCGCGCCTTCGCCGCTCATCGTCTGGGTCCACGGCGGCGCCTGGCGCAGCGGTTCGAAAAACGAGAACCCGCTCGCGCCCCTCGTGGCGCGCGGCTGGGCCATCGCCAGCGTCGACTACCGCCTCACGCCCGTGGCGCCGTTTCCCGCCAATGTCCACGACCTCAAGGCCGCGATCCGATTCCTCCGCGCCCGCGGCGCCGAGTACCGCCTCGACACGGAACGCATCGCCATCGCCGGCGCTTCGGCCGGCGCCCACCTCGCCGCCCTCGTCGGCGTGACCAACCGGCACCCCGAACTCGAAGGCGCCGTCGGCTCGTTCCGCACCACGAGCAGCGACGTCCACGCCATCGTGAGTTTCTACGGCGCCTCCAATCTCGAGAGCATTTTGCGGCAGTCGACGCCCTACGGCCTCGGCGTGCGCATTCCGGCGCTGCAGTTGTTGTTCCGCGGCCAGCCCGAGGAGAAACCCGAGCTCGCGCGTCTCGCCAGTCCCGTCGCGCACGTCGACGCCGGCGACCCGCCGCTGCTGCTGTTCCACGGCGAGCAGGATCCGCAGATGCCGATCGCCCAATCCCTCGAATTCCAGGGCGCCTACGAAAAAGTCGGCCGGCCCGTGCGCTTCGTCGCCGTCCACGGCGCCGCGCACGGCGGCAAGGAATTCTACGAGGAACGGCGGCTCGCCGTCGTCCGCGAATTCCTCGCCGCCGCCGGCATCGCCCCGACGGCGAAGTGAGCTGCTTCCCGACGCGACGTCAGGCGACGGCGAAGGGGTTCAGTGGATACGATTTCAGTTTGCCCGGATTCATCAGCCCGCGGGGATCGACCGCGCGCTTGAGCGCATGCCGCGCCGCGACCGTCTCCGCCGTGCCTTCGGGCAAGTGGTAGGTGTGCGTGCTGCCGATATAGATGCCGAGCGCCGTCGCCGCCGCGAGGATCTCGCGGAACCGCGCGTCGTCGCGGTACCGGATCAGCGGAATGCCGCCCACCCCGATCGCCTCGGGCACCGCCCCCGGACCGACGGCGCGCGCCGGATCGACCGCGCCCCATTCGAGGTGCAACAGCACCTCGTCCGGAAACTGCCGCAGCCATGCCTCGAACTGGTTGCGGAAATCCGCGGTGAAGCCGGCCTGTACATACGTGATGCTCGGATCCGACTTCATCGCCCACAGCGTCGTGTGGTTGTAGGTGAAGTCGGAAAGAAACGGCGGCTTCGGCGGATCGGCCAGCGGGCGCCGGTAGACGACAGCGAGTCCCGCCGCCTCCGCCGCGGCTGCGATCTCGTCCGTCTGCGCCCGGTCGACGAGCAGGAAACTCACATGCTCGCCGTCGCGCAGGTGTTTTTTGAGCGGTTTGAAATACGAGGGAATCGGCCACTGGAACTGCGAGGCCACGCGTTTCCGCCACGCGCCGTTCCGCGCCGCCGCGTCCGTCCATTCGAGCAGCCGGTTCCAGTCCGGCGTGCTGAACGCCAATTGGTCGTAGTCGATTTTCGGCGCGAGCCGCATCTCGATTTCCGTCATGTAGCCCGTGGTCCCGAAAGTCCGCAGCGCCACCATCGCCTCCGGACCCTCGTAGCGCAGGGTCCGCGGCTCCGCTTCGCAGGTCAGAATCGTGATTGATCTCACGGTATCGCCGGACGCGATACCGCCCCAGCGCACGCCGCCGATGCCGCCCGCTCCGCCGCCGAAAAATCCGCCGAGCGTCGCCTTCATCCACGTCGACGGATAGCACCGCAGTTCCCAACCCGCCGCGCGCGCCGCCGTCTCGATCGGCCCCAGCCGCGCGCCGGGCTCGGCCCGCAGCACGCCGTCGGCCACAGAGTGGATGCGGTCCAGCCGCGTGCAATCGACCACCGCCCCGCCGTAAATCGGCACGCATTGGCCGTAGTTGCCGGTGCCGCCGCCGCGGGGCGTCACCGCGACGCCGGCGCGGCAGCAGGCGGCCAGCACCGCGCGCAGTTCGTCGACGTTGCCGGGCCGCACGACGACGTCGGCCCGTTTGTCGTCGAGCTGCGTGCGCAGCGCCGGCGAATACCAGTAGTAGTCGAGCGAAAGCGTTTTGAGCGTCTCGCCGCCCTCGACCAGATTTTCGGCGCCCACGAGGGCGCGGAGTTCGGTGCGGAGCGATTCGGGAAACGGCGGCATGCGACGCACGGGAGCAGAATGCGTGCGAGTTGCGAGCGGCCGCGCGGGATTTCCGGGCCGTCACGGCAGTTGCCAGCGCCGGCCGCATCGCTTCCCTGCCTTTGCCGCATGCAACTGCTCCTGATCATCGCCTATTTCGCCGGTTGGGCGCTGATCCCGCACCTGTTGCTCCTGAAGAAACGGCCCACCGCCACCCTCGCTTGGCTCTGGGCGATCATCTTCATCCCGTACCTCGGTTCCTTCGCCTACTTGCTGTTCGGCACCGATCGGCTCAAGCGCCGCCGGCTCAAACGTCGCAACCTCTTCTCCGCGCGCACGACGCGCCGGCCTTTCCCCGCGGCCGCCCACGACCAGGCCACCGGCCAACTGCTGGCCGAGCTGCCCCGGCGCGACCGCCAGTTCCTCCGCCTGCTCAGCCGCATCAACCAGATTCCCGCCAGCTCGGGTTCCGAGCTGCGCATCCTGCGCGACGCGGACCAATTCTATCCGGCCCTCGCCGAACGCATCCGCACCGCCCGCGACCACATCCACATCGAGTTTTACATCTGGCAACCCGACGAGGTCGGCCGCGAGTTCCTTGCGCTGCTGACCGCCGCCGCCCGGCGCGGTGTCAAAGTCCGGCTCCTGCTCGACGGCGTCGGCTCGCACGACCTCGACGAAGACCTGGTCGCGGAGCTCCGCGCCGCCGGGGGACAATTCTCCTGGTTCCAGAGTCTCGATCCGCGGCGCAACCGTTTCTTTCTGAACCTGCGCAACCACCGCAAACTCCAGATCGTCGACGGCTGCACGGCCTTTGTCGGCGGCATGAACATCGGCGGCGAGTACCGCGGGCTCGATCCGGCGCTCGGCCATTGGCGCGACATCCAGGTCGAGGTTTCCGGAGCCGTCGTGTGCGAACTGCAGGCGGTGTTTGCCGACGATTGGTTTTTCGCGACCGACGAACAGATCGCGGAGGAAAAGTTCTACCCCACGGCCGGCCACGGCGGACCGCATCCCGTGCACGTCGTGCTCGGCGGCCCCGACCGGCGCAACGAACCGATCGCCAAATCGATCGTCAGCCTGATCAACGAGGCGAGCGAACGCGTCTGGATCGCGACCGGCTATTTCGTGCCCGACGACATCGTGCTCGCCGCCCTCGAGCTCGCGGCCAACCGCGGCGTGGATGTGCGCCTGCTGATTTCCGAACGCAACGACCACCCCTGGCTCGTCTCCGTGGGACGCTCCTATTACCACCAACTGCTCGCCGCGGGCGTGCGCATTTTCGAATACTCGGCCGGCATCAACCACGCCAAGATGGCGATCGCCGACCGCCAATGGTCGATGGTCGGTTCCGCCAATCTCGACTACCGTTCGCTGCGGCTGAACTTCGAGCTCAACCTGCTCTTCCATTCCGCGAAGGAGAACGCCGCCCTCGCGGCCATCCTCGAGCAGGATTTCGCCCTGAGCGCCGAGATCGAATCCGGCCCCTTCGGCCGCCGGCCGTTCCGGCAAAAATTCCTCGAAGCCGCGCTGCGGCCGCTGTCGCCGCTGCTGTAGGCCGCGGGGCGGCGTTTGAAAGTTGGAAGGTGAAAGTTGAAAGACCGGACCGCGCCCCCCGATGCGTTCGCCGCGGCGCCGCGGGGGGCGTCGGGATCCGGGATTTGATTTCCGGCCACGGGTTTACCGCGCGGTCGGCTCAGGGCACGATCGCGCGCCACGCCGCCATGGTGCGCGCGAGCACGGCGCGCGGTTCCTCCTTGATGCCGTAGCCTTGGAAGCCCACCGGACCGGTATAGCCGACTTTGCCCAGGAGCCGCACAAAGCCCGGCACGTCGTAGCTGCCGCGGTCGAGCGGCTGGATCAGACGGTCCCACCCGAAGGTCTTCGTGTCCCCGGTGTCGGCGCCGTTGATCGTGACGAACTTCAACCGCGGCAACGCCGCCCGCAGCACCGGCGCAGGATCGCGTTCGCTGCCCTCGACCTTGAGCCAATGGCAAAGATTGAAGGTCACGCCGACGTCGGGCCGGTCCAGCCGCTCCGCCAGCCGCAGCGCATCCTCCACCCGCGCCAGCCAGAATCCGGTATGCGGATACAGCGCCAACGTCGTCCCGCCGCGCCGGGCATAGTCGGCGATCGCCCGCACCTGGCCGGCGACAAATTCGTCCGCCGCCGCATCCGAAAGCGGGACACGCGCGCCGTCCGGTTTCGCCACGTGCTGGATCGCGAGCCAAAGGACCGTGCCCCGCCCGGCCATGGCATCGAGCCAACGCCGGAGTTTTTCGTCGGGCGCCGGCGCGGCCGGGGCAAACGACAACACACCGTAACCGTTGAAAAACGTCAGCCCCGCGGCCGCGACGGCCGGCGGCATGATCTCGTCGAAGGCCCGCCCGCCGTAGCCGGCGTACCCGAGTTCCTTGAGCAGGGCCGGCGCTACGTCAGGACCGCCGCGCGCGATGTTGTCCATCGCGAAGAACGCATGCGGCGGCGCCGCCCGGACGGACGCAATCGCGGCGGCCAGCAAAATGAGGACGGCGGCGGCGCGGCGGCGCGACCGCGATATAAGGGCAAGAGGCAGCGGGGTCATGCGCCGCGAGCCCAAGGCCGCGGCGCCCCGAATGCAAACCCGGCGCGCGAATCGGCGCCGCTCAGGCGCGCTTCGACAACACGGCCTTCTCGTAGGCGCGCACGTCGTCGAGCCAAGCCGCGCCGACCGGCACGTTGCTGCGGCGGCAATACTCGTCCCAGACCGCGCCGAAGGGCAGGCCCTTGATTTCTTCGAGCATCGCCAGACGGCCCGTGAAGTCGCCGCCGTTTTCCAAGGCGCGGAGCTGCGCCGTCGGCTCCAGCAGCGCGATGAGCAGGGCCTTGATCGCGTTGCGCGTGCCGATCGCCCAGGCGGCGATGCGGTTGATGCTCGCGTCGAAGTAATCGAGGCCGATGTGCGTGCGGCCGAGGAAATCCCCGCGCACCAATTCCTCCATGATGCCGCGGAGGTGGTCGTCGAGCAGCACGACGTGGTCGCTGTCCCAACGCACGCCGCGGCTCACGTGCAACAGCAATTCCGGCACGTGCTGCAGCACGGAGCAGATCTTGTCGGTCAGCGTCTCCGTCGGGTGGAAATGCCCGGCATCGAGACAGAGCAACTTCTGCTTCTTCACCGCGTAGCCGAGGTAGAATTCATGCGAGCCGACGACGTAGGACTCGGAGCCGATGCCGAAGAGCTTGCACTCGACGGCGTCGAGGTTGTGCCGCGGATCGATCGCCGGGGCGAAGATCGCGTCGAGCGCGGCCGCGAGGCGTTCGCGGGGCGCCTTGCGGTCGACGGGGTTGTCTTTGTAGCCGTCCGGAATCCAAAGATTGGTGACGGTCGGCGTCCCGAGCTGCCGGCCCATCTCCGCGCCGATGCGGCGGCAGGCGATGCCGTGCTCGATCCAGTATTGCCGGATGCCCGCATCGGGATGCGACAGCGTCAGGCCGCTCGCCGCTTTCGGATGCGCGAAATAGGTCGGATTGAAGTCGAGGCCGAGCCCGAGCGCCTTGGCCCAGTCGATCCAGCTTTGGAATTGGGCCACGCCGATCGCGTTGCGCTCGATTTTCTTCCCGCCGAAATCGCCGTAGCTCGCGTGGAGGTTCAGACGGTGTTTGCCGGGGATCAGCTTGTACGCCTGGCCGAGGTCCTGGCGGAGTTCGTCGATCGTGCGCGCCTTGCCGGGATAGTTGCCCGTCGCGGCGAGGCCGCTGCCCGCGAGATCTCCCGCGGCTTCGAAGCCGCCGACGTCGTCGCCCTGCCAGCAGTGCAGCGAGATCGGCACGCCGGCGAGGCGGCGCAGCGCGGCTTCCGTGTCGACGCCGAGCGCGGCGTAGGATTCCTGGGCAAACGTGTACGGGGTTGAGGCCATGGAAGGGAGTGTCGTGGCGCACCGGCGCGCGCAGGTCGAGCCCGCAACGGTGCGGTCGCGGAACCTGTCGGCACGCGCGGCGGCGCGCGACGGCGAATGTGTTCTGACAGTCCCGCCTGTTCGGTTTCCGCTGGCGCGAATCCGCGCGAGCGGCCAATCAGAACGCTCCCCGATGCCCCCCGCCCTGCTCGAACTCCGCCGGCTCGCCAAGTCCTTCGGCGGCGCGCGGGCGCTCCGCGGCGTCGACTTCGAATTGCAGGCCGGCGAGGTCCACGCGCTGCTCGGCGAAAACGGCGCCGGCAAGAGCACGCTGATCAAGATCGTCACCGGCGCGCACCAGCCCGACAGCGGCACCATCACGGTCGCCGGCACCGCCGTGGCCGGGCTTACCCCGGCGAGCGCGCGGGCTCTCGGCATCGCCTGCATCTACCAACAGCCGGCGCTGTTTCCCGATCTTTCCGTCGCGGAGAATATCGCCCTCCGCCTCGAGTCCGGAGCCGGCGCCCGGCGCGTCGACTGGCGCGCCCGCCGCGCGCGCGCCGGCACGCTGCTCGACCGCATCGGCGCAGAAATTTCACCCGAGGCCGAGGTCCGCTCGCTCTCGATGCCGGAACAGCAACTCGTCGAAATCGCCTGCGCGCTCGGCGCCGGCGCCCGCATCGTGATCATGGACGAGCCAACGGCGTCGCTCACCCAGAAAGAACAGCACCTGCTCTTCGCCGTCGTCCGCGACCTGCGGGCGCAGGGCGTCGGCGTCATCTACATTTCCCACCGTCTCGAGGAAATCCTCGCGCTCGCCGACCGCGTCACCGTGCTCCGCGACGGCGAGAGCGTCGGCACGCATCCGATCGCCGCGATCAACGAGGCGCTGCTGATCAAGCTAATGGTCGGCCGCGAGGTCGCGCAGATCTACCCGCCGAGCGAGGCCGTGCCGGGCGCGGTGGCGCTCGCGCTCCGCGGCGTCGGTTGCCGCGCCTCGGGCGTGCACGGGGTGAACTTCGAGGTGCGTACCGGCGAGATCTTCGGCCTCGCGGGCCTCGTCGGCGCCGGCCGCACGGAACTGGCGCGTATCCTGTTTGGCCTGACACCGATCGACGCCGGCACCATCGAGCTCGGCGGGCAAGCCATCGCGCCGCAGTCGCCGCAGGAAGCCGTGGCCCATGGCATCGCCTATGTGCCCGAGGACCGCCGCCGCCACGGCGTCGTGCTCGATCTCCCGCTCGCGCCGAACATGACGATGGCGATCCACCGCCGGATTTTCCCCGGCACCTGGCTCCGGCCGCAGGCCGAACGCGAACTCGCGCTCGGCTACATCCGCGACCTCGCCGTCAAGTGCACGGGACCCGACGCCACCGGCGGCAGCCTCTCCGGCGGCAACCAGCAGAAGGTCTCGCTCGCGCGCTGGCTGGCGACCAAACCGCGGCTGCTGATCCTCGACGAACCGACGCAGGGCGTGGACGTCGGCGCCAAGAGCGAGATCCACCGCATCATCCGCGGGCTCGCGAAAGACGGCCTCGCCGTGCTGCTCATTTCCTCCGATCTGCCCGAAGTGCTCGGCATGAGCGATCGCATCGGCGTGATGCGCGGCGGCACCTTGGCCGGCACGCTGCCCGGCGGCGCGGATGCCCCCACCGTGATGGCCCTCGCCTTGGGCCAGGCCGCATGAAACGGCACTTCCGCGAACTCTCGGTCGCCGGGGCCTTGCTGGTCGTGCTCGCGGCGATGGCCGTTTTCGCGCCGGCGTTTTATCAACCGCAACCGCTGCTGTCGCTCCTCACCCGCGAGGCGCCGACGCTGATCGTGGCCTGCGGCATGGCCTTCGTCATCATCGCGCGGCAAATCGACATTTCCGTCGGTTCTCAATTTTCCGTCTGCGGCGTCTGCGCCGGCCTGCTCGCGGCGCGCGGCTGGCCCTTGGCCGCGGTGCTGCCGGCCTCCGTGGCGATCGGCGCCTTGCTCGGCGCGCTCAACGGTTTCCTCGTCGCCGGGCTCGGCCTGCCGTCGATCGTCGTGACGCTCGCGACCATGGTGACGCTCCGGCAAGGGCTGAACCTCGTGCGTCAGGGCGAGTTCGTGAACCTGCCCGACGGCGTGCAGTGGTTCGGACTCAACCAGGCGACGGGCCAATGGCTGCTCGTGAGCTTCGCGTTGTTCGTGCTCGTGGTCCTCGCGTTGGCGTTGCGGCATTTGGCGGCGGGGCGATTCGTGTATGCGATCGGCAGCGACGCCGAAGCCGCGCGGCTCGCCGGCATCCGGCCGCAGCGGGGCACGTTTTTCATATTCGTCTTCATGGGCGCGCTGGTCGGCCTCGCGGCGATGTTGAACTTGGTGCAATCGCCGCAGGTGCAGCCGCTGACGGGCAACGGGCTCGAACTGAAAGTGATCGCCGCCGTCGTCGTCGGCGGCGTCGCGATCTCCGGCGGCCGGGGCAACCTCTGGGGCGCCTTCGCCGGCCTGTTGCTGCTCGCCTGCGTGGCCCCGGCGCTGATCCATCTGCGAATCGAAGCGTATTGGGAAAAGGCGATCCAGGGCGCGATCATCCTCCTCGCCGTCGTGGCCGACGGCTGGCGCAGCCGGACCCGGAAATCTTGAAACGCTGATCCGCGCTGATCGCCGCTGAACGATGAAACCCGAAGTTCTGAAAGAAGAAGGTTACCGCCTGATGGGGGCGGCGTTCGAGGTCTACAACGACCGGGGCTACGGCATGGCCGAGGAAATCTACCAGGAGTGTCTTGAGCTCGAACTCGGGTTCCGGGGCATTCCGTTCGCCGCAAAACGTGAGATCGCGTGCACGTACAAAGGCCGGGAGTTGAAGAAACGGTACATTCCGGACCTCGAGGTCTTCGGCAGTCTGGTCGTCGAACTGAAAGCGGTCACCGCCTTGGCTTCCGAACACGAGGCGCAACTCTTCAACTATCTGCGCATCACTCGCCGACCGGTCGGCTACCTCATCAACTTCGGACACGCCGGTAACCTCGAATGGAAGCGGATGATCCTCTCCGAGTTCATCGCGTCCGATCAGCGCCCATGAGCGATCATCAGCGTTCCTCCTCCTCCCGGAATTCGGGTTCCGTCTCGGTCTGGAAAGACCGGCTGCTGAGCCATGAGATGATTCTGCTCTACGTGCTCATCGCGCTGTGGCTGTTCTTCTACTTCGCGGGCACGACGGTGAACCGCCGCGGCATCGTGGTCGGCTTCGGCACCCTCGACCGGCAATTCGATATTCTCCGCCACTCCTGCGAAATCGGCCTGCTCGCCCTCGCGCTCACACCCGTGATCATCACCGGCGGCATCGATCTTTCCGTCGGTTCCCTGCTCGGGCTTTCCGCCATTCTCTTCGGCTCGTTCTGGCACGATGCGGGTTTGCCGATCCCGGTCGCGATCGCGCTCACGCTGGGCGTCGGCGCCCTCGCCGGCGGCCTCAACGGCGCCCTCATCACGCAGCTCAAACTCCCGCCGCTGATCGTGACGCTCGGCACCTATTCCCTCTTCCGCGGGCTCGCCGAGGCGATCACGCGCGGCTCCGTCACGTACACGGATTTTCCCGCCGGTTTCCTCTTCCTCGGCCAGGAACGCCTGCTCGGTTTGCCGGCGCAGGCCTGGCTCTTCTTTGCCGTCGCGGGCGCGATCTGGCTGCTGGTGCACCGCACGACGTTCGGCCGCGCGTATCGGGCGATTGGATTCGCTCCCGAGGGTGCCCGCTATGCCGGCCTGCCCGTCGACCGCCGCGTGGCTTCGGCCTACGTCATCGCCGGCGTGATCGCCGCGCTCGCCGCCATCATCTACACGGCCCGCCTCGGCCAGGCCAAGGCCGACGCCGGCACCGGCTACGAACTCTTCGCCATCACCGCCGTCGTGCTCGGCGGCACGAGCATTTTCGGCGGCACCGGCAGCATCTACGGTACGCTGATCGGCGTGGCCGCCATCGCGGTGCTGAAAAACGGCCTCGCCACTTTGCCCGCCGTCATGCGCCTGAATGCCGCGGAGGAAATCTCCGGTTTGCTCACCGGCGCCCTGCTGTTGCTCGCGTTGACGGCCGGCGTTTTGCCGCGACACTGGGCGCAGTGGCGCGCTCGGCATCCCGCCCGCGCCGGCTAGTTCCCGCCTTTCCCCCTCCCCGCATGAAATCCCGTCTCCTCCGTCTCGCCCTGCTGGCCGGCCTCGTGCTCGGCACCGTGTCCGGCGCCGCCGCCGCCGCCAGCTCCAAACTCGTGGTCGCGTTTCTCCCGAAATCCAAGGGCAACGCCTACTTCATCTCCTGCAAGGCCGGCGCCGAAAAGGCCGCCAAGGAACTCGGCGTCGAACTGCTCTTCGACGGCCCCACCGACAGCAACGCCGCCAAACAAAACGAGATCGTCGAAAATTGGATCACGCTCGGCGTCGACGTCATCGCGGTCGCCGCGGAAAACCGCGAGGGCATCTCGACCGCGCTGCGCAAAGCCCAGAAGCAGGGCATCAAGGTCCTCACCTACGACGCCGACGCGTTGCCCGACGCGCGTTCGTTCTTCGTCAATCAGGCCACGCCCGAAGGCATCGGCCACGCGCTGATGGACGAAGCCGCCCGCTTGCTCAACAACGAGGGCGAGTTCGCCATGATCGTCGCCACGCTCACCGCCGCGAATCAGCGCGAATGGCAGAAGCACATCGAGGCCCGCCTCAAGGACAAATACCCGAAGATGAAGCTCGTCGCCGTCCGCCCCTGCGACGACCTCAAGGACAAGGCCCAGTCCGAGGCCACCGCGATCATGAGCGCGAACCCGAATCTCAAGCTCATCATGTCGATTTGCTCGCCCGGCGTCCCCGGCGCCGCCGAAGCCGTGAAACAGGCCGGCAAGACCGGCAAGGTCCGCGTCATCGGCCTCGGTTTGCCCAACGAAAATCGCCGCTACGTGAAGGACGGCGTCACCGATTCCGTGATTCTTTGGAAAACGGAAGACCTCGGCTACCTCACGATCCACGCCGGCGTGGCCCTCGCGAAGGACCAACTCAAGAAAGGCGCGACGTCGTTCAAGGCCGGTTCCCTCGGCACCTTCGAAATCAAGGGCGACAACATCCTCCTCGGAAAGCCCTTCGTCTTCAACAAAGCGAACATCGACCAATTCAACTTTTGAGCCGCGCTCGGGCGCACGGCTCGAAAAGTTCGAAGTGGAAAGGTGAAGGCTGAAAGCCGGACCTTCGGACATCGAGCCGTGCCCGCGGCCTCGAGCCGCCGGAACCTTCCCCCGCAATCTTTCCCCTTTTGACTTCCGGCCCGCGACCGCACCCCGACACCCTTTTGCCTAACGCCAACTTTTCCCGCTCATGACCTCTTTCACTCCCTTCCTCCGCCGTACTTTTCTCACCGCCGCGCTGGCCGGTTTTGCCACCGTTGCCGCCTGGGCCAACACCGCGATCCAACCCGTCCCGCGCGACGCCAATTGGGTGAAACGCCACGAGGGCTTCCTCGAAGTCGCGAAGAAGGGCGGCATCGACGTCGTCTTCATCGGCGACTCGATCACCGACGGTTGGCGCCGCGAGGGGCCGAAGGGCGGCAAAGCGGTCTGGGATGCCCACTTCGCCCCGCTCAAGGCCGCGAACTTCGGCATCGGCGGCGACCGCACGCAGCATGTGCTGTGGCGCCTGCAAAACGGCGAACTCGACGGTTACCAGGCCAAGGCCGCCGTCGTGATGATCGGCACCAACAACACCGGCTTCGAACCCGACAAGACCACGCCGCGCAGTACGCCGGCCGAAACTTCCGCCGGCGTCGCCGAAATCATCCGCACGCTTCGCACGAAGCAGCCGCAGGCGAAGATTCTCCTGCTCGCGATCTTCCCCCGCGGCGAGAAGCCGGATCACCCGCAGCGCCTGCAAATTGCGGAAATCAACGCCGCCATCGCCAAACTCGCCGACGGCAAGAACGTCCACTTCCTCGACATCAACGCCAAGTTCCTCGCCGCCGACGGCACTCTGCCGAAAGAGATCATGCCCGACTTCCTCCACCCCGTCGACCAGGGCTACGAGCTCTGGGCCGCGGCGATCAAGGAGCCGCTGGCGAAGCTGATGCGCTGAACGGCGCGCGCGCCGTTCAGCGGTTTGGAGTTCGGAGTTTGGAGTTCGGAGTTTGAGTCCGTCGCCGGGCCGGTCGTTCTTCCGGCCCGTTTGCCTCCGTATCAATCCTGACCGCGCATCGGCATCGGCACGGGATCTTGGCGCGACGGCATCGGCGCCGTGTCCGGGGCAACCAAGCCGGGGACCAGGTCGGCGATCTTCACCTGCGCGCCGGTTTGCAGACTGCGGTTCGCGGCGATGCCGACCAAGATCGACTGCGCGCCGGCGCGTTGGTCCGCGGCGCGGAGATATTTGTCCGCCGGCGGCTCGGGCAGGAAGATATCCTCCAGCATGAGACGGTCGCCGCCGCCGTGGTCGCCGGCCGCGCTCCACGGCTCAAGATCGTAGCCGCCGCCGCGCAACGGAATCACGCGGATCTTCACGCCGTCCTCGGCCACGCCGCCCTGGACGGTTTCGGTGCCGTTGACGTAGACGGATTCGACAATGCTGTGCTCGAGCCGCCCCTTGGTGCCGTTGAAAGCCACGGTGTAGCCCTCCCACGCGTTGAAGGCGTTGAGCGAATAGCTGAGCGTGGCGCCGGTGTTATAGCTCACCAGCGCGTTCATCGTGTCCTCGATGTCGATCTCGGGCCGGAAAATGCAACGGTCGCGCCAGTACCCGTCGTGCGTCTCGTGGTCGAGGTAGAGCGACTTGAGCTTCGCGGTGCCCGCCAGATCGAGGAAGAAGCCGCACTTCGCCTGCTCGGGGCACGTGTGGCAGCGCTCGTGCGGACCGGAAAGCCCGAGGCGTTTCGCCATCGCGGGCGTGTAGAACTCGCGTTTGCCCGTGGCCATCACGGAAACGGGCTGGGCGCCGAGCCACCAGTTCACGAGATCGAAGTGGTGCGTCGCTTTGTGCACGAACAGGCCGCCGGAATTGCGCTTCTGCGCATGCCAGCGCCGGAAGTAATCCGCCCCGTGGTGCGTGTTCAGCAGCC
>JACCDS010329816.1_pt1 | contig 16036 bp, 14 predicted proteins | sample 7446441 | NCBI WGS metagenome assembly JACCDS01 (sample SAMN15323445, study PRJNA562643) | freshwater metagenome | isolation source: river surface water | place: USA:Blue River Watershed | collected 2017-08-17
GAAGTGAGCTCCATTGATGATGTCTTTGTTACCCGTTGCAGTCACCACGATGTCTGCTTCTTTGATCGCATCGGCCATCTTACGAACGGCAAAGCCATCCATGGCAGCCTGAAGCGCACAGATTGGGTCGATTTCGGTCACGATCACACGAGCACCTGCACCACGAAGGGAGGCAGCAGATCCTTTTCCTACGTCACCGTATCCCGCTACCACGGCTACTTTACCCGCCATCATCACGTCAGTGGCACGACGGATCGCATCTACTAGAGATTCCTTGCAACCGTACTTGTTGTCAAACTTGGATTTGGTCACCGAGTCGTTTACGTTGATCGCTGGCATGGGCAAAGTGCCGTTCTTCATGCGCTCGTACAGGCGGTGTACACCCGTAGTGGTTTCCTCAGAAAGTCCACGGATACCTGCCACTAAGTCAGGGTATTGGTCTAGCACCATGTTGGTCAAGTCACCCCCATCGTCTAGGATCATGTTGAGTGGCTGCTGGCCCTCTCCGAAAAATAGCGTTTGCTCGATGCACCAGTCAAATTCCTCTGCAGTTTGTCCCTTCCAAGCATAAACCTGAATGCCTGCAGCAGCGATAGCTGCAGCAGCGTGATCCTGGGTGGAGAAAATGTTGCAAGAAGACCAGGTTACCTCAGCACCTAGGGCAACCAAGGTTTCGATCAAAACGGCGGTTTGGATGGTCATGTGAAGACATCCGGCCACGCGAGCACCTTTGAGAGGCTGTGAAGGGCCGAATTCGGCACGAAGGGCCATCAATCCTGGCATTTCGGCTTCCGCCAAACGTATTTCTTTTCTTCCCCACTCCGCTAGGGAGATGTCTTTGACTTTGTAAGGGATGTAGGTTTTGGTAGACATACTGTATGTAAATTGTTAAAATGTTAAAGGCGTTAATGGTTAAGGGCCTGCCTGCCGCAGGCAGGTTAAAGGCGTTGAGGGTTAATTGATTGATTTAAATGATGAATTTTTGGAATATTTTTGGGGGGCAAAGATGGTGGTCAATTAACTTTTAACCTGCCTGCCGAAGGTAGGCGTTTAACACCTTTAACATTCTTATCACCCCTACCCCAGAAATAAATCAAATTCACTTGACTTTGGGTATAGAACTCTTTCTTCCCACTCGGGAATTCATATGTACTGTTTGAATCCAAATTCCAATTGGGATTTAACGAATAAACTAAATTAACAGAAGAACTAACAATCAAATTTTTCCATTGCCAATCCCCAAGGAGCCGTGCCGAATAATCCACCCAACGACCATTTTCAGAGGGATCGTTAAAAAGCTCAACATACAAATCTTGATGACGATTGAGCCGCTCCCAACGAATCCCGATTTTCTTCATTCCTTTCACCCAAGAGGTTTCCAAGGTCTGCACATTGCTAGTGGGTCCAACTCCTGGACCTAACATTTGACCTTGGTGGGTAAAGCCTTGCTGAATTCCATGAGAAGCCCAACTTAGACCACCACTAGCTCCAGCCCTAACCAAAATATTAATGGATTCTTGTTGCTGCAAAATTTCTCCATTGACTTGGAGGAAGGCCTGATTTGGTAAAGAAATCAATTTTTTAAATCCTAAAATGTAGGCCCTAGCGTGTTCTGGATTTAATATAAACTCCCGCCAATCTACCGCATGGTCTCTTCTACCGTATTCAAAATACACCTCAGCCTTTGCTTTTGGAATTACAAAACGTGCAAAACCTGTGAGTTGCTGGCTTTGCAAGCGATCGTCGTACTCGGTAGAATCAAAAACTCCCGAATTTGGATCGATTAGTTTAACTTTTTGGAATGGCTCAAAAATAGGAAAATAGTAGGCCCAGGATTGATTGTTGTAAGAACTGTATTGCTGAAATACGCGGGAGAATCCTACATAAAACCCAGGAATCCACTTGGGTTGATAGGAAAATTTAATTCCATTCAAGTAGCGCCAATCTTCTTTTCCTTCTCGTTCAAATGCAGCAAAATTTACTAATTTACCCATCAAAATTTGCCCCTCAAAACTTCCTAAAAAGGTATTAGCCGGTTTTCGAGTATTCAGGGTAATGTGATAAAATCCAAAGGCGTTGTTGGAGAACAATAAGGAGTTGTATTGACCTGGTCCCCACCAGATATTTTCAGAAGATACGCCTACAGAAAATGCTCCCCAATTGGCTCTCAGGCTGGATTGACCCAAAAGTAATTTATTGAATATACCTTGCCCAAAGCGCTCTGTATATTCTATACCGTCCTCCTTTTTTAGAAGAGTATTATAATTTTTATTTTGAGCAGTTATCCATTCTGGTTGAAGTTGAAGGGAGAAAGGACCAATAGAAGCATAGACACCTGTACTAATCCATTGCTGCAGTCCTTTAGCTACTAAAAACTTAGATGCCTCTGGATAGGGATTTCCAGTTCCAACCTGAGTACCGGAAAAAATAGGCAATAAACTGACCTGACTTTTCCAAAAATTAGCTTCCGAAGAAGATCCTAGTTTCAATGAATAAGAAACAGAGTCAGTAAGTAAAGAATCGGCTAGTGATATCGGTCTGCTCAAAAAACTAGAAGAGGAGTTTTTGTAAAGTAGCTGCGATCTACGAATATACTCTTCCAAAACAGACTGATTGGCTGGTAAATTTTGAGCAAGTGATTTAATCGAAAAAATCAAAGAGAGAAAGGAACAAAGTCCAAAACCTATTGAAAAATTAAGTAAAAATCGTTTATTCAACCTCATTATTTCTTATTGACAACTCGATCTCCAAAGCCTTTGCCAAAAACTGTAAGGAAAATGTATTTGAAGTAGTACCACATGTTGAGTTGAGAAATCATCCTTGCATCCATTTCTGCTAAGAGTTTGGGAGTGGACATGTCAATTTTTTTAATTTGTGCTAAACCTGTAATTCCAGGCCGAATTCCATACACCCCTCTTTTTTGGCGTTCTTCAATCAATTCGGTTTGATTAAATAGATTCGGACGGGGACCTACCAAACTCATATCCCCTACTAACACATTACAAAGTTGGGGAAGTTCATCCAACTTTGATCTACGAAGAAATCGTCCAAATGGAGTAATGGAATCAACACTTGCTAAATGCGTCGCTACAGAAGGCGCATTGATATGCATGGAACGAAATTTCAATAAGTAAAACGGTTTTTGATTGATACCGACACGCTCTTGACGAAATAAGGGAGAACCCGTATCAAAAAATCCGATGGTTAAGAGCAATAAGATAATTGGACTCAAAATCAGGATACCAAAAAATGAAAACAGTATATCAAAAATCCGTGTCATAGTTTAGCTAAAGGATTTAAATGTTTTGAGTAATCCTTCTTTACTGGATATAGGAAGTGGTTTGCCAATCACAGATTTAATTTTTCGATTGCTCACCACATAGGAATCCGTAAGTTTATGTAAACGTTCTTCGTTTAAAGGGAATCTTAACAAATTCCCAATTTTAGCAACATTCAGGACTAATCCTTTTGAAACCTTCCAGATTTTTGCTTCCCTATTTAGCGATTCCGCCAAGATAGAAATCACATTATTTGTAGAGAGTGCTTCATCATCTGCAATGTTATATACCCCAGAAGGAATATCCTCACGTTCTATCAATTCCTTGATGATGAACATCAGGTTATCGATACTACAGTAAGAACGATTATTTTCAAATGCTCCCAATGGCCATGGGATACCTTTAGAAACTAATTGATAAAGCAAATTTAAATTACCCTTATTCCCGGGTCCATGAATCATGCATGGCCTTAGTATATAAACCCGCTTCCCTTCAGGTATTTCTTTGGATAAAATATACTGCTCAGCCAACAACTTACTTTTACCATAGTGGGTAATTGGAGCAGGAATAAACTCTTCTGTTAAAGAACCCTCAAATTTATCTGCAACTGCTTTGACTGAACTTAAAGTAATGAACACTTTAGCGTTTGAATCTAAAAAGGCATCAAATACTTTTTTGGTTAATTCAGTATTGACTTTATAGTATTCGTTTGAATTGGAGGAGCTTTTTAAATCGTGGGCTTTACCCGCAAGATGAATAATGTTTTTTGCACCTTGAAAGTTATATTCTTTACCTTTTGAGGAAAGAAAAATGACTTCACTACTAAAAAAATTCAATAATGATGTTCCAACAAAGCCTGACCATCCAGTTACAAAAATCAAATTACAGGTACTTAATTTGACCAATAAAGATTTTTAATTTCTTCATATACTTCTTTTATTCCTACTTCTAAACTAATTCTAGCTTTCCAGCCCAATTGAGTCAATTTAGACACATCCATCAATTTACGAGGTGTGCCATTTGGCTTCGTTGCATCAAGAATGATTTTTCCATTAAACCCAACTATCTCCTGTATCATTTTAGCTAAATTCAGAATAGAAATATCCTCTCCTACACCAATATTTACCAATCCATGTCCAGAATAATTATTCATTAAAAACAAACAAGCATCCGCTAAATCATCTGCATGTAAAAACTCTCGCAAGGGACTTCCTGTTCCCCAAATGGTAACAAAATCTGCACCTTCACGCTTTGCACTAATAAACTTACGCAATAATGCTGGCAAAACGTGTGAATTATTTAAATCATAGTTATCATTGGGACCATATAAATTAGTGGGCATTACTGAAATAAAATTGCAACCATATTGAGTTCGATATGCATCACACATCTTAATACCTGCTATTTTTGCAATAGCATAAGGTTCATTAGTAGGTTCTAACAATCCAGTTAGCAGATATTCTTCTTTCAAAGGTTGAGGCGCCAATTTAGGGTAAATACAAGACGAACCTAAAAACATTAACTTTTTAACTCCATTGAGATACGCATGATGAATTACATTAGATTGAATCATCAAGTTTTCATATATAAAATCAGCTCTGTAAGTGTTATTGGCAATTATACCTCCTACTTTGGCAGCTGCCAAAAACACATAATCTGGTTTTTCAAGAGCAAAAAAATCAGCAACAGCTTGTTGATTTCTTAAATCCAATTCTGCAGAAGTCTTGAGTAAAAAATCACTAAATCCTTTTGCTTTCAATGCTCTAAGGATTGAGGAACCCACCATACCTTTGTGACCTGCTATGTATATTTTTGATGATTTTTCCATTGAATCAAATACTTATTGAGTTACGCACTATAGCCATTTTGTTTCAACATCATTTCTCTTTTTACTAGTTCAACATCTGAAGATACCATTTCACTTACTAAACCAGCTAAATCATATTTTGGAACCCATCCTAATTTTGTTTTGGATTTAGTAGGATCCCCAATTAGCAAATCAACCTCTGTTGGCCGAAAATATTTTGGATCTACCGCTACCACTTGCTTTCCAGTTTCTAATGAATAAGATGCATTACTGCACGAAACCACATATCCCTTTTCATTTACGCCTTCACCTTTAAACTCAATTGTAATTCCAAGTTCAGCAAATGCCATTCTTACAAAATCACGTACAAAGGTTGTTTCTCCCATAGCAATCACGTAATCTTCTGCCACATCTTGTTGTAAAATACGCCACATAGCTTCAACATAATCTTTAGCATGACCCCAATCACGTTGTGCGTTTAAATTACCTAAATACAAACAATCTTGATAACCCAAGGCAATTGCTGATGCAGCCATGGTAATTTTCCGAGTAACAAAAGTTTCCCCTCTACGTGGCGATTCATGATTAAACAAGATTCCATTGCAGGCAAACATATTGTACGCCTCCCTATAATTTTTTGTAATCCAAAAACCATAAATTTTTGCAACACCATAAGGAGATCGCGGATAAAATTGGGAATTTTCATCGTACAAACCTTTTTCATTTTTATTTTCAGCTAATCCACCATATAATTCCGAAGTAGATGCTTGATAAATTTTGGTATTTTTTTCAAGGCCTAAAATTCGCACTGCCTCCAATATTCGTAAAGTACCTATTCCATCCACATTGGCTACATATTCTGGAGAATCAAAAGAAACCTTTACATGGCTCATTGCACCTAAATTGTAAATTTCATCAGGTTGCACTTCTTGAATAATTCGAATAATATTGGTTGAATCTGTTAAATCCCCATAATGCAGTTTAAAATTGACATGTGACTCGTGTTGGTCTTGGTATATATGATCAATTCGCTGAGTATTGAATGAAGAGGCTCTTCTTTTTACCCCATGTACAAAATATCCTTTTTCTAATAACAATTCTGCAAGGTAAGAACCGTCTTGACCTGTAATTCCTGTAATGAGAGCTGATTTCATTTTTTTCATTTATAATTTTAAATGAATTAATTGTGTTCATTAATCCATCTTCTGTAAATACTGGTAATAGCTTCCCTATTGCTAGATATTTTTTTCTTACTTACTACATATTTTTGTTAATCTGTCAAACCGTCCAGATTTAAAGATAAAAATAGTAAGTCACATAATTTAGCTAAGATTTTTATATTATTTTTTTTTGGAAATTATATAAACTACAACTTTTATATTTTTTGAAATCGCTATTAACTTGATTAATTAATTTATAGAACAAGGATAATCATAAGCGAAATAATAAACAAGAAGAAATATCATCCAATGCTAAAATTTGTTTAATTTAAAAACAAACATTATAGATACTAAAACAAACGCTTATTCTCAAATGCACCTAAAGGCCAAAATATTCCTTTTGAGATTAATTGACACAATAAATTCAAATTCTTTATATTACCTGAACCATGAATAATTGCAGAATTAATTATAAATAATGACTTGCATTTTGATGACGATTTACTTAAAATATACTGATATGTTAGTAGTTTTGAATAACCATAAGCAGTTTGAGAACTGGCAACTATTTCTTCAATTAAAATTTCATATGTTCAATCCGTTATTGCTATATTAATAGTAAAAAAATTAAATTAGGGGAATTAATTTCAAAAAAAACATTAAAAATATTTTAAGTAAGGGTAATATTTAAATAAAAATATTCTTTAGCGTTTTATGTGTTTATAATATCATGAAAATTGCCTTCTAATTGAATTATTGATTTTGCTTTGCTTAGAATATTAAATTTCCAATTCTTATCTAGTAGATTAACTTTTATCAATTCATTTTGAATTATTTAATCGAAAAATGAACATTATCGTTTATAACAAAACATGAACTTCATGAATAAATAGTTTTCATTTATTCAAATTGAGATAATGCTTTTTTATTTATCTGTTTTCTATCCTTATCAAAAAACCATCCCCATTTGTTAAAATAAGTGAATGCTGATTGCATAAATATCAGGAACAACTTAAAACTTTTGTTAGCTCCAGATTCATATTTATGAAAAACTGAAACTAAAGGATAATAAATAGTCTTATATTTATTATGCATTCTTCTTGATAAATCCCAATCCTCGAAATACATGAAAAATGAGTCATCATACATACCTACTTTTTTCACTGCATCAAGATTTAATAGAGTAAAGCATCCTGAAAGAATAGGTGCATTATAAATACTATCTTTAGAAACTTGGCGAAGTTCGTAGGTGTTTATAAATTTTTGATAAATTAAAGAAGGTTTCTTCACCTTTCGCATCAAAATACCCAATGGACTGGGTAAAAGTTTAGGCAAGTTTTGCTCCGTACCATCTAGGTTCAAAATTTTTGGCATCATCATCCCAATTGATTGATCAGCTTTCATATATTCAATCATTGGCAATATTACATTATCCTCAAAATAAATATCAGGATTAACAATAAAATGGTATTTAACCCCTAATTGAATGGCCTTTTGGATTGCGATGTTATGGGCTGCACCAAAGCCAGGATTTGATGGATTATGAATATATTCAATGTTAGGTTTATATGCCAATTCATTTAAATAATCTGTTGGCGAATTATCAATTAAAAATAATTTAATATACAATTCGGTTTTTAATAAACTTTCAATAGCAATCAAAAGTTGCTTTTTGTCATTTTTATATATTACTAAACTACAAACTATATCGTACACTATATTTCCTTAATGTTTAGAACTCACTTTATTCTTCAATTCATCTATAACTTCCTTAATGATTTCGAGATGTTTAAACCCATATTTTTTATCAGGTTCTAAATAAGCTGATTCCGACCATTCATTCCATGCATTAAAAAAAACATATTGTGAATTATTTTTATGCGCTGCATCCATTAATTTCGAAAGATTCACTTTTTTTTCATCAAACGTTAATCCAGTAAAAATTTTTGCCTTATTTTTATATCTAGCAGTATTATCCCATTCAAAAAAAGCACTTTCAAAAACTTTTAAGTTATGGTTTACGAATTCATTTCTATACGAATTATTAAGAATGATATTCCATAATTTAACAGAATCAAATATTTTATATTTTGTTATTTTTTGATTAAGCTTAGTTAAATACAATTGCAGTATATGTGGCAATTTTCTTAAAAATTGAAAGCGAGCAGATAAATTATGATCATTGAAATCTTTGCTGGAATATGCCTCTCTAGGCTGGAATTTCATAATAGCATCGTAAGACCTAAGAAAATCAGAAGATTGATAATCATGGTTTTTTATTGCAATAAAATACAATCCTTTTAATTCATTTTTTATAGCTAACTCATTCCAAAAGTCAAAAATTTCATCAGAGTCTTCAATCAAAAAAGGTTGATATATTAGAAATACCGGCTTACCATCAACCTTAATAGCCCTAGAGTCCTTAAAAAAAGGAAGTAAATACTCAAAATGTTTTGTCCATAATTCCCTATTATTAGAATGTAATTGTTTCTGAAGAAAAATCTCTGGCTTACCAACCCAACTTCTTGTCCAAGATTCGTTAGCCCAAGCAACACAAAAAGAAATATCAATATCGGCATTTGATAAAAATACTTCCATTGGCTTTTCTAAATATAATTTTCCATCAAACCAATAATGATAAAACATAAAACCTTCGATACCATATTTCTTGGCTAATTCAGCTTGCCTTATTAAAGTTTTTTTTTCACATGGATTATAATAATCTTCATTTATTGGAACTCTTGGTTGATTGTGACCTTCATACAATGGTTTAGCTGCTTTTACTAAATTCCAATCGGTAAATCCTTTACCCCACCATTCATTATTTTCAGGTATTTCATGAAACTGAGGAAAATAGAAAGCTATTATTTTTGGAATTTCCATATATTTTAAATAAGTCTAATGAAAATAATCTTATAATGCTATATAAAACTATTAAAAATTAAAATAATTTCTAATTGGGTTAAAAATTTTAATCACAATCCCAAGGAAACCAAAATTTTTATAAATGAATTTCCATGAGTCTTTCTTAAATGCAATGTCGAGATTAGTACTGGACAACCCGGTAGTATTATAAATAGCTATGGTCTTATTAATATAGCGAAATGTATAAGATTTAGAGCACCATAATTTCATGTTCATGACATAATCTTCCATATATTTATAATTAAAACCAAATTGAAATTCTTCAAATACTGCCTTAGGATAAAAAATACATTGGTGACATATATTTCTGTTTAATAACTTAGCAGTAGTATACTTCCCACCATAAATTTTATCTGAAGGTGATAATCTAACATCACCGTAATAAATAGTACCATCATCAACCAAAAAAGTAACCAATTCTTCTAAATTTATTTCTAACTTATCATCCGCACCAAGAAAGAGGATAAATCTACCCTTTGAGTGAAAAACACCTTTATTCATTGCATCATATATACCAAAATCTCTTTCAGAAATAATCTTAGAAATATGATTTTTGTACTTTCTAACAATACTTAAAGTATTATCAGTTGATAAACCATCAACTATAATTACCTCAGCTTTGTCGTTAAAACGACTAAAGATACTATCGAGAACCCCTTCAATATGTTTTTCAGCATTGTAAGTAGTAACAATGATTGAAATTAAATATTTCTTACTCATATTTATTTCTTAATGATAGAATATATGAAACAAAAATAAAAAGAGGTAGAACTACTAACAAATTAATAAAATCGGCCAATGCAGAGTGAAAATCAGGCTCAAGCTTTAAAGCAGCATTTAAAAATAAATAATAAATAATACAGCCAAATATATTAGCAGGCAATAAATAAAAAAGTCTATTACGGAAAAACGAAAAAATAAATCCAATGACAAAACAATAAAGAGGCGAATAAATAATACCAAAATACACATAACTAAACACATTCATTCTTGGATTTGGTCCTTTAAATTCAATATCCGGATGGTGATATTGCATTATATAATAGCCCATTGGTTCAGGAATTTCTGACCTAGGAATAATTCCAAGTAAACTCAATGGGCCGCCAAACAAAGCAACAAACCAGTCAACTGTTGGTATTAAATCAATAATATTATTGGGATAAGCCATATAATAAACATCCCCAGATTGACCAATTCTTAATAATAAAAAACTAATAGGATTTGCTCCAGATTCAGACAACAATATTACAACTAAAGCCACTAATAGAGCAATTAATCCGAATCTGAGTATAAAACTCTTTATAGTAAAATATAACGAAGTGTCACCCCATCGGATAGAATACAAAGCATAAATAAAAAATGCAAGACCAAAAGACATAAAAGCAGCTTTGGAACCCGAAAAAATAGAAAATAAAAGAATGGATACAATACTTATATTGGTAAACATTTTAAAGAACAAACTCTTTCTTTTAAAGTAAATGAAAAATATTGTGAAAAACACATGACATTGAAATGTCACGTCCAAGACCCTTTTTAATAAATTATTAATTCCACCACTTTCTCCATAAATACTTAGCCTAGATTCTGCTAATAAAGGAATCCCAAATAATTTATAAGAAAATAATTGAAGCCCAATATTAGTAAAACCAACCAAAATGAAAAACCATTTGATATATCTAATTTCTCGAACATTTTCTTCTTGAATCTTTTTGGGAATAATCTTATCAATTCTAATTGGTGAGAACATTCTAAACCCAAGGAAAAAAAAAAATTGAGTAATAACAAAAGAAAAAAAAATTTTATAAGTAATTGCATTTACAAAAAATAAAAAAACTGGAACAGTAATTGCGATACCCGAAAAAAAACATGTAAATGTAAAAGGATCTAATAATGATATGTAATATTTTTTAAATACTATATAATACACCAATCCAACAAAACAGACAGTTGCTAAATAAATAGGCCAGTTTTCGAAAAGCAATAAAAAATACTCAACTGATGTCATTCCTTATTGAATTATTTTTTCATAAAACAGTTTGTGTTTTTTTGCTATCTGAAGATAACCAAACCTATCTTCTATATCATTACGCATTGTAATAGAATTCCAATTTAATTTGAAAGTTAAAATAATTTTATTTGCCAAATCTTCAGCACAAAAAGGTTTAGAGAATAAACCATTAAATTTTTCCACAATTATATCTAAAAGACCGGAGGTTCTAAAAGCTACAACAGGCACTCCACAACAAATAGATTCAATAGCAACTTGACCAAATGTTTCCATATAAGATGGAATTACAACTAAATCAGCAGAACAATATATTGTATTAATTAATTCTAAGTTACTAAATTTACCAAGTGACTTTAATTCAATATTATTCGACAATTTAATTTGCTTTATAGAAGGATCACCAAAGACTAACAATGTGAATTGTTCTGCTGGAAGAGATTCTCCAACAAGTAAAATAGCCTTTTCCAAATTAAGGAATCCTTTTAGCTTATCTGTTAAACCATTAATTGCTCCAAAAACTATAACTTTATTATTTTGTGGAATATCTAAAATAAATTTACACTCCTGCTGATTTTTTAATTCCCAGGAATCAACTTGAATTGGATTAGGAATTATTTTAGGATCACAATTTTTCCACAAAAAAGATTTCTTTGTTTCTTCAGCCAGCCAGGAACTTACAACTACAGGATGTATTTTAACCTTGCTAAAAACTTTTTCTTTTCTTTTCCAAGTCCATTTATCAACATCAATTCCTTTTGCTGTTAGTGGTTTATTTATAGTGGAATAGCCTGCAACAAACCGCATTGAATTTTCAATGTCAGTATGCTCTGCCCCCATCAATGGCCATGTATCATGAAATGTCCATACTATAGGTTTTTTAATTTTCATCAAATCTTCTAAACGGATAGTTTCATTTCCTATCCAATGCAAATGCAAGATATCAAATTCAAGATTTGCTAATCTATTAACTACTGTAGATGGGAAAAAATTAATGGATCTTCCCGAATGATTCAATGTTTTTTGTAAAAAACTAACTGTCTTGTAAGCTAATCTAACTCGAATGTAAAGCCATATTTTATCCCATAAACTAGCACTCAAACAAATATTATTTGGTTCTTTCGTATTTGTAACTACCGCTATTTTTGAATCAACACCATTAATCAAAGACAAAGCATTATTTAATCTTATCATAGCTACACTAGCACCACCATAATCATCACTGTAACCCAAATGCAGAACCTTAATTTTTTGCTCCATACAATAAAAAAATTAATGTAATTATTAAAATTAATTTGACTTAACGATTATAAGTGATAACTAGAACATATATCAAATTTATTACTCTATTACTTGAAAAAAATAATTTATGAAAACTATCGAACGAATCAAAATAAATTAAAGCTATATATTATCGAATAATTAAATAGTATCATCAAAAACAAGATGCAAATGATATTTCAATAAGCAGACGATAAATAAATAAGATTTTTTTTTAGAAAAAGTAAATATCAAAAAAAAAAAAGAAAATCGGATTGCATCTAAAATAAATCTAAGATTAATTAAAAGAAAAACTTAAACCTTTTACCAAAATAATTAAAAGCCGTATCGACTTTTTCTTTTTCTGTTTTACTCATACCAAACAAGTAAATAGTAGATATGATCCATAAAATAGAAACAATTGCAACTAAAATAAACCGCAAAAAACTTTGATTAAGGAAAAATTGAATTGAAAACAGAGGAAGAATTGAAATGCTCAATATACCCATTTTAAAATAGACCCTTTTAAACATTTCCTTTAAATTAAAATCTAAAATCCATTTCAATAAAAACTGCAAAACTATAAAATTAACAACTGAAATAATTAAATAAACTATTGATAGAGTAAAAGGAGGATATCCTTTTTTAAATAAAAAATAAGAAATAGGAATCCCAATCAAAGAAAGACTACTTAAAATTATTTGGAAATATTTAATTTTGCCTGTTGCTTGAACAATAGCTGGAATACCAGCATACATACTTGAAATAATGGCACTTAATATAAAGAATTTTACAAACAAACTTGTTCCTAGAGGTACATTATTTAACCAAAGTTTCAAAATAATATCAGTTTCCAATAGAATTGGAATTGATGGTATTAAAATTAAAAAAAATGAATATTTTGATGTAAATACAACTAAATCCATTGTTCTTTCAGAATCACCTGCACTATAGCTTTTAGTTATTTGTGGAATAACCGATTGATTTAAGCTTTGAGAAAACATTCTAACAATACTATTAACTGCGACAGCTACAGCATATCCAGCATTTACAATTGTCCCAAAAAACATATTAATAAGCAGTATTGAAAATTGTATTTCGCTAGCTACGGCAGCTGCTCCTAACATTGTCCATCCTGAAAAGGAAGCCATTTCTTTATATTTAATTTTACTCTTTTGAAAATTCCATTTTACAATGGAAATATATTTATATCTAGTGTACAAAAAAAATAAAATCGGAGGTAAAGTAGAAACAATTCCTATTAATAATGAATAAAATTTTAATTTACTTCCAGAATAATCCAAAACTAAAAAAACAGCTGCTAATTGAAGTAAGCTTCTAGCAACTTCTATAAGTGAAGAAATAATAAATTTTTCTTTAGCAACTAATAAACCCTGATATGGAACCCCTAGTATTGATATAATTGTTGTATAAATTGAAACCCTAAACACAAACAACGCCTCATTTATTTTTATCGGATCTATTGTTAAGTAATTATTAATATAATAAACCCCAAATGTCTCCGCAATTAATAAAACAGAAAAGGAAATAAAAATATGAATCACTAAACTAATATTGAAAACCTTATTTACTGAATCATTATTACCAATACCTTCTTCAAAAGCAATAAATCTATAGGTTGTCGTTACCATTATATTATTAAGAAACGCAATCAAAAAAACAATACTAGCTACAACCGAATATAGGCCAAAATCAGACTCCCCTAATGCCTTCAAAGTATACCTAGAAACAAATAATCCAATTACAGATATTACAATCAACCTAATGTATAAAACAACACTATTATTAAAAATTGTCTTATTTTTCTCCATTAAGCTTAACTTTTAACATTCTTAGCTTAGTATATATTCCAATGTTGATTAGAAATAACTTAAAAAATGAATTAATTTTATTAAAAAATGATCTATGAAAGTGTCTTTTTAAAATGTCATCTATTTTACTATTTGAACAAATAACATTAGAAATAATATAATCACTAGAACCCATAAAAATTGCCTGATTACTATAAATATCCTCCTCTAATTCAATGCAATTTTCACCGCTGCCATCATTTCCAATATTTCTAACACGACTTTCAACAGGAAAAACTGAAGACATATTGTTCAAAAACTGATATAAACAAACATAAATATCACCATGAATTTTATTCAGATTTCGCATCTGAATTAGAGCTGGAACATAAATATTTGCAATACGATTAAATTTTAATACACTAATGAAATCTTTCAAAAAAAATTTGACATTAGATTGTATTACCTCATTTGACCATTCAATTTTTAAAAATTTTTCTCTCCAAAATCCTGAACCCCAAGCAGAATGTCCCTGCCATAGATAAACATTTTCGACATAATTAGATGGAATTGTAATAGGGTAATTATAACCATTTACAGAAAAAATATCATTCCTGCTTTCAAATTTTTCTAAGCACTTATTCATAAAGATTAAAAAATCAGTTGAAAAAACATTATCATCCTCAGAAAAAATTACCCTATCATGATTTTTAAAAACAAAATCCAACGCATCAAAATAATTTTTTTGAATCCCAAAGTTAACTTCTCTTTTTATTACAGTAATAGATTTAAAACCAGTAATAGTTTTAATAAAACTTTTTATTTGATTATACCCCTCCCAATGAGATTCTTTTAACGGATAATCTAGTGCAATATATAAATCTGTCTTAGCAGCATCTAAACAATTCGATAAAGATTTAACACATCGACAAAAATGTTGGTCTCGGTTTAGAGTTATGATTAATACTGGGGATTTTTTTTGAATCACTAACCTAATTTTGAAATAAAAATCAATTACTACTTTTTAGCTATTGTATGATATTGAATTGGCATAAGGAAGCGATCATTATCAACAACTTCAGTAATTTCAATATTACTAAAGGATCTGAACAATGAACGTAAACCATGCTCAGTAAAACGCCAACAATCAGGTAAAGGGCCGTGAATCCGTAAATTAAAAGGTGTACTAACATAAGCTAATCCTGATGGTTTTAAAATTCTATAAATTTCATTAACAGCATCAAAAGGATTCAAAGTATGTTCTAAAACCTCAGTGCAAATAATTAAATCAAAATGATCTGATGGAATAATACTTGAATTGTTTTCACATAAATCTACTATATAATCAGCTCCAGAATTTTTATCTATATCTAAAGTAAATAATTGAGATTTAATAAAAAATTCTTTTGCACCGTTGTGTACTTGAGGAGCAATATCTAAAACTTTAATATTATAATCATCATGTTTTGAGGATTTTTGAATCAATTCTTTTACTCCATTTCTTATAAATTCAAGATTAATTAAATCTACTTTACTAATTTGATTATTCATTTATTTATTTTTTTATTTTAGTTTCTAATTATATTTATATTATTAATGATTTTATAGTATCCACCGAAAATACTTTAATATTTAATGCTTCATAAACCATTTTTCTTTCCACAAAAGAATCATCAATAAATATTGATTTGTCATACTTGAATTTTCGAATATAATCTACTTTATTTTCGCCTATTTGAAGATGAATTATAGAATCAAATAAAGTAGTTAATCTAAACTTATCTAATTGA
>JACCDS010513164.1_pt1 | contig 16036 bp, 11 predicted proteins | sample 7446441 | NCBI WGS metagenome assembly JACCDS01 (sample SAMN15323445, study PRJNA562643) | freshwater metagenome | isolation source: river surface water | place: USA:Blue River Watershed | collected 2017-08-17
CCGACACCCACCGCTCCGCGCTCGGGCTGCGCCGCCTGCCCTACCTGTGGACCGGCACGCTGCTGCTGTTCGGCGGGCTGGCGATCATGCCCTTCGGCCTGCTGGCCCTGTCCGAACCGCAACCGGGCATGCTATGGGTCAGCCGCATAGGCGCGGCGCTTGCCTTCCTGCTGGTCGGCATGGGCATGCAGGTAACGCAGACCGCCGGGCTGGCGCTGGCCACCGACCTCGCCCGCCCCGACATGCGCCCGCGCGTGGTGGCGCTGATGTACACGACGCTGCTGCTGGGACTGGTCTGCAGCGGCGCACTTTTCGGCTGGCTGCTGGCGGACTTCTCGCCGCTGCGGCTGGTGCAGGTGGTGCAGGGCTCGGCGCTGGCCGTCGTGCTGCTGAATCTGAACGCACTCTGGAAGCAGGAGGCGCTGAACCGCCAGCGCGCAACGCGGCCGGATGCGCGTCCCGCGACGCGCGCCGCGTTCCGCACTGAATGGCGCGCCTACGCAGGCCGTCCCGGCGTGCGCCGCTTCCTGTGGACCGTGGGTCTGGGCACCTGCGCGTTCAACATGCAGGACATCATCCTCGAGCCGTATGGCGGACAGGTGCTGGGGCTCGGTGTCGGCGCCACCAGCCTGCTGACCGCGCTGACCGCAAGCGGCGCGCTACTGGCCTTCGGGCTGGCGGCGGCGGCGCTGGCGCGCGGTACTGATGCGACGCGGGTGGCGGCGCTGGGCGCGCTGATGGGCATGCCCGCTTTCGCTCTGGTGATTTTCTCCGCGCCGATGGGCGCACCGCAGCTGTTTCGCGCGGGCGCCTTCCTGATCGGCGTCGGCGGCGGGCTGTTTTCGGTCGGCACGCTGACGATGGCCATGAACCTGCAGACCGACAACGCGACCGGGCTCGCGCTCGGCGCCTGGGGGGCGGTACAGGCAACGGCAGCCGGCGCGTCGGTCGCAGCCGGCGGCCTGCTGAAAGATGTCGTCGGCACGCTGGCGGCTTCCGGCTGGCTGGGCGAAAGCCTCAGCTCGCCCGTCACCGGCTACAGCTTCGTCTATCACCTTGAGATGGCACTGCTGTTCGCCGTGCTGGTCGCGATCGGGCCACTGGCCGGGCGCGCTGGCATCAGCCGCCCGCCGCAGGAGCGCAAGTTTGGCCTCGCAGAGTTTCCGGGGTGAGGCCGCTGGTCGCAACAAGATTTTCGGGTAACACGCCGGGCTGCCCGGCAACAGTGCCGCAGGGCCCTGCGGTACGCACGCACAACTAGGGAAGGAGAAGCACCATGCAAACTGGCGCGATCACGCAGTATGTCGATGTGGCACAGCTCGTGCTGTACATGTTCTGGATTTTCTTCGCCGGGCTGGTTTATTACCTGCTGCAGGAAAACCACCGCGATGGCTATCCGCTCGATCCGGGCAATGGCCGCGAGATGCAGATGGGCGGCTGGCCGCCGATACCGAAGCCCAAGACCTACCTGCTGGCCAATGGCGAGCAGGTCGTCATGCCCTACCCGCTGAAGGCGGCAGAGCCGCTGAATGCCGAACCGCGGCATCGCTGGAACGGTGCGCCGCTGGAGCCGACCGGCAATCCGCTGCTGGCCGGCGTTGGCCCGGGCGCGTGGAACGAGCGCGCCGACCATCCGGACGTAACCCCGCATGGTGATCCGAAAATCACGCCGCTGCGCGTGAACCCGGAGCATGGCGTCGCCGCGCAGGACATCGATCCGCGCGGGCAGCCGGTCACGGGTGCCGACGGTGAAGTCGCCGGCAGCGTGCATGACCTGTGGCTGGACCGCTCGGAAATGCTGTTCCGCTATGTCGAGGTGAAGCTGGCTGACTCTGGCAAGACGGTGCTGCTGCCGATACCGTTCGCGCGCATCAGCAAGGACGGCGTGAAGGTGAATGCGATCCTGGCCAGCCAGTTCGCCGACGTACCCGGCCATCGCGACCCCGACCAGGTGACGATGCTCGAAGAGGAAAAGATCGCCGCTTACTACGGCGCCGGTACGCTGTATGCGACGCCGGACCGTCAGGAACCGCTGGTGTGAGCGAACGATGAAGATCTACCCCGAGCATGAACTGGAAGCGGCACCCGGCCTGCCGGAGCCGCTGCCTGCCGGCGAGCGCCTGATCTGGCAGGGCCGCCCCGACTGGCGCAGGCTGGCCCGCGAGGCCTTCCACATCGACGCGATCGCCGTCTACTTCGCGCTGATGCTGGCCCTGCAGGCGCTGCTGTCATGGCGTGCCGACGCCTCACTGGCGTCCAACCTGATGCCGATGCTGTGGTCGGCAACGCTGGCACTGGCCGCACTGGGCCTGCTGGCGCTATCGGCCTGGCTGTCGGCGCGCACCACCCTGTACACGCTGACCAGCAAACGCGTGGTGATGCGCATCGGTATCGTGCTCACGGTCAGCTTCAACCTGCCGCTGCGCTGGATCGCGGCGGCACAGCTGCGGCCCGGCCCCGGCGACAGTGGCGACATCGCCCTCGAGCTGAAAGGCTCGGACCGCATCGCCTACCTGCACCTGTGGCCGCATGCGCGCCCCTGGTACCTGCGCAAGCCGCAGCCCTCGCTGCGCTGTATCGCGGACGCCGCCCGGGTCGGCACACTGCTGCAGCAGGCATGGCGCGAGCGGCTCGCGCAGACCGCCGGCAACAATGGCACCGAAGCCTTCGAGCGCATCCCGGTGCGCATGCCCGCTGCTGCGATGGCACGCTGATACGGAGTCCCCATGCACGCCCTGCACCCCCCGACAGCAACGCCCCTGCCGCCCGCCCACGCGTGGCGGCGCCGCTGGCTGCAACCCGGCGTACTGATCAGCCTGCTGCTGGCCACCGCATTGACCGTCGTCATCGTCGCCCGGCAGGCGCCCTCCGCGCCGGACGCCGCCGCACCGGCCGCACACGAGCGCGCGCAGGTACGCACACTGCGCTTCATCGACCAGCCGGACGGCTCGGTGGCCGCCATTGAAGATGGCAGCGGCCAGGTCCTGCACCGTTTCGAGGGCGAGCAGGGCTTCCTGCGCGGCACCCTGCGCGCGATGGTGCGCGAGCGCCGCATGCGCGGTATCGGCGCCGGCCAGGCATTTGAACTGATCCTGCACCACGATGGCCGGCTGACACTGTATGACCCGTCGACCGGCACACGCATTGCGCTCGAGTCCTTCGGCCCCGACAACACCCGCGTGTTTGCACGCCTGCTGGATTGAACGCCGCCCCGCCCGCGCCGCATGCTGCCGCGCCGACCGCGATTGTGATCGGCAGCGGCTTCGGCGGCCTCGCTGCGGCGATCCGGCTGTCCTGCAAGGGCTATCGCGTGCAGGTGCTGGAAAAGCTCGACCAGCCCGGCGGCCGCGCGTACGTACACCGGCAGGACGGTTTCACCTTCGACGCCGGCCCGACCATCATCACGGCACCGCACTTGCTGGAAGAACTCTGGACCCTGTGCGGCAGGCGCTTCGCCGATGACATCACGCTAAAGCCGATGGAGCCCTTCTACCGGTTACGCTTCGACGATGGCAGCTGGTTCGACTACAGTGGCGACGACGCCGCGATGCGGCGCGAGATCGCGCGCTTCAGTCCCGACGATTTACCCGGTTATGAGCGTTTCGTTGCCGAAGCCGACGAAGCCTACCGGCTCGGCTTCGAGGAACTCGGGCACAAGGCCTTCAACACGCTCGGCAAGCTGTTCGCGGCGATGCCGAACATGCTGCGCATGCGCGCATGGGAAACACTGTATGCGATGGTGGCCCGCCACATACGCGATCCGAAGCTGCGGGTGGTTTTCAGTTTTCATCCGCTGCTCATTGGCGGCAATCCGTTCTCGGTCACACGCGTATACAGCCTGATCAATACCCTTGAGCGGCGCTTCGGCGTGCACTGGGCCATGGGCGGCACCGGCGCGCTGGTGCGCGGACTGGTGAAGCTGCTGGACGAGCGCGGTGTCAGCGTGCGCTGCAACGCACCGGTGGTGCGTATCAACGTGCGCGATGGCCGCGCGACCGGCGTCACGCTGGACAATGGCGAAACACTCAGCGCCGACCTGGTGGTGTCGAACGGCGACGCCGCCTGGACCTACCGGCACCTGATCGAGCCGCAGCACCGGCGCCACTGGACCGACCGCAAGATCGCATCGCGCCGCTACTCGATGAGCCTGTTCGTCTGGTACTTCGGCACCGACCGGCGCTGGGAAGACGTACCGCACCACATGATCATGCTCGGCCCGCGCTACCGCGGCCTGCTCGACGACCTGTTCACGCGGCTGCATCTGGCCGACGATTTCAGCCTGTACCTGCACCGGCCGAGCGCCAGCGACCCCGGCGTTGCGCCGGCCGGCTGCGATGCGTTCTACGTGCTGTCGCCGGTGCCGCATCTCGGCAGCGGTACCGACTGGGAAAGCGAAGCCGAAGCCTACCGGGAGAAAATCCAGCGGCATCTCGAGGCCACCGTACTGCCCGGCCTGGGCAAGCACATCATCAGCAGCCGACTGATGACGCCGCAGCACTTCAAGGACCGGCTGTGGTCCTGGCAGGGCGCAGCCTTCGGCATGGAGCCGGTGCTGCTGCAGAGCGCCTGGTTCCGCCCGCACAACCGCAGCGAAGACGTGCATAACCTCTACATGGTCGGCGCGGGCACGCACCCCGGCGCCGGCGTGCCCGGCGTGCTGATGTCCGCGAAGGCGATGGCCTTGACCCTGCCCGATGTCTGATACCCGCGCCCCCATCGACCTGGCCGCCTGCGAAGCGCTGATGCGCGGCGGCTCGAAATCATTTTTCGCGGCCTCCAGCCTGCTGCCGCAGCGTGTGCGCATTCCGGCGATCGCGCTCTATGCGTTCTGCCGTATGGCCGATGACGCCATCGATGAAGGCATGGACGACCCGCACGCACTGTCGCGGCTGCAGCACCGGCTCGATGCGATTTACGCGGGAGTACCCGGCGATGCTGTCGAGGACCGCGCGATGGCGATGGTCGTGCACCGCTACCGGCTGCCCCGCACACTGCCGGAGGCCCTGCTCGAAGGCTTCGCGTGGGACGCCGCCGGTCGCAGCTATGAAACCCTGGAAGACCTGCACGACTACTGCGCGCGCGTAGCCGGCAGTGTCGGCGCCATGATGGCGATGGTGATGGGGGTCCAGCATCCGCAGGCACTGGCGCGCGCGTGCGAGCTGGGAAATGCGATGCAGCTGACCAATATCGCCCGCGATGTCGGCGAAGATGCGCGACGCGGCCGGCTTTACCTGCCGCGCCAGTGGCTGCGTGAGGCAGGTCTGGACCCGGACCGCTGGCTGCAGCAGCCGGTGTTCAACGCAGCGCTCGCGCAAGTGGTGGGTCGCCTGCTGCTGGAAGCCGATCGCCTGTACCGGCGCGGCAGTACCGGCATCGCCCGCCTGCCGCGCGACTGCCGCAGCGCGATACTCGCCGCCGCAACGATCTACGCTGACATCGGGCACGTGGTATCGGAGAACGACATGGACTCCGTGAATCAGCGGGCCGTGGTCAGCAGCGCGCGCAAGCTCACCTTGCTGTGCCTGGCCAAGGCGCGCGCGCAGTTGCCGCAGCGCTGCGATACTGCCGAGCCGCTGCCCGGCATCGCCTTTCTGGCAGATGCCTGCGGGCACCTGCAGGCATCAGCGGCGGGCAGCCGTCCGGCGCGCAATTTCGATGAACGCTGCGAATGGCTGATCGACCTGTTCGAGAGGCTGTCAACGCCAGGGCGGCAGCTGTAGGCGGCTGCTGCCCCGGCGCATCAGCCGCGTCAGACGCGTCAGAAGTGAACCAGATCCAGCGCCACTGACATCGTGCCGGCAGGGGTGCCGGCGACAAACGCGATCATTTCGTCCCGGCTATCCCAGCTGTTATTGCCGTTCGTATCCAGATACAGACCGGCGCCGGACGTCTTGCCGACATTCGCCGACGCAAAGAAGTAGGTGCCGTCACCGACCACCAGCTTGTCGCCCTGACTGCGGCTGAAGTCGGTGATCCACGCATAGTCCTTCGCACCATTCGACTTGGCGCTGCCGTCGTTGTAGAACACGCCGCGCAGGTCGGCGAGGACAAACTTGTCGGCGCCGGCGCCGCCGGTGAGGCGGTCGATGCTGCCCTTGCCCAGCGCCGTTCCGGTGGCCGGAACACCGCAGAGCCGATCGTCCCCAGCCCCGCCAAGCAGGGTGTCATTGCCGGCGGTGCCGTACAGCGTCAGGCCCGAGGTAACGATGGCAAAGTCCGGCGAGGTCGCGCCTGCGCCCGAATTACCCAGCAGGTCCGTGTAGCTGTCTGCGGCGACCGAGAATTGGCTGACGGGATCGCTCACCCCATTGGCCGGCTGGTAGGTCGCGGTGAATGTCTGGCCGTCGAGTCCGGGGGTAAAGCTTGTCAGCGACACGGCGGCGCCATCAAGCAGGATGTCGTCGGCGTCAAAGCCTGCGACCATCTCGCTTAAGCTGAACGTGATGGTCTGCGATTCGCCGGCACTCAGTGAGGTATCGCTGAGGCTGATGGACAGCGACGGCGCTAAGGTGTCGATGCCGAACGGGTCCGATACCCAGTCGATGCCGGCATTGCCTGCCGCGTCGGTGTAATCGCCGCGGATGACGATCAGGTTGTCGTAGGCCGTGGTGCCGGGGTGCGGCGTGAACTCGACCGAGTAGATGCCGTTGCCGTCGTCACTCAGATCACCGAGCGTCCCTGCAGCAGCGCTCACATCGATATCTGCGATATCAAAGCCCGTCACCGGTTCGTCGAAGGCGATGGTCAGCTGGAGGGTCTGCCCGGAGGCCAGCATCGAGTCGCTCAGCGTGACTTCCGGAGCCGGCGCGATCGTATCGACCATGAACTCCGGCAGCATCACCTGGAAGCCCGGGTTGCCCGCTGCATCGGTGTAGCGACTGTCGCCAATCACGATCTGGTTCGCCGCTTGCATGGCGTTGGCGAATGGCGTGAATACTGCGGTATAAATTCCGCCACCTTCATCGGTCAGCGAATCCAGTTGCACAGCGGCTTGCGAAGTATCGAAGTCCCCTGCATCCAGTCCGAACACGGGTTCGGAAAATTGCAGCGTCACCACCAGCTGCTCGCCGGCGGCGATCGTACTGTCGGACAGTGGCAGGGCGATGCCATACGGGCTTTCTGAATCGATCGAGAAACTGACCAGTCCGCCCTCCACGCCGGTATTGCCGGCGAGATCAGAATAAGCGCCACCGAGCACGGCGAACTGATTGATCGGCTTCACCCAACCCGGCTCGGGAACAAAGGTCATCCGGTATTCCAGTCCGCCGGGCTGCGACGTAAAGTCCGTGAAGGCGCCGGGTGCGCCCATCATCATCACGTCGTCCAGCGTAAAGTCCTGTACCGGCTCATTGAACAGCACCGTGATCTCCACGCCGGCCTGGCCCGCCAGTAGCGTGCTGAGGAAGATGCTTGGCGCTTCGGGGGCCATCATATCCACTGTGAACTGCGGCAATAAAAAGCCAATGCCCTGGTTGCCCGCGGCATCGGTGTAGCTACCGTCGGCGACCGTAATCAGGTTGTAAGGACTGTCCGTCACGGGCGTGAAAACGGCGGTGTAGGTGCCGCCGCCTTCATCGATCAGCGCATCCAGTTGCACAGCGGCCTGCGAGATATCGAAGTCCCCCGGGTCCAGCCCGAACACGGGCTCGGAGAATTGCAGCGTCACAAACAGCTGCTCGCCAGCGGCGATCGTGCTGTCGGACAGCGGCAGGGCAACACCGTAGGGGCTCTCCGAATCGATCGCGAAACTGGCGGACTCGCCAGCCAGACCGGCATTCCCGTCGAGGTCCGAATAAGCGCCACCGAGCACGACAAACTGGTTCTCAGGCGACACCACTTCGAGATACGGCACAAAGGTCATCCGGTACTCCAGACCACCGGCCTGCGGGGTGAAGCTCGTGAAGATACCGGGTGCACCCATCATCATCACGTCGTCCAGCGTGAAATTCTGTACCGGCTCATCGAACAGCACCGTGATCTCCACGCCGGCTTGCCCAACCAGCGTGGTGCTCAGCGAGATCACGGGCGTCGGCCCTTGCGGATTGGTGGTGGTCGTGTCGATCGTGAAATTGGCCGAACTCGCTCCCGCCACGCCCGTGTGGCCGTAGAGGTCCATGTAGCCTCCACCGATCACCGAAATGCTGTTGGTGGCATCCAGAACATTGGACGTCGGCGTAAAGTTCATCGTGTATGTCGTCGGCGAGACCTGCGTAAAGTCCGACAAACTGCCAGGCGCGAAAGACATGTCGACGTCCGCCATCGTGAATCCCGTCACGGCTTCCGAAAAAGTCACCGTGACGAGCATGGATTCCCCGGCGGTCAGGCTGGTGTCGCTGAGCGTGATACCGGTGACAGTCGGCGCCAGGGTATCGATCGAAAATGGGTAGCTGGTCAGAGGCACCCCGTTCACGGTGATGTAGTTGTTGGAACTGCCGACATTCGGAAGCGCGATCAGGGAGAGTGTGGCACCCGTGTAGCCGGTTTCGCTGGTACTCGGGCTCCAGGAACCGATGGGCATGAGCGTCGACGGCCAGCTGATCTCGCTGAAATTTACATAGGGATCCAGAGTCTCCTCGTGAAAAATGACATCGATACGCAGAGTCTCTCCCTCTGTGAGCACCGAGTCGACGGAGTCGGGGAAAACAATTTGAACATCATAAGTCGGTGTCGATGACATGGCCTGCCTCCTGGGTACCGATGGTTCAGCTCTACGAAATGCAGAGCTGCGCCAAGTTTAGGAAGCCCTGTCGCACCCAACAAATGTTCTGATGAACTAGTCGCTGGTGGTTTTTTCACAGTGGCGAAAAGCCAACCGCAGTAGCCGAATCGCTACAACCACGCCGCCGATCGTTGTGCGGTACCGGCTTCTCTTTGCGTGTATCAGGACAAGGACGGATTTGGCAGACTGCTATCCGATGTAGCGGCAGCGCCTTGCTGCGCAGCAGGAGACGACACAGTCGGTACCGCTGTCTCGAGCTCGCGAATCGACAGTTCGACGGCGGCCATGGTATCGACAAACTCTGCGAGCGAAGACGAGTGCCGGAGCAAATGGTCTGCGATGACTGAGCCGGCATCCGTCATGCCATTGGCCTGCCTGCCCTCGGGGTCGAATGCGTATCCTGCCTTGCGTGCCAGCTCGCCGCTGGCGATGGCACGATTGCGCGCGAGCGTGTCATCAACCAGTGGCGCCACACCCGCATTCTTGAGCGCATAGCGTTTCAGCGCGAATTCGGTGATCAGGGTGTTGCCCTTGAGAGCCTCGGCCACACGCATGTAGTCCGCGTCGTGCTTGAGCACGATATCGACTTTGAGTGTGTGCAGCGAGCAGTGGCTGCGCAGCAGGTGCAACAGGCCGGATAGGTCGTCAAGCACAGGCTCGGACTCCGGACACAGCAGCGCAAGGCTGCGCAGCGAAGGGTGAGCGGCCGCGCTGACGAAGACGGCATTGAGGTCGATGGCCTGGTCGACGCGGCAAGTCATCTCAAGTTGCTGCAGTGTCGTATTCTTCGCGAGCAGGGCGGCACAGGATGGCATCGGCCCCGTCATCAGCGGCACATCCCAGATCTTGAGATACGCCACAGACCGGTTCTTCTGCATCCCTTCTATGAATGCGCTGCCTCGGGAAGTGCCGAGGTCGCATCGATACAGCGTCAGCTTTTTCAGGGAAGTACTGCCGGCAAGTGCCGCGCCAAAGACGTCTGCCGCGCGCTCGTCAAACCGCGCGGTAATCAGTGTCAATGCATGGCAGGCGCCGGCCGCTGCAGCCGCTACACGCGGCAGTGCCTCGTCGCCGCTGCCGGCACCGCGCAATTTCAGTTCAGGTACCCTGCCCCGCCTGATCAGTGCCGACAAGCTATCGACGGCTGACGCATCTATCTCCACAGGATAGAGATTGAACCGGAGACCGTCATGGGTATCGGCCTGCGCACTGAGCGCGTGCGCTGTGGCCGCATCAAGCTTGTCCAGTGTGAGGTTCAGCAGGCTGACGTGCGGATCACGCGCGGATTCGGCCCACAGGAACGCCAGCGCGTCGAGCTCACCGTGTTGCAGGCAGCCGGCGAACACCTCCTCAAACTCCCAGCCGATGCCTGCGTCCGCTCCCACGGCACCCTGCCTTCCTCCCGGAATTTTTCCGAGGAGTAGAAAATCCAGCTCTGGCGTTCGTGCGGAAGCGGGCAGGCTTTGATAGGTATCCCGCGTGTACGGCAAGCTGCGACGGACGGGCGGGAGCTTCATCGACGATGCATCGGGTATCGGCGGTGAAGCGGCCTCACTGCAGGGTTTAGAAGCGGCGCCATAAGGGGTCAGGTTCACGGGCAACATGGGGGGCTCTCAAGGGAATGAAAATGAAAACGGGCCTGCGGCGATCGCTGCGGGTGGCAGTGCGTGACGCGTGCCGGTCCAGCTGACGCCGCGGAGCGCCGTGCAGGGACGGCAGCCCTTCAGTACCTGTTCAGAGGCCGGCATCCTGTAGTGCACGAGGCGCCCGGTTCAAGACGCAGCCGATCCCGCAGACGGTGACTGCGTCGCCGGGAAAGTTGTCGTTGTTGTCGTCGTTGTCGTGGCAGAGGCACCCGCCGTTTGGGTAGTGACGGTCGGCGCGGCCGTCGTAGTGGACGCTGAAAGCGCTGCCTGCCTGTCAAGCTCCCGTACGGACAATTCGACAGCAGCCATCGTTTCGGCAAATTCAGCACGCGTCGCTGAGTTCGCAAGAATATGCTTCGCCAAGTGCATGCCGACATCAGAAAAATCTTTCCTGTTGTCCGGATCGAATGCCATGCCGGCTGCGCGCATTTTCTCGGTATTCAGAAGCTGCCGGTTGCGTGCCAGGGTTTCCTCGAAGGACAGCCAGACATCCCTCACCTTGAAATCGGGTATGTCGAGGTTGAACGTCGTCAGCGCGGTATTTTTTCTGAGCGAATCCGCCACTGCGAGATACGCTTCGCGGCTGCTCAGGGTGACACTGACGCACAGCGTGGTCAGCGTCGAATTCTTTTCGAGCAAATGCTGCAGGCATGACAGATCCTGGAGCGCAGCGAACGGGGATGCATTCCTGATCGTCAGCGAGCGCAGCGAATGGTTGCCGACCATCCCGGAAAGCAGGGATGCCATGTCGGTGACGTTATTGAAGCCCGGAACCAGGTCATAATAAATTTCAAGATTTTCGATGGTCGTGTTTTGCGCAAAAATCGCCGGGTAACCCGAGCTGTGACTGCCGGGCATACTGGTTTTGCAGACGGTCAGGTCGACGATGGAGCGATTGCTTTTCATCGCATCGACAAACCACGCTCCGCAGGAACTCTTGAATTCAACATTCCGGAGTTCCAGTACTTTCAGGCGGCTGCTGTTCGCCAGGGCCTGGCTGAGGGCCGATTCGCTGTCGGCCTCCAGACTGACACATTCGAGGCGCAGGGAATGCGTCACATAGCCGAGCATCGGGGCAAGACGCGCAAGGGCAGCGGCCTCGATCGGCGGATCACCAAAATCGGGACCCAGAGACAGATTTCTCACTTTTCCCTGGGTGATCAGGGTCGACAATGCCGTCGCCGCACAGGCGTCCACATCGGACACGGCCAGACTCAGCTGAAGTCCGGGATAGGCGTCGCACAACTCGATCAGTGCCTGCGCAATCGTCAAGTCCAGCTGGCTGATCCTTGCCCCGCAGACCTCCCCGTTCGGATCGACACCCCATCGTTCCCAGAGAAACTTCAACGCATCCACCTCACCGCGTTCAATGCACTGACTGACCGTGAGCGCGCCGGGTCCGGCGCGACCCGGCGCTGACGAAACGGGCCTGGGTGGCACCTTGCCGAGAATCAGAAAATCCAGCGCCGACGATTTCCTGCCGGGTGGCAGTGCTTCGTAATCGGCTTTTGTGTAAGGCAGAGGCCGCCGCAAGGGCGGCAGCGATGCAGACGACGCATCGATATTTTGCAGTGCAGGGAGGCCGGCCGGTGCAGCCGGACGGAAAATCGCGCTGAGGTGATCCATGATGTTTCCCTGAAATAGACGGGCGGGACGATAACGGTGCTTCTTCCTGATCCGGTGGGTCGGTAACAGTTTGGGCAGGAAAGTGCCGCTGCAGGTCCGACCAGCGCGGGAGCCGGTGGCAGCAGGCAGGAACGGACGATGCGGCGTACCGCAGCCGGGGCGCTCAGTCGACCCGGTCTGCGCAGCTGAGGAGGGGCAAGGCTGGCGCGGCAGACCAGCAGGCATCGCTGCCGCAGTGGTTGATCACCGCCGGCGCGGCATCCGGAACGGCAGCATCCATTGCACGACCGGCGACTGCAGGCGCGGCACGTTCAGCGTCTCATGCACGCTGATCACGTCTTCGCCGAACAGGCGGCTTTTCAGCACGGAGCGCTGGTAGAAAGGCGTGTCTTCCAGCATCTCGATCACGCTGACGCGGGCATCGCCCTCGCTGCGCATGCGGCGCGGAATGCGCCAGCGGGTCAGGTGCAGCGACTGGCGGGGCGGCGCGTCGAAGGGCTCGACTCGTCCGTCGGGAAAAAAGCGCAGGCCCAGCAGGCGATCGCTGCCTTCTCTCGGCTGCACGTCGTAGATCACGGCGGTCGAACCGTCGGACAACAAGGCGCGCGACCAGTCCCATTCATGAAATGCGCCGCCGACAGGCTCATCGCCTTCGTTGGAATCGAAGTAGGCATGGCCGCTCCAGCGCTGCGCGGGATGCTGCATCTCGACCTCGACGCGCGCGCAGGCGGCCAGTGGTCCCCAGCGATGCCGGCCATGCGCATCGAGCGCCGTGCTGAAGCCGGACAGTGCGGCGGGATACACACGCACCTTGCCGCGCACCGGGAAAGGAAGCGGCACGCCAATCTCGCAGATATCGATCTCGAGGTGATCGCCATGCCAGTGCAGGCTGCTCGGGCCGATCGTGAAGTGCTGCGCGTCGCGCTGCATGCTGCGCCGGCCGCGCTCGGTCATGGTCCAGCGCCGGTTCTGCCCGTACAGCGCGACATTCAGCGCGCAGTGGTTTTCCGGATCGGTCGGGCCGCGACCGAGCGCCTTGCGGTAATACGGCGAGAACACGCTGCCGACAAAGGCAATGATGCTCAGTCCGTACCGGCCGTCATCGCTGAGCGCATCGACATACCACCAGAGATAACCACCGGACGGGACCGGCTGGTCGAATCGAGGTGCGCCATCAGCGTCGCGGCCGCCAGCTGGCCCGACATGGCTGCCATCGGCACGCCCGGTCCCGGATGCACGCTGCCCCCGGCCAGATACAGGCCCGGTATCCGGCTCTGTGCTCCCGGGCGCCGGAAGGCCGACATCCAGCCGTGTGTCGCCATCCCGTATAACGCGCCCGCGCTGCCGGGAAACATCCGGTGGAAGTCTGAGGGCGTCGTTCGCAGCGAGTTCTGCGGCGTGCGCCTGATAGTCAGGCCGTAGCGGGCCAGCAGGGAAAAGGAATGGCTCTCGCATCTGTCGATCTCCGCTTCGGTAAGCACGCGCCGCGCTTCGGCCGGCGCATTGACAAGCATCAGCAGGCGGTCGCGCGCCGGCGTCGCCGTACCCGGGCAGCCGCGATCCTGCGCACACACATAAACGGTGGGTGTCGCAGGCAGCCGGCCATGCCCGAAGATGTCATCGAATTCACGCCGGTAGTCCGGCTGGAAAAATACGTTGTGCCGCTCGAGCGGAAAACCGTCGGTGGCCGCATGCAGGCTCCAGGTCAGCGCCGACAGCGAGCGCTGCGATGGCGGCAGCGGCGCGGTGGCCGTCGCAGCTGCCTCGCCCAGCAAGCCCTGCCCCAGCGCCGAGCGGTCGCCGTTGAAGACGACGCTGTCGGCGTCAATGTACTCGCCGCTGTCAAGCTGTACACCGTTCGCACGTCCGCCGCTGACGTCAATGGCGGCCACGCGTGCGCCATAGCGCAGGGTCACGCCCGAGCGCGCAGCCAGCCCCGCCAGCGAGCGGGCCAGCGCATGCATGCCGCCCTGCACCGACCACACGCCATCCAGCTCCACCTGCGTGACCAGCATCAGCGTGGCCGGCGCCTGCCAAGGCGACGATCCGCAGTAGGTGGCATAGCGGGCGAACAGCTGGCGCAGCCGCGGGTCATGGAAGTGCCTGCCGAGCGCGCCCCACAGGCTGCGCATCGGCCCCAGCGAAGCCAGTACCGCAAGGCCGCGCAGCCCGAGGTCGCCGTGCATGCGCATCAGCGTCGGCTCCTGCGAGCGGATGAACGGGCCTTCGAGCGTGTCATAGACCCGTCGCGCCTGCCGGCAAAACTGCGCGAAGCGGTTCGCCTCGGCCGCGCCGGCAAAGCGCGCGATCGCCTCGCGCGATTGCGCGGGATCGGCGAACAAGTCCATACGCTCGTCCGCGCTCCATGCATGGCGGGCCAGCACCGGCAGTGCCGTCAGCGCGAGTTCGTCCTGCAGGCGTGCGCCGGCAGACGCATAGATCTGCTCGAAGATCCAGCGCATGGTAAAGACGGTCGGGCCGCTGTCGATGGCCGCGCCGTCAACCACCGGCTGGCGCATCTTGCCGCCGGGCGTATCGGCCGCTTCCAGCAGCGTTACGGCCAGCCCCTGCTGCGCCAGCTGCAGGGCCGCTACCAGCCCGCCGACACCGGCGCCGATCACGACCACGCGGTGCGTGCGCAGCGGACTAGCCATAGTCGCGTCCCTTCCAGCGCCCCTGTATCGCCAGCGGCGCGAAGCGCACGAACATCGATTCGGAAAAGAAGTGCTGCTGCCAGGCCGCACGTATCGCCTGCTGGTGCGCGCCGGTGCGTGCATACGCATCCATCGCCTCGGCATCGCGCCACAGGCTGAAGGTCGCCTGCCGCAACAGCGGCGCTTCACCGAGGCCGATCGCGAGTTCGCAGCCGGGTGCATCTGCCAGTCCCGCCTGTGCGGGCGGCGCATGGCGCCAAAAGCTGGCGGCTGCCCGCGGACGGATCGAGGCGCGCGTCAGCGCGGCAAGCGGCATGCCATCGGGTACCGGCATGCCTTGTGCGATCGCGACACGATCCCAGCTGCCGCGCGACGATGCAGGGCGCAGTGTCAGCAGCAGGCAGTCGCCGCTCGACTGGCGATAACGCTGTACCAGCGCTGAAGCGGTGATGAATTCGTTCGCGCAGCCATCATCGTCGAACAGGCAGAACAAGCCCTGATGCGAGGGGCTGGGCATCAGACCGAAGCCGCCGTCGCGGCCGCTGCCGAGGGTCTTCATGAAACGCAGGCCGCGCGCGCGTTGCGGCAGCCAGCGGGAAAAGGCAATCCGGTTCCAGCCCCACAGCCAGTGTGCAGGCCGCAAGTCAGCCAGCAGGACCAGTGCCGTGCACTGAATGCCAGCCGATTCGCCGCTGCGCGACGTATCGGCGGCCTCCCCTGCCGTCGCCTGCGCAGCGGTCTTGCGGATGAGCTGGCCGACAGTCATGGGGCCTTTCGGTGGAGGGCAGCGTCGGGATATCGATCACTGCCGGGTTACGGAGGACGCGGGTTGTGCGGGTGCCTGGCCGGGCTGTGTGTCAATAGCGCAGGTCCCCGGCTCAGCGACCATGGATCCCGGCCTGCGCCGGGATGACGTTTTAAAAGCTATTCCGAATGAAAATCGTCTTGCCGGAGCTGGCACGGCAGTCGCGCTGAGCGCCGCTCCTCCAAAACCGTCCTCCCGGCGCAGGCACAGCCGTCGTACCGCGCGCCGGTCCCAACATTGTCATCCCAGCGTAGGCACAGCGGTCGTACAGTGCGCCGGCCCCAACATCGTCATCCCAGCGCAGGAACAGCAGTCATACAGTGCGCCGTCCCCAAATTCGTCATCCCGGCGCAGGCCGGGATCCATCGTCGATCAACCCCGAACAGGCGCTCGTCGCGATGCAGCCATGGATCCCGGCCTGTGCCGGGATGACGTTTTAAAAGCTATTCCGGATGAAAACCGTCTTGCCAGTGCAGGAACGGCGGTTGTGGTGAGCGCTGCTCCCAACACTGTCCTCCCGGCACAGGCACACCCGTCATTCAGTGCGCCGTCCCCAAATTCGTCATCCCGGCGCAGGCCGGGATCC
>JACCDS012093497.1_pt1 | contig 16028 bp, 13 predicted proteins | sample 7446441 | NCBI WGS metagenome assembly JACCDS01 (sample SAMN15323445, study PRJNA562643) | freshwater metagenome | isolation source: river surface water | place: USA:Blue River Watershed | collected 2017-08-17
CTCGTCCAAACTGGTGCGGCGCAAAAACTGGCCGATGGGCGTGATGCGCGGGTCATTGCGCAGCTTGAACTCACGCTCCCACTCGGCCCGCGCAGCCGGGTCATTGGCCAGCAATTCACGCAAACGCTCCTCGGCATCCACCTGCATGGTGCGGAACTTGAAGCACGGAAACACATTGCCCGACTGCCCCACCCGCTTGTGTGCAAAAATGGCCGGCCCACCATCGCGCTTGATGCGCAGCGCGATGTAAAGCAAGGGCAAAGCGCCCAAGACCAGCAGCGCCAAGGCCGCTGCCAAGTCAAACACCCGCTTGAGCAAACGTGCCGGCCAATAACGCAAGTTGTTGCGCAACTTGAGCATGGCCACTTCGTGCGAGAAGAAATAAGAAATGTCGGTGCCAAACAAAGGCACCCCGCGCATGGCAGGCACCACGCTCACATCTTCGGCCTTCCATCGGGCCAGCATGCGCAGCAGGTCTTCACGCAAATCGTTTTGCCCATGCTCTAGCGCCAGCACAAACTGCACCCCCGGCACCTTGGCCCACTGGGCCAGCTGCAAGGCAGCATCAGCGGGTGCATGGGCCATGTCCACAAAACCCACCACCGTAAAACCCAAAGCCGGCTCACTTTGCAAAGCGGCAACGGCCTCTTGCGCGTTGGGGCCATTGCCCACAATCAGCGTGGGCCGCTGCCACACGCCCAGGCGCCGCATGAAGGTCCGCGCCAAACTGCGCACCACCGGCACAAACACCGCCGCCAAAGGCCACACCAGCGCCGACCACATACGCGAAGAGTTCCAGAGCGTCAGCGCCAGCACCGCCAAGTCCAGCACCGCCAACACAAAAAACGCCTGGAGCGTCTCGCCCAGCTCGGACCAAAAAGGCTTGCGGTCGCTGTAATGCCGAAACCGCACCAAAAAGAAAGCCAAGCCCACGCCCGCCACGGCCAACCATGCCCAATAACGCTGAATGTCTTGCGCAACCAACCAATTTGCGTCAGGTGTATCAGACCACGCCTTAGAGACCAATGCGGCCAGCAGCCCTGACCACAGCATCGCGACCACATCGGCAACGAGCAAGACGCCTTTGGTCAGCCGAATTTGGATCGGACTCAGGCGACGCCAATCTTGAGAAAAAGACATGTTGTTCAACCCCAATACCCCTTGTGCATGCTGCACCAGCGCTTGAACCACAAAGGCCAACGCAACTCCAAACGCCCCAGGCGGTAACCGATCAGCTTGGCAGCCGTGCGCACCAGCGCGGACGGAATCCACCATGGCGCATGACGCCACAAATAAGCCAGCTCAGATCGCACAAAGCGGAAACCCTCGCCGCCAGCAGCACCGAACTCGGCCAACAGCCAAGGGCTTCGAGCATGGAAAACGCCGGTGTCGAAATACCGACGGAACTCTTGCATGACGCTGTAATTGTGCGAATGGTAGGCACAGGCATCGGCCACATAAGCCACCGATTTGCCCGCCATGAGCAAACGGGCCGCGACCGACATGTCCTCGCCCAAAATGACATCGGAGGGGAAGCCCCCTACCGCCTGCAGATCTGCCACTCGGTAGGCTGCAAACGAGTTGGACATGAAACAAGCCTTGAGGCCCAATTGTGCTTTGTCGGCCAAACTGACCACACGCGAAGCTGCCGGGTAATTGAACACACGCGCATGCGCAGCCACGGGTGTTGCATCGGCATGAGGCAACTGACGACCAAAAGCACCGCCAACCAAAGGGTCTGAGAACGCTGCCAGCAAATGCGCCAAGGCATGCGCGTCGGCCATCAAGGCGTCTTGCGTCGTGTACACCACTACATCTGTCCCAGCCGGCAAATGTGAAAGCGCCAGATTGCGCGTGCCACCGTGGTTGAAGTCTGCTGCGGCGATTTGAACGCAACGAAAATCCTCAGGCAGGCTGGTAAAGTCGGTGCGATCATCAGAACTGGAATCGACAATCAAGCCATTCACAGCTGTTTTTTGCATGCTAACAGCTGCACACCATCCCGACCACAATGAGCCTGGATTGCGCGTAGGCACGACCAGCCAGATTGACGAAGAATTCGACATCAAAAATTATTAAATGATCAAAGGATTAATTCATGCACAAGCCAACTGTTCATATCCTTCTGGCCACCTATAACGGGGCACAGTTTTTGACTGAACAACTGGAGTCGATTGCACGACAAACACACAGCTCATGGACATTGACCATCAGCGACGATGGCTCTACAGACAACACCTTGGCTCTGGTCGCACAATTTGCAAAGCGAATCACTCAACCACTGACAGTTTTACAAGGACCTCAACAAAAGTCCTCTACGCGCAACTTCTGCCACCTGATCCAAAACGCACCCGCTGCAGAAGCATCAGATCTGTATGCTTTTTGCGACCAAGACGATGTCTGGCTAGACAACAAACTGGAACGCGCTGTTCAATGGCATGCACAACAACAGTCACATGCTGTGCGTCTGTATTGCAGCCGAACACAGTTTGTTGACGAACAACTCAAACCCATCGGATTGAGCCCAGGCATTCAACGCACACCGAGCTTTGGCAACGCGCTGGTTCAAAACATCGCCAGCGGCAACACCATGGTCATGAGCCATGATGTGCTTTTGGCACAAAAGAAAGTCAAGCCCGAGCACAGCGTTTGGCATGACTGGACGACCTATTTGGTCGCCACCGCATTGGGGGGCATGGTCTGCTTTGATGACGAACCCAGCCTGCTCTACCGGCAGCATGGGGGCAATGTGATTGGGTCTAATAATGGTCTAGCTGCACAGATAAAACGATTCCAGCCACTTCTTCAAGGGCGCTATAAAGCGTGGACTGATGCCAACATCGCCGCCTTTAAAGACCTGCAAGGCCTCACCCCCTTTAGAACAATATCCATCTGTGACAATTTTTCTGCTCTACGCGACTTGCCATGGCCGTGGATGAGAATCAATGCTTGGAAAAAAACTGAAATACGGCGGCAGACCTTCGGGTCAAATTTCACGCTGACACTAGGCCTGCTCTTGGCTCTTACTTGATTTAAAAAAGCCAACTACTTTGAAAATTTGAAATCGAATTGGCGATTTTCTGTTTGTTACGCTATTCAGCCGGAGCATCGAAATTTATATTTTCATCTATTAACCCGTGCTGGATAATGTAGGCAACCTCTGACAACTCGACAACTGAGGTGGCAGAAAGATATTTTTCGTCAGTACCGAATAAATACCTCTTTTGAACACCTGCTGATGCTGCCGCATCAATGTCACTAACTTTATCACCAACCAATATTGATTGGCTTAAATTCAGATTCATTTCAGTCGCAGCCAGCAAAAACATACCGGGATTAGGCTTGCGGCATTCGCTGTCTCTTTTGTATTTGCCCACACCATGTTCAGGATGAAAGGGGCAGAAATAAACCTTGTCAAGCCTGCAGCCTTGCTCTACGAATCGCTCACACATCCAATCTGTGAGCTTGTGAAACTGTTCTTCCGAATAATAGCCTCGACCAATACCAGCTTGATTCGTGACTACTACTACCCGATAACCCTTCTCATTTGCAGCTCGAACCAGGTCAAAGATTCCAGGAATGAACTCAAAATCTTCTGGACGATGAACATAACCATGATCCACATTGATCACGCCATCTCTATCAAGGAACAAAGCTGATCGTTGCATCATTCAGCGGCCCAACAACTCAGTCTGCGCACGCAAAAAATCTTCTGGCACGCCAATATCAATAAATTGACCATGAGTCACGAAAACGTCAAATAGTCCTGCAGCAGCCACAGGCACTAGATAGTCGGCCTCTATTGAAAAATTTGTACCTACTCCAAAAGCATCAAGCTGATTAATGCTGAACACATAACATCCCGCATTGATGAGACCTGGGCCAGATACACCCTTCTCAGTAAAACCATCCAACTTGCCATCAGCCACCAACAGGCGACCGTAGCGTGCTGTGTCTGATACCTCACGGGAAACAATCATTGATCGATGGTTTAACGACCATTGCTCTTCAATTTTCTGCACTTCAAGATCAACAAATGTATCCCCATTGAAGACGAACACATGGTCCGCAGTGACCTGCTCTAAAGCCAGACGGATTGCACCGCCTGTTCCCAAAGGTTGTTGTTCCACCACATAGGCAATCTTCATTCCCGCAAATTCAGAGCCAAAATGCCCGCTGATCTTCTGAGCCATAAAACCCAGAGAAAGAATCACACGACTAAAACCCTTCTGGGCCAACGAGCTCAACAAAATTTCCAGAAACGGTCTTCCAGCAATAGGGGCCATTGGCTTGGGCACGTCCGCCACCAACTGGCGAAGACGGGTTCCAAATCCGCCCGCAAGAATAATGGCTTCCATCAAGCTGGGGCCTTAAATAGAGCGCGCTCTACCAAACCACACAAAATATGTCCCAAGACTGCATGCCCCTCTTGGATCTTGGGTGTGTCGGCCGAAGGAACATCAAAGTAGTAATCACACAAGTCTTTCATAGGACCACCCCGGTTACCCGTCATGCCAATACAAATGACTCCACGATTTTTTGCTTCCTGCAAAGCGGCAACCACATTGGGTGACTTGCCAGAAGTTGAATACGCGATGAAGACATCACCCTTTTTTGCGTGGGCCTGAACTTGACGTGTGAACAGCTTGTCATAACCGTAGTCGTTACCTATGGCGGTCAAAATGGATGTATCTGTTGTCAGCGCAATGGCGGGCAAGCCAGGGCGATCGAACGCAAAACGACTGACAAATTCACCCGCTATGTGCTGTGCGTCAGCAGCGCTTCCTCCATTACCTGCAAGCAATAACTTGTTGCCTTCCTTCATGGCTTGAATGCATGCATTAGCAGCAGCTTCTACCTGCTCCAAAAGCGCACCATTAGCAAGCATGTCCGTCATGACACGCTGTGATTCTTGAATCTGGGATGAGATGTAGTTTTGCATTAAATCCTCCATGCTTGTGTACCGTGTTTCGTAAAGTGGCAATTACTGACTTGCCCGCCAAAACTGTTCAATGTGCGTATGACATCCATACGCTTTTCTGTGGGGACAAAGAACCACATAAAGCCCCCACCCCCAGCCCCGGAAACCTTTCCCGCCAAAGCACCGGCATTACAGGCTGCCTCGTAGATTTCATCAATTAACGGGTTCGACACAGTTTTGGCAGAGCGTTTTTTACTCTCCCAGCCTTGCCGCATGGATTGCACAACGCCATCGAAATCACCACGCAATAAACACTCTTTCATGACAAGCGCCTCACGTTTGATGCCATGCATGGCTTCCAGAGCATCCACAGCACCTGCCTTCACATTACTGCTTTGATCAGCAATGATGCGTGCGGACTCCCGCGAAACTCCAGTGAAATAAAGAACAAGAGACGCTTCAAGCTCGCAAACTATCCAATTCTTTATACGAAGTGGGTTGATGACTGAACGCTCCTGCTCATAGAACTCCATGAAATTGAAACCTCCGAAAGTTGCAGAATACTGGTCTTGTCGACCCCCTTGCAAACCGCAATCAACACGCTCTATTTGATACGCCATATGGGCTATGGTGTAGTCATCAAGCGGCAAGTTCAGTAGTTCGGCAAATGCTCGGATCATTGCTACAACAAGTGTTGAAGAAGATCCCAAACCAGATCCTGCAGGTGCATCACAGTAAGTGCTTAACTGTAAAGGAATTGGCATATTCCGATTAAAGTTCAGCATGATGTAGTTGTAGACCGCCTTATGCAGATCTAAATTGCCATTCAGTGGCAAAGGTAGTTCGGTAGAACTAGTTTTTTCTACTTGCTGATCAGTAGCAACAAAATGAACAACAGGCTCATCAAGGGTTTTGATGACGGCATAGGCATAGCGGTCAATTGCAGCATTGAGGACATAACCGCCGTGAAGATCACAAAATGGAGATACGTCTGTACCACCACCAGCCAAACCCAGACGCAATGGTGCACGTGCACGAATAACAGTCATAACTTGCTCTCGATCAGCGATTTAATGGGATACGACCTTTGGATATTTCATTACGCCAATGATTTAGCAAGTCTTCAAACATCTTCCTTGCGGAAATTTCTGGCTTCCAATTGATTGCTGCCCGAATCTTGGTGTTGTCAAACATCTGGTAATCGGCATCTATAGGACGCAAGCGCTCTTGATCGGAGACTACTTTGATGTCAGTCCGTGGGCTGAGCGCCAATAGAATTTCAATGACTTCAGGTAATTGGAATGCTTCCTCGCCAGCTATATTGAAATAATCGCCACAAGGTATTTCGCCTGCAGCACTAGCCTCCAAGAGATAAAAGTACGCACGCACAGCATCCCGTGCATCCTGAAAAGTCCTAGTACTCGCAAGATTACCTACGCGAATCTCCGGGGTTTGATAGCCAGCTTCAATTAATGCGATCTGTTTAGCGACTGTGCTCTCGAAAAACACATCACTACGACGAGGGCCTGAATGTGTCCCCATACGAGTAACAAAGGTACGCAAACCATATGCCTCACCATAAAATCGCCCCAAATAATCGGTACCAATCTTACTAATACTATATGGGCTTGCACCATGAAAAGGTGTTTCTTCCGCAAGCGGAATTCCGGGTCTAGCGCGCCCATAAACTTCACTCGAAGAGCAAATATGTACAACCGGGGAATAACCGTCAAGATCCTTCAATTGACGAATAGTTTCGAGAAGATTGGCAGTACCAATAATATTTGTTTGAAATGTCTCGATTGGAATATCGAATGACGTCTTCGGGTAGGATTGAGCTGCCAAATGCGAGATGTAATCAGGGCGCACTGTGTTTAGCATGCGCGCTAATGCTGAGTAATCATTCAAGTCGGCATAGTAAAGACTGATCCGATCTTTACGATTGATCCGATCGGTCAGATGGTAAATGTTATCCATCGGCTCCTGCCATCGCATCATGCCGATAACTTCATATGAAGTATTTGCTAAAACATAGTCTGCAAGTTGAGAACCTACCTGACCAGTTATGCCTGTAATTAATATTTTTTTGTTCATTGAAATTCCTCTACATTTTAATGGGAAGCAAACTCTATCATTGCAGCTTCACGAAGTGTTCGTGGGGAGCGACCAAGCAGCCTTGGAAATACAGGCGACTTCATAGAAATAACTCTAGGGCGGTTAGAGAAGAATTCTTCTCCCGGTTCAATAACTTTTAAATTCAAATTAAGGGGGAAAACGTCACGAATTGATTCAGCAAATTCGATACGCGACAAAACTTCCGGACCACCGAAATTTAATATTTTCTCTTGGAACTCATTCCAACGGATTGCCAGTGCCAATACACCTTCGACGACATCATCTCTATGCACAACAGAACGCAAAAATGGATGAAATATCTCAGCCTTTTGTTGCTTGCGTACACAATCAACCAAGTATTTAGTAAACTTATCAAATTTTGAAAATACGTAGGATAAGCGAATTGATTTGAAATTATCTTCACCAATGAATTTTAGCTCAACCTCTCTTTTCATTTGAGCATACTCACCTGCAGGATTGCATGCAGCAGATTCATCGAATAAATCGGTCTTTGCTCCATACACGGTGTCACTCGAAAAGAAAACTACACGTGCGCCACGGTCGATAGCGCGGCGTATAAATAAAGATGTTCCAGTAACATTTGCAGTCCAAGCCTTAGAAAACTCATTTGAGCAAATGTCCGGCGCTGAAATCGCTGCAGAAAATAAAACAACATCATTTGGACTGATATCAGAATAATCAAATTCCTCAGGCAAATCCAGCCTGAATTTATGCATCAAATCCGAACCACTTGAAGTTGTACCAAGTACATGATATTTTCTTTGAGCAGAATTATAGATTTCAGCACCAATATATCCACCCGCACCAACCACTATAATTTTGTTATTTTTAAACATTTAAAACAAACCAGAAAATAATTTTTTATTACAAATACTCAGCAAGCACTTCAAAATAATTTGGGTCAATCGCATGACTATAAAACTCTTCTCGAGATTTGAAATTATTGTGAGTAGCCAAGAAATATAATGTTAAATTAGATATATTTTTATTTTCAATAAATTTTCTGAATGCGCGAGTTTTCCCAGAAGTCAAGTTAGATTTAAATAATGCATCATTCGAGGTGAAAATTGTGCTGGCCATTACTGCTGCAATTTCAATCTTAATTTTACTTAGGTTTTCCTTTATTGTATTTTTGTCATGCACACGATAAGTAATATGTTCGGCACCTCTGTCGTAGTAAACATCAGAGTTTAAAAATGCAAACATTAAGAAGTCGAGATCATGACAATACCTTAAAGGTTGAAATCCACCAGAAGATTGCCAAAGTGATTTCCGAAAAACCATATTTGAAGTTGTAGCAATAAAATTCTCATTCAATAATGATAATTGCAATAATTTAGTGTCATCCAAGTATGAATACGAACGCTGAAGCCAGTCAATAGTAACGCCCTCCTTAACAGTGCGCCCCTTACCGTCCATGATCCCAATATCGCCAGCAATCAAGCCAACATTGTTGTTAGAATGGATAATTTCATGGCATCTGGATATTTTAGTACTGGCAAATACATCATCTGAGTTTAGAACTGCAATATAGTCTGAACTACAAAGCTCAATAGCACGATTTAAAGTACAGTGAGCACCTGCGTTTTCCTGCGTAAATACACGTGCAAATGGAATCTTGCTTAAAATTTCAGATGCGAGATCAAAGCCACCATCGGTGGAGCCATCATCAATCAAAACTATTTCATCTACAGCGACATCCTGCTTCAAAATGCTATTAATAGCATCACTTACATAATTTACGTGATTGTATAATGGAATAACAGCCGCAATTTTAAGATTACTCACATTTAACTCCAATTTTCATCAAAAACTTATTATTTCATTAAGATTCATTGAATATCTGTATCAAAGAATGGGAAATATCGTGACTTATATCGCAAATCACGAGATCTTTTTTTAATAAACCTAGCTGGATTTCCCGCGACTATCGTATATGGATCTACATCTTTTGTCACAACTGCTCCTGCCCCAACAACAGCTCCTTCGCCGATAGTTACACCAGGACAGATTATTGCGCGAGCACCAATCCACGCGTGATTTTTTATCTCTACTGGCTTACATAGACAAATAAAATCTGGATTTTGTGGATCATGTGTGAGTGTTTGTATAAGCGTGTAATGCGATATATTAACATTGTCACCAATCGTGAGTGGGACACGTCCATCCAAATAAGTAAAACGATTGATCACTGAGTTATCACCAATTGAGATTAACGATCCTGTAACAAAACACCCCATAGCCACACTTGAATCTTTGCCTATTTTAATGTGGCAAATTCGTCTAAGATATAAATGCCTAGCAAAGTAAGGCATCCAGTTCATAAAAAAATGATTTCCAATATAAATAGCTACAGCCGGGAGAAATCTTTTAAAAATATAATTTGATATTAATTTCATTCAACTCACCCTTTAAGTGATTCAGCAAAAACTTCTTCAATTAGTTTTTCGTAGCATTTAACAATTTCATTGAAGTCATAATAGTTGTATATTTTTTCTCTGCTGTACTCGGCACGCTTCTTCCAATCATCTCTGTCAGTTGCCATACGATTCATTGCTTTTGCCAAGATAGATGCCGTACGATATTTTTGTGGTTTATAGGCAAGTTCATCCAGAATTTGAGAATTCAAATCCACGACATCTCCATATTCATTTTCAATCAATATGCCGATATCTTCATTTTCAATTACCTCTGCAGATGCGCCAGTGTTTGTAAGAATCATCGGTTTCTTATAAAACATTGCCTCATTCATAGCAATACTCCAACCCTCAATAAATGAGGGTAGTAAGAATGCGTCCGATATCCTATGCATCAACGCTACATCAGGAATATATCCTGGCATGATTATGTATTCTTGCAGTCCTTCACTCTGAATGTAGGAAACCAGTTCCTTATAATGTGGCTCGTACACAACATTACCCACACACAATATCTTGACATCATTACGCATTTTTAACAGATGCTTCATTGCATCAATCATTAAGTAATGCCCTTTATGCAAATTGTAGGATGCAACATTTAAAAACACGTAATCGCTATCAGACAAACCCAAATCTTGTCGCGATAAAGTTGCGGGTCTTCTTTCTCTTTCCTCATGCTCACTTATGATAAGGCCATTGGCTATTGTTTCAATTTTTGCTTCCTTTACGCCTAAATTTCCTACAGCATAACGAGTTGCATTTTTGGAAACAGAAATGTAACGATTTACAAATTTATCATTATTCTCGAATATTTCCGATTGCTCGTTTGAAAAAAACGCGTAAACATTATGAATGAAAGTGATATTCGGAATTTCGTATCTTGCAAACAATCTATAACCAAGATCGGAAAAATGGGATATAGCAACATCAAATTTATTATCATTTAATAGCTTGTCATATGAACCCAACATATCCTTTTGATTTAGACCGATTACTTTAAGTCCAGACCCTTTTGCAATTTCACCTAAGTGTCCGATTTTACCTGCTGTAACAATCGTTACCTCAAATCGTTTTCTATCGAAAGCTAATGCCGAATCCAGTACAACCTTTTCCAATCCACCTTTATCAAATGAAGAAAGTTCTATCAATAGACTGATATGCCCATCATTTGGCACCGCACGCAATCGTTTACGATTTACATCCCTACCCATCAATTCATCAAGTAGTGTTTTTATTTTGTTTCTTCCCATTGAATACGAATAATTTTTTTCGATGAATTCAATAGTGTTTTTGCTAATATTTTCCCACTTCTCTTTGTTATGATAAATTAGAATCAGATTTTTTGCAAAATCCTCTGGTTTATCTGCAATGATCAAATCGATACCATTTTTCATGCCCATACCCTCTGCAGCAACACTAGTTGCGATGCATGGCACACCATAACTACTACTTGTTCCTATTTTCCCCTTTATACCTGCACCGTAACGAAGCGGTGCTATACTTAGTCTACAGTTATCAAAATTACTTTCAATATTTTCCACATATCCTAATATTTTTATTTGATCATCGCCTTCACACAAATCCAGAAGTTCCTTTGGAGGATTTGAGCCAATTATAATCAGTCTTCCACCATCAATATGGTTTTTAACCAGTGGCCATATTTCTTGGATAAAGTATTTTATTCCATCTACATTTGGTGCATGCGAAAAACCTCCAATAAAAACAACATCCTTTCGCATATCAAAATCTTTTTTACAACCAGGAACCTCCATAAGCAATGGAATCGTTTTTAGATTTACTTTCGCATTCTCCGCTCTTACCAGATCAACCTCGATGTCACTGAGCACAATTGTTACATCGCTCTCTTCCATCAGTCTATATTCAATTTCTTTTGTTCTCTTAGCTTCAATTTTTTTTGATAAATCAGAATTCAAGGCCGCTTGTCGCTCTTCTCTTAAATAATGTAGATCAACTGTGTTAAATACGATTTTCGCAGAGGGCAGATATTTTTTAATCAACGGAAAAATATTAGCGGCAGTATGAACCCTGTAAAGAAAGACAACATCAACACTATCATTCACTTTAACCAAATACTCTTCAATCGTTTTAATATCTTGCACCGAATAGGTTTTTACACCGATTAAATTAAGGTTGGTTGTATATTTGCCCAAATCATTCAAGTCTGCAGGTATGAAATCCACACTGTACCCAAGATCCACCATAGATTTAAGGAAATACCACGCTGTTAATGATCCAGCGTCTCGATCTGGCGTTGGTGTTGTTGTATCAATTACCAAAATTTTATTTTTGTTTCCACGTGCAATCTTCGTCTGCAAATTTGTTTTTTTAAAGTTTAAATTGCCATCATATTTTAAACTTCTCTTCATTTCCCTGATGTAAATCCAATGCCTATAGCCTTCGGTCTCTGAAAATATTATTCCAAAATAATTATAAGTAATAAATTTTAGTGCTCTTTTAGCGCCATCCGGAAGGGGTATTTCCTTAAAAATCCACTTTAATTTATTATGAAGATAAATATTGTTTTTTAGATTACGCATCAAACCCCAAGCAGCCCGAAATATATAAGTTATTCGCCATGATTTCGATTTTAGAATCGAGTTCAATTCACGATTTTTTTGAGAATTTTTTTCTTTTAATTCATCAATTTCTTTTAGATATTTTTCTGCTAATTTTTCGAGTTCGTAATACTCTGCGGCTTTTGAACGTTCAACTTTGCGCAACTCCACCAAACATTCTTTGCTGTGGTCGAGATCCTGAACTAAACCTAGATAGCTTTCGGCAGGTGCTTTATTCAGCGTAGTCCATCCGTTTCCAGCTTGGGGTAATGGCTTAGATTCAGTGTTCGCCAAGTTGAGGATCATCGGTACTATCTCTGAGTTGAGACCTGCAACATGTCTGGACCCAAGCAGGTTCTCGATGGCTTCTTTTTTCCGAACTACACAAATTGAGTTTAGAAATTCAATTGACGAGATTTGAGATAGCATTTCTTCTTCAAAATCAACCTCGAACAATTGCTTGAAGCCGCCAATCAGATCAGCCCTGCTCTTTTCAACCCCCCAGTGCTCATGGTTGACCACGTCGGCCAAGTGCTTGAAGAACGTGATGGATGAATACGGGTGAAAGATACCGCCTTCGTATTCCTGCCAGTAACTGCAGTGCAGATCCTCCACCACAAACAGCCCACCCGTCTTGAGTGCAGGGAAGTAACGTGCAAAAGCTTTGACGATATCGCTGGAAGTGTGCGAACCATCTTCAATTACCAAGTCGAATGTAGCTGACTGCTCAAGCACTTTGGTTTGAGTTTCAGTGGTGGTGGCATCACCCACAATGACAGCAATACGCGGGTCTTCATAGCGGAGTGCGGCGCAGTCTGGGTTGATGTCGCAACCTATTAACTTCTGGGCATTTGGAAAATACTGGCTCCATATTTCCAGAGAGCCGCCATTTTGGATGCCGATTTCCAGCATCGAAATGGCTTTCTCACGGTAAGTTGCAAATAGCCTGTCATATTCGCGCAGGTACAGCATCCATTTGTCAGAAACCTTGCCTGTGTGTGACTTGTATAAATCGAGAAGTGTTTTCATTGCTTATAAAAATTTATGTTCTTGAACTCAACCCCCACCAGGCCGTACCGCACTTTGCTGGATACAACATGAAGCAAAAGCGAGTCGTGCAACCAATGATGTTGCACATGGTTGTAAAGGTCACCGTCCGCCAGTGAAGTCATGACCGAATAGTCACCATTTGGCAACATGGGTAACCGGAAGGTGAACTCCGCCGTAAAGCATTCACCGGCTTGCACTGGCAATGCCTGTTGGTTGGTGAAAGGCAAGGTGTTCTCGCCCAAGAGGTCTTGGCCCAACCTGTCTCTTAATATAAAGCCCAGAATGGGCCTGACCATGTCTTCATGCGCTAGGGCCGCCACAGTCATCTTGACCACCTCGCCGCCTCTTAGCGCATCGCCATCATCTGCGTTGTCCTCAAGTACAGCCAAACTGACTGAAACAATCTCGCCAGCGCCACTTTTCCACCCATTGGCTTCACTCAGGTTGTTGTGTACGGTGAACTGTGTTTGGTAATCCAGTGCTGGCGGGTGCTCAACCGGTACTGACTGTTTAGCTGTTGATGCGTGATTGGTTTTTTGCACAATGGCTTGCAGTTGAGCGTCTTGACCATACACCTCTTGCAATGTGTATTGCAGGTAAGCCTCGGAGATGTCTTTGGCTGATCCGATCTGCCGGGTCTGTCCTGTGTGCAACCATACTGCCTGCTCACAAAGATTGAGTACCGAGCCCATGTCGTGGCTAACAAATAGCAACGTTCCGTTTTCCTTGAACTTACGGATAAAGCGCATGCACTTTTGTGTAAATACGGCATCGCCCACCGCCAACGCCTCATCCACCACCAGTATGTCAGCATCCACATGTGCAATCACCGCAAATGCCAGCCGCACATACATGCCGCTGGAATAAGTCTTCACAGACTGGTGGATGTGGTCACCAATGTCGGCAAAGGTGGCAATGGCGTCAAAACGCAGATCGACTTCTTCTTTACTCAGTCCATACAGCGATGCCGCCATGTAGACGTTTTCAACGCCTGAAAATTCTGGATTGAAGCCTGCACCCAGCTCCAGCAGCGCGGCCACGCGGCCATTGACTTTGACTTCGCCACCCGTGGGGTTGAGCGTGCCGCAGATCATTTGCAGCAAGGTGGACTTGCCCGAGCCGTTGCGACCAATGATGCCGACGGTCTCGCCCTTTTTGATCTTGAAGCTGACGTCTTTGAGTGCCCAGAATTCTTTGTAGTACTGCTTGCGTCCGCGCATCAGCATTTGCTTGAGGCGGTCGCTGGGCTTGTCATAGATCTGGTAGCACTTGCTCAAGCCATTGACTTCGATGGCGTATTCACTGCTGTCTGGGGTGGTGTGCTCAGAGGACATGGTTGCCCTTCACGTTGTTTTCCTTGTTCTTTTCGTCCAGTTCGCTGACATCGCTGGCCAACTCTGCTTCGATCTCTGCAATGCTGGGCAGACTGCCGCCCAGCGATTCAGGCAGGTCGCGCAGCAGCTGGTATTCGGCAATGCCTATGGGTTTGTCGATGCCGGACAGTGCGTATTCCGCCACCAGCCGGTTTTGCTGTTTGCAGAGCAACAGGCCAATGGTCGGCTTGTCGTCTTGGGCCTTGATTTGTGCGTCTACCGCAGCCAAGTAAAAGTTGAGTTGCCCTGCATGCTCGGGTTTGAATGCGGTGGCTTTCAATTCAACCACCACGTAGCACTTGAGGCGTGTGTGATAGAACAGCAGATCAATAAAGAATTCGTCGCCTGCGACTTCCAGCCTGAATTGCCGCCCGACAAAGGCAAAACCTGCTCCCAGTTCTAGCAAGAAGCGGGTAATGTGGCGAATCAGACCGCTCTCGATTTCGCGCTCGTGCGCATCGTTGCCCAAGCCAAGAAAGTCAAAAAGGTAAGGGTCTTTAAGCGTCTCGTTGGCCAGTGCGGAGTCTGCCACGGGCATGCGCGAGGCAAAGTTGGTGAGCGCCGCGCCTTGCCGCAGATGCACGCGGTTTTTGATGTTCAACTCCAGCGTTGACCTGGACCAGCTGTTTTGGAGGGTTTGTGTGGCATACCACTCGCGCTCAGTCGGGCTGTTCAGCTGTGTGAGCAGGGTGACGATGTGAAACCACGGCAATTGGTCAGCAGCTTGCTGACCAAATTGGCCGTCTGGGCAGTGCTGCGCAAAAAATCGCATGTATTTCAAATTACTGGATGACCAACCGCGCATATCCGGGAAGGCGTTCTTCAAATCGTGCGCCAGCCGATCAATGACTTTTGCCCCCCAACCTTGTGCGCTCTGCCGTTGCAATATGTCACGCCCAATGCGGCCATAAAGCTGCACCAATTCAGAGTTAACGGACAGCGCCGCCCGTTGCTGAGATTGGGCAATATCACGTTTGAGCTGGCTGAGCCAGTCGGGGTAGTCGGTGGGCAGCTGTAGCGGTGCTTGGCTGTCAAAGGACATCGGCAAATCCTTTGCGGGTCTTCTGGAACCAGGCAAATCCCAGCACGGCAAATGCCAGAGAGCCTGCGGCGTACAGCGCCAGCAGCGTCATGTTGGGCAGCTGGCCCCAATAGAGCAGATCACGCGCCATCTCGATGGGGGGGGTCAGCGGGTTCAAAAACATCAGCGGCTGATAGGCTGGCGGCAATGACGATGCGGGGTAGAAGATGGGCGTCAAAAACATGAGCACCGTGATGACCAGGCCGATGATCTGGCCCACATCGCGCAAGAAAACCCCCAAAGAAGAAAGGGCCCAACTCAGGCCCATGACAAACAGCACAAGTGGCACAAGCACCAAAGGCAACAGCAGCACATGCCAGTGCGGCAGACCAAACAGCGCCAGATACGCCACCAGCCAAACGCCCAGGCTGACGGCAAAGTGAAACAGTGCGCTGCCCATGCGCACCCAAGGCAGCACTTCGAGTGGGAAGACGACTTTCTTGACGTAGTTGACGTTGGCCAGCACCAGGC
>JACCDS011001206.1_pt1 | contig 16025 bp, 17 predicted proteins | sample 7446441 | NCBI WGS metagenome assembly JACCDS01 (sample SAMN15323445, study PRJNA562643) | freshwater metagenome | isolation source: river surface water | place: USA:Blue River Watershed | collected 2017-08-17
CCTGAACGCGTTCTTTGCCTACTGCCTCAGCAAACCGCGCGAATGGACGCGGGAGAACCCCGTTGCCAGCATCCCGAAATTCAAGATCGCCCGCGGACTCCCGGAAATCATTTCGCCGGAGAAAGCCGCGGACCTGATGGCCTACGTTGAAACCTTCAGCGGCGGCCCCCGGAGTCCGCTGCCGCCGGGCTGCCTCGCGCCTTACTTCGCGCTCTGCCTGTTCGCTGGCCTGCGTCCTTCCGTGCCGCATGGTGAGGTCTGGAAACTCGCCCAACTCGACGTCGCCAAGTTCGTCGACGTCGGCCTCGGCGTGATTCGCATCACCCCGGAGGTCTCCAAAGTGAAGTCCGTCCGGCAAGTGAAGATTCGCCCCAACCTCGCCGCATGGCTCGCGCGTTACCCTCTGGATCGGTTCCCGCTGATTCCGAAAAACGCGCAGGCGCTAATCACAGACGTGCGGAAGAAATTCGGCCTTGGGGCCGACGTACTCCGGCACACCATGATTTCCGCGCACGTCGCGAAGCACAAATCGCTCGGGGACGCCGCGCTTGAGGCGGGCAACAGCGAGGCGATGATTCGGAAACACTACCTCAACGTACTTTCCGAGGCGCAGGCCGAGGCGTTTTGGTCAATCGACCCGAAAGGCTCTCCCGGCCCGCAGTAGCGGACGGCGCGTCAACTTCTCTCGTCGACGGGAGAAGCTCCCATTTTGAGACGTTACGCGCTGCCAATCGCCGCTTTAGGTAAGAAATGGGTTCGGATCGTCTGCCATTGAACCCCGTCCGCATTTACTACGGCAAAGCAGTGGTTGGGAGGACTTAGGGGAAGTATTGGGTAGTTTGCGAAGCGTCAACTTCTCCCGTCGACGAGAGAAGTGCGCAGCATTTGGAGGCAGGCGTTGCCGGATTGGGGCGTTTTGGCGAGCGGGCGGGAAATGCGAGGCGGCGAGGTTGACATGGCCGCGGCGGGTATGGACTCAACCATTCCACCCATTCCGAGCGGCTCGCCGCTCGTTGACGTTCACGGCCTCGGCTCGGCGGTTTTCGGGGACGCGGCTCCCTCCGTCCGCACTTTGCGCGAGATGACCCGGAGCGGCACCCTGCCGCACTTCCGGATCGGCAAGCTCGTCCGATACGATGTGCGCCACGTACGCAGCGCGCTCGAGTCGCGGTGCTTCGTTCCGGCCAAAAAGAGCGGAGGCCGTTCCCATGCCTAAGTCACGCCGACGCGAAAACAAAGTCAGCGGCACGGGCCGGGCGAGGATCGCCCGCGTCTGCGCCGCCGGTTACCGGCCGACCCGGCGGACGCTACGCGAGTTCATTCGCACCCTGAAAGCATGTTCCCTGTGAACCCCGAACATATTAAAGACGCCGTCGGAAGCGCCCGCACGGTCGAAGATTTGGCCGCAGCGGTGCGGGCCGCACGGAAAGGCGGCGGCGTCCTCTTCGCCGCGGCGTTGCTCGGCTCGCGCTGGGACCTCGCCTCCGGCCGCCGCATCGTTGCGTCCTTGCTGGAGCGGTTCGTCGTCGCGCGCGCCTACCCGCAGTTTGTCGGTTTGGCCCTGATGGACTACGCCGAACGGACGGAGTTCGCGCGGACCGTGCCGGGGCTGCCGGATCGGCTGACCCTGTGGCGGGCCGTCAGTAATTCGGCTACTGGTTGGTATCTTCGCCGGGACCATGCGCTCGCTGCATGGCGCGACGCGGCGCGAATTTACGCGCTGGAAACGGTTGAGGTTTCCCGGTCGCAGGTAATCGCACTCAAGCTGTCGTCGACGCGTGCGCCGGAATTCGTGCTCCCGTCTTACGGCCGTGTGCGCGTCGCGGAGGTACTCTGGTGAAACCCGACGAACTTCCCAAAATGGAGCTACCGGCCGACCTTCGCGCCGAACTCGACAACCGCACCGGAAGCCCGGCCCTGTCCGCGGCGCTAGTCGAGGCGTTGCAGGAGTTGGACGACGACCGATTGGGTGAAGCGGCCATGCTGGGTTTTCGCTTCGGACTTAGGGTCTGCCGTGGCCCCGAGGTTGCCGACCTGATTTGGGCGGACCTGACGGGCCGCGCCTCGGAGTCGAATGCAGCATGGGCGAAGATTCGCGGCCGTTCCCGCGCCTCCGCCTCCCGGACCCTAACCGAGGTCCGGCGCCGGCTCGGCATGCCGCCGCGGGTTCCGGGCAACGCCCGCCCCGGTGGTACCGCGACGAAATCCACAAAGACAGAAACCAATCCCAAACTGTGACCACCTTCGCTCTCAATTCTCCGGTGTTTGTCTCCCTGTGCCCGTCGGCTGCGTCGACGGCCTGCTCTCGCATCGGCGTGGCCGACGTGCTCGCCCGCATCCGGGCGGGGGAGTGGGCCGACCGAGTTCAAACGGTCCGCGATTTCGTCGCGGCCGGTGACCGCGACGCGGCGAACGCAGTTAAGCGCACGCTGCCCGGCGTGCTTTTCTCGGGGGAGTTCTCCGTGCGCAAGAAAGCGGGACTCGTTCGGCACAGCGGTCTCCTCTGCGCGGATTTCGACCATGTCCCGGACCCTGCGGACCTCCGCGGCCGGCTCGCGGCCGACCCGCGCTGCGTCGCGGCGTTTCGCTCGCCGAGCGGCGACGGCGTCAAGGCGTTGTTCGCGGTGGACCCGGACCGGCCGCAGGCGGAGTCATGGCGGGCCGTCGATGCGCATTGCCGGGCCGCCTTCGGGCTCGATATTGACCCGGCGTGCAAGGACGCGGCCCGGCTCTGCTTCGTGTCGTATGACCCGGACGCCCATCTTGCCGCCGGTGAAGTGCCGCGCGTCGACTATCCGCCGCCGGACCCGAGCGACACGGGGGAGGAGATGGCGGGGCCTGTCTCAATTCCCGGCGCGTCCCACGGACTCCTTTCTCCCGGGGACGACTTCAACGTCCGAGGCGACGTGGCCGCAATCCTGCGGAAGCATGGTTGGACGAGCGACGACGACGAAGAATGGACGCGCCCGGGGAAAACGTCGGGCGTGTCTGCAACGCTCGGACGCTTGGACAATCACGCGCGCGGATTCTGGAGCTATACCAGTAACCCACAGGCGGCTCCGATTCTGCCGGAGAAACTTTATCAGCCGTGGCACGTGTTTGCCGTGCTTGAGCACGGCGGCGACTGGAACGCCGCCGCCTGCGCCCTCCGGGCGTTGGGGTACGGCGCCGCGACGACGGAGGACCTGGGGCCGCTCTACTTTGACGGGGGCACGTACTGGCGAATGGAACGAGACGGGCGCTTCGGCCGACTGACGCGCACGGACGCGCTGTTGCATCTAAAGATGCAGGGGCATTCCGCGCGGGCGCCGAAGGGCGTTGAAGTGTCGCCACTGGACCGGGCTTTGCACGAAGTGCAGCGGCAAAACCGCGTCACCTATGCCGCCCCGTTTTGCGGTCGGCAGGCGGGGTTGTATCAGGAAAACGGGCACGCCATCCTCGCGACGGACTCGCCGACCGTGATTCCGGCCGGGGAGGGGGATCACGCCCCCTTGGAGAACTTTTTCCGCCACCTGTTCGGTCTGGGGCAGGACCCGCATGCGCATACCCAATTCGAAACCTTCGTCGGCTGGTTGCAGCGGACCCGGCGGGCGCTCGCGAACCCGGGACAGCATTTGCCCGGGCAGGCGTTGTTTTTGATCGGGCCGGCGGCGTGCGGGAAGACGCTCGCGCAAACTCTCATCACGTACCTTGCCGGCGGCCGAAGCGCGGACCCGTCGGGCTGGGTGTTCAAGGACTCGGATTTCAACGACGGGCTCTGGGGTGCGGAGATTCTGACTCTGTCCGACGCCAACGTTGAAGACGTCGCCGGCGCGCGGCGAAAGCTCCGGGATCGGCTCAAGCAACTTGTTGCGAACGATCTTGCGCCCTGCCACCGCAAGCACCGCGGGGAAATCAGTCTCCGTCCGATTTGGCGGGTTGTCGTCTCCGCGAATCCGGACGCGGACTCCGCCTCCGTGATTCCGAATCTCGACGAGTCGATTGCTGACAAGGTCATTTACCTGCGGTGCTACGCGCCCACGGTCCCGTTCCCGACCGCAACGCCGGAAGGGGCGGCGTCGTTCATGCGGTCCCTCAAGGACGCTGCGCCCGCCTTCCTGTCAGGGGTGGAGGCCTTCGAAGTCCCTGCGGAGTTGGTCGGGCCGCGCTTCGGCGTCCGGGAATTCCATCACCCGCACGTGGTGGAGATGCTGTCCGGAACGCATCCGGACGCAGGCCTCGGAGAACAACTCGAGCGATGGCTCGACGGTCCGAGCGCGCCGGGGGCAGCGTCCGGGCCGGATCGTCGGGGGACCGCGTCCGAGTTGTTCGTCGATTTGGAGGGCGTCTATTTCCCGAATTTCGCGAAAACGTGCCGCTCTGCGTTGGTGCTTGGTCAGGCCCTGCGGCGGCTGGCGAACGCCCCGGGCTGGCACGGGCGGATTTCTTCCGAGACCGTACGGGTAGGGGCGAACCGCAGCAAACAGACGGTTTGGACGGTGCGGAAGGACCCTGCGGCCTGAGCGGGTAGGTTGGCGGGAATGCAACCTGCCGCCGGATGTCCGCTCCCCCGTCCGCAGGCGGGATCGGGAGGCGGCGGAGGCCGCGGGCGGACATCGGGACCGGTTGCACGGGGAGTTGACCCGGGCGCGACGGGTCCGCGCGTCGGGCGGCAGCCTTTCAGAGGTAAAGCCGCGAGATTCTCGCCCTAGAAAATCGGTCCGGACGGGAGGGGGAGTTCACTTTTACTTTTTACACTAGAGAACAGGAAACAGGGCCATAAGAGGCCCAAACAGACGAAAAAGGAGCCGCAGCATTTCCATATGCCAAAAGACCGATCCGAACCGACCCGACCTACCCGGGACGAAAACAACGCCGTTCCGGCGGCCCTCGCCGCCGTCGGGCAATCGGCCGACGCGCTCCGGGAGGCGCTGTTCATGATCGACGCGACGGAACGGGAGCATGCCGACCGCTGGCCCGGGCTACGGGGATCGGAAGCCGGGCGATTCGTTCTCGACCGATTCCGGGCGGAGTGCCGGGAGTCGCTCGCGGGACTTGAGGCCGCCGAGAAGTGGATTTGGGAGGGTGGCACGGACCTCGCGGGGCAAGCGGCGGTTCTGGTTCGGTCATCGGAACGACTTGTTTCCCTTTGCGCTGCGCTGCTGGCGCAGGCCGTCCGGGAGTCGCGCGAGGGATAGGGGGGAAACGACCCGCCGCGGAGGAAGGAATCTCTTTGAAGGGGGCACTTTGCACGCAGGTCCGCCGGGGCGTCGCTCCTCTGTGACAAGTTCGGATTTCGGGGTCTCAAATCGGGCGGCCGGTTGAGTTGGTGAGGCGACGTTTGCGGGTGCGGGGTGGAACCCTGTATCCGTTTTTCAACGTCGCGGCTCCGGGTGCTCGTCGCCTGTGAGTTTTCCGGAGCGGTTCGCGACGCGTTCCTCCGCCGAGGGCATGACGCAATGAGTTGCGATTTCCTTCCCAGCGAAGTGCCCGGACCGCACTACTGCGGCGACGTTCGCGACATTCTGTCCGAACCGTGGGACGTCCTGATTGCGCATCCGCCATGCACGTACCTTTGTGCGTCGGGTCTCCACTGGAACAAGCGGCGCCCTGAACGGGCGGCGCGGACCGAACAGGCGCTTGCGTTTGTGCGCGAGTTGCTCGCCGCGTCTGTCCCCCGGATTGCTCTCGAAAACCCGGTGGGCTGCCGCCCTTGCGGCCGACTGAGGTCCTGACGCGGCCGGCGTCGGGCCGCTGGGTGAACCAAACCCCCGGCGGTCAAAACCGACTGCCGCCAAGTCCAGAGCGGTGGAAAGTCCGCTCGCGAACTTATGCGGGCATCGCCGATGCGATGGCGGAACAGTGGGGCGCTTCGGTCGGTGAGTTGACGTTTCGCAGGGGGTAATGTCACCCGAATACACGAACGACCATGTCGGACTCCTGAACCGATTTGAGCAGATCGCGGACGAGCATGCGGCGAAGGCCGCCGGCTGGTTCTCCGAACTCGCCAAGGCGAAAGCCGAGGCCGCGACCGCTTCCGAGCGGTTCCTGTCCGACTTCGCACCCGCCAACGCCCGCGACCTTGCCGCCGCCGAGGCGCGCGTCCGCGACCTCTCGACGGTCACGGCGGCAATCGCCGAGGCCGGCGGCCCGGACGGCGCCCGCGTGCGGTCGCTCTCGACCGCCGCCGTCTTCAGTGCCTTCGCGAAGGCCTTCGCCGAGCGGGTCAACGACTTGGAGCGGCTCCGCCCTCCGGCCCGGAAGCGGCTCGGCCTCCGCCGCTCGGAGCTGACCGAGGCCGGGGTTCACGCGCTGCTGATTGAGCGGGACCCGCTCGTCCACGCGCTCTGTGAATTCGACCGGGCTGTCGTCACGCAGATCGCCGCGGCGACGTTCGGCGCGACCTACGCCAACGCCCGCGGCGCGAACTACGAACCGCGCTCCTTTGACGCGCTCTTGGCCGACGTCACGGCGCCCCTGCCGCAGCCGCCTCCGGTGCCCGCCGGCTCCTGACCCTCCCTTTCCATGTCGAAAAATCGCCCCCTCTCTCCTGCGCTCCGGGCTCGGCTCGTCCGGCTTAACGCCGCACTCGCCAGCGTCCTTTCGTTCGAAACCGTGACCGCCAACCGCGACCCGCGCACGGGCGCGTTCACCCGCGGAGCCGGCGGCACCGACCCGCGCGCAGTCCGCGCCGCGTTCTCGACGGCGCGGCGTCCGGTGAATCCGAAACGCGAGGCCTTCAAAGCGGCGCTGCTCGCCAGCCTCCGCACCCGCCGCAGCCGATGAAACCCGCTGTCCAATTTGCAGCCGCATCGCTGTCGGGCGGCATGGTCGACCCTTTGAACTCCGTTGTTCGCGGCGTCTCCGTCATCACTGCCGGCGTCGTCGCTCGGGGTCACGACCTCGCCGTCGACGAAACTACGTTGGCCCAGATGCAGCAATGCGCCGAGGCCAAGGGGCAAGTCCCGGTGAAGGTTGACCACAAATCCGGTGCGGCCTCGGTCTGCGGGTTCCTGACGAACTTCCGCCGCGAGGGATCGCAGCTGAAAGCCGATTGGCATTTGCTGACGACGCACCCGCAGACGCCGCAGATTCTCGAAACCGCGGAGCGGATGCCGGGCGGCGTCGGCCTGAGTGCCTCTTTCCTGTCCCCGGAGTCGGGCGAGCGGGGCAAGGCGCGTTGCACGGAGCTCCTGTCCGTCGATTACGTCACCATGCCGGCGGCAAATCCCAACGGCCTGTTTGCCGCCAAGGCGGACGAACGCGCCCGCCTGCTTTCGGGCGTGGAAAAGGTCCGGCGCGTTCTCGACGCCGCCGGCCACGGCGCGAAAGTCGGCGCGGTTTCCGGCGTCGCCGCCCGGCTCCTGCTGCGGCGCCGGGGTATCCGCTCGGATGCTACGGCCACCGCGGGCGCCGCCGTCGGCGCCCTTGCTGCCGGGGCGTACCAGTGGCGGCGGGATTCGCGCCGCGACCTCGCGGCGCGCGTGGCGTCGATTATGTTTCAGGACCGCATTGCGCTCCGGAAACTCGCGGACGCCGTCCGGGACAACGTCTCGACTCCCGGGAACGGAGAGGCGGAGACGGTCCGCACCGTCGCCCGCAAGCCAATCGTCCGCCGGGCCGCGACTCGCGCCCTCAAGATCGGCGCCGGCGCCGGGCTCGGCTACGTCGTCGGACGCCGCTACGGCGGCAAGGCGGGGGCTGTTTCGGGCGCCGTCGCCGGTCTCCTTTTTCAATCTCCCGAGGTCGGCAAAACCGTCCGCCTCGCGTTCAAGCACGCCCAAGCTGTCACCATTTCATGAATACTCACCCCATCGCGGATCGGCTCGCCGCCGAAATCGACCGCCACGCCGCCGGCGTCCCGGTCGGCAAACTCGAATCGCATGACCTCGCCTCGCTCTGTCGGCGCGTGCTCCTGCCGCGCGACGCTGTGGAAAAACTCCTGTCGTCCGGCGCCCTCCGTTCCGAGGGTCTCGTGCATGCGAACGACGAAACCGGCCGGCATTCGTTCACGAGCGACAACCTGAACGAGGTCCGCCGCGCCGCGCTCGCCGCCCTGGTTGAGCGCGTTGTTGACGAAAGCGACGGCGACCCGGCGCAGGTCTCCCTCGCGGCCGGTCACGCTCTGCGCGAGCACGTCGCCAGTTTCCGCAAGCCGGCGCCGCGCGAATTTTCCCGCTTTCCGGTCGGCGTCGTTCAGTTCGCCCGCTTCGGCGAGCGCGAGGACGAAGCCGGCCCGGTCCGCCGCACCGCTGCCGCGGTCGGCAAGGCTGCCGCCGTCGGCGGTCTCGCCTATGGGGCTGCCAGCTTTCTCCGCGGCCGTCGTCCCGGGCTGAACCCGTTGCAGGCGTTGCGTGCAGGTCACACGGCGAACGCCGCCGACCTGAAGAAGATCGCGCAGCGTGCCGGCCGCACGCTGTCGCCCGGCGCCGCCCGCGTGGCCGCCGCACTCGCCGGCCGGCGCGTAGGCTGAACAATTTCAACCGTCGTTCGTCGGCGCGCTCCCGGGTATTCGGGGTTCATGGCATCACGGGTAAACGCGCAGCAACGGCGGCCTTGAAGACTGACCCCGGTCCTAATCCGACCGGGGTCTTTTGTGCCCCGACATGGCGGCCGGATCGCCGCAACAGGCCTCAACAGTTTTCATCGGAGAGTCTGGAGAAACCGAGAGGCGAGGCAACGAACAACGACCGCAGCCGGAAAACTAGATTTCTTGCGCGGGACGTGTCTCCGGTCGCCGGATCGGCGGCACCATGCCGAACGCTTCCGACTCGACCGCCGTCGCCGCCCCCTCTGCCCCCTATCGGACTTTTGTTTCCTACTCTTCCGTTTTCGTGACCACGGGCGGCGGCACCTGCCGCCTGTGGACGAAACGGCACGCCCGCGCCGCGGGGTTCGCAACGGTTGCGGAATTGACGGACGCTCTCGCGAGCCGACCGCCCCGGGAGGCGGCGTTCCGGGATGCCCTAAACCGGACCGCCGCGCGTGCGGTGCAGCGTGCGACTCGCGGCCGGAGCCTTTCGCCGCTCGTCCGGAACGAATTGCACGCCGAGGCCGTTAGCGTCGCCGCGGAGTTCGTCGCGGTCCGTCTGTTCCGTTTCCCTCGGCTCGCGGCGTCTTTGGAGTCGCGGTTCGCCTCCGGCTCCCTGCGGTGCGGATCGGCCACTGTCCGCGGCCTGCGGCGGATCGTCCTGCGGGCGGTGCTGCGAAGGCTCCCGGTCGCGCTCCGCTGCATCCGTCCGTTTCCATTCGGCTGCATGCGCCGGCCGACGGCAGCCTTTGTGCAGTTCGCGGAAGCGCATTTCGACACCGCGGCGGCGGATGCCCGGGCCGCGGGCGCGACTGCCGAGGCGCTCGCCCGGATTGAGCGACTGCGGGCCGTGGCGCTTCGCGGCGCCCCGGGCGTGCCCTGCCTTCGCGGTGTTTCGGTCGGCGAATGGGCCGCCGTCGTCATTCCGCTTCGGGACGCCCTGCGGAACGTCGGTCGGATCGCCACGGCCGCGACGGTGACCCGGATGCTTAGGGTGGTCGGCGTTTCGTCCGCCCGGGTGTTTGCCGCCCCGTAACTTTCCGACGCCCGGGACCCGCCTCCCTCGGTCTCCCTCGCAGCCGTACCTGAAAGCGGCTGCGAGCGGAGCACGCCACAAGCTACCGGAGGGTAAGGACGCCGAACGTTACCGGCGCCCCTTGCCCTCCGAGGCGCCGAGGTCGCAGCGCGGGTCCCGGGCGGATCGGTCGGCCGGTTGACGTTTGCCCCCGGGTAACATGGCAAACACTCCGCAGGATACCGGGAAAAATCAGGCCGCCGCCGCTCGTGAAACGGCGGGTCGGGTCGGCGACATTGCCCTCGACCTCGCGCAGGGCGCGACGGCGTTTCAGGCCGCCACGAACGCCTTGAAGGGGGCCGCCCTCGACAAGCTACTCGGTCCGACCGCGGTTTTTGCGGGGGGCTTGGTCGGCGTCCTGACCGTCATGCGCAAGATCGTGCGCGAGTCGCAACTGCTGGAAAAGGGCCTCGGGAACGTCGCCCGCCTGCAACAGGTGCAGGGGAAATTCGAAACCCTGTTGAAGTCCGCGACGCTCGCGAAACAGCGGATCGAGGAACTCTATCGGTTCGCCGCCCGCTCGCCGTTCAAGTTTGAGGACGTGGCCGAAGCGAACCGCATTTTGCAGGCACTCACCCGCGGCGCTTTCAGCGGCGCCGAGGCCATGAAGCTAGTCGGCGACACGGCCGCCGCGACCGGACAGAGTCTGAGCGAAACGGCGGAGAAAGTCGGCAAGCTGTACGCGGCCCTTTCAAGTGGCCGCTCAATCGACAAGGTTGCGTTTCAACTTCAGTTCACGGGCCTAGCGACCGAGGGTTTGATCGGGAAACTCGAATCCCTCGAAAAGTCCGGCGCCGGCTTCGCCGAGCAATGGAACGAGGTTACGAAGGTCCTGGGTGCGAACGAGGGCGGCATGAAGAACGAGATGCGGTCCCTTGACGCGCTCCGCACGAAACTCGACGAAGCAAGCACGCTGATGGCGACGGCGTTTGCCGAGCCGTTCACCGATGCGCAGGCGAAGTCGATTGAGGTGATGACGAAGGCGACGCAAAACTTGACGCCCGTTCTCCGGGCGGTCGGCGGTGACCTCGCCGTGATTTCCGGCTTGGTGACGGACTTCAAGACGGGCGTCGTTGAAAACACCCTCGCTTCCTCCGGCATGGCGAAGGCGCTGCGCGGGGCCTGGGAGGTTGGCAAGGGGCTGTTTGTTACCTTGTCGGCAATCGCCGCCGTCAACGCCCTGCGCGGCACCGGCCCCGCCCTTGCGTTCATGGGGAAGTCCCTCGGGACGGCCAAGGATTCGCTCCGCGGCAGCATGACCTCGCCCGGCGCGGCGGCGGCCCGTACCGCAGCCGGTGCGGCGGCGGAGGCCTTGAGCGCGGGGAATTTCGCCGCGGCTGCGTCCGAGGGTGCGGTTGCGGCGCGGTTCCACGTGACCGCCCGGGCGGCCGCGGTGAAGGCTGCGGCGGTGCAGGCTGCGGCCGGGGCTTCCGGCCTTGCCGCGGTGCGCAACGGCGCGCTCGCGGCGTCAACCGTCGTTGCAGCCGGTGCGGTGTCCCTGTTGGGGCGCGTGGCGGTGGCGGCCGGGGCCGCAGTCAAGGGCGCGTTCGCCGCTGCGTTCGCGACTCCGCTCGGCTTGTTCGTCACCGGGCTTTATTCTGCGGTGACCGCGCACCTTGCCCTTGCGGATGCCTCGAAACGCGCTGCGGACGGGTTGGCGGAGGTCACGGCCGGCACTGCCGATTTGCACCGGGAATTGCAGCGGACGGAGGACGCATTCCAGACAACGGACGACTGGGCCGCCTACTTTACGAAGATCACCGAGGAAATCGCGAAGGCGGAACAGTCCGCGGCGCGGTTCAAGCAAACCCTAGGCGAACGCGGGGCGGTGGAACGCGCTCTCGACTTCGTCTCCGGCGCGGATCGCGACTACTCCCGTACGGGCCGCGCTCTCGACGACAACGTCGCGAACCTGCGGGCGCGTCGCTCGGGTTCGTTGCGTTTCCTGCCGACCCTCGGCATGGGCGAGCGCGAGGCGGAGGCCTTCGCCCGCGACCTCCGGAACGCCAACGACTCCGGGGACTCGGCGTTTCAAAATGCGCTTTCCCTCGCGGACGACCGCGCCGCGGTTGCCCTGATGGACGAGGAAATCTCGAAGCTGAAACATATGACCGCGGAGACGCTCCGGGTGCGCGACGCGCAGGAAAAGTTTAACCGCAGCCGGGAGAAAGCGGAGGCGGACGGCGCCTTGCTGGGAGCTGTCGCCGCCCGCACCGCCGCCGAACAGGCCGCCCGCGCCGGCGGGGTCAGTATCGGGGCCGGGCAAACGATTGCCGGTCGGCTCGCCGAGTTGCAGGGACGGCGGGCGGAGCTCGCGGCCCGTCTGGCGTCGGAACAGGCCGGCGCCCGCGCGGGTGCGGCCGGCGGTGCCGGTGTCGGGGCGGGCGGTGCGGCAACGCAGGAGGCACTCGCCGCCCTCGCGCGTCAGATTGGACTGCTTGAACGTGTCGCCGAAACGACCGCCGAGGCGGAGTCCGCCGAGCGGACCCTTGCGGCCATGCGGCGCGAGTCCTCTTCGGAACTCATCCGGAACAGCCAACGCCTTGCCGACCTCCGCCGCGAGGCCTCCGGCGGCGATGCAGTCCGCGCGGAGATTCAGGACCTCGAAAAGCGCAATCTCGCCCTGCTTGAGGCGGTGCGGATCGTCGACGACGAAGTCCGGCGGACGCAGCAACTCGAATTTGAGCGGGCGCAGCGCGCGGAGGCTGCGGACCTGCTCGGGACTGTCGTCCTGCCGTTTGATCGGCAGATCAACGCCGCCACGGCCCGCGGGGATGCACCGGAGGCCGCGCGCCTTTCCGTGCTCAAGGAAATCACCGTCATTGAAAAGCAGATCGCGCAGGAGCGGGCGCGCGGGAACAGCGCACAGCGTATCGCACAATTGGAGACGGAGCGGGCGGCGGTGCAGGCGCGCGAACTCGCCCGGCTGCGCGAGTTCCAGACGGCCCGGGCGTTTGACCGGCGGGCGAACCAAGCCGAGGCCGGCGGCGACTCGCGCGGGGCGCAGGCCTTTCGGGACGCGCAGGCCTTGGCGGAGCTGAAGCTGGCTTACCGTGCCGGCGGACTTTCCGAAGGTCAGGCCGCGAGCGATTTCGCGCTCGGTCTGCGGGCGGGGGCTGCCGCCGGTTCGCGGATCGTCGCGGACTCAATCTCGACCGTGGGCGGCGGCGGGGGCGTTTACGGTGGCGGCAACGGTCCGGCCGCGGAGGCGGGGCGTCGCGCCGTCGCGGCAGCCGAGGCCGCGGTCGCGGTGCAGAAACAGATTCTCGCGGCGCTTCAAACGAGCTCCGGGCCGGTCCTCAAGTAGACTGGGCGGGCGCTTGCAATCCTTTGACACTTCGGGTCGCGGCGGAGAGGAACTGAGGCATGGAGACGAAAGCCGACGACTCGTTCTGGGGTACGAAAGAAAAGTGGACTGAGGGCGGAATGTACTGCCTCGGCCTCGCCGTCTTCTTCGGCCTCTGGAGCTGCGTTCGGAACCCGCCGACCGTCGACTCGCGCCCGCCCGCGGTGCAGGCCGCCGACGCGGCGTACCTGCGGGGTAAGAGCGACGGCGCCGGCGGCCGACGGCTCACGGAGGGTCAGATGAACGACCTTGGCTGGAACCGGCAGCAGCGCGAGCACTACCGGAACGGCGCCGACTGGGGCAAGTACGAGTCGGGGAAGTGAACCGGTCCGGCCGGGGATTTGGGCCTTCGAAGGCCGAATTTAATTCCTCCTAAGTCACTGCTAACAAGCAGGCGACTCCGGGGAGCATCTCCTAGGAACTACGGGCTTGGCGGATTAGCCCCGTGCCGTAGGCAGTCGGCAAACGCATGATCGTACTTAACATTCGAATTCATATTGCCGCACTCGACGGAAAGACCGCAGACGTCTCCGTCGATTCCCACTTCGAAGGCGACGCCCCGCTCGAAAAGGAACTGCTGCGGAGCCTTGCCGATTCGGCCGGCCGTCCGAACAACGTCGTTCAGGAATCGCTGCGCAGACTTTGCGACGAGGCGAAGGGAGGGCGGGAATGACTGTCGCGGACCTGTCGACAAGCATGGATCGCCGAGAGCGGGTGCGCCGGGCGAGGCTTGGCGGATGGGGAACCCTTGAGGAGCGCGACGCGGCGTTTCGGGACTACCGTGCGCGCACGTTGTCCCCGAACCCGCGCCGCGCACCCTCGCCGGAGATTCCGGAGTTTTTGGAGGCTCTTGCGCACAAGAGCCTCGCGGAGCGGGATTGGGCGGGATACCTCGGGCTGTTCAGCCAGCACGAAAGCTTGCGGCCGTTTTTCACCATTGAGGCGGCCCTTTCCGATGCCGAGTATTGGCCCTTGCTCGCTGAGATTTGGGTGGGAACTAATGCGGGGTACGCAACGTCGGCCCTCGAAATCTGGAGATGGCTTTTTCGCCACCCGCACCGATACCGGGACGGCATGGACCTAACTCGACTAATGGCGCCCGATACGGATTCCGCTCGGGGCGCGCTGAATCGGTGGGATTTTCTGCCGTCGACGGTTCAGATTTTCCGAGGTCAATCGGGCGCTTCGAAGGACCTCGCGGGCTTTTCGTGGACCCTGTCCCGCGAGACGGCGCTGCGCTTTGCGCAGCATGCTCCCGGGGGACGTCTGCTCTCTGCAACGCTGCCCAAGGCGGCCGCAGTGGCGTTCTTGCCCTGGCGGCAAGAGGAAGAGGTTTTGGTTTTCCCGGAGTCGGTTCAGTGCGTCCGCTCCGAATCGGTGCCGCGAATTCGTAGAAATTTGGGCTAGACTTGAAGCCGCGCCGGTTCGCGGATTTCGCGCATAAACTCCGAAGAGTTTGCCGACGGCGTGAAAAGCCGACTTTCAGGCGTGGCCGAAATCTTGGCCGACATTGCAAGCGGGCACCCGGTCCCGCGTTCAAGCCCTGCGTTGCTCGCCACGATGCGCGACCTTGAGGAGGTGCGGGCGGCGTTTGCTGGGCGTCAATTTGTCGGCGGAAACAAGGAAGACGCGGATAATCAATAACCTAAGACGGTTGGCCTTAGCTATGCCGCAGAACACTCGTAGCCGGGGCAGAAATTCCGTCACGATAGCAATGCGGCTAAGGAGCTTAGCTAGTTTGCCGATATGTCTTTGTGCACAAACTGGGATCACTTGCGTCTATCGGTGGTATGAGCCGCCTATCGGAAAGCGTATGCACGTACTCCGGAGAATTTCGCTCCGGTGGGCTTGACTCGACTGCGCGCCTTTCAAACGATTGTGCTGTCATGCCTACCGTGGACATTCCCAAGGTACCAGTCTGCTACGTTTCGCAGTCTGCGATTTTTAGCGCCTGGCCGCAGTCCTTTTCGGGTTCTGGCTCGGGTGACGCGCACAAGGTGGTAGACCCGGTTACCTTTAGGGATGCGGCCAAGAAAGTCTTGGCGCAGCGGGCAGACCTCCTTCGTCAGTTGGCGAAATGACGGCGAAACTGTCGCCGTCATTTCTTGACCGTCAATTAGTTGACTTACTGCACAACGAGGGTCTTCGCGCCCATGGCGGAGCTTCGGGAGTTCGCGATAGTGTTGGGGTAGATTCTGCTATCGGACGAGCCCTGCACGTTTGTGATTATCTCGTAGGTTGCGATTTGTTCGACATCGCCGCCGCATATGCCCACGGAATAGCCGAGGCTCAGGGCTATTTCGACGGGAATAAGAGAACGGCGGTCAGCGCATGCCTTATCTTTCTCGAATCCAATGGGATTAAGACCGAGGGCATTCCTGATAACGTGCTCTATGACGCGATGATAGCCGCCGCAAAGAAGCAGGCAACCCGGGACGACATCGCCAACGTTTTGAGGCAGTGGCTTTGCAAGTCCGGTTGAACCTGCGTGGACTGGCCCAGAAAAAGCGGTGCCGCGGGGGAAGTGGCCTGAGGTTGTCCAACCCCTGCCAAACCCCTGCCAATTTCGTTGCTTTAGCTGCTTTTCGCTGCCTCCCTCTGCCTCGAAATGAAAACACACTCAGCGGGCATTTGCCCTCTGAGAAATGGGTTTCAGAGGGAAAATCCGGTGCGCCGCGAAAATCGGCAACCCGGGTTCGAGTCCCTTCCTGAGCACCATTTTCCCCGGCCCGTGGGCCGGGATGATCGAAAAATCCGCTTCCGGCCGATGCCTTCCCTCGGTCTTTGCGCCGTGAACCGGAGCTTGCCGGTGCCGCACCCGGGAGCCATCAGCATTCCGTGCGCTTTCTACCCCTGTTGTGCGCGCTGTCGGTTGCGGTCGGATCCGCCGGCGGCGCAGAAGTCTACCGTCCCGGCCCCGATGCGATGCCGCAGGCCGTCCCCCGCGGCGAAGTCCGGACCGGCGCGTTTGCCGCGAGCCGGATCTTTCCCGGCACGACGCGCGAGTACTTCGTCTACGTGCCCGCGCAGTACCGGCCCGACCGCCCGGCCTGCCTGATGGTGTTTTTCGACGGCGCCGGTTTCATGAAGGCCGA
>JACCDS011262544.1_pt1 | contig 16025 bp, 21 predicted proteins | sample 7446441 | NCBI WGS metagenome assembly JACCDS01 (sample SAMN15323445, study PRJNA562643) | freshwater metagenome | isolation source: river surface water | place: USA:Blue River Watershed | collected 2017-08-17
AGCCACTGCATATCCATAGTGTTCTGTTATTCCTAAGGGTCGAAACAGGAGGTACCCCGGTGGGGTAAAGTCACATCTGCAACAGCCAAAATGGTTTCACACCGAAGCCTAGAAATCAAGACCCAAAATTGTGACTATGAACCTAAAACTGACAGCAGCGATTGCCATCCTGGCGCTGGAAGCTTTAGCGCTAATCGCGGTTACACTCTGGTCACTTTTGGCAATTCTGCAGGGAAATACCTTCTCCCTAACCAGCTCACTTTTTCTGCTGGGGCTGCTGGCCGCTGCCTCATTGTGGGCGGGAAACATTAGCTACGGACTGCTAAAGCGCAAACGTTGGTCACACACAGCTGCGATGGTGCTGCAGCTGCTAGTTGCCTCGATTGCCACCGCTAGTTTTTCCGGAGAGTTTGCTTCACCAGTGATCGGCTGGTCGCTCTTGATTCCAGCAGCAGCAAGCTTCTACCTACTGTTTTCCAGATCAGTCAGAATCGAATTTGGTAAAGATTAGCCAATTCGCTTAAGCAGCATGTTGGTGTGGCCAGTTGCCTTCACGTTATACATGGCGTCGGACACAACACCGTTCTCATCGATCAAGATTGTGGATCTGAGCGCACCTTTGTAGATGCGTCCATAGAGAGACTTCTCCCCAAAGGCACCATAGGCTCGGTGGGCATCCATGTTCTCATCGCTTAGCAGCTTGAAGGTGAGTTCGTGCGCATCCTCGAAGCTCTTGAGCTTTTTGACGCTGTCTGGCGATACGCCCACGATTTGGTAGCCCTTAGCGGTGAACTGAGGTAGTGCATCTTGGAAATCAGCCGCCTCTTTGGTGCATCCAGGACTTCCGGCAGCGGGGTAAAAGTAGAGGACTGTCTTGGTACCCAATAGGTCGCCAAGCGTGACCGCTTTGCCATCCTGATCCAACAACTTGAAGTCAGGCGCATTTGCTCCCGGAATCAGTCGCTGCACTTCGTTGGACATTCACACCTCAGGGTTGATTTATAGAAACATTATTCAACTAATAAGCACACAATTTGTGAGTTCGCCATTAGCGTTTGGTGAAAAAGTTCATTGCAGGGCTTTGTTTCAACTGCTAGGATTTCCCCTCGTTGCGCCTCTAGCTCAATCGGCAGAGCAACTGACTCTTAATCAGTGGGTTCTGGGTTCAAGTCCCAGGGGGCGCACTTTTCATTTAACGCGGTTAGGCTTTTTCCATGAGCCTGCCAGCAGAATTTAGCGGTTACCAAGATAAGTCTGGTCGCATCACAAGACTCCCTGCTAAACACTCCAAGAAGGTTCAGTTGTGTATGGCGATGCTCGAGTTGCTGGATTTCGAGGTTGAGTACACAGAGAAGGAAATCAACGAGATTTTCCTTCGCTACGTTGATGACTTCGCTTTCGTGCGAAGAACCCTTGCCGACATGGGGTTTCTAGAACGTGACCGATACGGTCGTTGTTACCGACGAGTCAGCGACCTAGTTCCACAAGCAAGCTGACTTCGTCTCCACACTGAACGCCATTTGGTTTCCGAAGTGCATCCTTTATGGGCACCAGAAAGCTCCCATTTCTCGGTATCAAAGATGTGGTGACAGTGGTCGTGCCAAGTGTGACAGTGGCGGGAATCACTCCCCACCCATAGCTCAGCTCACGTTTATAGATTTCAATCTCGTCGGCGACCTCAGGTGGCGTTGCCACAAAGTAAAACGGAGCCGGCCCTCGCCACTCAATGATTTCGCCGGTGATCTCAAACCTCACCATCCCAGCTAACCACCCCGATTCGTGATTCTCAATCAGCGGAAGATTGTGATGATAAGTCAAGTCCCCCTAGACTGAAACCATGAATCAGCTAGCAAGCTCCTTGACCATGGGACCGGTCACCCTTCGGGTAGCCGATCTTGATGCTATGACGCGCTACTACATGGGCAACCTAGGGCTTGAGGTGGTAGCGGAGAATTCAAACAGTCGTGTTCTGGGCGGCCTAGACATGTCGGCCTTGATACTCGAGCATTCTCCAGAGCTTCGTCACGCAGGCCCGAGCGAGGCTGGTTTGTTCCACACCGCTTTCCTGTTCCAATCACAGGCGGGGCTTGCTCAGGCTGTTGCCACTACAGCTAGAAACTACCCCAACTCATTCACTGGCTCTGCTGATCACCTTGTCTCTGAAGCGTTTTACTTCGATGATCCAGAGGGGAACGGAGTCGAGCTTTACTTTGACCGGGAGCGGACTTCCTGGTCCTGGCAGCACGGACAGATTCAGATGGACACTCTCTTTTTGGAACCAAACCAGTATCTTCAGGAGCATCTGGGGGAGGCTCCCTCCAGCGACGTTCCGGTTATCGGGCATGTCCATTTGAGCGTAGGCAACATCGCGCAAGCACGAGACTTCTATGTTGATCAATTGGGTTTTGCCATCACTATGAATTGGGGTGGCACTGCGCTTTTTGTTTCGGTAGGTGGTTACCACCACCACATGGCGATGAATGTTTGGAAATCGCGGGGAGCGGGTCGCCGGCAGCCAAGCCTTGGCCTGCGTGATGTATCGCTGGTTCTTCCAGACTCGGAGACCTTAGGCAACGCGATCGACAGGCTGAAGGGAATAAGGCAGGTTGATGATCAGGTCTATGCGACCGAAGACCCCTGGGGCAATCAGATAACGCTGAGCCTTTAGTTACTTCTTTACTGTGGTCAATGCATACCCGCCAGCCACAATCAGAGCGAGCGGTCCAACAAAATCCAAACCTGAGAACCAATCGGTCCAGCTATTAGCAATCACAAATCCCAAGCCCAGCACTCCAACGCCGATGAGGCTAAACCCCACGCCACGAGTAACTCTAGGGTCTACCTTGTTGAGATCCTCTCTGGAGGTGGCGGTCAACTTATTGCAGCTTGGACAACGAAAGTCGTGCTCTGTGATTTCTGCCTTGCAGTGAGGGCAACTCTTGTTCATAGCTAAACACTAGACCTGGTGAGGGTTGCCAATAGGCTTTGAGTGAATGGAGATTTCAATGAGTTCTGCCCTAATGGTCATCGATGTTCAGGTAAGTATGTTCTTTGGGCCATGGCCAGTTCCTGAGGCCCAGCCTCTTTTGAAGCGAATCGGTGATCGAGTGCTTCAGGCGAGACTGGATTCTGAGCCAGTTGTGTTCGTTCAAAATGACGGGCCTGACGACGAGATGGATGCGCCGGGGGAGCCCTGGTGGGAGCTGGTGCTCGCTCCTAAAGAGAATGAAATGGTGGTTCGAAAAACCACCCAGGATGTTTTTGAATCCAATCCAAATCTGGCCGATGAGTTACGCGCCAGGGGTATCCGAACCCTCGAACTGGTCGGAGTTCAATCCGATATGTGTCTGAGGGCGAGCGCAATCGGAGCCAAGCGAAATGGTTTTGAAATTGTCGTCAAGCGAGAGCTCCACGCCACCTATGACGGGGGCTTTCCAGGTTCCGATGACCCAACACCAGCGAATGTGATTTCAGATCGAGTGCAAGCCGAGCTAGGAGCGCTCTAACTTGAACAATTTGATTGCCCTCGAACCCAAACAGTTTCCCGCCTATGTGGAGGCTATCGAGACTTCTGGCGGGCTAGTAACCCCACTCTCCGATGATGTCAGGGCTTTGGTTTGGACTGACTATTCGGACCCCGAGGGACTCCGGGCAACCATTGAGAAAAATCCTCAGCTTCAGTGGGTTCAACTCCCATTCGCAGGGGTCGATGCATTCTCAGCGATGTTGGACCTACCCGTGACATTTACTTCGGCAAAAAGGTCTTACTCTGAGCCTGTTGCCGAGCACGCACTGATGCTCGCCATGGCGCTCGGGAGGGTTATACCCAAGCGCGTGAAAGCAACCAGCTGGGGCGAGAAATATGCAGACTCGCTCTATGACGAGCGGGTGGCGATTATTGGCGGTGGCGGCATAGCGCAAGAACTTGTGAAGCTCCTCGCACCATTTCGTGCCACGGTCACGGTAGTCAGAAAACGCCCCGATCATGACTTTGATGGTCACGGTATTGCTCGGGTTGTTGGCTTTGAGCAGCTTGATGAAGTGCTAACCAAATCCAAATTTGTGTTCTTGGCTTGCGCCCTCACCGAGGAGACGCGCTTTCTGTTTGACGCTCGCAGGTTCGAGAAAATGCAGCCCGAGTCCTACCTCGTGAATGTCGCTCGCGGTGAGGTGGTGAGCCAGGAGGACTTGCTCGCAGCACTGAACTCCGGTCATTTGGCCGGTGCAGCAACGGATGTTACTTATCCGGAGCCATTGCCAATAGGGCACCCGATGTGGGGGAGGGATGACTTGATCATCACCCCGCACACCGCGGATACCAAGCCAATTGTCACCCGGCTATTCGCTATGCGCCTTCGCGAGAATGTGACGGCATGGTTGGCACAACAGCCACTGACCGGTGTGGTTGATCCCAGGCTGGGGTATTGATGGAACTTGGTAACTGGCTGCTATACGCCGCTGCAGCTCTGGGGCTATCACTAACCCCCGGCCCAAATGGTTTGCTTGCACTCACTCACGGAGCTCTTTACGGAACCAAGCGAACGATTGCGACCATTTTGGGTGGCGGGGTCGGCTTCACCATCGTGATCGGTCTTTCGATGTTTGGTATTGGGGCACTGTTGGCTGCGAATGCCGAGCTGATTTTTTGGCTGAAGTGGCTCGGTGGTGCATATTTGGTATTTCTTGGAATCCAGGTCTGGCGGTCAGAGCCGATCGGAACAAATGCCATTCAGGGTGGCAAGTCCAAACCCTGGTCCCTATTCCAAGCTGGGCTTTACTCAGCGGTTTCAAACCCCAAGGGAATTCTGTTTTTTGTCGCATTCCTGCCGCAGTTCATCGAGCCCGAGAAGCCGCTGTTTCTGCAGTTTGTGATTATGGCGGCAACCTTCTTCGTAATTGAGTTTTGCTATGAACTAACGGTTGCCGCGCTAGCCGACAGAATTACTCCTTGGCTTCGCAGAGTAGGTAAAAACTTCAACCGAGTGTTTGGCTCGGTGTTTATCGCAATTGGTGTTTTGCTGCCGCTTCGCGGTTAGATGCCCAACTCATTCCGCAGCATCTCGATGTGACCCTTGGCCTTGACGTTATAAAACACGTGGCTTAGCTTTCCCGATTCGTCGACTACGAACGTCGAGCGGATGGTGCCCATGTAGGTCTTGCCATACATGCTCTTTTCACCATAGGCACCATATGCCTGCTGGATAGCGTTGTCTGGGTCCGAAAGTAGGCCAAAGTTCAGGCTCTCCTTGTCCTTGAACTTCTTCAGCTTCGCTGGTTGATCTGGAGAGATCCCGAGGACTGTGTAACCAGCGGACTTCAGCGAGTTGATGTTGTCTCTAATTTCACAGGCCTGGGTGGTGCATCCTGGGGTTGCAGCGGCCGGGTAGAAATAAACGACCACCTTTTGCCCAGCGAACGAGCTCAGGCTAACCTCTTGGTCGTCTTGATTCTTTAGAGTAAAAGCTGGTGCTTTATCGCCGATTTTTAGAGTCATGACAACTGCCTCTCTTTCTGTTTTTTGATGTTTTTGTTTGGCGCTAGCCGCTCAAGTTTTAGCCAGACTGACATCGTCAACACCACAAGACTGAAGCCAAATAGTAGGTCTTCAAGCGGGGCATTAACAATTCGAATTCCCATGATTGCATTCTCACCATAGGTGACGATTTCGGTTCCGGTCAGATAACCATTGGTTACCAACTGGAAGAAGATGACAATCGAGTAGGCGATGTAGAAACTGGTGCGCTGGAACAGACCCGTCTTCAGCACATTCGATTCCAAAAAGATAGTTATCGCGACAGCAATGAGGGCCAGTACCGTGTAGCTCATTTTGCTACCCTTTCAGACCGGCGTTCCTGATACTCCAGGAGCATCCGATACGCCGAGCGAGTCCCTTCCATCGTTAGCACGGAAGCTATAGGAATCAGGATGAAGAACAAGTACTCCTCGAGCGGGATTTCAAATGGTCCGTAGATTCCGAGAATCTGTTCTCGATCGAAAAACCAATGCCCCTGAGAGATGGCGTAGGCGTCCCAGATGATGAACCATGGGGCGACAAGCAGGATGGTAGCTCCGAGTCGGATTGGATTTCTGAGCACCCGGATTTTGAAAGCCCACTCGAGCCACCAGGATCCGAAAACCACGAAGAGCAGCATCGCGAAGTATGACCACTGCCCGAACATAGTGCTCCTGTGACTAAACTCAGCCCTGTGCTGCAATCGGAACTGAAGCTGCTGGTTCAACTTCGAACCATCTCTAGATACAGCATTTTGTTTGGAACTTTTATTTCAATTCCGCTGAGTTTTTTCTTTCCCAATGAGATCTTGTGGCAGGTGGTTTTGGCCCTGATCGCACTGGCGATCGGTACCCCGCACGGAGCGGTGGATCACCTAATCACAGTTCCCAAGTTCCGGTTAATTAAGATGACGCTCTTCATTCTTGGTTACCTAGGCGTGACCGGTCTTGCAATCTGGTTCCTGATTGCAAACAACTTGCTCGGTTTTCAACTGATTGTCCTGATAAGCGCGATTCACTTCGGAGTCGGGGACGCGTCCTTTATCGCTGAGATTGAAACTCGAACCCAGAAAACTGGATTGCCAAAACTTCTCTATGCGCTGGCTGCTGGATTCACGCCGGTATTTTTGCCTCTGCTCGGAGATGGCTCCACGCAAGCGTTGACGGCGGTCAATGCGAATCTGGTCGGTTGGGCGCTTGGTTTTGAAACTGAGCTCTTCTCTCTCATCCTCGCCCTGAATCTCTCGGCCGTTGCTTATATGGCAGCAAAGCGACGCTGGAATGAGGTGGCAGATTTGCTGCTGCTACTTGGAATTAGTTTGGTGGCCCCACCTCTTGTTGCATTTGCCTTCTACTTTGGTTTGTGGCACGCACTTCGTCACACTGGAAGGCTGACCTTGGAGTACGAAAAGTCCAAGCTGCTTCACTCCCAAGGTAGAAGCTGGCCAAGTTTTTTCAAGGCATTCAAAGCCGGTCTTCCTGCACTGCTACTAGTTTTGGTGTTCACCCTGGTTTGGGCGCAGCTGGCAGGTTTCAGTCTTCCCGCGGAGCTACTTTGGCTGCTGCTGGTTGTCATCTGGGCACTAACGGTGCCGCATATGGCACTCACCGCGAGGCTTGATCTGAAAGCGATGGGGATTAGAAAATGATTTCAGCCACTACAGGGTTTCTAACCGGTCTGTCATTGATCGTGGCAATCGGAGCGCAGAACGCTTTTGTGCTGCGACAGGGGCTTCGCCGAGAGCACGTATTCGCAATAGTTTTGTTTGCAGCGGTGAGCGATGCGATTCTGATTATCGTTGGCATTGCCGGGCTCGGTGCCGTGATTCAAAGCTACCCGCTTGCCCTAGAGGTAATCCGCTACTTCGGTGCCGCGTACCTAGTTTGGTTTGGAGTTTCGGCCCTGAGGCGAGCATTGAATCCAAGCTCGCTTGATGCCGGTCAAGGCGCAGGTATATCGCTCGGTAAGGCCATCGCAACGGTGGCGGCTTTGACTTATCTCAACCCTCACGTCTATCTAGACACCGTGATCTTGCTCGGCGGCATCGGAAACCAATTCGGCGCTGAACGATGGCTGTTTGCAATCGGTGCAGCCACTGCCTCTTTTGTTTGGTTCTTCTCACTTGGCTACTTCGCCAAACTACTCTCAAGGTTTGTTTCAAGCCCCAAGTTCTGGCGTGTGCTTGATGGGTTTATTGCGCTGGTTATGTTCAGCATCGCGGTGCTGCTTCTCACATACGAGTTTTAGGCGGAGAATTAGCCCATGGCATTTGACGAGAGTTCCCTCACCAACTTCGCTAAGCGCTCAAGTTCGAAGTGGCGACGGTTTGCCCCAGATGTATTGCCCATGCACGTTGCCGAGATGGACTTTGAGGTCGCTCAGGAGATTCGTGATGTGCTGGTCGACCTGGTGAACAGGTCAGATCTTGGCTATCTCGGGCCTATTCCAGAGCTTGCGGATGCTTTCGAGGTCTATGCCAAGAATGTTTGGGGTTGGCAGATTGCTAAGGCAAATCTAAAACTCGCCACCGATGTTGGAGTCGCAGCAGTAGAGATTCTCCGGGCGGTCGGATTGCCGGGCGAGAAGGTCTTGATCAATTCACCGGTCTACTCAAGTTTTTACCACTGGATCCACGAGGTTGGATTGGTTGAGCATGATGCTCCGCTTAGGTTGGAGGGCAACTCCTGGCGGCTTGACCTAGAGGCAATCGAGGCCGCATTCCAAGCAGGCGTGAAGATCTACATGATCTGCTCGCCACAGAATCCGGTCGGCACCATTCACTCCCGTGCTGAGCTTCAGGCAGTCTCAGATCTGGCCAATAAGTACGGGGTGCTAGTGATCTCGGATGAGATCCATGCCCCGCTTAGCTTCGATACTTTCACGCCGTATTTGAGTATCCCCGGGGCAGAGAAAAACGGAGTGGTAATCACCTCCAGCTCCAAAGCTTGGAACACGGCCGGTCTCAAGGCAGGATTCCTGATTTTCCAGTCTGATGAGGTGGGCCAGCGGTTGAAGGGGATCCCCGATGCAATGCACTGGCGCAGCTCCCTGCTTGGGGCATTCTCGATGGTGACCGCATACCGCAAGGCTGGCGACTGGATTGATCAAACCAATAAGCGTCTGATCGAAAACCTTGAACATCTCAGAGCCGAGGTCCAGCGCCAGCTACCCAAGGCGAAGATGTTTGAGCACTCCGCCACCTACCTCGCCTGGATTGACCTCAGTGCATATGGTTTTGAGAACCCGCAGCTCGAGATTTTGAAGCACAAAGTTGCCGTGGTGCCGGGTGACGATCACGCACCAAACAACGAATACTCGAGATTCATTCGCTTCAACTTTGCTACCTCGAAAGAGCGAATCACTGAAGCGGTAGCGAGAATGCGCCTAGCTCTTGAGGGCAAGTAGCAGATCGTCAATCAGGTCCTGAGGATTCTCCAGACCGACCGATAGTCGCAGGGTTCCCTCGGTGATTCCCATCCTCTGCTGTGTAGCCGGATCCAATCTGCGGTGAGTGGAGGATGCTGGATGAGTGATCAGCGATCTGGAATCACCCAGGTTATTTGAGATGTCGATTACCTCTAAACGATTCATGAACTCAAAAGCCTTGGCCTTGGATTCAAGCTCGATGGCCAAAGTAGTGCCACCCTTGAGCATTTGCCGCTTGGCCAATTCATGCTGTGGGTGTGAAGCAAGGAAAGGGTGATGGACAGCCTTTACCCCTCGAACCCCTTCGAGCTGTTCGGCTATCGCGAGGGCGGTATCCGCCATCTTATGAACTCTGAGGTCCATGGTTTCAAGGGATTTCAAAAGCACCCAGGCATTGAATGGGCTCATTGATGGGCCAGTGTGGCGAGTAAAGGGCTTCAGGTGATTGTCGATGTAATCCTTGGAGCCAACCAGTGCTCCACCCAACACTCTGCCTTGGCCATCGATGTGTTTAGTTGCCGAATACATCACAACATCAGCACCCAGTTCAAGCGGCTTCTGCAAAACCGGGGATGCCATCACATTGTCGACAATGAGCAAAGCGCCAGCCTTTTTTGAGAGCTCGGCAACCATCGCGATGTCAACAATCTCCATCATCGGGTTGGAGGGTGTCTCGATAAAGACAGCCTTGGCTGGCGTTGCAAGGGCACTCTTCCAGGCGGCGTGAGTGTTGTCTGTGACCACCTCGACTTTGACGCCCCACCTAGGCAGGATTTCGGTCAAAACCACATAGCAGGAGGAGAACATCGCTCCGGAGGCAACCACTCGGTCACCCGCTGATACCAGGCAGGCAACCGATGCAAACATCGCACTCATGCCACTACCGGTTGCGTGGGCAGCCTCGGCGCTCTCCAGTAGTGCTAGTCGCTCCTCGAACATCTGAACCGTTGGGTTGGAAAAACGTGAGTAGAGGTGGTGCTCTTCAGTTTCAGCGAAGCTGGCCTCCGCTTGCTCGGCGGAGTCATAGGTGAAGCCAGAGTTTAGAAAGAGTGCTTCCGAAGTTTCCTGAAAGCCTGTGCGCGTAAGTGCACCACGAAGCGCGATGGTGTCCGGCCTAAGCTCTCGCTTAGTTCGGTCAGAACTTGAAGGGTTGTAACCCCAGGGTCGATTGCGCTTTGTCATTGCCCAAAAACTTACCCCTAAACGCATAGTCTTTGGTGCGTGGAATCCAAAGTTGTCGAGCTTGCAGGAAAGCTTTTTCAGCAGCACGGAATCGTCAACTACTCATTTGGTTTTGACAGGGCGATTAGAAGAGCCGGTCTTTGCGATTACACCAAACGCAGAATCACAATCTCCAAGCACCTTTTGGCAACCGGAGACCTTGATCAAATCGAGCAGGTTTTGCTGCATGAGATCGCTCACGCTCTGGTTGGGAAAACCGCCGGTCACGGAAGGCTGTGGCGGGCAAAGGCAACCGAGATCGGTTATCGGCACGAACGCATCGATGGTTCCTCGCTTGCGGCCAACTCAGCTAAATGGCGAGGGGTGTGCCCCGGCCAGCACGAACATTTTCGGTCCCGGCGACCAACTAGGCAGCTTTCCTGCAAGCTGTGCGCGCCAAGTTTCTCCAGACGCTATCTGATCAGCTGGGTTGAGGTCCGATAATCACGGCGCTGACAATTGCGCCAGCTAGAAAATTCAAAAAGATAAACCTTCGCCAACCACGGTTGGCCTGTTCGCAGGTTTCGTCAGTGATCCCCCACTCTCTTCCAACGACAAAGAGATAAGGCAGTGCCGCTAGAGCCGCCTGAGGGTAGCGGTCGCCAAGAAACAAGGTCGTCAGGCCCGCAACCAAATACATCGCGAATGCGATGCGCACCGTCAGCTTTGCACCCAGCGCCGTTGCGATCGATGCAATTCCAGCTTCTCGGTCGGCGCGGATATCTTGAACCGCGCCGAATGCGTGAGAGGCCATTCCCCAGAGAGTGAAGCTGAGTGTGATCAACCAGATTCGCAGGTCAAATTGGGTATCGGTGAGGGTCAGTGCGAACAGCATGGGCCCGACAAAGTGCATAGCGGAGGTGAAGGAATCAAGAAACGGTATTTCCTTGAATCTCAGACCCCCGAGGCTATAGGCGATAACTAGAAACAGCACCAGGCCGAGGACTAAAGCGCTGGTAAGAGATCCGATGAGAAGCAGGTAGATAGTGAATGGAGCTGCTAGCCCAAAGGAAATCACAAGGGTTGGGCGATGGTACTTAGGCTCCAAAAGCGCGCCCTCAATCCCACCTTTTCGAGGATTACGAAGATCGGATGGGTAATCAAAAACGTCGTTCACCCCATACATCAGAAGGTTGTAGGGAATCAAAAAGAACAATGTTCCAATTACCAGCTCCGCGTTGACCTCGCCCGTTGCAAGGTAGTAGGCGGCTGCAAATGGAAAAGCGGTGTTGATCCAGGAGATGGGTCTTGAGGAAACGAAAAGTTTTTTCAGCATCACTTTTTCCTAAAAAATTCAAAAAGCGACGGAGTCAGAACAAGTGCCACAAGTGTGTATGCAAAGTCCTCGATGGGCACATATCCGAGCATGATGCCCGAGAGTTTGGTTGGGTCGTAGGCAACAATGCCGGTGCCGATAATCACGTTGTCAAACACCAGAGTTAGCGTGAGCATCACAAGGGCTGCAATGCTAAGCGGCTTGGCCCTGAGCTTCTGCCGCACCGCAATCGCGTACAAGCTGAAGATACCCAGCACGATTGCGGTCAACATCGGGTAGCTCATCTTGCCGCCCATCGATAGACAACCAGGGTGTTATAGCTCAGCAGGATAAGGAAGAAGAGCTCCTCCAGGGGGAGTTCCGGAGCAAGCAAAATGCCACTGAGGTGCGGAGCCTCACCCCTGAAGAAAATCCCATTCGCAATTCCAACCAAATCCCAAGCGAGAAAGACGGCGACCGAAACGGCCACTGCTAAAACGGTCGCTCTGGCATCCACAAAAAGTGCAACCTTGTGGGTCCAGTCGAGTAGGCCAACACCGAGAATCGAAAACAAAAGTGCAATCAGGTACAGGTAGGGAACTACCTCCTGGATCACTTCAGGCCTCTCCAGCTCTTCACTGGCTTCAGCTCGCCCTTGATTGGGCCAGAGCTGCGGTCATCAACCAGGTGCTTATAAACCAACTCGGCACCGATCAAACACATTGGTAATCCAATTCCGGGGATTGTGTTGTGGCCGGTGTACAGCAGGTTCTTGACCTTCTTGGATTTATTCGAGGGTCTGAAGAAAGCGCTCTGGGTGAGGGTGTGGGCCATGCCCAAAGCGGTTCCGCTCCAGGCATTCAACTCAGCTTCGAAGTTCGCGGGTCCAACCGTGCGGCGAACCACGATGCGGTCTTTCAGATCAGGAATGTTGCACCAGGTGGAAATCTGATCAATAACTCGATCGGCTTCGGCCTCAAACGCTGGATCACCATCGCCGTTGACGCCCCCGCGCCCAATCGCTGGATCGGCTGCTGTCGGGACCAACACGAATAGATTTTCGTGGTCTGCCGGCGCAACACTTGGATCTGTTTTGGATGGCATGCAGAGGTACAGGGATGCCGGGGATGGCACCTTGCTCTTGCCGTCGGCTTTTCTAAATACCTCTTTGAAATTCGATGCCCAGTCTCTGGTGTAGAGCAGGGTGTGGTGATCTAGCTCCGAGATCTTGCCCTTGACGCCGAGGTAAATCAGAAGAGCCGATGGCCCAGGCACCTTCTTGTCCCAGAAGCGTTGAGGGTAGGTCTGATACTTCGGCTCGAGCAGCTTGGTCTCAACGTGGTGGAGGTCGGCGCTCGCCACAACAACGTCAGCCATAATCTTCGATTCACCAACGCGAACTCCAACAGCCTTGCCTTCGGAGACCAGGATCTCTCTAACCGGCGAGGATGTGTAGATCTCCACTCCGTGCTGCTTTGCCAGTCGCTCGATGGATTCGATGACTGTGTAGAGACCACCCATGGGGTAGAAGACACCCTGGTTCATGTCGACGTGAGTCATCAGGTGATACATGCTGGGGGTGTCATAAGGTGACGCGCCTAAGAAAACTGCTGGGAAGTTCAGCATCTTCTTCAGTCGCTCATCCTTTACGTACTTGCCCGAGAAGGTCCAAAGCGGAGTGACCAAGAGTTTGAGGAACTCAGCCAGTCTGGCGAGTACCTCAGGGTGCACGAAGCTTCTGGCATCGCGGAAGTTGGTGTAGAGGAAGTGCTTGATTGATAGGCGATAGGCATCCTCAGCGCTGTCCAGATAGCGCTGTAGCGCCTCACCGGAACCCGGCTCAATCGAATCAAACATGGACTTGATTTCATCCAGGTTCTCGCTCATCAGGAGCTTGTCGTTCTCGCCCTCATTGCGAGTTTGGTAGGCGGGGGAGAGCCGCACCAGGTTCAGTTCCTTTGCTGCGGTGGTCCCCATGAGGTTGTAAAACTGCTCGAAAGCATCTGGCATCAGGTACCAGCTCGGACCCATATCAAAGCGGAACCCATCTTTTTCCCACTGGTAAGCGCGACCACCAAGGGAGTCCTTTGCCTCATAAAGTGTCACCTTCATGCCAGCTTTTGCGAGCAGGGCTGCAGATGAAAGTCCAGCGATTCCGCCACCTATGACAATGGCAGTTTTTTGACTCATGGTTTTGCTCCTAGGTATGCGCGAGCGACCAAGATCAGTTTCTTGAGATTGCTAACGCTGATACGGGTGTTAATCAAATCCTTAGCGGATGTGTTTCCAATCTTGGAATTAAGTTCTGCGAACAAAAGCTGCGCGGCGGTGACCGCAACGCGTGAGCTTCGAGGCAGCAGTGGCAGAGATTTAGAACTCTGTTCCAGATCCTGGTTGATATCGGCGACCAAGCGAGCCTTGGTTGCCTCATCAAAGTTGTCGACATTGACGCCTGGAAAGTAGGAGCGACCCAGACGCTTGAAATCTGCCGCCAGGTCTCTGAGGAAGTTCACTTTCTGAAACGCACTTCCAAGAGCACGAGCGCCTTTGACCAGGAGAATCTTTTCTTCCTTGGTGTAGCTCTTACCTTGGACAAATGCCGCCAGGCACATCAAGCCAACGACCTCGGCCGATCCGTAGACATACCTTTCGAAGGATGCCTGATCGTGCTCCGACTCGGTCAGGTCCTGGCGCATTGAGTAAAAGAAGGGCTCGACGATGTCCTTGCCAATACCCACCGCACGAGCCGTAACTCCGAAGGAGTGGAGGATTAGGTTGGTGGAGAAACCGCGCTCCATTGCTCTGTAGGTCTCAGCCTCGAAGGCATCCAGCTCACCAGCTGGGTCGATGCTCTCGGCGTCGATGGCAGCTTGCTGGGCTGAACCATCGACAATCTCATCGGCAACCCGGACCATTGCGTAGATGTTCTCGATGTGGTGGCGAAGGTCTTTGGGCAAAAGTTTGGTTGCTGCCCCAAAAGAGGTTGAGTAGCTGTAGATAACTTCTCGGCTAGCCCGATGTGCGGCCTGGGTGTAAAGCGCTAGACCGGTGGGCACTTTGGTGGTGTCTTGGGATTCCACACCCCTAGGCTACCCGCTTTATTGCCAGCTAAGATTTGTTTATGCCAAGCCCAATGAAACCTCGTAGTCACGTTGTAACAGATGGAATTGAAAGGGCTGCCGCGCGCGGAATGCTGCGGGCAGTGGGAATGGGTGATGAGGACTGGGAAAAGCCTCAAATCGGTGTGGCATCGTCTTGGAATGAAGTAACCCCCTGCAACCTCTCCTTGGATCGCCTGGCCGATGCCGCCAAGATGGGTGTGCACGCAGCAAAGGGTTACCCGCTCGAGTTTGGAACCATCTCTGTCTCTGACGGAATCTCGATGGGTCACGAGGGTATGCACTTCTCGCTAGTTTCTCGCGAGGTAATTGCAGACTCCGTTGAGACCGTCATGCAGGCTGAGCGACTCGATGGCTCAGTGCTCTTGGCCGGTTGCGATAAGTCGCTTCCTGGCATGCTGATGGCAGCTGCTCGCCTCGATCTAGCTTCGGTATTTCTTTACGCGGGGTCAATTGCTCCGGGTTGGGTAAAGCTGTCTGACGGCACTGAGAAGCAGGTCACCATCATCGACGCTTTCGAAGCGGTTGGTGCGTGCAAGGCCGGAAAAATGAGCCTCGAGGATCTTGATCGAATCGAACGGGCAATCTGCCCGGGTGAAGGTGCATGTGGCGGTATGTATACCGCAAACACCATGGCTTCGATCGGTGAAGCGCTTGGCATGAGCCTTCCAGGTAGCGCCTCTCCTCCATCTGCTGACCGTCGCCGAGACACCTGGGCTCACCGCTCGGGCGAGGCAGTGGTGAACCTAATCGCCAAGGGCATTACCGCACGTCAAATCCTGACCAAGAAGGCCTTTGAGAATGCCATTGCGGTGTTGATGGCATTCGGTGGTTCGACCAATGCCGTACTGCACCTGTTGGCAATTGCTCGTGAGGCTGAGGTTGATCTTCAGCTCTCGGACTTCAACCGAATCGCAGACAAGGTCCCTCACCTTGGAGACCTAAAGCCATTTGGTCAGTTCGTAATGAACGATGTCGACCGCGTTGGTGGTGTTCCAGTGGTGATGAAGGCGCTACTTGATGCAGGCTTGATTCACGGCGACTGCCTAACGGTTACGGGCAAGACCGTTGCCGAGAACCTGGCAGACATCAACCCGCCAGACCCGGACGGCAAGATCATCCGCGCGATGAACAACCCGATTCACAAGACCGGTGGTATCACCGTGCTGCACGGCACCATCGCTCCCGAGGGTGCGGTCGTCAAGACTGCAGGGTTTGACCTCGAGTTCTTCGAGGGTCCTGCTCGTGTTTTTGACCGCGAGCAGGGGGCCATGGATGCACTATCCCGCGGCGAGATCAGCGCAGGTGACGTGGTGGTAATTCGTTATGAGGGCCCAAAGGGCGGTCCCGGTATGCGAGAGATGCTGGCCATCACCGGAGCAATCAAGGGTGCGGGATTGGGCAAGGATGTCCTACTATTGACAGACGGACGATTCTCAGGCGGCACAACCGGACTGTGTATCGGACACATAGCACCAGAAGCAACCGATGG
>JACCDS012244466.1_pt1 | contig 16024 bp, 9 predicted proteins | sample 7446441 | NCBI WGS metagenome assembly JACCDS01 (sample SAMN15323445, study PRJNA562643) | freshwater metagenome | isolation source: river surface water | place: USA:Blue River Watershed | collected 2017-08-17
ACCATGGGCATATCAGATTCCGAGCTACTGAACCTGATGACCGAGAAAGGCATCCAGCCCAAGGTCCATGTGGTACTGGCTCTGGATGACATTAAGAAGCTGCGTCTTTAACATATAATCAGGCCTTACCGGACGCGATTTTTCTTAGCGTGGCCATTCTCTCTGGCCCACATATTACAAACAGCTTCGCTTTGGCGCGAGTTATGGCCACGTGCATAAAGTTATGTTCGTGATCCTTATCCATGTCAGGCAAGTCCACCAAAATGACGACGGGAAACTCGCGGCCTTTGGCTTCAAGAAGGTTCATCGCACGAATAACGTCGGGGTTATCCCTTAGCACTGCCTGCTCTTGGTCTGCCGGCACCTTGATGACACGATGTCCAGAATGCAGCGACCCCCTTTTGAAGGCTTCCTCTCCATAGCCATCAATTGTCACGATCGCGATATCGGAAGATTTCACGCCTTCCTGATCTAAACGGGTCAAGACTTCATCAAGCGAATCACCTATTTTGCCATTATTACATAGCACGTATTCACATTCATTGCCTTGGGGGCTTTCTCGCAGGCTCTTTTGCGGAACGCCCGGATTAAATGCCCCAGCAAGAGCGACCACACCTGGTGGATTCCTATAATTCTTCGGCGGAAGCGGACATTCTGCATAGGAAAGCTCTTCCGGGCTAAATGAGGGCATTCCGGTCATGTCATATTCTACAAAGAATGGCCGGATCGATTGGTGGATGTCCTGGATCCAGACGACCTTTCCGTCTGAGAGTCCTCCTTTAATGACTAAACTTAGGTAGCATAAATCATGGGGGCTGTAGGTAAAATCTTGAGCCTCATCAATGACGACGAAATCGAACTGGTTTCCGTCTAAGAATAGCTTCCTGCTGCAAATGGGGGACTTTGAGTACAAGGTCTTGAAGTTGATTGCGGCGCGCTCGGCTAAACCTTTGCGCTCCATGTCGAGCAAGTTGAGGTAAGTCTCGCTTGGGTTTTCAAAACTGAGGTTGGCGCCTAACGACCAGCTCTCTAGCCACCCCTCGCGCGCAAACGCGCACACTCCTATGGATTTATGCCTAACGGGACTGGCAACTAGTCGTTCCCAGAAGTATCTAGTGAGGTCATGCAGGGAGTAAACCTGGAGTCTGCTTCCGAAGTTTGACCGATCTGCCTTGCGTCTGATGTCTTGGGCTAGGTGGCTTGAACAGCAGACGAAAGCTGCGCGAGCTGACGTGTTCTCGTTCAGGAACCGTTCGCACGCGAGATAGCCTAGCACCGTTTTCCCCGACCCAGCTCCGCCCGTAACAACCACTCGTTTATTTGCCATAATCATTCCAAGCGCGTCAAGTTGCTCTGCCTCCAACTGGCCAATCTCTATTTCAGAAAGCTCGACTAAGTCGCTGACGTTCATCTTTCCTTCGATTTCAGGCCTGAGAATATGAACTAAGGCATCTGTAGCTTTATCATCAAGCTTCGAGCCTAACCCAAGCTTGGGTAACTGCTCTTTCACGACCCTCTCGTGTAGACTTATCAAAGCATTTGCTATGCCGTTAATCAACGTCCGTGAATCGAACATCTGATCATCCCGCCACTCGATAGAGGCCTCCCGGAACACAGACTGAGGAAAGATGCAGCACCATTCCGCCATAGAAAATCGCCCGCTCGCCTCTTTCGTGTACTTCTTGATTGTTTCGAAGTTGGCGGAAGCTTGGGTTACTGGACATTTCAAATCCCTGCCATTCTGGCTCCAACGCCGGTTACTCCCCCTGGAGATAACCCCACCCTTCACCTCTAGGAGAATCACCACTCCTTCTCGGATAAGCACAATATCCGCCTCCCCTCTCAGATGCTTCTCATGCTTTGCGAGATATAAGTTAGGGATAACCTTCCAAGAGTCATCTAGTTCCTTTTTCAGGGCATTCAAAACCTTCTGCTCAGGGCCGCCCGGGGCGTCCTTCGCTTTGGCATCTGACGGGAAGAAGATGGCCATGACTGGTTATTAACGGAATAATTTCCAAATCTCCACCGCGGCCACGATCGCACTGATTCCTAAAGAACCGTAAGCCACCTGTATGGACTTACGTGCGATCTCGGTAGATTCATCGACCTTGTATCTCTCCTTCATGACAGCCTTTGCGATGCTCCTGAGGACAGGTGAACCTTCCTCTGCTAACTCGGCCAAAACAACCAAGGGCCTCTTGTTGCGGTTTAATAAATGCTGCTTAATCCATTCCTCAAATGCCCTTGGGCCATACATCACTCCTTCAGCGTTCTTTTTCTCAAACGCGATCTCGATCGCCTTGAGGGTTGTTAAACTCAGGTCGATATTTCTGCAGTCGTTCTTTCCGATTTCTGAAATGATCAGATTAACAGCTAGCGAGTCCCACTCTTCTTGCGATATAGGTTTGTTTTCCATATCACTCGACCAGCGCCTTAAAGACGGCGTCGGCGGGGTCCTTGTAGAACTCGATGTTGATCTTGGTCCACATATCGTCCGGGAGGTCGTTGAGCTGCCTGCGCGCGGCGACGGGCATGAGGAGCGTGGTGGCCTTCTTATCCACGGCGATTTCTGCTAGGGCGACTGCGTTGGGCAGCATCTCGATGGATCCTCCGAGGTTTAGGCTGCCGACGATGATCGTGCCTCCCTTGGTGTTTCGATTGACGAGACTTCCGACCATGGCGACCAGCACGGACACACCCAGGCCGTAGCCGTTCTTGTCGGCATCCATGGCACGGAGCTGTAGGGTGTACTCGTAACCACGTGGGTCACGCTCACCGAGGAGCTGCTTAGCCATGTTATAGAGGTTCTGTTCACCCACCTTAACGCTCTCACGGAACGCCGGCGGAGTCGGCTGATTGAGGATTTTAGCCCCACCGCCAGGGCCAGAGTTCACTTCGACGCGGAACAGGCCAGCCGCCGCATCTGAGGAGCCGGGGCTAATCGCCCAGACCTGCCCAGGAGGCAGAGGGTCGCCTTCGATGGCCTCATCCGAGTGCAGCTCAGGCGTAGCGACGAACTGTTCGACTCCATCAGCTCCGATGGTGAAGCTAAAGTGCGTGTTGCGGAACTCGCTCTTTAGGCAGCGCTTCTGCTGTTCCTTAACGCGACGGCGAGACTCGAGCGCCAGGCGGAGAATCCACTCAAGGTCCGCATCAGACACCGGCATGTCGGGATCAGGGAAAAGCAGCTTGGTGAGGCCCGAGACGGTCTTGTTCACGCCTTCCATGTCTCGGCCGCTCAAGGCGCCACCGAAGTGCGCCCTGCCCTGCAGGACAGACACGCGGCTGATGGGGCGCATACGAGTCCAACACTCGCTCAGGAAGTCGCTGACGAGACCGAAGTGATTCGTAAGGTGTTCGTTAGGCTTCAGTTTCGGGAAGTCCCAGCCCGGCACGTAGGCATGGATACGGTCCTGGAAGGCGGTGTCGTCACGCATCTCTGCCGGCAGCGGGCTTAGAAGGTGCCCGATTCGCTGCTGCTGTTCCACGTCCACGTCGAAGTTGCCGACCATGACGATCGAGCCTTCGGCCGTGATCTGGTCCTTGCCGCGGCTGAACTGCCCGGAGGCCATGTATCCCTTCATGATGTTTACCCCATCCTTGGAGTCGAAAGAGATGCCCGAAACCTCGTCGAAGCAGACGACGTCATAAAGGCACACCAAGCCACGCGCTCCGTTGGAGTTGTTGACGAACATCTTGGCCACGGTGGCCTTACCGCCGGACACTAGGTGCGAGTAGGGAGAGATCTGCTGGAAGAGGTGGCTCTTACCGGTACCGCGCGGACCGAGCTCCACCATATTGTAGTTCCGTTCGACGAACGGCACCATTCGGAGGATGGTCACTCGCTTGGCCTTCTCGTCCATAGACGAAGGCTCGAGGCCGATGGAGCGGATAAGGAAATCCTTCCACTGATCCGTCGTAAACGCCTTGCGCGCATTGGAAAGCGTCTCGAGGGCCTTCGAATCAGAGAGTTGGATAGCCCGGAGGGACTCGACCCTGAAAGGCACGCCGCCCTGAGCCTGGGCTGCCATAGCGTCATAATGCAGGGTCACCTCGGCGTAAAAACCATCGGTAAGCATGCGTTCATGGTCGCGCACGATCGCGTCAGGGATCAGTACGTCGCGCAGTCCAACGCTGGGCAGCTCCCCGAGATAGCGGTCGTTCTTGGTATCAAGGCGCGCCTTGATGATATCGATGAGCCTCACTGAGCCTTGCTCGCGAGCACGGGCCTTGAAGAGCTCTTCGTCTCCGGTTCTGACGGTACGCCCCTGGAGCTGGCTTTCGACCAGCGCGAGGCCCTCTTGGATCTCTTTCTCGTCGGTGCTGGCGCAGTAACGACCGAGGAGGAACTCCACGACGTAGGTCGGAAGCGGGTAGGTCTTAGAGTACTTGCGCACCAGGTCCTTGCGGACGAGGTAGCCCTTGAGGGCGCTGGCGGCGATGTTGTCTACGGTGTCCATGTTTGTGTGTTTGATTAAAGTTGTCCCAGTTTGGTGGCCCGCTGGGCGACGGGTTGGCTATCGGCTCCGAGAAGCACGACAAAGAGGTTCTGGCCCTCGTAGATATCATCCACGGGGATACTCAGGTGTCCGTCGTCAGGGACGGCCTTGGGCGCCGGCAGCGCAGACTTCCCGGTCGGCGTTCCGACCCTGATATCCACCTTCATGCCGGCGAAACTGCCGGAGCACTCGACAAGACAGCGGTACTTATTCCAGGTGACCTCAAGAATCGTCGCCATGACCGGTGCAGCGTTCCCTGAGCGTACCGTGATATCCGGAATCAGGCATTCCTGGATGCTCAAACCGCCATGGGTGTACTCGGGGCTCTTATTGAAACAGGAGATTCCTGGCGGCGTATGGACCGTCTCGCCGGCATTCCAAAACCAGCTAACGGGAACAGTGTCCGTCGGGGTCCCATTGGATGCGACAGCGCATCTGGCCCAGCGGCTTTCGGTGAGAAGGCGTGGAAGGTCTACCTTGGGCAGGCCTCCAGGAAGGAGCAGCCACCCGTGATCGGTCACGATTCGGACCGTCTTCCATCCGGCATCGAAAAGCGATTGGACCGATTTAGAAAGAGAATCGATCTCATCATCTAGCTGTTTAGCCATATCGGCCTCCATGTCGTGGCCGCGAGTATCGATCTTACCCAGTTCGATCCATCCTTTGGCATCAGCCGACAACGGCCGGGCATTGGGCCCCTTAAGAATCTGGTATCCCTGCCCTTCGAGGGATTTCCGGATGATTGCCGCGACCACGGAGTTCCCATCCGTATCGACCGGTGCAAAGTCCGCGGGCATCTGCTTGCCAGTAAATTTTCTAGCGACCGGGGAGACCGCCGGCTTCGCCGTCGCCGTCACCGTGGGAAGTGCTGCCCAACGTGAGTCTACGAAGACAGTAAGTCCGCGGTTTTTGAGGGACTCGGCCAGGCATTGCCCGACGTCGTAGCGCAAGCCATCAGCGAAAATGATGCATCCGCCTGACCCTACCTCGACCGCAGGCGCAGTGTTCAAGTGAGTCAGGCCGTTTCGGATGACCGCTTTTTGGAACTCTCGGGCTGAGGCATCAGCCCATTCGTGATAGAGCGCAGTCGCCAGCCGACGGAATGCCGGCAGTTCATGTTCACTTGTGAGGCAGATGACCCGGATGAAGGCAGCGTCTACCTTCCACCCCTTCTCTACGTAACTGTTACGGAAGGTCTCGGGATTCGTGCCCGAAAGGGGATTGGTGCTTAACTGCGCCAATGAGGCAAGAGGCTCCAGGCAGGCGGCAGCTTTGGCGCGTCCAAGCTTTGCCCAGACCGTACTCCGAAGTTCGCCGTATTCCTTGTCTAGTTTTTGCAAGGTATCGCGCACAAGCGCGATAGGCTTTCCGACAAGCCCGCCTGCCGCACCTTCGAGATCGGTTGAGCGTTTATCCGCGACAGAACACCAATGGGTGGCAGGGGCAAGAAGGTCAGTGACCTGAATGGTCGGGAGTGCGGCGACGATGCCACCATAGATGGTGGGATTCTCTTCAAAGCGGCTCCAGACACCGGCCCAAGGCCCTTTGGCTCCGCAGACTCGCTCTAACGCCGTGATACGTCCATCTGAGCCCACGTTGAAAGAGAATTGGTTGGCAACCTGGCTCGCGAATGCCGCCCAGGAGGCGTCATTGCACTTAGCCCGGAAGACCTCAGGGGCATCCATCCACTGTAGGAGTGACTTGACGATATCCGGCGTGACCAGCCGGTTGAAGTCATCGGCGACGAGCATACGTCCTCGCAACTGACTAAGCGGCTCGGTGATGAGCTCCCCAAGTGAGTTCAGGATGGCGGATTGCGTAGCCTCATCACGGGCGATCTGAAGACCCAGGCCAGCCTGATTTGAGATGAACGAGACGACCCCCCAGTCGTTTTGATTGGGCTGACACCAAGCCTTACCGCGGAAGACAAGGTAAACGAGCGGCTCGACTGATGAAGGCGTACTGGCATCAGCCCGGAGCTGGTTTCGGCTAAAACCTGGAATGTAGATGATCGGAACGGTCGTGGGACCAATACCATCTACCTTGATTGTCTTATCGACGACGCAACGCAGCCAGATGGCGGGACCCCTACCCTTCTCCGGAGCATAATCTCCGAGAGAGACGAGCTCTGGCAGCTGCATACGGATCTCGTCGATGGCTGATTTCCACTCCGATTTTTGGTCGGTCCAGAGCACTGCGGCTACCTGGCAGTCGCCATCGGTGACCGTGGCACTAAGGCGCAACTGGGAGATGAGTGCTTCGAGGATTGTCTGAGGAGCGGCCATTAGAGTTATTTCTTGGGAGTATGCCTTGCTCGGGCCGCTTTCTTGGCGGCCAAAGTGTAATGAAGATTGTTCCAGCGCTCGCCCGTGAACTCGGCTCCGCCGGCGAAGTCCGTGACATGCTCGTCCTTGTCTTCAGGGAGACAGGACCAGAACCAAGGGAATTGCGCCTTCGGGCGCTGCGGCTCCGAGCCGCGATCCTTGTCCCACTTGATGTTGGGCTTAAACTTCAGTATACCAGCGCCTTTCTTTCCCACGTCCCTAACTGTCAGGAAAGGGCGAATGTTGAGACGAACGCCATCGTTAATGTCAGGATTCCAACCGATGGATTGCTCATGAAGCGGCTTCCAACGGACGAAGATATCATGCGGTGCCTCGCCCTCGAGAATCTTGAGCAAGTCGGTCTGCAAGTCCTTAGCTGCCTTCAGTAGCTTGTGGGCGTTTGGCTTATCATTCTTAATGTCCGCCTCACAGCGTGCAATCCAATCACCCAAGTAGGTCTGGGCCAGCTTCTGGAGCAGTCGAGCTCCCTCGCCATTAGGGGCGGCCAGGCGGTGATAGTTAATCAATGCATGGAAACCATCCCTCTCGCCATCCCAGATATGCCAGACGAACGGACGGTGATGAAACAGCTTACAGTGCTCCTCAAAGAAGGAATCGCGAAGCCACTCCTCCAGAGTGGCGGCTCCATGGCCGGCATCGGCAAGAAGTTGGCGCTCCGTGACACCGTCCTGCCATTCGGCACCATAGGCATCCTTAAGCAGGGCACGGAGTCTTGCAGTTGCGGCTTCTTCGCGATTGATCGGGCTTAGAGCCACGATGCCATCGTCGTCGGCATGCTTCTCAAGCCCGTCAGGCCCTAGCGCCGGACAATCAGGGAAACTCGATCCTGTCTGCCGTGGCCACTGATAGCAAAGCAAGCGCGCCACCGCAACCTGGAGGGGATTGTCGGACTTATGCGGATGTCCGTTGAAGAGCCACTGAGTCGGGTCGCTGGAAAACGGCTTCGGCAACCCGTGCGGATATTTTTTAACCGCCATTATCTGCCAATGCGCCAGATCGAAATTCACCTTCCCTACAGTAGCATTCGTTACGGCCAGCTTTTGATCAAGCACGCGCACGGCTAATCCAAAATCACCCGACTCAATGAATGTCACTATGGCTGGTAGATTATTTGGATCGTGGGGAACTACGACATTGATGTTACTGTCATGAATTTCCCCAAAGTATAAGCTCCAAGGCATTGCGGCCATCTGACTCATCGCTACGCCTGCCTTCCCCCAAGCGGTCTCGCCCTGCAACCGTGCTAGCTTCTCGCCATTAGTTCCAAATCGGAGGACGTAAGATAGCCCTGAATAGCTCCCTCTCCCGCTGGGAGTACTTTGGTAGAACCGCCAATCTCCACAGACTTTATCTAGCTCGAAAAACTCGAGTCTAAATAAACTATCATCGCCCGACTTAATCCCTTGAGGGACTAAAGCATACTCGGAAAGACGGCGCCCTTCTACTGGTTCCGCTAATCCGATCCGCGCATCTGGATTCAGCCTCTGGGAGAACTGCCTAATTGAATTGAATTCAACGGAAAGAAGGGATGCCTTCTTGCCATTCGGCGAATCTTGGGCGCCAACATCAATTCCACAGTAAGCACTTTGCTCAGTTGGAACATCCTTCGTGCTCATAAAAAGCATGGTATTAAAATCCCACATGGGGGTCTCAAATGCGCCAGCCCCAAGACGGCCTATAAGGTCTATAACACAACCTTCCAGCAACTCCTCGCGTAGAGATTTATATGAAGTTAGAAATAGCCAGTTTTGCGGGGCTACCAGACAAGCAGTATTCCCCTTCCCGCAGAATTCAGCACATCTGCAAACAAAGCATGTCGCCAAGTCTGCCGATGCATCCGGGTAAGCGCTATCGCAGTATTCCCTTAAATCCTCAACCTGTTTGGCTCTTCCGAGATAAGGAACGTTGGTTGCGACGAGAGTAAACTGTCCGGCGAGAATTTCTGTCGCCTTGGCTAGGCCTCGCGCGGTTACTGCCATTTCATAATCGATTTCGTCTCTGGCTTCATGCGCCACCGCCTTTTCTAGTAGCGGCTGGAGTTCATGGAATGAGGCCACCAGTAAATCCCCATCTCGAACGCGAGGGTTGATTAGACTACCCAGCACGGGGGCTCCTTTAAACAAGGAATGAAGTTTTTCCATGCCGCGTTGAAGTTTTTGATCTTCTCCGGCCAGGGCGACCCAGTCCTTCAGATGGGCAACAGGAGCTAAGCCACAACAAGCAACATTAAGCGGGGGCAACGGCTGAAAGCCGGCGAGTTTCCAAGCAGTGAGAGCCAGATTAAAGGCCCCGATTTGGCAACAGCGCTGATCGAGTTCGAGTCCATGAATTTGTTCCTTGAGAACCGCATGAATATTCGTGGCAGCCGTGCCCATCCCTTCTTCCATTCGCATGCGGGTAAGAATCGGCAAAGCGAACACTGGAAAATGCCCAGAGCCCATACAGGGATCGAGGAAGGTGATGTCCTTGGCCTTCTTAGGCCAGCCGTCAAAAGTGCCGGCGGCGGGCGTCCATCTCTTAGTCTGGACATCTTGGACAAATCTCAGATAAGTCCAAACAACCGCAGGTAGACCGTCCTTTGCAGGTAGGCCAGCTTTCGCGCGGGCCTCCTCCTCGGTTGCTGCATCGATCGGGCCCATCTTTCCCGCCCACCACGCTCCGAGTGTGTTATGCAGCAAGAAGTCTACCATGTAGTCTTCGGTGAAAAGCTGCGTGACAGGCGAGAGCTCCTTGGCGCCGATCTTAACGCCGGACGCGTTGACCTCATCCTTACGCTTGGCCTGCCAATATTGATAAACCCATCCGAGCGCATCGGTTGCTTTAAAAATCTCTGGCTGTAGGCCAGCCATCAGGCCGTTTAGTTCAACCTGAGCGGCGCCGTCTAGTTTCAGTTCAAGCGCAGGGTCATCCATCCGGAATACCCCTGGCAGCATCTTCTGGGCGCAAATCGCAGCGTATACCCAAATATCTAACCTCCGGTCAGCGGCTAGAGCGCGGCATTCATCGAGGTCGATTGGCTGATCGCCTTCATCTTCCCGCAGGAGGCCGTTCTCCGCTAGGAACCGGGCAAAGAGCATCCTATGCCAGTGCTGGTAGGCGACTTCTTCTGTTAGAAGATCAACCTCCTGCTGGCCATCCGCCGTCCGTTCATCTCCTAGCTGGCGGGCGTGAGCCCGTAGACGATTACGCAGCTTTCGCTGAGCTTCTGTGAAATGCGCCGGGACGATCTTGTCGGCGACTGCCAAGGCAGTCAGCGACGCCTTGGCACCCTTCTCGGCGATTTCACGCGCCCGGCCTACCTCGCGGGCGAGGAATGAACGGGCGTCGGGATGGAGCGGAGCGTGAGCCATATCAGTTAATACGAACGGGGCCCTTCTTCACGGCCTCGATGAGTTTTACCTGGGCCTGCTCAACCCAGGCTCGCACCTCGGCTTCATTGCGGAAGAGCGCCGAACCCAGCGAGATCGTCTGAACCTTAGGCTCAAGAAGCTTCGTGGCAGCTTCGAGCAGTCGGTCAACCTTGGTGCGGTAACCGTTAGATTCAGAACGACGAGAGGCGATGGATTGAGAACGGAGAGCTGCCAGGAGGTCGGCCAAAGAAGCCATCGAAGGCTCTGCCGGAGCGTGGAAGGCCTCCTCAGAGATAAGTCGGGCTTGGTCAGCCGGAGAAATCTTTGCCCAGACGGAGTCATCCGTCAGCCTACGGTTCTCGCGGGTGAATTCTGCGGAGGCTTCATCGCAGGCATTCTTGAGGGCCTGACGGAGCGCGACCTCTAGGTCCCTCTGCAAGGTTTCAAGCTTAGCCTTCGAAGTGAGAAGCCCTCGGGACGCTTTGATGGCTTCGAGTTCCAAGCCAGCTACGGCAGCGATAGGCAAGCCGGCCGCGACTGTATTTAGGTCATTGACCTGATTCCAGAGCGGGAGCGCGGCGCGGATGCCTTCGGCACGCGATTTGGCGTCGTCGATGGCCTTCTTGATAAGATCACCCTTCTCGAGAATGGCTTTCACTCGTTGGCCGCCCGCCTTGGCCAGAACTTCGTCCAGGAAACTCAGGTCGACCCCAAGGGGTTTAGGCGAATCGATCCCCTCGGCTACGGCAAATTCGCGTAGCTTGGTGATGAAACCATCAATATGCTCGGGGCCCTGTCCGGAGGGCACGGGAGGGGTGAGCAGTCCACCGTAGTTAAGGATACTGCGTAGGCGGACGACCTCCTGGGCAGAGACAGGGACGGCTTCGGCGATGAAATCGACCTGAGGAATGCCATTCTGGTCGATATCGCGAGGCACCTCGACGCCATTCTTTCGACCACGAAGCGTGCCGCTACGAAGAAGAGCGGTCAGCGCGGCATCCACCGCATCCTGGGGCCAGCCATAAGGCGAGGCGCGGAAGTGCTTGCGAATCTTGCCGCCAGCGACACCGGCATTGCCGGCTTCGGCGATAAGCTTGATGACTTCCACGCAAACCGGGTGCTTCGCCGTATCGCCCGTATGACCCACATAGGAATAAGGCTCATCCATACCCTGGCGGACGCGCTTGATGACTTCATTCCATTTGTCGGAATCGGCATCCGCAAACCGGGGGAAGAGAAGATTAAGCGACTCCCGGGCTCCGTTCTCGATATTGGCAGTCAGGTCGATGCCTGCGACCTCGATGGCCCCACCTCGGAAAACACGGGCGCCCGTCATGATTCCGCGCACGGTGGCTCCCAGGTGATCTTCGGCAGCCGTGAGACGGGCACGCATGGACTCCGCAGCTTCGCGTCCTTCAGGCGTATTCTGTACGCCACGCTGGTCGAGGACTCGCTTGGCCGCGAGCATGTGGACGATATGGGTCTTTAGATTGTCAGCATCCTTCTTAGGGACGCTGACGTGGATGATCGGGTTGTCCTGCCCTAGCTGGGAGGCTTCGGATCGAACCGTGGACTCCGGAACGGCCCACTCGTCACGACACCAGACCGGGATACCCTCCAGGTTGGGATCAGGAGGAGTTGAGCCGTAGTGCATGAAGAGGCTCCGACGCTCCTTGCAGATTCCATGGTTCAGCTTGATCTTGGTGATCACCTCCGAGAGATGGGTCCTGAAGAGTCGCTCACGCATCTCGGCATACTCGTTGGAGTTATTATAGCCGGTAGCCGCCTCGATGAAGGCTTGGTTCCATTCGGCACCTTGCTTCGTCTGGATGCGGTAATCTTCGCCGACCTTCATCAGCTGGCCCTTTTCGACGAGGGCGGCCAATTCCGTCTTCACGCTTTCGCGGAAGCCGCGGATGTCGCCCTTGAGGTCGGTCAGCAACAGGTCTGCAATCGTCTTAGCGTCGGGACGGACGCCCGTGTCGATACCCGAGCTGCTCGAAAGCCGATTGATGAGGAATACCAGGCCGGCGATGCGTTGGCGCAGGCGGCCCTTCTCGGTGCCGTTATTGAGCCCGGAGATACGATTCCCGAGGTCGTTTTGGAGCACGCCGTTATTCAGCATGCCGGCTGCCATCAGCTCGTAGAGCTTATCTCCAGGGATAAGCGCTCCCAGATCCTTGTCTGAACAGTCCTTAAGGGCATCGAGGAGGTTACGAAGCTGCGAGCGGAGCTGACCGGACGTGCCCGCCGGATCAACGGCCTTGGAGGCGTGCTCCCAGAAGCGACGCTGCTGAGGCAACAGCGGATAGTCTGTAATGCAGGTCAGCTCGTCCTCCGAGACCCAGTTAAGCTTAGTGCCCGAGAGAAGTCCCGTAATCTCGCCGGAATGGTCGTCAAAGAGCTTACGCACGGCAGCCTCAGCGGGCGTCTTCTTGGCCAGGAGCACCTTGCGGGTCACCGCTTCCACGTCCGCATCGGACAGCTGGATATTCACGATGAAGCGGTCCTTCAGTTTTGCCAAGTTAGGCGTCGAAGCGGACAGCGCGGATTGGCCGGCGGCCACAAGGAGCAGGCTGCTGCCGAACTTATTGTTAAAGATCTCAGCGGCATCGGTCACGCGCTGGGATCGATCGGCGTTATCCGCGATGTAGGCCTGAACTTCATCGAGGATGATAATGCCCAGAGGCAGCTTGCCGTCCTTATCTTGGAGGACCTTGCGAACAGAGGCGATGAATTCGGCCCCGGTGAGATCGTGAACCTGATTCGGGAATTGGGCCTTCAGCAACTGGCGAAGGGCGCGGACATCTGTCGCCAGGCTAGGGTCAAGTTGCAGCAGGGTCTGAGCGATGGGCGTACCCATGAAGAGATTGTTCAATTCATCTTCCCACTTGGCGCCGGAATCGTGGACCGCCTTACGGACTTCGGCTTCCCATCCCTTTTCACGGATCCAGAGGACGAAATTGGCCAGGTGAATCTGCTCCGGGAGGCCCTTTGCCTTAAGGATCACGGACAGGATGGTCGCGAAGACCATGTCTCCTGATCCGGCAGGGAGCGTGCCCATCGCCGAGAATTTCTCCACCTTCTGGCGCGTTGCATGGGCGTCGAGTTCACGCAGATGGCCTTGAACGTCCGACGGAAGGCCGGCGACGAGCTGACGGGCACGAATCTCCGGCTTGAGCTCGGTGTCCACCCAGAGGTGTCCCAGCATCTTAAGGAGGTGCGATTTGCCGCTTCCATAGAATCCGCTCACCCACACCGCCCCCTGCTTGGAGCTCTGCATGTTGGCGAGATAGCGACTGAGGATCAGGTCTAGTGACTTGCCGTACTGGCCATCGCAGACGAAGAGGCGCAATTCCTCCTCCAGGGCCTCGTTCACGTCGAGTCGGGACTGGCCTTGGTTGGCCAAGCCGAACTGGCGAATGTCGTTCTTGAGCAGTTCGTGGATCTTCATAAAGTTTAGAGCTGAGCGTTGAGGGAGATGCCGTTGGCCATGTAGTTCCAGCCATCATGGGCATCCAGCATGCGGTAGTTATTGCCGTCCTTAGTGCCCGGGAAAAAGATCACCATGCGACCCTTGATAAAAGGCTCGACCGCACGGATAAGCTCCGAGGTCTTCAGGAACCCATAGAGTGAGCCGATTCCCATGATGCTTACCACGGTATCGGAGTCGGCAGCCTCTAGCTCCTTGCGAAGGCGTTCGGCGACGTGCTTCTTGAACTCGGCCTCCACCAAGGTCTGAAGGTCTTCCGGAGACTCGAAATACCCCTCCGCGTACTTTTGGCCGGCCATCCACTCGGAGAACCAGGTGGTCACGTCGACGAGCTTGGACGGATGATTGGCGGCCACGGTGGCATCAATGAAGAGGTTCACGCGATTGCGCAGCGAGCGTTCGAGGTCCTTGTCATACACGACCATCAGCACGCGTTCGGAACCGCTGGACGTACGCATCCACGGGGCTGAAATACTCCGGTTATAGACTTCGCAAAGCTCTTCGATTCGACCCATGGTATCAGTTAGAAAGCGCGGTTTCGGTAAGCAGGCCGGCGTCGACCTGGATGATGCCGGCGCCGATCGTGGCGCGAATCAGCCCCATCTGCTTGGCTCGAACGGCATGATCCAGGAGTTCGGCACGAGGCGCGTCGAACATGCTCATCCAGAAAGACGTGAAGAGCTCGTCGGCCACCCTGCCCTCCAAGTGGCCTAGCCAGATGGCGTAGGCGACGGAACCGAAGGAGGCGGGGGCGGCTGTCCGAATCTTACGCACGCGACCGTCAAGATGACCGGAGCGGGACCAGGAGGAGCCGGCATTGCGGGCGACCTTGTCCAGGCTGGCGTCGTTAAGCCGGGTTTCTACGTGTGCTCGAAGGCAGGCGAGGAATTCGCCGCGAACGCACTCCGCCCCCTGCTGCAAGGGCACGACGTATTCGGCTGACGCGCGGAGAAGCGGGTCTCGGGCAAGCGCGCAGAGATGGGCGAGCATCGGACGGGACGACTGGTCTGCCGCCCAAAGGTGACGAAGGACACGAAAGAGCAGCAGGCCCCGATCTAAGCCGTACAGTTCGCCCAAGCGCTGGTTAGTTAGGATACGGTTAGAGGTGCTGCGCTTACCTAGGAGGTTTTCGTCTACGATGGCTCGCTGATAGTCTTCACGGCTGGCGTAGGCCGGCACCCCTTCCATGACCTCATTGAGCTCGGTCTGCATGGAAGTACGGGTGGTATGGGTACCCTTGGAACCATGGCGCAGCCCAGCCTGGATAAGGGCTGGCGTCTGGATGATTTCAGGGAGGGGCATTTAGTGATTAATGCCCACCTCTTCCGGCCTGTCAACTGTCAGTAAGGCTATTCGCCGGCAAGTTTGCCGGCGAAATCGTTGTCGTAAAATAGATGTAAAACTAGGTATTATAATACTTTAAGCCGATTTAAAGTTGACTTAGCATTAAAGTGTTAACAGTATGTAGAGATGGACGTTATCTCCTCACTTTCACCGGTTTTCTACGTAGATAGCGTCCAAGATGACGTGTTTTTAGCCCTGGAAGGGTACAGGAAGGCCCCCTCCAAGAAGGACGCCGTTGTGGCCAAAGCGGTGGTCGGCGCCTTGGTGGATTGGTACCGCTACCGGGGCATGGAAGCCCGGGTGGATACCTACAACGCACGGTGCATCGGAGAGTCCGTGATCATGAAGGTCCCCGACAACCGCCGGGGCGCCCTAGCCCGGCATCGCGGCCGATATGTCCGGATCATTTCCCTAGGCCGCAACGGCTTCGCCACCTTCCTGCGCTTCGCACCCCTTAAGCTTACCAAGGCCCAGGAAGAAGCCCTCACCCCTCTTAAGAACTGAACCCCTAACTCCACAAACCTATGCCAAGCTTCGAATATCAACGCATCGACTCAGACGGAAACCGAACGGGAGGGTTCAATCTAGAGATGGAGGAAGACTCCCAGACGTGGACCCTGAAATCTGGGACAGTCCCCGGAATCTTACCTAGGGAATACATCCAGACCACGACTAGGGAATGGGAGCGCTTCTGGGTGATCAAAGAGACGACTTCCATGGGCGAGTGGAACGAGATGCCCACTGACGATGAGGGGAGCCAGGTCGACCGGGTCTGGTGCTTCAGCGGCAGCACGGGACAGGGTTACGTGGAGCTTTACGGCACAGGCTGCGACCATCGGCTTAAGGATATCGCGGCGATCGTACCTGGACTGGCGAAAATCGAGGAGCTCGTGAGAGCATGCGACCTGCAGCTAGACGGCAACTATGCCGAAGAGGAACCCAACCCTCATCTTGAGACATTGAAAAAGATCGAGGAACGAAGGCTGTTGGCGG
>JACCDS012450149.1_pt1 | contig 16024 bp, 15 predicted proteins | sample 7446441 | NCBI WGS metagenome assembly JACCDS01 (sample SAMN15323445, study PRJNA562643) | freshwater metagenome | isolation source: river surface water | place: USA:Blue River Watershed | collected 2017-08-17
TACATTCAATGCCAACACATTTGTCTACAAGAAAACGCCGAAGACGCCCTTGAAAAATATCATAAACATTTATCGCTCAGCCCATGCGTAAATGGATTGATATATTTTTTTATTGTTTATTGAGGTCTTCCTTTTTACTCTTCTTCTCGACTGCTACTGCAATCGCCAGAGCATAAATACCTAGGATTGCACCAAGCGCATAGTTCCACCATGTGGATATATTGCTTGTTATCTTTCTAAACTTGAACCCCTTAATCTCGTTCCAATCAAGGTTTTGATCTTTGTTAGTGTCATCAAAGAGAATGTATCCCGAATAGAATATTAGCAAACAGATAATCAAACATAATGATACAAATACAGCTGCAGCCAAAGTAGTATCATTCTTTAGCTTGCGTGGAATGCATTTTCTAATCAGTTTCAGCATGATGGTTCTATATTACACATAGCTATTTATCTGAACATATTCATTCCTTGACGCACCATATTGCCAAGCCCTTGCGATGCCATTCCTTGTCGCATCACATTACCTAATCCACGAAGGGGATATTGTTGACTAAACCAAGGCATCATTTGTTGTGGCATCATTTGTTGTGGCATCATTTGTTGTGGCATCATTGGTTGCTGTGGCATCATTGGTTGCTGTTGCATCATTGGATACACTCGGTTATTCGATTTGAGAAACGAAAACAATCCCATCTTCCCAAGCGCTGCCAATATGATCAGACCAATGCCCACACCTAATCCGATATTAGCATTTTTTTTCTTCTTAGCATCCTTTGTAAACACATTTACAAGAGCGAGCGCGATAATCGACCAAAACAATAAAACCCACAAAACAACATATGGGCCGAATTTTTTGACCCCCTCTGTTGTTGCATATCGTGCAGCTAGTGCTGGTAGCATATTTCAATAAATGAATATTATAGTAAAGTAAATAAATGTTATTCTTACTGAACGGTTGAATAATTATATATAGTAATCTTTTAGCTGTATCATAGTTTATAATGGAGATCCCAGTTCGTAATACCATCTTCCTACAAAGTGTATTCTTTAGTCAGGTGAAGACACTAGAAGAGCATATGATGGAACAGAACACGATTCGCGAGGAACCTTTAACCGAACCCGAAATGCCAAGAATCGTGGATGTCAGAATTTCACGATTCAAGAACAAGAAACAATGGGCGGAAGCATACAAAGACACAACGCTGAAGTGCTGGTATTGCGGGCTAAGCTTCAAGGGGCTTCCATGTTTCATTCCCCGCCAGATCAGAAACACGGCACACGGAAAGGAATATGACACACATGGATTGTTTTGCGGATTTGCCTGCGCCTTCTCGTTTCTTAAAAACCATGCCGAGTTTGTACGGAACAAATCATACTTTGATAAGTTATCCATGCTAAAAATGCTATTTACACAATTCTACAACAAACGTGTTACTGAATTCAAGGAAGCGCCCTTCATCTATGATCTAACATCATATGGGGGTCATGTAGATGTTGTTGAATATAGAAACTCATTAAGAGCTATTAACGCTGCAATCATGAATGAGGCAAAGCATATCAAGCCACAATTGAAATAAGCAGTATCAATATATCAATATGAGTTGCACGTATATTAGTATTGATGTTGCGACCAAATCACTCGCGATTGGCGTATATCAAGTATCTGACAACAGTTTGGATATAAGCGCTCGAATCACCCCTATCGTTATGAACGTATATGATATCAACAACGGCGCAAAGGTTAAGGAAACTAGTATCACAACGAAAGCAGTGTACTTAAAGCGTACACTACAGGATCTGGACGAATCAGTTAAAGATATTATTCAAACAGATAATGTCACAGTTTTGATAGAATATCAAATGAATGCAAATCATCTAAGTAATGCGATTCTCAATATGATTGTTTATCATTATGCCGATCGGTTTCCGGTTGAGATAATTAAACCTTCGTGGAAGAATACCATTGCACTTGCACCGCATTTAGTATTGTCAGAGTTCTTAGCAAGGGCCTCGTCAAACTACAAAGCTAACAAGGAACATACTCGGCAAAATATGCTATATCTACTAGAACAGACGGGAAGAATGGATATGATCAAAAATATAAAAAAATGTAATCAAGATGATATCGCAGATACCTTATGTCAGATGATTGCCTTCATTCAAAGAAAATAAGCAATCATTTTTTTGAATGGATTAATATATAAATGGTTGACACGGTGGCATCAAATACTTCTAGCAGAGGGTCTGCGCAAGAGCGATGGCAAAAAACAGGAAATAAAGTATTGTCCGGTGTACGAATAAATAAAGCATTACACAGTGCTCGCGTTGAGCAGGCAGAACGTACGCGTCAAATTGGTGCGATCTATCAGACACTACCGTCATATTCTTCAAAGAATGCCGAATGCTACGGTCGAGAACGATTCAGCGGAATTAACAACGTTCCTAATCGCATGAAGACATGGTGGAATGAAGAATACTATATCGTAAAGTGTGATTGGAAGGAAACTCTGATTACAATGTTAGATATTGCAATTATCATTGCCGTGATGGTCATTAGTGTTATGATTTATCTGAATGATTTAGAAGTAACCGTTGCACCAAAAAATGGTAAGCATGTTGATCCAAATACGTTAAAGGAAATCAATATGTGGAATGGTCGAATTATGGCATATGCAAAGATTGCAGTTGGCGCATTAGTGTGTAGTTTCAAGGCCTATGGCTTATACAAACGAACGACATTGGCTTGTCGAACTAATGGTTATCCCGCATATGCTGCACCAGAGCACATTGGTTGGACCATCGCCAAAGCTCCATATCGATTAGTTATGGGATTATTTAATATGTTTAAAGAGCCACGAGTGGCTGCATACAACTAAAAAAATATACAATTTAACCAGGAAGCATATTGTTAAGATCACTAATATGGCTACGAATACTATTTTTTTTTGATGCAACTGTCGCATTCAGACTGTCGCCGACTTGCAACTTTCTACGTTGCGACTGCGTGATTAAAGATGGTACTAATTCCATCATAATACGCGGGACAACACCTACATTATTACGCGCCACGAATCGACTTACAGCAGTACTAGTCTCAACACGAATACGTTTTAGTTTTGACTTCACTACATCTGAGTAACCAGTGATATCGGGCTTACAACCGAAGTATTCATGTTTTCCATTGAATACCATTTCCAACAATGAAGCGCCCGCTACAAGTGCTTCTTCGGCAATGCTATTGTATCGTTGCTTGTTAAAGCGGAACGTCAATCGTCTGTGTACTTCCTCGATTCTCTTAAGTGGAGCATCGTATGAAACATAGTATTGAGAACCTTCTACTGAAATACCTAACTCTGAAAGATCATCTCTAAGCGCCTCGATTTGTTCAAGCAACGTATTTTTACGCTCCTCTTCAATCTCTTGTTCCATATCAATGTTCATCTTCGGGACTGATTGCATAACGCGCCCAATGCTCGTTTGAAGATGCTCGTCTCGAGTTCTTTGCATAAAGAACCCATCTTTAGGATCTGTAATAAATCCTCGATTAGAGCGCATAGATCTAGCTGATCTTGCGCGGGAAACAACGGACGCCGCATCATCTTCTTCTTCCTCCTCTTCATCTTCCCCTTCTTCATCTTCATCATCATCGGCCATTACAGACTCAATATCTTCCATTGCCTGCTCATACTCTTCTAGGATGTCTGCTTCACTCTGTTCCACTTCTTCTTCATCCTCATCGACGTCAATATACATATTCTTTACTTTGCGTTCCATATCATCAATATCCACAGAACTGGATATTTTCTCAACATTCAGCAATAGGCTGATGCCAGATATATTTGAACCGTGGTCAATGACTGTGTCATCCATGCTGCCTATATTGAATTACTTGAGTAGATTACAATCGTTTAATCAAAGTGATTAAAGTTGTTGCTCATAACCAATACATGTATTACGATGGCGACGAGAGCCGTTATTGATTTGCTCATATTGATGGAATATAGAATTTACATGATCAATAATTGGATTGGAATTTCTCTCGGGTTCAATTCCCATAATTGTATTTGCATGTGTCGAGCAGCGCGAACATGTTGTACGCATGGAACCATCGGTCGATAGAGTAATTGTATCAACAAGATCGTCGATCTTTGTAGTGATGTCAATCAAACGCGAATTAATGTCCATGATCTTTCCATCTACTTGATTGATAGAAGATTCAATAATATCATGAATAGCTGTCAACTCATCTGGATACTCACAGGTGCTCATTATTACTTCCGATGAAACAGGAGTGAGTGGACACGAGTAAGCATATGAATCTTCATAACGACTTACAAGATCAAACTCTGTTCTGAGAGGCTCGTTGCGCTGAGTAGCTTCCGCCAATTGTCTGACATCATCGTTTAGCCCAGCAATTGTTCTTTTCATCGATGCCATCGTCTCGTTTTGGTATTGTTTCTTATATTCATTGAAGTAGTAGCAAACTTGTGTCATTCTTGCAAGCATTGCTTCTAAAAATCTGACACCATATTCCTTGGACAATAATCGATAGAACGCAATTCTACTAATATTATGGCCAATACTAATCGCTTCACGATCTACTTCCCCGATAACTTCAATATAATCAATATGTTCGATAAGTTTGTGTTTCTTTAGAAAACGTTTTTCCATCTTCAAATTATTGTCCTCACGGTTTGTGATACGCTGCACCCATTTAGGTGTTTTACTTTTTTGACCGAGTACATCAAATCCTAAATCTTCGATGCTCTGTAAGGGAATAAGGAAACGATTTGGTTCGTGATGGGAGATATTGACTAAAAATCGAAGAATGTTGTTAATCCAATAACTCTGCGAATTGATTAGTTCAATATGGGATACTAACTCATGGTCGAACGAGACATTGCGGGTAACTCTAATGTAATGAACTAAATCAATCTCTTCTGCAGCGATAAGATACAGATTGCATTGCTCAAATGTCTTGAATTGCGGGAGTCGATGAACTCGCGACGAAGGAGATTCGAAACGAAAACTAGAAGATCTAGAAGACATTTTTTTATATGTTATATTCAACTGTTCTCAAAGCTAAGAACCAACAAACACAAAAAAATGATTATTTTACAAATCGATATTACACAGCGGGCAAGATCTACGGATATTAAACCAGTGATGAATACACTCTACATGGAACACATGATTACATTCAATAAATGTTGATAACGATGGTTCAAGCTCATCATGACATATAGCACATTCAGGAAGTCTATCTTCTTTTTTTAGTTGAATAAATCTGCGCAACGTCTTCCGCGCAAGATATGATTTAAGTTTTTTGGTTATTACTCTTGCGGCTGCAATTAACTTCACAATGTGATCATTAAGGAAAATAGCTTCTTTATACACTGGTAGTTCATCTACATCCGGGGTTTGTACATCTAAAACATCAACAGAAATATTTGGCAATAATCTAACATCATGCACTGACACAAGTGCATGCTGCGATAAATGAAACAACACAATCGATCCGCAGTCAGATAGCGTTAGTTGCTGCAACATAGACCCATCGAATGTTGCAAACAATTGTGGACATGCATCAATCATTATGTCTTCATATTGAGTACAGATTGATATAGACATTAAATCTTCGCAATCAATAACTGATAGTTTATTGCCACCAAAGATATTAGAAATTTCCTTCAATGAAGGGCAGCATTCTATACTCAATTCCTCTTGGATGTATAAATTTGCAAGTATACATAATTCGCTGCAATTCTGTAACGACAGCACTGCAATATCATTAACATTAATAATTGCTTCTAGTGTGGCATTATCGGCAACAACTAATGATGATACAAACCAATCCTTGATTTCTTCGATTTCGTTGTCGCCGACAATGCGAATTTCCAAATCTGAATATGACTGCATATCATCATACTGAAAATAAACATCTTGTAATGATTTGCAGTTATCTACACTGAATGACTGCATTTTACCATAAAGCGATACGCTTGATAATGAAGGGCATCTATTTACGCTTAGATAATCAACATATACAGAGGGCAGCACTGATAGCGCAAAACAATATTCTATAGAAACAGCATTGCCTTCGATATTGGATATGACCTTTAGATTATTGCATTTCTTGACATGCATCTTATTGCAAATTATAACATTTTCAATCCTGAATAGATTGGGACAATTGGCAATTGTTAGCTGATCAATATCGAACAAACGATTGATCGTTTGTAGTGAATTGCAGTTTTCGATTGTAATATTCCTAAAGCCTTCTAAATCCGAAAGATGAGTAATATCGCAGTTTCTAATGATTAGTTCTTTTACTGGACCATTCTGAATTGCGCCGAGATCGAAATCTTCTACATCAATTAACTCCAATCTATCTAGTTTCGGGAACGAAGTTGGAATATTAATATTTGAATGGTACAGGCTGATATCACTAATAGTCACATTTTTTGCTTGTTTGGCATTCAACTCTCTCAATACGTGTAATCTTGTAATTACAATATTAATAGCTGAAGGAATATCAACAACTCGTAGATTGTATACATCTTCGAGATGAATGTCTCTAATAGATGAAGAATACAGGAGTTTTAACCCAGAGTTATCTACCACATTTAGCGAATATAACGAAGGACACTTGTCGATACAGTTAACTTTAGTATCCATGAGTTTGATCACGGTCAAGAACGGATAATCCACGATCTTGGCAAGATCATGATTTTGATCAACTTCAAGAGCAGTTACCTGCTGACAGATCGCGACGTTTGAGATCGATTTAGTAATCTGAACAGTGGATGGATGAAGGCGCATTCTTTTGTGAGCACGAAGGTCCATCGTCAGGTGCTGAGATCCGGTTATATAATATTTACCAAAGATTCAATTCCGGCGCAAAATTGATACAATTGAGCATTAATATATTTACAATGTTCAAGTTTGACCTCCTTAACCAGTTTATCGACCAATACAGTCATCTTCCTCAACAAGGAACTGACGAATGGAAGAAACTACGTGAGGACTTTATTGGTGGTAGCGAAGTGTCTACTATCCTCAAACAAAACAAGAACAAAACTGTGTCAAAGCTGATCATGGGCAAACTAGGGTTCGATCCATTTAAGGGCAATGTAATTACCCATTGGGGTAATGTATTTGAAGAATTGATCCGCCTTTACTGCGAACAACAATTTAGTTGCTCTATCAGAGAAACGGGAAGTATTCCCTACAAGGAGGGCAAGTTATCTTATAGTCCAGATGGGCTTGCGGTTGTACCAACCCATAAGCTTCTCAATCAGTTCGCGTCATTGACAAATGGCCTTGATAAGAATAGTCCTGCACAATTGGTTCTATTCGAATTCAAGTGCCCACATAGTCGTATCCCAACGGAAGAAATTCCAGAACACTACTGGCCGCAGATCAATATCGGGATGAATATTATCGACATCATGGAAACAGGCATATTCGTACAAGCAGTTTATCGACGTTGCGGATTTGATGATTTAAAGTACAATACACAGCACAACTCTTATGGGCATTTTAAACGTGCCGATACTAGCAGCAATCCAGTTGAATGTGGGTTCATGATTGTTTACGCAGAAGAAGATTCATATTATTTAAATGATCTCCGCGAGACATTTGAAGAATTCGGAATTATGAAACATTTCAATAACGTTGGCGACATTGCTGATCTGGGTGTATTGACTGATAATTCCATTCTGGAAGAAGTACTTGGCAACTGTGTCAATAAGACATTCAAGGTCGATTACTGCTTTAGAAACTTATATGATGAAACCATCTTTGATCGCAGTCCATACACTATCGAGATGTATGACCAAAGTTTGCAGTACCGTGCGCAGAAGAAACTAAGTAATCGAGTTATCAAGCATCAACATATTGTTGGTATCATACCATACAAGATGCTGAGTGTATTCATTACTCCGGTTGATAAGAATCCGGAATATATCCAAGAAACTGACGCGCATGCAAAGGCAACTGCCGTGCTACAGTGCATCAACGATCACCAAGGTATGACAGATAAGTCTGACATTGCCAAAAGCATTCGTAAATACAAGTTGTAGATCACTCAGCAGTGCATCTATGCATATTTTTTTCATATTCTAATGCTAATAGTATAAACAGTATCAATAATGAGTACAAGCGATATTCAAGAAACAAAACTATCGTGGATTTTAAAAGTAGCAGAGCGCGTCAGTTCATACTTTAAATCTGAATCAGACACAATCTTCGGTGATGTTGAAAAGGTTATCAAGCACCATAAAGCAGTCTATGCCAAGGGAGTCATTGCTTCCGACGGTTATACTTATATGATCATTTGCAATGAACCTATGAAACTACTAGAAGATATTGTAGAACAATTTAGATCTGCAAACTCCCGCACATATCAAACAACGCTCAATCCGATTACCATTATCCAAAAGTTAATTAATCAAGAATTCATATTCGATGTCAATGGTACCCGCCTTTGTTATGCGGTGAAATCGTCCGTTGCGTCCAATTACTTGTTAAAAACAATAGCATGCAAGAATATCTATTCTATTCACAATTTCAATTCATATATCGACGCAGAGTCTAATACAATGGATGTTGATAAGATCAAGGAACTCCATCCATTATACGATTATAGTATTAATGCTAATCGTGCTCTGGGTGGCAGAAAGAAGGCCTTTACCCCCAATCAAAAAAAGAAAGGAAATATCCGAGTGGACATCATTTCGAGATTGTTTGAATATGTTCGAAATACTCCAGCAATTGCACAAGGCATTGTATTTATCAATAAACTTGATGAATGTTCATCATCTGCTGTAAATGTATTGTTTACTGAACTCAAGTACAAGAACGCAATGGTCGATTATCTGAAACTTCTGATAGCGGAGACGTATAAAAACTATACATTCAAAAGCTTTCTACATGCCGATTTTAGTGTACCGTACGATTTCCGAATGCGGAAAATTAGCTGTGTCATCAACGATAAAGACACTAAACAACCAACATATATCGCAAACATGTACAACATAGCTACGTATACGCCGATCCCTTGCGTAAAGCAAATTATAGGGAATAAGTTTATTCAGGAAGCGCATCCTATCATCAAGTTGATGATGCTGTTTATCGATATGTATATGATTGAACATAAAACCAACACTGTCAATCCGGCATCCCATGAACAGGTATACTTGAATAAAATGATTAAAGCATTTAATGAAGTTCAGACATTCGATAAGTCGCCCAACTGGGTTGGTATTTTCATTGAGGAAGCGTATGAAAAAAACAAATATAATACGCGTATGAAGATGTCTACTCCAATCACCAATATGTTGATCTAGATTAGCAACTATTCAGCTACACGCGTCGCATCTTCGTGAGCTTGAAATATAACTCTTTCCAGTTCTTCACAAGTGATATAATCATTTGGTTCCCAATAGATATCTGAATGAAATACAATAACTCGAATATTCCGCAGTAGTTTGTATCCATTCTTCTCTGATTCTTTTGCAAATGATCGTTTGTCTTCATCGAAGAAGCGTAGCTTTGCATATGTCTTAGTACCGTTCCAATAGTATCGCTTGCCAGATTTATGAAGTTTGATCATATCTTTTTTTGTAGCAGTTTTGTTATGCTGCTCTACACGAGCAGCAAGTTCAACATTGTATGATTTGATCTCCTCGGGAAGTTTCAAATTGTACTCATCGATTTCTTCATTCAATTGCTTACGACGTTGAAGTATCTTTTCATTAACGGATCGAAGAACGTCCTTGATATATTGTTTAACAATGGTGGCTATGAAACGACCATACGTTACACCATTTGGTCGATATATGCCCTCGCGAAGAAGCACAAACTTATCTTGTTGCATCGCATTCTCCATAGAGGAAAATGATCCCGCTGGTTGGGGTTCACAGATAATACTGTAATGCATATTGCCATTGCCATGGTCTGGGCCTTTCATTAGAAAGCAAGGGAGATCTGTCTGAGCTCGTGCCATGATGGAATTAGAGTATATTTGTAATAAATCTTTTCAATTTTGCGCTTACGCCATATGTAGATAATAGCTCGCAATGATGCGACTGTAAATGTTATCATTAGTGCGAACAATTAAATCAATGGAATCCTTGATTGTTTTCTTATCAATTGATTGATTCCATAGGAGTTGTTTCTTAAGCTTGCCGACAATAGAGACCGACATGTTTCCATAGATGATATGGCAATGTGCTGGCAACTGCAACAATGGTACACCTAGTTTTGATTTGGCTTGTTCGAGAATGTCGAACAACATATTCTCAAATGATTCATCGATGATCTTATCACGTGCCTTATTATCGCTCAGTTTACCAATCAATTGCTCAATACCTTTTTGGATTTTATCGCACAATAGATCAAGAAATTTGGCTTCGTCCATCTCTTCAGTAAATGCCATGTACTTTACTTTGTTATATGAAACGGAATCATTAGCATGCGCTGCATCCATCATTTGCTCAAACAAGTTATTAAACGCTTCAATAGTAGGGGAGGGTGCGCCTCTAATAATCCGTTGAATGGTAGCATTATAAATCGGCGTTGAACATACCTTAAAAGTCTGATAATCATTAGTCCATAGTACATAAGCCGATTGTGTTTTCTTTGGATCCACATTGATCGTGATTAAATCATACGATTTAGCACTCGGAGAACTACCATGTTTGATCAGATCAAATGTCTGTACCATAGAGTTGGTAATGCCTGGTGAACCCATAGTTCTACGCATCTTAAACAATCCGGAAATATCAAAGAATACATCCTTGTTTGGACTAACGTTGATGATCAACCCTTGATAGCTGCCACTAGCTGCCACTCTAAGTTGCTTTTCGATTTCATTACTAGATGATTTAATGTTTTTTGCATTTGGGATATCCAACCCAAACAACTTTTTCAAAATCTGTTGCAATGTCTGATTAGGGCCATTATCTGGCACGATACCAAATCTTTGTAGGCGATTAACAGTAACATTTGTATCGGTGGCCGCGCCAAGTGTTATTTGTTTAAGCTGATCTGCTTTGAGTTTGATTGTTTGAATATCTGCATCAGTTACTAGGTGCAAATCATGAAGAAGACCAATAATTCGCACACCAACGGGAATGAACGGCCGCAATGATTCGTCTACATTTGCTTTAGACAATCCAGCTTGAGTCATACAAATAAAAACAGTCGAGATAATGTGCGAGATACTGTTGGACGATGAAAGCTTGCCACGTAAGTAATCGATAAATAGACCAATTGCTGCATCTGCGTTTGCTTTAATGCTATCAGTATGCTCTAGGAGCTTTGTATGTGTCACTTCAAGATTAGTAAGCAATTTTACAATCGAATCTGTACTCATGTCAATATGTAGCGCCACGTCATCGTACGTATATTCTGTTTCTTTGACAATATCCTTCAACAAGATATGCGCATACATTTGCGTAGTATATCTTTCATAGAATGCGATAATCTCTTTTGAAATATCATCACTGCCTGACTCTTTTGATTTGATAAAACGATATTCAACCGTTGGTATCTGTAGCGCAACCTTCTTATAACTTGCTTTGTTATGATCTACCACAAGCTTAGTGCACTCCGTGATAAGCGAATCATTAATACTTAATCTTGTAAAGTCAAACATTATTGCTATATATGTTCCAAGATCAACCTTGGCATAAAAAAAGACTAGTTGAGTATTTACAACGTTACTCGTTTAGGTTTCTTAGCTGCGCGTTTAGCCTTGGGCTTTTCGTCCTTTACTTCATCATCAGTATCAATGTATGATGGGATTGAGAATGAATATTCATCCTCTAGCATGGCTACAGATTCTAGTTCACTCGTTACAGAAGTATCTAAAATCAATTGTTCGATTTCTTGAATATCGGGTTCTTGACTTTCTTCCTCATCTGATTCATCTGATTCATCTTCTTCATCTTCTTCATCATCATCGCTCTCCTCTTCCTCATCTGATTCATCTTCTTCATCATCGCTCTCCTCATCACTTACTTCTTCCTCATCTGATTCATCTACTTCTTCGTCGCCGCTCTCCTCTTCCAATTCTTCAATAGTAGATAACTGCTGATCATCTACAGAATCGGCATCTGAATCAAATTCGTATTTAGATAGGTCTTCGGATTGGATTAGATTTAGTGCATTTTGCTGTTTATTCTGTGTGATATCGGATTCTTGAATTGTTTCAAACCGATTGGCGCCCTTCTTGGAATTACGGTACTTTGTTACATAGGTATAAATGACATATACTACTATCAAAAACCCAATCACAAACGCTGCTGGCAATAGATACGTTTTAAGTTTTTGAATCAATGTTAGTTTGCCGCCAACTAACGTCATGACAGCTTCTGGTGCCAGATCATGAGGCTGTTCATCTTCATTGTCTAAAGTTGCTCCTCGTTCTTCCTCCTTGTTATCGCGAATATAGTTTGCTGCAATTCTTTTATCCCACATCCGTGGAGCCACTTCCACATGATCAACGTGACTCATTGTACTTCCACGATATATTACGGTGGTTGTATACATCAGAACAAATTTAACAAAAAATACACTCATACACAGTGAGTCGTTTCTAGTTAAAGATATCCAATGCACGCACGAAGATCTTAACAAACATTCGTTTGAATGATGCTTTCATGTTGCTAGGAACGATTAGGAAGAACAACAAGCTGATTGCCACAGCGATTATAATCGTAATGCTCATGATGATGATCAAGATTGCTAACATCGCCATTGTCAACCATGGGATTGACTTTACATCAATCTCAAATGATACCTTGTCATTGACGAACACATCATCCGCAACGATGCCATAAGATCCAACAGTTTGATGAACTGGTTCAAGAACACGCGGGGTATGCGTAAACTCAGAATGTTGATCATCAGCCAAAACTTCAGAAGTTGTATCACTGATTACATCTTTGATGATTTCACCATCTTCAGTAACATTTTTGTAGTTGTACAAGTCATAGATCCATTCTGGAAGATCTGGAAGATCATCGCGAGAGTTGAATGGAACGATCCATTTGTACATTTTACCATTTAGATAATTGATCGATGGGGAAGCAACGAATTGGCAACGATCAATCCAGAGATCAATGCCTACTTTGTTCCCGTTGACGACGCAACCCTTGATTTTAGCAACCATCCCGCGCATACGCGCATTATCATATCGAAAGATATAATGACGTCCTCCATTTGGAGTCGATTGCGTGGGGCAGGTAGGCATGCCATATCTAGCAGCCATCTTATTGAAGTAGTGCATGCCATTGTCCTTTTGATCGACATCGATACAGACGATACCAGAATTTGGTCCGCACACAATTCCAATATTCGCACAGCTCTTAATGCTGAAATCGTAACTACGATCGCAGTCCATCCAGTTCATTCTTTTATCATTCTTTTTCTGAACGATATAGCCAGGAGCTTTGCCATCTTGGCGCTTACCTCGCGAGAGCGGGATCACTACTAAGCCCATATTCTGATAACGCTTCTTGGCAGCAGCAAGGGCAATGTAATCTGGTTTCATTTCCGTAGTAGGTTCATCGTTGATTGTTGCATGTGCTTCAATGGTATTGACGTTATGCGTGACACGCACTGGAGGTGGCATCTTCTTGATGAACTTAATACCACGGAGTTCATACTTCTCAATAAGACGTTCCTTCTCTTTAGTGTCGATATTAGTGGTTGATTCTTCAACTGTTTTAATCGAACTCAAGTGGGAATAGATCTTGCCCTTGTAGTACACTGTTTTCGTGAAGTTCAGCTTGAAGAATGAATCGAACAATTCTTGCACGTATACCGATGAGTGGATAGATGTCAATCTTGGATTGGCGCCACTTTTCAAGTAAACTACATGCATCGAAATCAATGGAGTTCGATTATCACCTGCAATTAACTTGATTTTGGTATCACAACCTTCTCCATCAGCTAGCATATTGGTAAAGGTATAAAGTACCTTACGTTGGCTCATCTCAACACGACATTTCGAGTTACGGAATGTTGGCATCGATGTTTTCAATAATACATTTGCTTCAATGATGAATGCATTGTATGCATGGACATCTCGAAGGAGAATATCGACATCGCGGGGTGGTGCATTTTTCAACTGATTGTCTTGCAGTAAGTATGCTGTAATAACCGATCCAAAGATGCAACCATCGTGTTTATCTACTAGCTGAATAAGCTGTTTCATGAAGTTAGGGCATTTGCCTGCCATATTCGAAGAAATGCAGTTCTTCAACAACGCGGTTGAGCATTCGTAAGTAAACATGATTTGCAATAGCCTTAATTGATTGATTGGTATTTTAACCATAATCATCTTCAATTTTGCCAAGGGGCTTGGATTCAAAAAAATACCCTATTTAGGCAAAGGCCTTACGGAGCGCCTTCAAATCGGCCTGAATGGCTTCAACTGCTTTCTTGCATACAGCTTCGGCATCAGGGTGCTTGACATCAAGTACTATTTCACGCTTCGATGGATGTGGCGTACGTGGAGCAACATATCCGATCGTTTTCTCTGTTTGATAAACGTACCAAGCCATAAGATGCCCGATTGAATGCGTTTCATTAATGATTGGAAGCTTGTATACCCCGAACTCAATAACTGCACGATCATAGTCGATGGCGTTGACACGATTGATAAGATCATCGATTGCCTTGATGGTAATTTCAACTGGATCGATAACACCCGGTGTTTCCACTACTAGTCGAAAGCTTGTTGGCTCGGATACAAGAGACGATTGTGTCATATCATGATCGATGATCTCATAACCAATACGTCCAATTGCAACTCTGCCACTATCGTACCCACAACGTTCTGTAACATGAATGTCATTGATCGTCAGATCAGTTCCACTGTTAATATCGCAAAGTGGAATAAATGGCATAATGTCAGCAGATGAAGATACCCCATTCAGTTTGATGTCTGTACTCATGATATCAACATAACTATCCGTATTGTTCTCAAACCGAATTGAGAACTTCGCGTCAGTCTTGATGGACTGAGATATTGGGATCATCTCTAATCGCTTCTGAATTACATCCCCGAGAATGTATGGATCACTAGATTTAATGTCCGTAAGAGACGCGGTCAGATACTTGACTGGTAACTCGGACTTTAAGGTGCGACGGATCGCATTCGCGAGCGAACAATTGGCACCTCTGATTTCAAACGTAAGAACATTGTTCGTGACTGAAGGCACAAGCTTGGCAAGGCTGGCATATGGCGTCTTAGACAGGTTAATGCCATTGGACTTGTTACTGATGATCTTGGCTGAAGGCATCTTAGAGATTAGTGAGAAGTATAATCCGGAAGAAACGAATGGGTATATATATAGATATTCATTTCAATTTTGGAACAAATGCGCCAGTATTCCAAGGTATTAATCGTCTTAAAGGATGATCCCAAGCACGATGAATACAATAAACGAATTATTGATTATCTGAATGATCGCCATACCATCATCAATAATAATATGTTTACTATTGCGATTGATGTAGCGGATGATATGAATATCAATGATTATGTCAAGGATGGAATGGAATCCATTCCGGCCATGCGAACCAGTACTAATGAACCATATATTTATGGAGTAAATTCTATCATGGCTGCGCTATCCAAGTTGGAAATCGTGCAGGTCCAGCAACCAGCTGCGCAGTTCTCTAAACAGGAGTTTGCTCAGAAGTCTGAGGAGCAATCCAAAAGCCTTTATCATCAAATGATGTTGGAAGAAATGCAAAGCGGCGAGCCGGATGATCCCGATTCTCCAAGTACTATCAAACCGCCCCAGCAAGAATTACCTGAAGCGCCACTCACTGATAAAATGATTGAAGAGAAGGCAAAGGCATATAACAAGATCTTTCAAGAACGGAATAGTCGTAATCAAAACAATGCAAACATGAAAGCTATGCGGAAAACAAAAGACAATTTATCTGGAGGCGGCTTGGATCGAAGTAAATATCTAGAGGGGTTTGGAAAGGGCGAGGA